>Ga0182014_10001426_pt1 | contig 31834 bp, 25 predicted proteins | sample 612S2DmetaG_FD_120489 | JGI IMG/M metagenome (GOLD analysis project Ga0182014, IMG submission 120489) | Permafrost microbial communities from Stordalen Mire, Sweden - 612S2D metaG | ecosystem: Environmental > Terrestrial > Soil > Wetlands > Permafrost | place: Sweden: Stordalen | collected... | reverse complement strand
TGCCACAGCGGCGTCCCCGCGGAGGCGGCCAGGGCCCGGGCGAGCGCCATCGAGGTGCCGACAGTGGCGTTGGCGCCGAGCCGCTTCTTGTTCGCGGTCCCGTCCAGGTCGATCACCGCCTGGTCGGCCTCGGCCAGCGAGGTCCAGGACCGCCCGCGCAGCAGATCGGCGATCTCGGTGTTCACCGAGGCGACCGCGCCCAGGACGCCCTTGCCCCCGTAACGGGCCTTGTCGCCGTCGCGGCGCTCGACCGCTTCGCCGGTTCCCGTCGACGCCCCGGACGGCACCCCGGCCCGGGCCGTCGTGCCATCCGCCAGCCGGATCGTCACCGCGAGCGTGGGCCGCCCGCGCGAATCAAGAATCTCCAGCGCCGATAGATCTGCGACACCGAAATCAGCCATTATCTGCTCCCAGAGAGTTGCTCAACTGCCAGTGCGTAAGCGGCCATTTGGCCTGACCCAGCCAGGCCATCAGGTCGCGCCGCCGTCGTGGTAGGGGCATTCGGCCTGACTGGGCGAGTTACAACCGTCAACGTCCGGGGCGCTGGTATCCAGGCGGACCTTCGCGCGGCCATGCCGCCTCCCGGAAGCTGATTCCTGAGAGGCCATTAGCCGTATCGGCGGTTCAGAAGCGGGACTGCTCCTGCCGGAGCCTCATCCGGCGCAGCCGGTCTAACGGGGTCGGCCCCGGCCGCGACAGAGCGAAATGAAATACTCGGCTACGGTGGCGGGCAACGGTATAATTCACAATGGCGGTCTGGGCCGCCGGCGGTGGGCCCCGCCGCATGCGCGCCTCGTGCGCATGCTTGCCGGAAGGCCAATGGGTCCTGTGCTCCAATTTGGAGGAGGCAGGACCATGTCGGCATCTGTGCTGTTGTCTGCCGGAAGGCTGCGGCGGTCCGGCCGCCTGTGGCGGCTGCCTGGGTGCGGGCGCGGCAATGGTCTCGATGACGGCGCGTGGGCCCCGGTGATGCCGCATCTCGCCCATGAGCTGGATAGTCGAAGCACACCACCATCGCCGCTCTCACGGCTGGTGCATGCGCCCGGGCTGCTGGTGCGCGCGGCCCTCGGTACGCGGCACCGGCGCTGGCGGGGGCCGCGGTGGGTGCCAGCCGCGTGTACCTCGGCGTGCACTGGCCGGGAGACGTGATCGCGGGCTGCCTGTTCGCCGCCGGCTGGCTGTGGCTCACCGATCCAGGATGACCCGAGCCGGCTCGATTGCCTGCCCTGCCGGCGGCCGGGCGGCGTGTATCTGCCCACCCGAACGATGCCCTCACCCAGCCGCGAGGAAGAAGAGGTAACGCCCATGGACACGCCGGCAGGCACCGACGTGCGCTGTTCCACCGTCGTATTCCGCGATGACGCGCTCTTGCTTATCCACCGTGCCCGGAGGGCATGGATCACTGGGCCCTGCCCAAGGAAACGCCAGGCGCCAGGGAGCATGGGGCCGTCATGAATTGCCTGGAATGTGCAACAACAATGGCGGCAACGTATACGGCCCCCAGCGCGATAGGGTGCTGTGCCTACTGCGGCGCCGGTATCTGCCTCGACCACGCGAGGATCCTGGCGCTGCCCGGCCAGCCGGTCGGCGTAGTCCTGCGGGCGGAGAGGGGTGCGCGCCGTGTCATGTGTGCAACCTGTTATGCCGCGTCTGACGCTGACGGAGCCAGCGCTGGGACTCTCATCGCTATTGCTCCCGCAGATCAGAACGGGTCAGCCAGCAAGCGCGGCGTGGCAGCATTCGCGCTGGCACTGACCGGCTGGGCGAGCAGCCCGGGCGGGCGCGGATTTGGTGCCAGCCGGCGCCGGTGGGCATTCCGCTGGCGGCGGCTGTGACGCTGGCCCGGGCCGGTCGTGGGCTACCTGACGTGGGGCCCGACGGGGTATCAGCGGCCCGAACGGCGAGACGACGGCCGCCGGACATTCCGGCTGCTGCCGGGCGAGCCTCTGCCGACCAGGTACGGCCCCGATCTCTACCGGCAGATATTCACCGCCGGGCCGAAGGCCGCCGCGGCCGGCTCGCCGGCGGTCGCGATAGACCTCTGAGGAACTCCGCGTTGCGCCCGTGCGCCTCAGCTGCGCAGCATCCTGGTTCAACTGTGACGCGCCGGTGCGGTCCAGCACAACCCGCGTCTCTTATTTTGTGCGCGCCCGGCCTTCCGGCCGAAATAACAGCGGCTCTTCACCCCTGATCCCCGAATCCGTTTCCGGGGTAAAATGCGCCCCAGGCGATGAGGCCCGCCTTGAACCGCCGAAATGGCTGATGGCTTCTACCGGATGGGCAACCGGTGGAGGCACCTGTGCGCGCCGATGTGACCACCAGGAACCGCATCCTGATCGGTAACGGGCTAAATTCGGTCAGCTGAGGAGGCATGGTGGAGGTTGAGGTTATCGTCGAGATCCCGCAGGGCTCGCGGAACAAGTACGAGATGGATCACGAGACCGGCCGGATCCGGCTGGACCGGATGCTGTTCACCTCAACCCGTTATCCGCACGATTACGGGTTCATCCCGGAGACGCTGGCCGAGGACGGCGATCCGCTGGACGCGATGGTGATGCTGGAAGAACCGACCTTTCCCGGCTGCCTGGTCACCGCCCGTCCCATCGGCGTGTTCTGGATGCATGACGAGCACGGCCCGGACGCCAAGGTGCTGACCGTCCCCGCCCACGACCCCCGGTACGCCGGGCTGCAGGACCTGGGCGACGTCCCCCCGCACGTGACCGCCGAGATCGGGCATTTCTTCGACATTTACAAGGAACTGGAGCCGGGGAAAGGCACCGACGTCCGCGGCTGGCAGAACCGCGCCACGGCCATAGAAGTCATCGAGGCCGCCTTCCAGCGCGCCCGTAACCTGCCTGCGCCGATCAGCGCAGCGAAGCCGGCCTGACACGGAATGGCTTATCTGGTTCCCGGCACGTCCGGTGTCGTGGCAGCGGTCTCGCTGGTTTGCCGCGCTTGGCTGTTGCGGCTGGGTTCACCGTCCAGGGTGGCTGCATCGGTAGCCTGGGTGAGGACTTTGTCTTCCTCCAGCCAGCCGCCGAGCCGGTAGTAGAGGTCTTCTCCGAAGCTGGTCGGGAGGGGGTCTTTGACGGTGAGCTTGTAGTTCCGGCTCCCGTCGGGCTGGCGCTCGGCCCGGAGGAAGAGGGTGGTGGGTGCGTGCTGGCGGCGGAAACGGTCGGCGAAGCCGAACCGGTGGGTGACGTAGAACACCTTGACCTGCGCGTCGAGCAGGGCGCGGACGATCTGGCCGGCGATCTCCGATCCTTCCCGCTCGTTGGTGCCGGCGAAGGACTCGTTGAACAGGATGAGGCAGCCCGGCGTGATCTGGCCGGCGATGACGCTCATGCGCTTGAGCTCGTCATCCAGCCGCCCGCTGGTCATGCCGGTGTCTTCTTCCCGGATGAAGTGGGTGAAGATCCCGCGGGTGACGTTCGCCTGGTAGGCCTGGGCGGTGACGAACAGCCCGCATTGCATCATGAGCTGGGCCACGCCGGCGCTGCGCAGGAACGTGGATTTTCCTCCGGAGTTGGCGCCGGTGATGATGACCAGCGACTTCCCGTCACCTTGCACGTCGTTGCCGGTGACCGGTTCCGGGGATTGCAGCGCCAGGCAGGTATCGCGCAGGTCGGTGCATGAGCGTCGTCCAGCTCGCGCTGCAAGGTGGCGAACAGCGCCGTCAGCCCACCGGAGGAGAATTTCCCGGCGTGGTCGTCGGCGACCTGCCGGAGCTGCCGCAGCCGGGCCACGTAGGCCTCCAGGTAGCTGACCGCGCCGGACAGGTTGGACGACGCACTCTGGTAGCTGCCTCCGTAGCCTCCCCACAAGTGCCGCTTGTCCTCCAGGACACCGGCCGCCACCGCGTACATCTGGCGGATGACCTCGGGCTGGGCGAGGCAGTCGGCCAGCACCCGCTGACGGTAGCGGATCATCTCCGGGGAGTGGAGGCTGGCGAGCAGGACCTTGGCGGATACCTCATGCAGGAACTTGTCGCCGGCGGCCATCGCCTCCAGCAGCGTGGTCAGTTCCAGGTCCTGGATCAGGTCCTCGTGGCCGGCGGGCAGCCCGGCGGTGAAGTCGAAGTCCCGGTCGCAGTGGAGGAGATGGGCCTTCATGGCGCGAGCCTGTCGTGCAGCCGCTGGTAGGTGAGGTCGTATTTCTCGGCGATAGCCAGCGCGTGGGCCAGGCCGTCGGCGGGTTTCCTGACGACCTTGTAGGTGCGCTCGGCTGGTTTGCCGGGGACGATCGTGCTCATCATGCTGACGATCTGCTCTCCGAGTGAGGCCAGTTCGTCGATGAAGGTGACGTAGACGCCCAGGGCGTCCAGCCTCATGAGTTTGGTCAGCAGCTTGGTGCCCAGGAAGCGGGCGTCGTGCACGGTGGTGGAGGTGAAGATCTCGTTCAGGATCACGATGCTGGCCGGGGTGGCCGCCCGCAGGATGTCCCCGATCCGGATCAGGTCGTCTTCCAGCTTCCCGGTCATCGCGGCGAGGTCTTCCTCCCGCTCGAAATGAGTGAAGATGCGGTCGGGCAGGAACAGGCGGGCGGTGCTGCCCGGGACCGGGCAGCCGACCGCGGCCAGGTGGTGAAGCTGGCCGAAGGTCCGGGCGAAGGTGGTCTTGCCGCCCTGGTTGGGGCCGGTCACGACGAAGATGCGCTCGGGGCCGTCCAGGCGGAAGTCGTTGGTGACCACCGGCGTGTGCCCGGCGATGAGCTTGCGTGCCAGGGCCAGGTCGAAGGTTCCGGTAGCGCGGATTTCCCTGGAGCTGGCGGAGACCTGGGGATAGCAGAAGCTCAGCCCGGCGGCGCGAAGCGGCCTGATGTGGTCCAGGTAGGCCAGGTAGAACTGAAGTTCCTGGTCCGCGCGCCGGATTCCCTCATCGGCGAACGCGGCGTGCTGGCGGCAGTACTCCTCCAGCGCGGTGAACTGTTCCGGGAACAGCCTGGCCACTAGCCCGGCGATCTGGGCGGCGATGTGGTTCATCCCCGGCCGCACCCGGTAGCGGATCAGGTAGTTCTTGGCTGCGCCCTGCTTGAACCGCTCGAAGGTGTCCAGCACCGCGGCGCTGTAGTCGGCTTCGCCGCTGTAGCGGCTCACCTCGACCCGGGCGCCGTTGATGCGGGTGCAGTAGCGGATCCGCGCGAGAGCGTCCTTGCGGTTCCGGGTATCGCTGGCCAGGGCGGTGAACCCGGCCGAGGCCACATAGGCGGCGAGGTAGCCCCGGAAGGCCAGCAGGGCGCGGGAGCTGACCGGCGCCGAGGCCAGATGCCCGGCCAGGCCGGCTACCGCGTCGCAGTAGATGGCCGCCGCGTCCAGCAGCCAGCCCTCCCGCTGGAGGCGGTACCGCATCTCACCTAGCTGGCGCAGGTGGGCGCGTACCTCGCCGATCAGCCCGGAAAAGCGCTGGACCGCACCCAGCAGGGCAGGATTCTCCAGGTCCCGGAAGACCTCCTGCCGGTAGCGCACCGCACCGGCATCGCGCAAACGTCCGCGCAGGACCGTGGTGATGAGGTCACGCTCCTCGCGGTCCCCCGCGACCGCCGCCACGATCTGGTCCAGGTTCAGGTCCCGTGCGCAGGAGTGATTCCCGTCCTGGTCCCCGGCGGCCCGGGCCGACGGCGGTTCTTCGGACAGCAAGCTCGGGAAATGGTCCTGGCCCCGCGGGGCTGGACCTCCCGCCTGCGGGTCCCCGGTCACCGGCGTTCCCGGGGAGGGCAAGATATCTCCGGGCCCAGACCCCGGCAGCTGGGTTTCCGCAACGCCATGGCATGCCCTCCTGTGTTCTGGCCGCTAGGCAGTCAACAGGAGCCATCAGCCACTGGGGCGAGTCCGGCGAGCTCCATCACCGTGGCATTTAGTCTACCGGCCACGCTGCCGGCCGGCCCGGGGCGGCCGTGATCGTTATCACCGCTAACCATTGCCCGGCTGACCCGCGCGGACCTCGACGCGTAGTCCCGGCCGGGGGCCTCGCGGGGGCCCGCGAGGCCCCCGGCCGCCCGGTTATGCTGACAGGAGCGCGGCGGAGGGGCTCGCCGCGCTCGCGCCTGCCGGCTTGCCGCAGGCGGCACGGATGCGGCGCTGCCGTCGCCAACGGTCCCTGCCAGGCGTAACGCGTGACGCGGGTAGGAGGATGGCGCGGATGCTGAACCGCGGGGATGTCCTGGACAAGGCGCTGGAAGACCTTGCTGCGCTGGGCACCGACCGGGATCGTGAGCAGCTGGCGGCGCTGCGGGACCGGCTGGCCGCCGCACGGTTGCGGGTCCTGGTGGCCGGGGAGGCCAAGCGGGGCAAGAGCACGCTGATCAACGCGCTGCTCGGCCAGCCGGTGCTGCCGTCGGGGGTGACGCCGCTGACCGCGGTGACGACGACCGTCCGGTACGGCGAGGACCCCGGTGCCGAGGTCCGGTTCGGTGACGGGCACGAGGAGAAGTACCCGCTAGCGGCGCTCGACGACCTGGTGACCGAGCGGGGCAACCCGCGCAACCGCCGTGGCATCGCCGCGGTGACCGCGTTCGTGGACGCGCCGGTGCTGGCCGGTGGGGTCGAGCTGGTGGACACCCCCGGCACCGGGTCGGTGTACCAGTGGGACACCGACGCCGCGCACCAGGCGCTGGAGACGATGGACGCCGCCGTGCTCGTGCTGACCGCCGACCCGCCGGTGTCAGCCAGCGAACGCGAGCTGCTGGGCAAGGTCGGCGAGCTGTCGGTGACGACGTTCGCGGTGCTGAACAAGGCCGATCACCTCGATGCGGCGGAGCTGGCCGAGGCGGCGGAGTTCACCCGCCGGGTGCTCGCCGAAGCGGGCCATGCCGGGCGGGTCTACCCGATGTCGGCCCGGGCGGCCCTGGAGACGGGGGAAGGGGAGGCAGGTGGGGATCCCGGGTTCGCCGCCTTCGCCGCCGATTTCACCGCCTACCTGGCATCGCGGGGGCGCTGCGACCTGGCCATCTCGGCGGCCGGGCACGCCCGCCGGATCGCCCGGTCGCTGCTGGACGAGGTGGCGCTGACCCGCCGCGCGGCGCAGTTGCGGGCGGGAGACGCGGCCGGGCGGGTGGAACGATTCAGTGCCCGGCTGGCCGAAGTCGCCGTGCACGGCCGGGACGCTGCCGCGATCGCGGACGCCGAGTCGGCCCGGCTGCTGTTCGCGCTCAACGATGCGGCCGAGGCGGACGCGCCCCGGCTCGGCCGCCAGGTCACCGCCCAGCTCGGCGCGCTGCTCGACGGCGAGCTGCGGACCGCCACGCCCAGCCAGATCGAGCAGCGCGGCCGGGAACGGCTGGTCGCGCTCACCGTGGCGGCCGCCGACGCGTGGCGGCAGCGGCAGCGGGAACGCATCGAGCAAGGGCTAGCCGACGTGGATGCCCGGCTGGCGGCGGACCTGAAGACCGAACTGGAGGTGCTACGGGAATCAGCCGCCGAACTGCTCGGCCTTGACCTCGCCGTGCCCGAGCCCGGCGGCCGGCTGGCCGAGGACCCGCGGTTCTTCTACACCACCGCCGAGAACCCGGGGCAGACCGAACTGCTGGCGGGCGCGGTGCGCCACCGCCTGCCCGGCGAGCTCGGCAGGCGGGCGGCCCGGGAGCACCTCCGCCGCGAAGCGCCGGAACTGGTGAAACGGCAGATCGGCCGGGCCCGCGGCGACTTGCAGTACCGGCTCGCCGAGACGACCCGCGCGCTGGTCCGGGTAGTGAAACGGCGCTACGCCGACGGCACCGAGCGGATGCAGGCCGCGCTGCGCGCAGCGGCGGAGTTGCGTGCGGCATCCGGCACGGAGGCGGCACGCATGGAATCTGACCTGGCCGGGCGCGAAGCGGCACTGCACCGCGTGCTCAGCTTGCTGGACGAGGCACGACCCGGCTAGAAGCACCACCGTCCGCCCGGGAAAATGCCCGTGAGATCAGAACGGACAGTGGTGCTTCCTGGCAGCGCCGGGTCAGGGCATGCCGTAGCGCAGGGCGGGCTGAGCGGCGGCGATCTCCAGCAACCGTGCGCTGCTCGGCCATCGTGTTCCGCGGCGATGCCGTGCCGCTGGTCCACCGGGAGGGGGCTGACGGGATCACTGATGCGGTCCGCGGGCACGCTCGGGCGTGTGCGGGAGGGCTGCCGGGCTGCCTGCTGGCCCGCGTGCCAGCGGCGCATGAACGGGGTCCGCCCGCCGGGATGGCGCAGCGGGATGCCGGCGCGGCGCATGAACCCGCGCACGGTCATGGCCGGCTGGCCGGTGAGCAACTCAATGTGGGTCAGCCCGGCGCCACAGCCCCAGTAAAGGTCCTTGACCAGCGAAGTGGTTAGCGGCACCGGCACGGGGAACCGCCGCCAGAGGGGGGAACCCGGCGGCACCTGCGGAATGTCGCGGGCGTCCAGCGCCGCGGCGATCAGCGGGTCGGCATAGAGCGCCTGGACCAGCTCGATCTCTTCCGGTCCCGGTACCGGGACGATCCCGCCGGCCCGGACGGGGACGCCGAGGGCATGGGCGCTGCGCAGCACAGTGCTGCGGGAGGTGCCCAGCCGCCGGCCGACCTCATCGGCAGTCATGCCCAGCCGGGTGTACAGGTCGTCCAGGACTTCAGCGGGCACGGTGCGGCGGTCTTCGCGGTTCCAGCCGCCGCGAGTACGGACCGCGATACCGTAACGGCGCAGCCGGTCCCGGACCGTGCGCTCCGGCAAGCCGGTGAGAGCGGCGATCTGCGGCGAGCCGAGCCGTCCCGCCTCATCCAGGCCGACCAGGAGCCGCTCAAGGCCGGGCGGGTCTTCGCGGCGCAGCGGCCGCAGCCGCCCGGCACCGCGGGGCCGCAGCGGCACGGCCGCCCGCCGCAGCATCCTCGTCACCCGCTGCCGGTCCAGCCCGGTGATCTCGCCGATCGCGTAGGTGGACAGGCCCCGGCACAGGTACAGGTGAGCCAGCCTGGCAGGCTCCTGCCCGTCCCTGGCGGGCACGGTGTCCTGGCCCGTGTGGCAATACCGGCACGGCGACGCCACGCGGTCACCAGGGGTAGCCGCCACGGCGAGGTCACGGTCGAGCATGAGCATACGGCCTCCCGCCCGCGCTAGGCAGGGACCGTTGGCGGTGACCGCAGTTTGACGGCGAGCCCCTCCGCCGCATCCACTTCTGAGCATAAATCCGGCTTCCCGGCCGGTAAAGCATGCGCGGCCAGGGGTGCGATGGCTGGCCGGGACGGCGCGGGGGCTGCCTGGCAGGCGATGGCGGCGGCAGGCCGGGCCAAAGGCCGTGTCCGGTGCCTTCTGCCTGACGGTTTGCCGGGCTGGTGATGCAATGGCCCGGATCATGTCGCCGAGTTCCAGGCGCGGTCAGCGTAGGTCCTCAGCTCATCAATCTCTCTTCCCTGCCGGTGACGAACGGAGCACCCCCCGGGGCTGGTGGGGTGGAGGGCTCAGCCCCCGGGGTGCTGGCCGGCCGGCCTGGTGCGCGCCCGGACGATCAGGATGAGCGGGATCGCAGCCAGCTCGCTGGCCACGCAGAACGCGACCAGGCCGCCGAGTGAAACGTTGATCAGCACGCCGATCACGATGCTGCCGAGTACCCAGCCCGTGCCGTAAATGCCGGTGAACAGACCGTAGGCGAAGGCCCGGCGATCCGGTGAGACCATCGGCGCCACGGCTGCGGGGATGAGCGATTCCTGCACGCCCATGCCCAGCCCCCACAGCGACACGCCGACCAGGATGGGCCAGAACCCGCCAAGGAAGACAAGCGGCGCATACGCTGCGGCGACGATGGTCAGCGGGATCAGCACGCCGATCCCGGCGCGGTCGAACACCCGGCCCAGGATCAGCGAGCCGGTGCCGCTGACCGCCATCGCGACCGCATAAAATATCGGCGTCAGCGCCGGGGACACGGTTCCGGCGCGCTGGAAGTGGTAGGCGATGAGCGGGAAGTCGGCGAAGCCGGCGGCGGCGAGCGCCGCGCCGCTCACGTACACCCAGAACACGCGGGGAAGCCCCTGCGTGGTTACCTGAGCGGGCCCGGTCGCCAGGTCCTGCGGACGCGGGTAGAGCAGCCGGGCGACCCCCAGCAGCGACAGCATGATGACGGCCGGGACCGCCAGTGCCGCGAACGCGATCTTGTAGTCGTGGTGGTTCAGCACGAGGATCAGGGCGATCAGCAGCGGCCCGAACAAGGCGCCGAACTGGTCCAGCGCCTCGTGTACCCCGAACGCCCGGCCGTACCCGATGTCCTTGGCCGCGTGGGACAACATCGCGTCCCGCGGCGGGTTCCGGATTCCCTTGCCGATCCGCTCGGCGATAATCAGCAGCGCGGCGACCTGCCAGTTCCCGGCGAGGGCGAGCAGTGGCACGACCGACATCTGCAGCACGTAGCCGCCGATCGTGATCGGCCAGTACCGGCCGGTCCGGTCCGCGCCCCTCCCCGAGAACATCCGGATGTTGTAGCCGAGGAACTCGCCCGCCCCGCTGATCACGCTGATCGTGAACGCGCCGGCGCCCAGCAGACCGAGATACGGCCCGGTGATGCTGCGCGACCCCTCGTAGGTGAAGTCAGCGAAAAAGCTCATGATCCCGACCATGAGCACGAACTTCAGCGCTGGGGACGCGTTCTTCGCGGCCCGGCGGGCACGCGTCAGGCCTGACGGCATACGGGTTCCTCCCGGCTCGGTGCCAGGGACCGTCAGCGAGCCCTCTGCCAGCCCGCGATTCCAGGGGTGAGCCCCATCACCCATACGCCTTTCATTCTGCCAGAGCCAGCAGGCGCGGGCGAGGCTGCGGGCGGCGGCCTCCGCGCTGTCATACCGCCCGCACGGCCGCGCCTGCCTCACCGCTACGGCTACCCAGCACCCGCCAGGGCCGGGCGGCCCGCCCCGCCGCACATGGCCGAGATGTTCCCCGTTCCAGGTGACGATCTGGATCACCTCCGACCCCGGCAGCAGCGGCGCGCGGGCTGTCCTGGCCGACAGCCGGACCTTCTACGGCGAAGAAGGCGGGCCGGCCTGCTGCGGCGGTGCGGCGGCAGAGTCATCAGGGGCAACGGCGCCGGCTGGCCCTTGCTGCTAGCAGGCTGACGCCAGACCGGAGAACCATCGATGACGCTGGGCGGCTGTGCTCGCCGGGCTCTGGCGGGGATTCTTTTGTCCCGGCCGGGTGCCGCCGCCCGGCGCCTATCTCAGCTGGGTGGCTCAACGGGGTGCTCAGCTTGCGGTGATGACGGGCGGATGCGCCCGCTAGCCATGATGAGGGGAACGGCAAGAATCATCGCGGCGGTCAGGAACAAGAATGCGGCGGCGGGTGAAACCGCTGTCCACAAGATGCCGGCCAGGGCGCTGGCGGCCAGGTTGGCGCCCGCTTGGACGGTGGCGAGCAGCCCGAACGCGGAGCCCCGCAGGGTCGCCGGGGCCAGTCGTGCCCGCGCCCGGAGATCCGGCCGGGCTCGACGGCCGGGCCGCTGCCAGTTCCGGCGCTGCATCCCCTCATGACCCCGGGCGAGGTCGCCGACGTGTTCGGGGCACCGCCAGAACTAACGGCAGCGCCTCGGGTTCCTATTCAATCCTGGGAAGGGAAATTAGTAGCCATGCAACCAAGAAAATTCGGCATCCTCTCCGCCGTTACGGCACCGCCTCCCGGCCCGGGAGGGGAATGGCCGGACGCGCGGCCCGAGCCACCTGGGCCGTGGGTGCCGGGGGAGCCGTTGAGGCTCGGCTCGGCCGGCTGGGTTCGAACGCGAGCAGGAGTCCCCTCGGGTCAGGCCTTCCAGTCGGCCAGGACCGCCTCGGTGTCCGCGCCGGGCACCGGGGGAGGTGTCGGGCGGGCCGGGGGCGTGCGGGAGAACCGGGGGGCCGGGGCCGCCTGCTCAACGCCGTCGAGGGTGATGACCGACTCCCGGGACGCCATGTGCGGATGCGAGCTCACCTCGCCGAACGACAGCACCGGGGTCACGCACGCGTCCGTGCCGGCGAAGATCCGCGTCCATTCGTCGCGCGGCCGGCCGGCGATCACCTCGGTGAACCGGGCGCGCAGCCGGGGCCAGCCGGACCGGTCGCCCTGGCCGGGCAGGTCCTCGTCCGCGAGGCCCAGGCCCGCCAGGAGTGCGGCGTAGAACTGGGGCTCGATCGCGCCCACCGCTATCCACCGGCCGTCGGCACAGGCGTAGGTGTCATAGAACGGCGCGCCTCCGTCCAATAGGTTCGCGCCCCGGTCGTCGCTCCAGGTGCCGGCGCCGCGGAAGACCCATGTCATCTGCATCAGCACGCTGGCGCCGTCGACCATAGCCGCGTCCACCACCTGGCCCTCGCCGGACCGCTCGCGTTCCCATAGCGCCGCCAGTATCCCGGTGAGCAGGAACATGGAGCCGCCGCCGAAGTCGCCGACCAGGTTCAGCGGGACCGTGGGCGGGCGGTCGGCGGGACCCAGTGCGTGCAGCGCGCCGGTCAGCGAGATGTAGTTTAGGTCGTGCCCGGCCTGCGACGACATCGGGCCATCCTGCCCCCACCCGGTCATCCGGCCGTAGATGAGCCGGGGATTGACCGCCTGACAGTGCTGCGGGCCCACGCCGAGGCGTTCGGCCACACCGGGCCGGAAACCCTCCAGCAGCACGTCGGCCTTGGCCGCCAGCCGCAGCACCAGATCCCGGCCGCTGTCCGCCTTGAGATCGGCGGTCACCGACCGGCGGTTCCGCAGCAGGTAGTCCGGCTTGCCCCCGGTCAGGCCGAATCCCGCTACCGGCCGGTCCACTCGCACCACGTCGGCGCCCAGGTCGGCGAGGATCATCGCCGCGTGCGGCGCCGGGCCCAGCCCGGCGAGTTCGATCACCCGCAACTCGTGCAGCGGACCGGTCATGCAGTCTCCTCTCAAACTCAACGATGACTCGCCGGCTGACGTGCTGTCCTACCGGGGGCGGCGGCAGGTGCACCCCTACCGGGGAGGGGCGGCGGCAGGTGCACCCCTACCGGGGGTGACGGCCAGGGCACGGTTGCTGTGCATGAGGCCCTCCTGCATCACGGTTGCGATCAGCGTCCCGTCCCGGTGGAAGATGCTGCCCAGTGCGAGGCCGCGCACGGTGCCCGTGGCCGGCGTGGACTTGGCGAACAGCAGCCAGTCATCCAGCCGCACCTCGTTGTGAAACCACATCACGTGGTCCAGCGAGGTGAGCCGGCTGACCTCGGGCCGGCCCCGGGGCCGCAGGATCACCGAGACAAAGGTCAGGTCACTGACGTAGGTGAGCACCGCCGAAGGGCTGACCAGGCGGCCGTCCCAGCGGCCGCGCGTCCGGAACCACAGGTCGTCGGAGAAATGCGGTGCCGCGTCGCCGGAAGTGGTGGCCGCGCGCAGGTCGAACGGCTGGTCCGGCCGGAGCCCCGTGGCGCGGTACCGCCACACCATGGACGGACAGGATTCCGGGTCCGGAACGGGCGGCATGGCGACCTGGTACTCGGCGGCGGCACGGTCGGTGGTGAACGACGCCTCCAGGCACAGGATCGGCCTGCCATCCTGTATGGCGGTCACCCGGCGGCGGCGGAAGGTCCGGCCGTCCTGCAGTGGGTCCACCTGAAAAACGACGTGCTTGCCCGTGTCACCGGGGCGCAGGAAGTAAGCGTGCAGCGAGTGTGCCGTCGCGCCGTCGTCGCCGATGCTGCGTTCGGCCGCGACCAGGGCCTGTGCCGCCACCTGGCCACCGAACAGGCGGTGACCGGGTTCCCCGGCAGCGGTGCTGCGGAAAAGACCGGCGTCGAGGTTCTCCAGGTCCAGCACTTCGAGCAGGTCACGCAGGCCGTCCACGGGCCGCTCACTGACTTCCCGGGCGCCTGCGTCCGGGCTCGTCATTCGCCACGCCAGGCCGGCGGCCGCTTCTCGGCGAAGGCCTGTGCACCTTCGCGGGCGTCAGCCGACTTGAGGATCGGGTTCGTGATCGCCTGCTGCTTCTCGAACGCTTCGTCGCTGGACCAGTCGGCCGCCCGGACGATGATCTCCTTGGTCGCCACGATGGCCAGCGGCGCGTTCGCGGTGATCCTCGTCGCGAGTTCGATCGCCCCGGCCAGCGCCTCGCCCGGCCGGGTGACCCGGTTGACCAGGCCGTAGCGCTGCGCGTCCGCGGCGGAGAAGAAATCGCCGGTCAGCGCGTACTCCATGGCGATCTGCTGCGGGATCCGCCGGGGCAGCCGGATCAGGCCTCCGGCGGCGGCAACCAGGCCACGCTTGACCTCGGGAATACCGAACTTCGCGTCGTCGGCCGCGATCACCAGGTCGCAGGCGAGCGCCAGCTCACACCCGCCGGCCAGGGCGTAGCCCTCGACCGCGGCGATCAGTGGCTTCTTCGGCGGCGCCTCGGTCAGGCCGGCGAGCCCGCGGCCCGGCAGGACCACGATCTCCCCGCGCAGGAACGCCTTGAGGTCCATCCCGGCGCAGAACGTCCCGCCCGCCCCGGTCAGGATGCCGATGGACAGCTCCTTGCGCCCGTCCAGTTCGTCCATCGCGGCCGCGATGCCCTTGGTGACGGCGGCGTCGATGGCGTTGCGCGCCGCCGGCCGGTTGATGGTGATGATCAAGATGCGGTCGCGCTGCTCGACAAGTACGTCGTCGGTCATCGAGAGTTCCTCCGGGTCTGTGAGGAGGGGAGGGGTCAATAGAGGAGGTCGACGACCCGGGTATCCGCGCCGGGGAGCAGGTACTGGCGGACGGCGCGCATGTGCTTGGCCCAGTGCTTTTCCGCGCCGTCGCCGTCGCGCGCGTTGACGAGTGTCACCAGCTTTTCGTAGGAGCGCAGCGCGCGCCGGTTGTCCGCCTCGATCTCCACCGGCGCCCGCGTGGTCTCGGTAAAGGTCCGCTCGATGTGCCGGTTGATGATCTCGGTGAGCATCCCGACCACCGCGGTCAGCGTCTTGTTGCCGGATAGCTCAACCATGCTCTGATGGAACGCCGTGGTCATCCGGCCGAACGCCAGCGGGTCCTCGATGCTCTCGCGCACCTGGTCCAGGGCGGCGACGAGCCGCGTGCGGTCCGCGGCGGTGCCGCCCTCGGCGAGCTGGCGGGCGGCGGCGGGCTCCATGACGATCCGCGCCTCGTAGACGTCCTTCAGCGTGGTCCCGGTCAGCGTGAGCAGCATGCCGAACTGGGCCGCGGCGGCCTCGGGCCCGGGCACGGTGACCCGGGCGCCGCCGGGTGGCCCGCGCCGGATGGTGACCAGGGAATCCGATTCCAGCAGCCGGAACGCTTCCCGCAGCGTGGGCCGGGAGACCCCGAACTGTCCCATCAGCTCGGGCTCGGTGGGCAGCCATTCGCCGTGGGTGAGCTCGCCGCGCGCGATCATCTGGCGGATCCGGCTGGCCACCATGTCGGCCATCTTCTGCGGCCGGACGCGGTAGTCGTTCGTGCTGAACGAGCGCACGCCCACCGGTCTCGTCACGGCGCCATCTCCGTTCCGGACAGAATTGGGTGGGCCCATGCTAACCGACAAAGAATCTAAATTCCTATAACGCGGAACCTCGGGGAAGGCGGCTGGGCGGCTGATGCGGAGGCCCGGGCCTGCGGACCGCCAGCGCGCCGGACAGCCGGCCTGCGGCCAGTCGGCGGGGCACCACGGGTATCTCCGTCGCTTTATAGTTGACATGAACTAGTTGATCATAAATAGTTGACTCTGACTAAGGAGAACGCATGGCGGTACGGCGCAAGGTCAGCAACATGCTGGCGCTGGCGGTGCTGGCCTACCTGACGCAGCGGCCGATGCACCCTTATGAGCTGAGCCGGACACTTCGCGACAACGACGACGCGCGGAGCATCAAGTTCAGTCACGGGTCGCTGTACATGGTGGTCGGGCAGTTGGCGAAGGCCGGGCTGATCGCCGAGCAGGAGACCAGCCGGGAGGGCCAACGGCCCGAGCGCACGGTGTACGCCATCACGGACGCCGGACGGACCGAGTTCCGCGAGTGGCTGACCAATCTGCTGGTCGAGCCGGACCACGAATACCCGCATTTCGTGGCGGCCCTGTCCCTGGTGGCCGCGCTGCCGCCGGACGAGGTCGTTCGGCTGCTCGGTGACCGGCTGGTCCGGCTGGCCGCGCAGCAAGCCGAGGTCCAGAGCGGGATCGATGGTGCGCTCGCCGCCGGGCTGCATCCCCTGTTCCTGATCGAAGAGCAATACCGGCTCGCGATGCTCGGTGCCGAAACGGCATTCGTGACCGATTTCATCGAGCAGATCACGAATCCCGAAACGGGGTGGGGACCCTCCTGGGCCGAGTTCCACCGCCAGGCCGCAGCCAACCGCGGCCCCAGTTAACCGCGAACCCCCAGCTAACCGCGAGGCCACAGGCAAAGGACAAGACACATGATTCGCAGCGCACTGATCATCGGCGCCGGCGTGGCCGGACCCGCGGCGGCACTGGCGATGCAGAAGGCCGGCATTGACCCCATCGTTTTCGAAGCAGACCCCGAATCCGCCGACGGCGTCGGAGTCTTCCTGACGGTGGCGTCCAACGGAATCGACGCGCTTCGTGTGCTCGGCGCCGACCGGGCCGTCCTGGCGGCCGGGTTTCCCACACCGGGAATCACGCTGCGCAGCAGTACCGGTGAGGCGCTGGGCGTGGGTAAGACCGGCCAGACGCTGCCCGACGGCACCCTGAGTCAGACCATCAGGCGAAGCGACCTCTACCGTGCCCTCTATCGGCAGGCGGCCGACCGGGGTATCCGGTTCGAGCACGGGAAGCGGCTGGTCGCAGCCGAAGACCGCGGTAACGCCGTGCGCGCGGTGTTCGCCGACGGCAGCGAGGCGACCGCAGACATACTGATCGGCTGCGACGGCGTCCACTCCACCGTCCGGCGGATTATCGATCCCGCCGCACCGGCCCCGGCCTACGCACGGCTCCTCACCACCGGCGGCTACGCACGTGGAGTGCGCGTCGGCACCGAGCCGGGCAGCTACGAGATGATCTTCGGCAAGCGCGCCTTCTTCGGCTACGCCGTGGCCCCGGACGCCGACGTGTGGTGGTTCGCCAACCTGGCCCGCCGCACCGAACCGGGCCGCGCCGAGCTTGCCGCGGTCAGCCCCGGCGAATTGCGTCGGTCCCTCCTCGAGCTGTACGCCGACGACGCCGGACCGGCCAATGCCCTTATCGCCGCCAGCCCGGACATCATGCCGCTGACTCCCATCCACACCCTTGGCCACCTGCCGACCTGGCACCGAAGCCGCATGATCGTCATCGGCGACGCCGCGCACGCCCCCTCGCCCACGTCCGGCCAAGGCGCTTCGCTATCGGTGGAGGACGCCATAGTGCTGGCCAAATGCCTGCGCGATCTGCCCACGCCGCAGGCCGCATTCGCCGCGTTCGAGGCTGCCCGCCGCCCGAGGGTGGAGAAGATCATCAAATGGGCCGCGCGCATCAACAACAGCAAGGTCGCGGGTCCATTCGGCCGGGTTGTCCGTGATGCGATGATGCCCGCGATCATGAAGATGACCGCGGACAGCAAGGCGCTCCGCCGGACCTTCGACTACCACCTCGAGTGGGACGCTCCGGCTCGCGCGGCCGCCTGAGCGCGACCGAGACGGGCCCTGCCATCGAGACGGGGCCTGCCATGAACCTCCTCGATTGGCCGTCGCGGGTCCCGGCACCAAACGGGCGGGATCAGATAGTTTCTATAGATTCAATAATTTAGGGCATGTTAGCCTGGCGGAGTACCCGAAATACCCCGGGATTGCGTGCCGGTCCCGGCGAACTGGAGGACGGCTCAGTGCGTGACGCGGTAATCGTGGCGGCAGTGCGGACACCGGTAGGCAAGCGCAACGGCGGGCTGTCGGGGGTGCACCCGGCCGACCTGTCGGCACTCGTGCTCAAGGCGCTCGCCGAGCGCACCGGGATCGACCCCGCCGTGGTGGACGATGTGATCTGGGGCTGCGTGAGCCAGGTCGGCGAGCAGACCTTCGACATCGCCCGGAACGCGGTGCTCGGGGCGGGCTGGCCCGAATCCGTGCCGGGCGTGACCGTCGACCGGCAGTGCGGCTCCTCGCAGCAGGCGGTGCACTTCGCCGCGGCCGGAGTGATCTCCGGGCAGTACGAGGTGGCCGTGGCCGGTGGCGTGGAGTCGATGAGCCGGGTGCCGATGGGCGCCTCCCTCAACGGGGCGCTCCCGTTCGGCGAGGGTTTCCTGGCCCGCTACGACGGCGTCGTCCCCAACCAGGGCATCGGCGCGGAGATGGTCGCCGAGCGATGGAACCTGTCCCGTACCCAGCTGGACGAATACAGCCTGGCCTCGCACGAGAGGGCCGCCGCCGCGCAGGACGAGGGCGGGTACGACGAGCAGATCGTGCCGGTGACCGCGCCCGACGGTACGGTGGTCACCCAGGATGAGGGCATCCGCCGTGGCGGAACGCTGGAGACCCTGGGCAAGCTCAAGCCGGCGTTCAAGCCGGACGGCGTGATCACGGCCGGGAACAGTTCGCAGATCAGCGACGGCTCGGCCGCGCTGCTCATCACCACCAGTGCGAAGGCCGCCGAGTTCGGGCTGACCCCGCTGGTGCGCATACACACCGCGGTGCTGGCCGCCGCCGACCCGGTGATCATGCTGACCGCCCCGATCCCGGCCACGCAGAAGGCCCTGCACCGCAGCGGTCTCACCATCGACCAGATCGGTGTGGCCGAGGTCAACGAGGCCTTCGCACCGGTGCCGCTGGCGTGGCTGGCCGAGCTGGGCGCCGACCCCAAGGTGCTGAACCCGAACGGCGGCGCCATCGCTCTCGGTCACCCGCTGGGCGGCAGCGGGGCCCGCGCGATGACCACGCTGGTATACCGGATGCGGGACCACGGGATCCGCTACGGGCTCCAGACCATGTGCGAGGGTGGCGGCCAGGCCAACGCCACCATCTTCGAACTGCTCTAGCCAAGTACGCGGGCGCGTACGCAGGCAAGTACGCGGTCTCCAGAGCAGCCCGAGCCCGGGGAGCAGCACATGCGGCGTACCGTTTACGAGCCGGAGCACGAGCAGTTCCGCGAGGTGGTGCGGGAGTTCCTGGCGCGAGAGGTCGCGCCGCACGGGCAGGCCTGGGAGAAGGCCGGGATCGTGGACCGGGAGGTGTACCGGTCGGCCGGCAAGCACGGCCTGATCGGCTTCAACGTCCCGGAGGAGTTCGGCGGCGGGGGGGTCGACGACTTCCGGTTCAACGCGGTGGTGACCGAGGAACTCGCCCAGGGCGGCCCCGGCACTCCCGGGTTCAGCCTGCACAACGACGTCATCGCCCCGTATTTCACGTCGCTGACCACCCCGGCGCAGCGGCAGCGCTGGCTCCCCGGCTTTGCTTCCGGCGACCTGATCGGCGCGATCGCGATGACCGAGCCGGGCACGGGCAGCGACCTGGCCGGCATCCGGACCCGGGCGGTCCCCGACGGGGACACCTGGATGCTGTCCGGGGCCAAGACCTTCATCTCCTCGGGGATCAACTCCGACCTCGTGATCGTGGTCGCCCGGACCAGTGCCGATCCGGAGGCCGGGCACCGGGCCTTCAGCCTCCTGGTCGTGGAGCGGGACATGCCCGGCTTCACCCGCGGCCGGAACCTGGAGAAGATCGGCCTGAAGTCCCAGGACACCGCGGAGCTGTTCTTCGATCAGGTGCCGGTGCCCGCGGCCAACGTGCTCGGCGAGCTGGGACAGGGCTTCTACCACCTGATGCACAACCTGCCGGCGGAGCGGATGTCGATCGCCATCAGCGCCGTGGCCGGGGCCCGGGCGGTCTTCCGCGAGACGCTGGACTACGCGAAGAACCGCCAGGCGTTCGGCCGGCCGATCGGCTCCTTTCAGCACAACCGGTTTGTGCTCGCCGAGCTGGACACCGAACTGGACCTGGCCCAGGTCTACGTGGACCGCTGCCTGGAGGCCATGGGCACGGCCGAGCTGACGGCGGTCGAGGCGGCCAAGGCCAAGTGGTGGACGACCGAGCTGCAGAAGCGCGTGATCGACGCCTGTCTCCAGCTGCACGGCGGCTACGGCTACATGATGGAGTTCCCGGTGGCCCGCGCCTACCTGGATACGCGCGTGCATACCATCTACGGCGGCTCGACGGAGATCATGAAAGAGATCATCGGCCGGGACCTGGGCGTCTGACCCGAAACGGGCACAGGCCGGAGCCATCCGTCCGTGCGGAGCCTGCGTAACCGGGAGGGACCTGCTAACGTCCTTGCTGAACACGCATTCAGCAAGGAGGGCGGTGCCGGATGAGCGACTGGCCGGACCATGCGATCTGGTGGCAGCTCCACCCGATCAGCTTCACCGGCGCCGAGTCCGCCGCGCGGCCGGACATGCGCCCGGGCACTCGCCCGGGCCCTTCCCCGGCGCACCGGCTGCCCAGGATCGAGGCGTGGCTGGACTACCTCATCGACCTGGGGTGCAACGGCCTGGCCCTGGGGCCCGTGTTCGCCAGCGAGTCACACGGCTACGACACCGTCGACCACTACCGCATCGACCCCCGCCTGGGCACCGGCGATGACTTCGGCCATCTGGTCGCGCAGTGCCACGAGCGCGGCATCAGGCTCCTGCTGGACGGGGTGTTCAACCACGTCGGCCGGGGCTTCCCGGCGTTCCAGGACGTCCTCGCGCACGGACGTTCGTCGGCCTACGCGTCCTGGTTCGTGCTCGACTGGGACGCCCAGGAGCACGCGGGCGGACCGGGCCAGGACGCGGGCGGGCCGGACAAGGACGCGGGCGGACCGGGCCAGGACGCGGGCGGGCCGGACAAGGACGCGGGCGGGCCGGACGAGGACGCGGGCGGATTCCGCTACGCGGACTTCGAGGGGCACCACCGGCTGGTGGCGCTCAACCACGCCGAGCCCGCCGTCCAGGACTACGTTGCCGACGTGATGCGGCACTGGCTGGACCGCGGCGCGGACGGCTGGCGGCTCGACGCGGCGTACGCGGTGCCGCCGGAGTTCTGGCGCACGGTCACGGACCGGGTCCGCCGCGATCACCCGGACGCCTGGCTGGTGGGAGAGGTACTGCACGGTGATTACGTGGCGGCCGTCCGGGACGGCGGGCTGGATTCGGTCACCCAGTACGAGCTGTGGAAGGCGATCTGGAGTTCCCTCAACGACCGGAACTTCTTCGAGCTGGCCTGGGCCCTCGGCCGGCACAACGACTTCGCGGCCGCCTTCCTGCCGCTGACGTTCGTCAGCAACCACGACGTCACCCGGATCGCCAGCCGGCTCGAGGACCCGCGGCACCTGCCGCACGCGCTGGCCATCCTGTTCACGGTGGCGGGCTCGCCGTCCGTATACGCGGGGGATGAGCAGGGGTTCCGCGGCGTCAAGTACGAGCGCGCCGGCGGTGACGCCGAGATCCGCCCCGAGTTCCCCGCCTCGCCGCAGGACCTGCTCCCGGACGGCTGGCCCACGTACCGGCTGTACCAGGACCTCATCGGGCTCCGGCGGCGCCATCCGTGGCTCGCCCGGTCCGCCATGCAGGTGCTGACGCTGCAGAACGAGTCGTTCGGCTACCTGGCCACCCGCCCGGACGGCGGCTCCGGCCTGGCCGTGCTGCTGAACCTTTCTGACGACAAGTCGACATTTCCGCTCGAGGTGGCGGGGACCGTCACGAACGTGCTGGGCAGCGACGAGGCGGCCGCGTCCGGAACCGTGGAGCCGCACGGCTGGGCCATCCTGGAGCTGAGCCCGTGACCGCCCGGCTGGGCCATGCTCCGACCGGCCATCGTGGAGCCGGGCCCGTGACCGCCGGCCCCGGGCTTCAGCCGTGACCGTGCGGCGCATGGTGCCCGACGAGCGGCGCGCCCTCATCCTGCGGGCCGCCCGGGACCTGTTCAGCCAGTGGCCCTACGCCGAGGTGTCGGTGGCCGACATCGCTCAGGCCGCCGGGGTCTCGCCGCCGCTGATCGTGTTCCACTACGGCAGCAAGCGGTCCCTGTACCTGGCCCTCCTGCAGGCGGCCGCGGACGCGATCCGGGCCGGCCTGAACGAGCTGCCGGGCCCGCCGTCGCTGGACCGCCTCCGCGCCGGCGTCCGGTTCTACGCCGGCTACGCCCGTGACCACCGGGCCGGGTTCCTTTCCCTGCTGCGCGGGGGCCAGGGCATGGCCGAGGCGGCCGCCCTGGTCGAGGCGTTCCGGGATGAGCTGGCCGGACAGATCCTCGCCGACCTCAGCACGGCAGGCCAGACGCCCGCCGACGCGGACCCGGCAGGCCAGACGCCCGCCGACGCCGGCCCGGGGGGCCCGCACCCGGGGAGCGCGGGCCCGGGGGGTACGGGCCCGCTCACATTCCTGGCCGTGCGCGGTCACCTCGGCTACGTCGACGCGATGGTCGTGCACTGGCTCGCCCTGCCCCGGGACGACCGGAATCGGATAACCCCCGCCATGATCGCCGACGTCGCGGCCGGGGCCTTCACCGGCGCCCTCACCGTGGCTATCCCATGATCGGCGTCGCCTTTCCGTAGCATCGGGCTGTGTCGGAATTGATCCGAAGATCAACTTCACTACTACATGTAGACCAGATACTGCAATCTCGTCCAACATCTTGTGCGGAGGGTCCTCCGCTTGGCGATTCTGCAACAGCCCGCATGTGCGGATTTCCGACGCCGATCATGCCGGGCGGCTTTGATTTGGGGCAGGGTGGGGCGCATGGATGCTGACGACGCCGGGCTGCTGCCGGTCGACCCGCTGGACGTGCTGCGCAGGCGGCGCAGTGTGAAATGGCAGACCTACCCCGCCGACGTGCTGCCGCTGACCGTGGCCGAGATGGACTTCGCGCTGGCCCCGCCGGTGGCCGACGTGCTGCGGGAGGCCGTGCAGCGGTCCGACGCCGGGTACGCGCACGCCGTCCCGGACCTGGGCCGGGCCATCGCCGGGTTCGCGGCCCGCCGCTGGAACTGGGACCTGGACCCGGCCGCGGTGACCGCGGTGACCGACGTCGGGGTCGGCGTGGTCGAACTGCTGCGCGCGGCGACCCGCCCCGGGGACGCGGTCGTGATCAGCCCGCCGGTGTACCCGCCGTTCTTCGACTGGGTGCCCGAGGCCGGGGCGCGCATCCTGGAGGTCCCGCTGGCCCACGGCGCCGACGGGTGGCACCTGGACCTGGCCGGGCTGGAGGCGGCGTTCGCCACCCACCCGGCCGCCTACGTGCTGTGCAACCCGCACAATCCGGTCGGCCGCGTGCACACCGCCGACGAACTGGCCGCGCTGGTCCGGCTGGCCCGGATCTACCGGGTCACGCTGGTCAGCGACGAGATCCACGGACCGCTGGTGCTGCCCGGCGCCTCCTTCACCCCGCTGCTGACCGTACCCGGGGCCGGCGAGGTGGCCGTTACCGTGCTGTCGGCCAGCAAGGCGTGGAACCTGGCCGCCCTCAAGTGCGCCGCCGTCGTGGCCACGGCGCCCCGGATGGCCGCCCTTACCGGCCGGTTCCCGCCCGACACCAAGTGGCGGATCGGTCACTTCGGCGTGCTGGCCGCCGTCGCCGCGTTCAGCGAGGGGGAGGCCTGGCTCGACCGGCTGCTGGCCACGCTCGACCACCGCCGCACGCTGCTGGCGACCCTGCTGTGGGACCGTCTGCCCACGGTCGCCTGGCACCCGCCCGCGGCGACGTTCCTGGCCTGGCTCGACTGCTCGGCCCTCGGCCCGGACGACCAGGCCCGCGACCGTTTCCTCGATCGCGGGCGCGTCGCCCTCGAACCGGGGCTGCATTTCGGCGCGGCCGGCAGCGGCTACGCCCGGCTCAACTTCGCCACCAGCGCCGACATCCTCGATCAGGCCACCGCGCGGATGGCCGCGTCGGCCAGCTGAGCCGGCCAGCTGAGTCCACCCGGCTCCGGCCGGGCGGCCGTGGCTGCGTGGCCGGCCCGCGCCCCCGGATCAGTCCGGTTAACGGGCCACATGCGAAGCCCCGGGTCGCGGCGAGGTCGCAGCGCCCGGGGCTTCGCACCATGTCCGTTAAGAATTGGTCCGTTAAGAATTGGTGATCTTTATCAGTCGCCCAGATAATCGGCGGGCAGGTTCGCTCCCGGGACCTGGCTGGGCGGCAGGATCGTGCTGTCGCCGGGGTAGGGCGTCTTCCAGTCGTGCGCGCTGTACCAGTCGAGCCGGTTGAGCTGGGCCGGGTTGGCGAAGTCCTGGATGGCGTTGCTGCCGTTGAAGCGGCCGTTGCGGCTCCACACCACCCACTGCTCGTAGATCGAGCGCTCCGAGCTGGGGATGCCGAGCTTGGCCGGCGACTCGGGGGTGAAGGCGGGCACGGGCCCCGGCGTCGTCGCGGCCCCGGCCGCGCTGGCCGCGGGCGCGCTAGTGGCCGGGGACGCGGGCGGTGTGCTGGCCGTCAGGCCCTGGGTCAGCGGGATCTGGTTCGGGACGACGTTGTAGGGGGTGAGGTCGGGCGTGTCGGTGAAGGCGCTGGTCATCGGCTCGGCCGCGCGGTCTTCCTGGTTCATCGGCGCGATGCCCAGCATCTGCTCGACGGTCCGCACCACATTGAGCTGCGTGTAGTAGGTGTCGTCGATGAGGCCGCGCTTGGCGTACGGGCTGGCGATCAGCAACGGGCCGCGGTGGCCGTCCACGTGGTCCGCGCCGTTCTGGGTGTCGTCCTCCAGGACGAAGACCGCCGAGCTCTTCCAGTACGGCGAGTGCGAGATCGTGTCGATGATCCGGCCCACGGCCAGGTCGTTGTCGGCCACCTCGGCGACCGGGTTGGGGTCACCGGTACCGACGCCGGCGGTGTGGTCGTCGGGCATCCAGATCAGGTTGAGGTTGGCCAGATTGCCGGACTTCACGCTCTGCGCGAAGGACTGGTCCCAGACGTCGGTCCGGTACTGGTCCGGGATGCCGAGGTCGAACGCCGGGTACTCGTGGTCGTCGATGGCGTTCAGCGAGGGGATGTCGGCGTAGGTGTTCACCGACGATTCCGGCACCGGAAGTGCGCCGGTGGCCTTGCCCTCGAGGATCTGGCTGTCCTGGTAGTACGCCGGCCAGGACGGGACCGGCGATTCCTGCTGCAGGAAGTTGTTGTACTCGCCGTACGCCTCGGCGGTGAGGCCGGCCGCTTCGGCCGCGTTCCAGATGAACCCGTCCCGCTGGTAGGCGAGCGCGTCGCCGCCCTGCGCCGGGTAGCTGCGGTAGAAGGCGCCGAACTCCTTCTCGATGTAGTCGTTCGCGTCGGCCTGGACGATCCAGTTGTGCCCGTCCGCCGACAGCGTGCCCTCGTCGTAGAAGTTGTCGAACAGCCCGAAGTTGCCGGCCAGCGCGTGCCCGTTCGGCGTGATCGTCTGACCGAACTGGGCCAGCGCCGGGTCGCTGTTGCCCTTGCCGATGTCGCCGAGGTCCTGGTCGTAGGTCCGGTTCTCGCGGATGATCAGGAACACGTGCTTGATCGGGGACGCGCAGCCGAGCTTGGCCGGGATCACCTCCGGCGTCGCCGTGCACGTCGCGGCGGCCTGGGTGGCGAGCAGGTGCGTCCAGTCATTGTCGGTGAACACCTGGTCGGTGTACGCCCCGAGCGCCGCGGTGGTCGGCATCGCGAAGTCGGTGATGGACCCGGTGTCGTCGTAGGTGTTGTGGCCGGTCACCGACTCCGCGCCGGGGGCCGTGCCGGGGCCCTTGTTGATCGTGCTCTCCGGGCCGCGCGCACCGATGCCCTTGTCGTTGGTCACCACGATCTTGCCCAGTGCCGGGTCGCTGGCCACGGCCACCGGGTAGAAGTCGGTCGGCAGCAGCCCCTGGTACTGCACCGGCTGGCGCGCGCCGCTGTAGTAGTACACGGCGATCGCGTTGTCCCGCCCGATGCTGACCAGGATGTGGTGGCTGTCCGGCATCGTGATCGAGTTCGGGTAGCTGCCGACCGTGGAGCCGGGCAGCGGGTTCACGTTGACGGTCTGCACCACGGTCGCGGTCTTCGGGTCGATCAGGGAGAACGTGTCGTCGTTGGAGTTGGCCACCATCAGGGTGCCGTCGGCGGCCAGGTACTCGGCGGTCGGCTCCAGGCCGACCCCGATCTCCTTGACCTCCGTGCCACTGGTCAGGTTCACCTCGGACACCGTGCCGGTGGTGGCGGCGCCGGTGATCTTGCTGGCCACGATGGCGGTCCCGTCGGACTCGTTGGTGAAGTCGCCGGGCTTGGCCGGCCGGCCGCCCTCGTTGGACACGAAGGCGTCGTTGCCGACCAGCACGACCTGCCGGGGTGCGCTGCCGACCTTGATGACCTGGGTCAGCTGGTTGGTCGAGGTGTCGATGACGCCGAGTTCGTTGACGCCGTTCAGAGCGACGTAGAGTTTGCTGCCGTCGCTGCTCAGCGCCATACCCGAGGGCAGGTCGGGGGTGGTGGTCGTGGTGGTGTCGAGGTTCGTGGTGGCCGTCTCCAGCGGGATCGTCACCGGGCCGGAGACCGTACCGTCCGCGGCCACGCTGAAGCGAACCAGGTCGGCCGTCTGCGGGAACCACAGCGTCTTGCCGTCGGCTGACCACAGCGGGCCGTCCGCGGCGACCGTGCCGTCGCCGATGGTCTTGTCGGTGCCCACGCCGGTGCCGATCTGCTGCACCACCGTGCCGGTCTTCAGGTTGAAGACGGTCAGGAAGCCTGTGAAGTCTTCCCAGCTCAGCGCGGCCAGGAACTGCCCGTTGGGGCTGATCGCCGACGACAGGAGCCGGCCGTTGCTGATCAGCAGCCGGGTGCCGATGGGGTTGATCCGCTGGTTGGTCGGCAGCAGGATCCCGTCGGCGTTGGCCGTTCCGACCTGGGAGGTGCCGAATCCGCCGCCCAGCGCGCCGGCCGCGGCGGCGGTGGCCAAGCCCGCCAGCATGACCACCGCGACGCCGGCCGCGGTGATCATGCGGACGGCGCGACGGTGCGCGTGCCGCCATCGTGGTGAGAGCAAACGTCTCATCTGATTTCCCTTTTCTCGGTGCCGCCGTATACCGGCCAGGCTCCGGTCATGGTTCTGAAGCTGCGGGGACTCGGGGAATGCCCAGTCTCAGGTGGTGGGTCTCAGGTGGTGTCAAAGCAGCCGTCGATCAGCGACAGCGGGTTGATGAGCTGCGCATAGTGCGGCCCGATGATGGTCGGGGAGCCGTTGACGGAGGCCGGGCCGTCCCCGTCGGCGGCGTAGCAGCCGTCGGTCTGGACGTCGACGTTGTATTTGGCGATGACCGGGTAGCCGGGGCCGGCCACCAGGTAAGTGATCTGGCACAGCCAGGCACCCGAACCGTCCTGCGGAATGTCGGGCGTGCCGCCCTTCTGACAGCTGGCCTGGCTCTTCAGGCTGGCCGCGGACGGCTTCGGGTTGCCCTGTTCGGTCTGCTGGAGGACGTAAAGGTTGGCGAAGGTGCTGCTCAGGGAGGTCTGCAGCCGCGGGGCGGTGAGCCCCGTCGAGCCGCAGCCGCTCGCGGTGAGGGTGAGCAGGGTGATCACGGCGGTCGCGGCCCCGGCGGCCAGTCGGCGGCTCATGAGGCACCGCCGATCGTGCGGCGCCGGAACACCAGCCAGGCGGCGGCGCTGCAGAGCGTGAACCACACCGCACTGGTGAGCAGCCCGTAAAGGAACGGCCCCACGTAGGCCGGCTGCTCCCAGAAACCGTGCCAGGCCGTGAACGGCGTGCTGAGGAGCACTTGCTGGCCCCACGCGGGCAGCGCGATCAGCGTCACGACCTGGAACGCCAGCGTGAGCACCACCGGGACGCCGATCCCGACCGCGCTGTTTCTGCTGGCCACGGAGGTGAAGATGGCCAGCGCGGTGAAACCGAGCACGGGCGGTATGACGGACAGCCAGCTCACCACGACCAGCTCGGTGGCGTGGCTGGCGGTTACGAGCTGGCCGCCGAGCCCGACCACCGGCTGCGTGCCCGCCAGCAGGCCCGCCAGCAGGTCGGTGATGATCAGCAGCACCATGGTGGCGGTCGCGAACGTCAGCGCGGCCAGGAACTTGCCCGCGAACAGCTCGCCCCGGCTGCGGGACCGGGTCAGGATCGTCTTCCAGGTGCCGAAGTGGTCTTCAGAGGAGAAGATGTCCCCGGCCACCACCGCGGTTCCCACGGGCAGCAGCCATTGGCCGCCGAACCCGAGGATCACCATCGGGATCGCGAAGCCGGAGGTGTGCACCCACTGGCCAAAGGCGGTATCGCCCGGCGTCGCACTCTGCACGTTCAGGCCGGCGACGATGACGAACGGCCCCACCAGGCACATCAGCGCGATGGCCCGCACCCGCCATTGGCCGCGCAGCTTGGCCAGCTCCAGCCGCCACACCACGAGCGTGCCGGATCGTTGCCGCGGGTCGCTGGGCCCGGCAGGCCCGGCGGCAGGTTCTGCGTACGCCGGCCACTGGTCGGCGGCGAGGGTCACGGTACCTCCTCGGTAACGGGCACGTTATCCGGCCGGGCCGGCGGGATAAACAGTCCAGCGGGCGTCTGTCTGGTCTCGCCGGGCTGGCCGGCCTCGCCGGTCAGCTGGAAGAACAGCGATTCCAGGGGCGTGACGTCGAGTTCCAGGCCCCGTATGGCCACGCCATCGCGGGCCAGCGTCAGTACGTACTCGTCCATCGGGTCCTGGGCTGCGAACACGACCAGGCCGCCGTCGTCGTGGCGCTCGGCCTTGACGCCCGCGCTCCGCCTGGCCTGCTCCAGGGCGGCGCCGTCGTCGCCGGTGCGCAGCCGCCAGACCGGATCGGGGGCGTCGGCGCGCATGGCGTCGAGCCGTCCGGCGAACGCGATCTTTCCCCGGTGCAGCACGGTCACCGCGTCGCAGATCTCCTCGACCTGGGTCATGTTGTGGCTGCTCAGGACCACGGTCACACCGTCCCGGGCCAGCTGGCGCAACGCGGTCCGCAGGTCCCGGATCCCGGCCGGGTCCATGCCGTTGGTGGGCTCGTCCAGGATCAGCAGCCGCGGGCGGCGCAGCATGGCCGCGGCCAGGCCGAGGCGCTGGCGCATGCCGAGTGAGTAGCCCTTGACCTTCCGGCCGCGCGCGCCGGCCAGGCCGGTGCGCTCCAGCGCCTGATCGATGAGCGCCGCCGCGTCGCCACCGTCGAGCCCGGCCAGCACGGCGAGGTTCCGGCGGCCACTGAGATACGGGTAGAAGCGGGGCGTTTCCACGAACCCGGCCACACCGTCGAGCCAGCCGGGGCCGGCCTCGGCCCGGGTGCGCCCGAACAGCCTCAGGGTGCCCTCGTCCGGCAGCACCAGGCCGAACAGCGCCGACAGCAGGGTTGTCTTCCCGGCGCCGTTCGGGCCGAGCAGGCCGTGCACCACCCCGGGGGTAACGGTGAAGTCCACTGCGTCGAGGGCGGTGGTTTCCCCGAACCACTTCGACACCCCGCGGGCTTCCACCACATGGCCCGTTGCTTCGGTCACGGCGCTCAACGTAGGGGGCCCGGGTTACCTAAACGGAAACAAACAGATGACAACGAACGAACGAAGCGTCGCGTTTCGTGTGAAGTTGTTTGCCGTCGTTGGTCGCGTGGCTCCCATGATCACTTGTGCGCATCGACGGCGTGGGCGCCTTGCCTGATGTGCTCTGCCGTCCGTAGCGTCACATCTGTCACTGCCGACACAGAAGGGACGTCCGGCATGGAGTCATGGGACCGCGCCGACCCGGAGGCCGCGATCGCCGCGGCCGCGGCCCGCTGCTCCAACTGGAACCGCTGGGGCCCCGACGACGTGCGCGGCACCCTGAACTTCATCGACGAGGCCGCGCGCCGCGCGGGTGCCGCCCTGGTGCGCCGGGGTGCCTGCTTCTCGCTGGCCCAGCGCTTCGACGCGGATGGCCCGCAGAAAGGCGCGTTCCGCCGCAATAATCCGGTCCACGTCATGCTGGCCTCCGGTCTGGACAGCGCGGAATCGCAGGGTTTCCCGCACGGCTTCAGCGGCGCCGACGACGTGGTGTTCACGCCTCTCCAGGCCTGCACGCAATGGGACGGCCTCGGGCACATCTTCGACCACGGCACGGCGTGGAACGGCCGGCCCGCCGCGCAGACGGTGACCAGCCAAGGGGACCTCGTCACCGGGATCGAGCGGGTCGCGGCGGACTTCGCCGGCCGCGGGGTGCTGCTGGACGTGGCCACGGCGATCGGCGAGGACGGCGAACTGCCGGACGGGTTCGCCATCACCCCGGACCACCTGGCCGCGACGATGGCGGCCCAGGGCGCGGGCGCCGTCGTCGGCCGCGGCGACATTCTGTGCGTCCGCACCGGCGCGCTGGCCCGGGCCCGGCGCGACGGCTGGGGTGACTACGCCGGCGGCCCCGCCCCGGGGCTGTCGTTCGGCTGCGCGGACTGGCTGCACGATACGGAGATCGCCGCGATCGCCACCGACACGTGGGGGTTCGAGGTGCGGCCGAACGAGTTCGACGACGCGTTCCAGCCGTTGCACCAGGTCGTGATCCCGCACATGGGCCTGTCGATCGGCGAGATGTGGGACTTCGAGGAACTCGCCGCCGACTGCGCGGACGACGGCCGCTACGAGTTCTTCGTGGCCGCCGCGCCGATCCCGTTCACCGGCGCCGTCGGCGCCCCCGTCAACCCCCTGGCCCTCAAATAACGGGCCGCCCACCCGGCTCCGCCCATGATCGGCGTCAGTATTCCGCAGTATAGGGAGACGCGTCAATCCCGCCACGGGGTTGGTGCTGGTGGCGGAGGTTGGGGTCGTGGCTGTGCTGGTGCTGATGTCGGGGGCCGGGCTGGTGGCGGTGCTGGCGGGGTCGTCGCTGGTGCGGGTGAGTAGTTCGGTGATGATGTCGGGGGTGGTGTCGGTGATGGTGGCGAAAAACGTGGCCTGGTTCATCGGCGCGTTCCACAGGACTTGGATGTCGAGGGCGGCGAATAGCTGGGCCTGGATGCGTTCGGGGAGCTCGTCCAGGCGGCCGGGGAGCTGGGGTAGCTCGTCTAGCAGGTCAATATCGTCGGTACGGGGGGTGCTGCCGGTGAGGGCCTTGAGCTGCGCGTCAACGGCTTCGCGTTCGTGGTGCTGGCGGGTGAATTGGGCGTGGATCCGGTCCCCTTTGGCCCCGCATGCCCTTTACGAGACTTAACGTGGCCGGATGATCACACATCACCGATGATGCTCCCCTGGCGGTGCGTCGGCGTCGGCGGCGGCGCAGGCGAAGCGCTGGCGACGGCGAGGGCGTCGGCGTCGGCGAAAGTGCTGGCGTCGCGGTGCGTGCGGGCGCGGCGGCGCGGGGCTGGCGGTCTGGGTGCGGGGCTGGCGGACGGGCGGGGTGTGAGTCACGTTGGCGGTGGCGAAGGCGCCGGCGTCGGCGATGACGTAAGCGAGGGCGCCGGCGTCGGAAGGTGAGGGTGGTTACAGGGGGGTCAGGGTGAAGCGGCCTTTGCCCATTTTGCGGGCGGCGCCGATACCGGTGTGGACACCGGCCCAGGCCAGGGCCTTCCACAGCACCTCGGCGCGGATATCGCTGTCATCGATGCCGATGACGCCGGTCGCGTCAGCATCTTCGATGTAGGGGTCGGCGCGCAGGGCCCGCTGGTTGGAAAGCTTCTGCCCGGTGCCGCTGCTGACGGTGGAGTAGCGTTCCCAGACCCCGTCCGGGGCAGTTTTGGTGGTCTGCCAGCCGGTGGGCTTGATGAGGGTGCGGACCAGTTCAGGGGGACACGGGCGGGCGCGGGAACTGATCGTGTCGCAGGTGGCGACGATCATCGACACCACGTGCAGCGCCGGGACGATGATCACCCCGTCGGGGCTGGTGTAGAAGGGGCGGCTGGCCAGGCGTTCGAGGTCGTCGTATTGCGGGCGGGTCATGTTAATGGAGGCGAGGTAGTCGTCGAGGGCCTTGCGGCGGGTTGATCTGCCCCGAGCTTTCCGGACAGCGGATTTGTGGTTAATTCACGCTGCGGACTGCTGTTCCAGATATTCGTCGTGGACTTGCTGCGGGGTCCGGTACTGAAGTCCGGAGTGCCGGCGCC
>Ga0182014_10001425_pt1 | contig 31844 bp, 31 predicted proteins | sample 612S2DmetaG_FD_120489 | JGI IMG/M metagenome (GOLD analysis project Ga0182014, IMG submission 120489) | Permafrost microbial communities from Stordalen Mire, Sweden - 612S2D metaG | ecosystem: Environmental > Terrestrial > Soil > Wetlands > Permafrost | place: Sweden: Stordalen | collected... | reverse complement strand
GCCATCACGCTGGCCGGCCTGGTGTCCGGAGCCCGGCTCAGGGAGGGCGCGCTGTACCCGCCGCTCGCCGGACTGCGGCCGATCTCCCGCGCGATCGCGATCGCGGTCGCCCGCGAGGCCCAGCAGGCCGGCCTGGCGCGCATGGATCCCGGGCTGAGCGCCGAGGAGGCGGTGGACGCCACGGTGTGGACACCGGAGTACTAGCCCGGGTACTTGCCGGTCCCTTGGTTCAGGCCGATGGGGCTCAGGCCGGTGGCTGCGGGGGGAGGCCGTGGCCGAGGACATTGAGGACGTCCTCCAGGACGTCGGCGGGCACCTGGCTGCCGGCGGTCCAGTCGGCCCAGCGCATGCCGATGAAGTTGCCGATGCCGGTGTAGAGGTAGGCGATGACCTCGGGGTCGTAGTTGCTGTCCACCTCCCCGGCCAGCTGGGCGTGGCGGACACCGCGCGCGTAGCCACGGGCCAGGCGCTCGTAATACTCACGGAACAGGCCCGGATCGACGAACTCCGACTCGCGCACGATGCGGTCGATCCACGGCCGCTCGGACAGCGTGTCGAAGAAGGCACGGAAACTGGCGCGCTCCCGCGCCCGCTGGTTGTCGGGCGCCTGCTCCATGGCGGCCCCGATGGCGGCGCGCAGATCCGCGTTGATCCGGCGGACCACCGCCGCGAAGATGTCCGCCTTCGACCGGTAGTGGGCATAGAAGCTCCCGGTCGCGATGCCGGCCGTCGCGCAGATGTCGGCCACGCTGGTGCGGCGGTAACTGCGCTCGCCGAAGAGTTGCTCGGCGGCGGACAGCAGCCGCTCCCCCGGCGGCCGGTCGTCACCCGCGGAGGGCTTGCGGCTGGATGCGACAGTCACGCTGAGTCCTCCGGTCTCCATGCGGGCGGGTGAGCGGCGACCGGTTCCGCACCGCACGTGCGCTGGCCGCCCGCGGCGCGGGCGGCCAGCGCACAGTGTGTCAGGGCGACGGGATGCCGCTGGCCGGGGCCGTCGGCTGCGCCGCGTTGTCGGTCGTGATCGCACCGGTCGAAGTCGTGTCGGTCACCTGGGTCGGGCCGGTCGGGACCAGGACACCGTTCTTGATGACGGCCATGTAGGCGCCGGTGATGCCGGCGTGGTTGGTCGCCGAGTAGGCGTAGGGCGCCACGGCGACGCCCTGCGGCAGGCCCCCGTTGATCGCGTTCACCAGGTCCTGCCGGGTCGGGTTGCGGCCGGCCTTGAGCATGGCCTGGACGAACGTATAGCCGACGGCCATGCCGTACAGAACGTTACCGTCCAGCGGGAGTTTCGGCAGGTACTGGCTGTGGATCTTCGTGAACAGCTGGATCCAGCTGTTGCTCGTGTCGCCGAGCGAGGGCAGGTAGCCGTCGGTGATGATGCCCTGGGTGAGCTGGTTGCCCGCCACCGTGGCGCCGCCCTGCTTGGCGAACGACTCCAGCAGGCCGGCCAGGGTGATCGGGTCGGAGCCCACGTTGGTGACCACGAGCTGCGGGCTGAAGCTGAGCTTCAGGCTGGTCAGCTTCAGCAGCGCGGTGAAGGCCGGCACCGAGAACGAGACGACCACCTGCGCCCCGGCCGCCTTGAGCGCGGTGACCTGCGGGGCCACGTTGGTGACGGCCGGGTTGTAGCTCTGCCTGGCCACGACCTGGGACTTGGGGATCTCGTCGTCCAGGCCCTTGACGCCGTCCATGCCGAACTCGTCGTCCTGGTAGAAGTAGCCGATCTTCTTGCCCGCGAAGTGCTGCTTGATGTAGTTCCCGAGGATCTTGCCCTCGCGGACGTAGTCGATCTGCCAGCCCGTCGTGTACGGCTCGGTGCTCGGCTCGTTCCAGCATTCACAGCCGGAGGCGACGAACAGGTCGGGGATCTTCGAGCTGTTCAGGTACTTCACCACGGCCAGGTGGGTGGGCGTGCCCAGTCCGTCGAAGATCGCGAAGACGTTGTCCTGCAGCACCAGCTGGTGCACGACCGTCGAGGTGATGGTCGGGTCGTACTGGTCGTTCAGGATCTTGTAGGCGATCTTGCGGCCGTAGATGCCGCCGTGGGCGTTGACGTACTGGAAGTAGGCGTTGGAGGCCGCGGCGATCTCGTCGTAGCCGGGCGCGGCGACCCCGGTGAGCGGTTGATGCGTGCCGATCAGGATCTGGCTCGACGTGATGCCAGGGGCGGACGCGGCGAGGGCCGAGCTGGACGACGGCTTCGAGCTGCCACTTGAACTGCAGGCGGCGACCACCATGGTGACGGCCGTGAACCCCGCAAGGGCCACGGCGTTCACCCGGTGTGATCTTTTCATGAGGGGCCTTCTTCCTGGTGTTCACTGACCGGCGTGCGCCGGAACAGCGCGGTGAGGGGTGTGGCCGTGGCGGGACCGAAGAAGCGGCGCAGGCCGCCCTGGATGCCAGCGGGAAAGGCCAGCATGACGATGATGAGGATGACGCCGTAGGCGGCGATCGGGACACTGGAGCTCGCGGCGCTGGACAGGCCGTGGCTGGCGCCCACGTTGGTGAGGTAGGTCGGCACGAGGACCAGGACGAGGCTGCCCCACAGCGCGCCGGGCAGCGTGCCGAGGCCGCCGAGCACCGCCGCGGTGAGCAGCGCGATGGACAAGGTGAGCGTGTAGGCGCCGGGAGCGACGATCCCGGTGACCACGGCGAGCAGCGCCCCGCCGAGCCCGGCGCAGGCGGCGCTCACCACGAACGCGAGGATCTGCAGCCGGGCGACGTTCAGCCCGGCCAGGGCGGCGGCCACCTCGTCGTCGCGCACCGCCCGCCAGCTGCGGCCGACCCGGCTGCGGCCCAGGTTGGCCAGCAGGATCAGCGCGATCAGGGCGGCGGCGCAGGTCACCCAGGCGAGCCAGCGGGTGGGCGGGAACGTGGCGCCGAGGAAGGCCGGAGTCGAGATCGAGACCGAGAGCCCCTGGTCGCCGCCGAACTGCTTCGGGAACTGGTTCGCGATCGTGGGCAGGGCGACCGCCAGCATGAGCGTGGCCCCGGCCAGGTAGGGCCCGCGCAGCCGGGCCGCGGCGACGCCGAAGACCGCGCCGGCCAGGGCCGCGACCACGGCCCCCACCGCGAAGACCGCTTCCAGCGGCCAGCCCAGGTGGATCAGCACCAAGGCCGAGGCGTAGCCGCCGATGGCCATGAAGGCGCCGTTCCCGATCGAGATCTGGCCGCTCAGCCCGATCAGGACGGTCAGCCCGGCCACGGCCACGACGTACGCGGCGACCTCGGCCATCTGGTAATCGCGGTACGAGCTGAGCTGGATGGACACGAGCACGAGGATCACGGCCACGACCAGCGCGGCGCCCACGTGGCGGGCCAGCGTCATCGTCACACCCTCCGGCTGGCGGTGCTGGAGAACAGGCCGGACGGCCGGATCATCAGGACGAGGGCGAGGGCGGCCAGCCCGTAGACCAGGACCAGGTTGCTGCCGAGGTAGCCGCCGGCGTAGCTGAGCACCACGCCGAGCAGCACGCCCCCGATGACCCCGCCGACCGGGCTGTCCAGGCCGCCGATGACGGCCGCGGTGAAGCCCAGCACGAAGATCGAGTCCATGCTGTTCGGGTAGAGGAACGTGGACGGCGTGACCAGCACGCCGGCCAGCGCCCCGAACAGGCCGGCCAGCGCCCAGCCGAGGGTCAGCACCCGCCCGATCCGGACCCCGAGCAGCCGGGTCACGCCCGGGGCGAACGCCGTGGCGCGCAGCCGCAGGCCAACCGAGGTGTACTCGAAGACCAGGAAGAGGGCCAGCGCCGCGGCCAGCACCGCCGCCGCGGTGAACAGGTCAGACGCGGAGATCCCCAGCGCGACCGACCCGACCTTCAGCCCCTTGATCGAGAAGGAGGGGGGAAACGACCGGTACTGGCCGCCGTAGATGATCCCGGCCACCCCCTCAAGCAGGATGAGCAGGCCGATCGTGACGATGACCGAGTTCAGCGGGCCCTTGCCCATCGTCGGCCGGACGACGGTGACCTCCAGCAGCGCCCCGAGCACCAGGCCGGCGGCCAGGGCCACGGCGAAACCCGCCCAGTAACTGCCGGTGTCCCGGATGACGACCCAGGCGACGTACGTGGTGAACATCGCCATGCCGCCCTGGGAGTAGTTGAGGACGCGGGTTCCTCGCCAGATCAGCACCAGGGACAGCGCGATCGCGGCGTAGATCATGCCGACGGCGATCCCGCCGAGGGTGAACTCCAGGAACTCCTGCATCTGGTCGCCTTCCTAGAAACCCAGATAGTGACGGCGCAGGGCAACGTCGCTGGCCAGGACGGCGGCATCGTCCGCGGCGACGACCGTCCCGAGGTTGAGGACCATTCCGCAGTCCGCGATGGCGAGCGCGCTGCGGGCGTTCTGCTCGACCAGCAGGACGGTCAGGCCGACCTCGTCCCGCAGCGTCCGCACCAGGTCCATGACCTGCGCGACCATCCGCGGGGCCAGGCCCAGCGACGGCTCGTCCAGCAACAGGACCCGCGGGGCCGCCATGAGGGCCCGGGCGATAACCAGAATCTGCCGCTCACCCCCGGACAGCAGGCCGGCGTGCCGCCGTTTCCGTTCGGCCAGCAAGGGGAACCGCTGGTAGGCGTCGCTCAGCGCGGCCGACCGCACCGAACCGCCGCGCCGGCACAGGGCCCCCAGGCGCAGGTTTTCCTCCACCGTGAGCTCGGTGATGACACCCTGGCCCTCCGGCACGTGCGCGACGCCGGCGCGGGCGATGTCCTCGGGATGACGGCGGGCCAGGTTGGCGCCGTCGACGAGGATCCGCCCCTGCCGCGGCCGGACCAGACCGCTGATCGTGCGGAGCAGCGTCGTCTTCCCGGCTCCGTTGGCCCCGAGCACGGCGGTGATCGTGCCGGGCCGGGCCGAGATCGAGACGCCGTTCAGCACCGGCACCCCGCCGTATCCGGCGTGGACGTCCTCGATGGCGAGCGCGGCGGCCTCAGCCATGGTCGGCTCCCGGGCGGGGAGGGCCCCCGCCTTCGGCCCGTTCGGCTCCGGGGCCGGGCGGCTCCTGAACCGGCGGGGGCTCGCCGGAGGTCCGTTCAGAACCATCGGCGCCGAGATACGCGGCGGTCACGGCCGGATCCGCCTGTACCTCAGCCGGCGTGCCGACGGCGATCAGCTTGCCGAAATCCAGCACGAAGATCGTGTCGCACACCGACATCACCAGGTCCATCCGGTGCTCGATGACGACCACGCCCGCCTCGGCGGCCATCTTCTTGATCAGTTCGCCGAGCTCGGGCAGTTCGTTCTCGGGAAAGCCGCTGGCCGGCTCGTCGAGCAGCAGCAGCTTGGGCCGTGCGACCAGGGCGCGGGCCAGCGCCACCCGCTTGCGCAGGCCGTAGGCCAGGGTGTCGGGCATCCTGTCGGCCAGGTCAGCGGCGCCCACCTCGGCCAGCGCCTGCATGGCACGCTCCCGCAGCCGGCGTTCGTCCCGGTCCGAGCGGGGCAGGCCGAACAGCGCGGACCAGACCCCGGCCCGGGCCGAGGGCGTCGCGCCGACCATGACGTTCTCGGCCACGGTGAGGCCTTTGAAGAGCCCGACTCCCTGCAGCGTCCGGGCGATCCCGAGGCCCGCGAGGCGGTGCGCCCTGGTCCCGGTCAGCGGGTGACCGTCGAAGGTGACCGTGCCGGACTGCGGCCGGACGAAGCCGCACGCGGTGTTGAGGAGAGTGGTCTTACCCGCGCCGTTCGGGCCGATGATGCCGGTGATCTTGCGCGGAGCCGCGGTGAGGGACACGTCGTCGAGCGCGGTGAGGCCGCCAAACCGGACGGTGACATCCCGAATGGCCAATGAACCATCGTTCATCAGTTTCGCCCTTGCTCCGGACCGCTTCACTGCGGCGCGATGAACCGATATTCATGGGTGATTCGGGGCATGGCAAGAGCTGATCTCATACGTGATGGCATTCGTAGCCAAACTGAGACCGGCCGGCAATCGTTGTCTCCGGGAGGCGGTTTCGGGGGGCGGGTAAGCAGGGGCGAGGACCGGGCCGAAGGCAGAGCAGGGCCGAGGCGGCCGGGCGCGGACACGAGCGTGATTGTTGATCTCGTGACCCGATTGCGTCAGTCTGGCGGCAGGGGAGGCGCTATGGCCAGCAGTGCGACCGGAGGGCGATCGAGGAACCTGATCCTGGCGGCGATGATCTTCGCTGTCGCGATGACGTTCATCGACCAGACCATCGTGTCCATCGCCGTACCGCAGATCCAGCGCGAGCTGGGCCTGTCCAGCACCGGCGTGCAGTGGGCGGTCAACGCCTACCTGCTGGCCCTGGCGGCGCTGTTTGCGTTCGGCGGCCGCCTCGCCGATACGGTGGGGCACCGCAAGATGGTGACGCTCGGCGTCATCATCTTCGCGGCCGCGTCGGCGATGTGCGGGCTGACCCCGAAAGGGAGCCTGGCCGAGGCATGGATCGTGTTCTTCCGGGTCGTCCAGGGCGCGGGCGGCGCGATCATGTTCCCGGCCGCACTGGCGATCGTGGTGCAGACCTTCGCCCTGCGCGAGCGCGGGCGGGCACTGGCGCTGTTCTTCGGTATCGCGGGCGGCCTCACGGCCATCGGCCCGCTGCTGGGCGGCTTCCTTACCCAGTGGACCTGGCGCGCGATCTTCTGGGTGAACATCCCCGTCGCGCTGATCGCGCTGGCCCTGATCTTCGTATCGAAACCGGCCACCGAGCACCGGCCGGCCCGGATGGACTACCGGGGCCTGGTCCTGATCGCGGCCGGGGTCGCGCTGAGCGTGTTCGGTTTCCAGCAGTCGAGCATCTGGGGCTGGCGCAATCCCGGCACCGGACTGGCCATTGCGGCCGGCGCGGCGCTCCTCGTCGTGTTCTATCTCGTGGAGATGCGCACGCCGTCCCCGCTCATCCAGGTGAGCATCTTCCGCATCCGGCCATTTCTGGTCGAGAACGTCGTGCTCGGCGTGGCCATGCTGACGTTCATCCCGGTGTTCTTCTTCGCGAGTGAGTACGCCCAGATCTCGCTGGCGAAGACGGCCTCTCAGGCGGGCGTGTTCCTGCTGTACTTCTTCATCGGCTTCGTCATCGCGGCGCAGATCGGCGGCCGGATGCTGGACCGGCGCGGGGCGAAGCTCCCGGTGGCGCTCGGCTGCGCCCTGGCCGCCGTCGGGTTCTGGCTGTGGGCCGGGAAGGTCACCGGGCTGAGCTTCGGCACCCAGCAGTGGTTCATCATCATGTCCGGCGCCGGGCTGGGGTTCATGCTCGGCCCGGCCAGCACGGACGCGGTCAACCGCGCCTCCCGGCTCAGCTACGGGGAGGCCACCGGCATCACCCAGACGGTGCGGAACTACACCGCCAGCCTGGGCCTGGCCATCCTGGGCACAATCCTGGTCACGGAGATGCGCAGCCGGCTGACGACCTCGCTGATCGCCCAGGGACTGCCCCGCGCGCGGGCCCAGGCCGAGGCGGCGCTGCTCGCTCAGTCCCGGGGCGGGGCTGGCGGCGGCGGCGTGGGCACGATTCCGCACTTCTACCGGCTCGACTTCGCCTACGCGACGCGGGCTGTTCTGTACGTCATGGCCGGGATCATGGCCGTCGCATGCTTGGTAGCTCTCCTTGGCCTGCGGCGCGGGGCGCAGGATGACACCGTCGCCGACGGAACGGACGTAGGTGGAGCGGTTGCGAGCGGGAGGGCCTCCGCCGGGGCACCCTCGGCCGGGGGGCGGCCCCCGGCGGGATAGCCCCCGGCGCGACAGCCCCCAGGGCGCGGGACAGCCCCGGGCGGGACAGCGCTTGACGAGACAGCGCTTGACGGGACAGCGCTTGACGGGAAGACGTCAGGCGAATAGGCACACTCAGGTGAAGCGGCAGGCCGGGTTGGCCCATCTGATCCGCCCCCACTGACGGCAGTCCGGTTACGGCGTGTTGTTAAAGCCCCGTTCCTATGCACCTGGCCACCCTGCCGCCGCGCGGCCGGGCGCTGCGACTTCGAGCATGCGATTCCCTGGGAAGCCGGCGGATGGACCTGCGCGTGCAACGCCGGGGCCCGCTGTCGTCATCATCACCATGCCAAACAGGCACCCGGCTGGCGAGTGGAGCAGCACCAGCCCGGCTACCACACATGGACCACCCCATCCGGCCGCCAATACACCACCGGACCCACGAGCTACCCGATCTGATCGGAGACTTTAGGAGCGGCCGCTCATCCGGCTGGGCCAGGGGAGCCAATGAGGTCGCGGAGCGAGTGAAAATGGGGGTGTGGGTTCCGGGCTGAACGGCAGCACCGCGGTGGGCAGGCCGCGGGAGTGGCTGGCCATGCCCGGCGGCCGGATCCGGCCCGTGGTCTCCGTTCCGGGTGATGACGGGACCACCGAATTGCTGCCGTATGACGTCTGGCTGGCGCGGCTGCGGCCCACCTGCCGGTGCGGCCGGCCCCGCCTCGGCTCCGGCCGGACCTGCGGAAGCGCGGAGTGCATAGCCAAGCTGCGCGCTAGCACATAGGTAGTGAGGGTACGGCGGATCATCGGGGACCTGGACTCGCTGGAGATCGAGGTGGGGCCGGTGGGTGCGGGCATTCAGGGCCCTGGTCCCGCCGGGCCTGGTCCCGTCGGCCCTGGTCCCGCCGGGCCTGGTCCCGCCGGACATCCTCGCGCCCGGACCGGTCGTCCTGGACGCTTGCTATTGGGCAACGGGGGGTGCAAGGGTGAAATTGCTTCGGGTTGACGCTGCCGTGTCCCGGGCGTACAGCCTGCCTGGACTGCCTTTAATCAGCTAGCGAACCGTAACCGCCCCCTCTCAGCCGGTGAGCCTTCACCTTCTCGTCACCCGTTAATCACGGTGCCGGAATACTCTCGGCCACTGTCGCGATAGGCCCCAGACCCCAGCCCCCCACGGACGATCCGCAGCACGCTGACCCAGGAAAAGGAACCATTGAGATGGCCGCTCAGCCGAATATTGTCCTTGTCCACGGCGCGTGGGCCGACGGCTCGTGCTGGAGTGCCGTCATCGAGCGCCTGCAGGCTGACGGCTTCACCGTCACCGCGCCCCAGTTCCCGGAGTCCTCGCTGGCCGACGACGTGGCCCGGCTGCGGCAGGTGCTGGATCGCCAGAACGGCCCGACCGTGGTGGCCGGCCACTCCTACGGCGGCCAGATCATCACGGCCCTCGGCACGGACGCGCCGAACGTCGCCGCGCTGGTCTACATCGCGGCGTTCGGGCTGGATGAGGGCGAATCGATCGGCGCGCTGCTCACACAGGGACCCCCGACCCCCGCGCTCGCCCATCTGGACATCGACAAGCTGGGCTTTGCCTGGCTGCCGGAAGACGATTTCGTGAACCACTTCGCCGCGGACGTGGCTCCGGCCCAGGCCAGGGTCATGTACGCGGTGCAGCAGGCGCTGGCGGCCTCCACGCTGCAGGACGTCATGGGCGTCCCGGCCTGGAAGTCGCACCCGTCCTGGTTCCTGGTCGCCGAAAATGACGAGGCCATCCCGCCCGACGCCGAGCGCCAGTTCGCCGCGCGCATGGGCGCCACCACCGTCGAGGTCCCGTCCAGCCACGTGGCGATGGTCTCCCACCCGGACGAGGTGACGCAGCTCATCAAGGCCGCCGCCAAGGCTGTGCAAGAGGCCGGGTAGCCCGCAGGAGCAGGTCGTCGGGCTGCGGGGGGCGACCAGCCTGCGGGCCGGCTAACCGCCCAGGCGGGCCGTAGCCAGCCGCATCTCGGCGTCGGTCAGGGCGGGCGCGGGCAGGGGGTGCGCGCGTTCGGCCCGATAGGCGTCCAGCATCAGGTGCAGGTGCCGTCGCCATGCGTGCGGCGCCACGCCATAGGTGGCCTCGATGATCCGGCTGTGTGACCAGAGCAGGACGAACATGTCGTTCAGCACGAGGTCCTGGCGGAGCACCCCGTGCTCCTGAGCGCGGGTGAGCAGTCGTCTCCAGATGTGGTGAATGCGGGCGCGGACCTCCGCGGCGCCGCCCTCGGCCGGCCGGTCCATAGAGGCCAGCTCGTTGAACCCCAGATCCTCGGCCTGGAGCGCGCACAGGGTCTCCAGGAACAGGACGAAGCCCGCCCAGGCGTCCTCGTGGGCCAGTGCCCGCTCGCCGGTGTCCGCGACGATCCGCAGCTTGTCGGCGAACACCGCCACCAGCAGGTCATCCCGGGTCGGGAAGTGCCGGTAAAGGGTTCCGATGGCCACCCCCGCCGCGCGCGCCACGTGCTGCAGCGACGCGTTCAGCCCGTGCTCGGCGAACGCGTCACGCGCCGCGGCCAGCAGGGCGTCGCGGTTACGCCGGCTGTCGCTGCGCACCGGGCGCGGGATGTCCGGAGCACGGGTCATACCGGTATCGTACCAAACGGAGGGGGGCCTCATATTCGCTGATATGATCGTCGGAGAGGGTATGAGGCCGGAGGTAAACGAGGTGCCGCAGGTGGGCGCGAGGCCAGAGAGAACAAAAGGGTCACGGATTGGCATGGGACCAGAGGTACGGGAGGGCCGCAGGTGAGTACGGGACCGGGGACAGGCACGAGGCCGCGGGTAAGTACGGAATTGCGGTACCGGACGTTCGGGCGGGTGACCGGCCTGCGGGTATCGGAGCTGGCCCTGGGCACCTCGATCTTCGGCGCCGGGCCCGGGGCCAGGACCGGGCCGGCCGAGGCACGGGCTATCTTCGAGGCGTTCGCCCAGGCGGGGGGCACCTTCCTCGATACGGCCGACGCCTACCAGGGCGGCAGTTCGGAGGAACTCGTGGGCGAGTTCCTGGCCGGGCGGCGGGACGACTTCGTGGTCGGGACCAAATACACCCGGAGCGCCGCGCCGGGAGCCGGCGTCAACGACACGGGCAACAGCCGGCGGAACGCCGTCCGCTCGCTGGAGAGCAGCCTGAAGCGGCTGGGCACCGATCACGTAGACCTGTACTGGGTGCACCTACCGGACGGCGTCACCCCGGTGGAGGAGATTCTCGCTACCTTCGACGACCTCGCGCGGGCGGGAAAGATCCGCTACGGCGGCTTGTCCAACTTCCCGGCGTGGCGGGTCGCCGCCGCCGCGACGACCGCGCGATGGCGGGGCGGCGGTTCACTGGTCGGCGTTCAGGACGAGTACAGCCTGGTCAACCGGGCCGCGGATAATGAGCTGCTGCCCGCGGCCGAAGCGTTCGGACTGGGTGCCTGCCTCTACGCCCCGCTGGGCGGTGGCCTGCTGACCGGCAAATACCGCCACGGCACCGACGGCCGGCTGGCCGCGTGGGGCCGCGGCGTCCAGGCCGAGGACACCACGCAGCGGACCGCCGTCCTGGACGCCGTGCTGGCCACGGCCCGGGACATCGGCACCACGCCGTCGCAGGTGGCGGTGGCCTGGCTGATGGAACGCGCCGCCCGCTCGGCCACCACGCTGGTGCCCGTCATCGGCCCGCGCACCATCGGGCAGCTGGACGAGTACCTGGCCGCGCTGGAGGTACAGCTGACGGGCGCGCAATACGACCTGCTCACCCAGGTCAGTGACGCAGGGCCCGCCGGGCGTGCGGACCAGTCCGCGTTCGCCTTCGGCGCGGATGCCGCCCGATTCCGCCGCCACCCGGTGCCCGTGGTGTAGCCGCCCCGTGGTGTAACAGCTCAGCGCCCGCGCACCACCAGGACCTGCGCGGTGAGCTGGCCCGATTTGAGCAGGCGGGCGATCCGGCGGCTCTGCTCGGTGGCCGCGGCCAGCTGGGCCGTGTTCCCGAAACGCCGCTGCAGCTCACGCTCGACCGCGGCGGTGCGGTCCCGCCAGACCGGGGACGGCCGTGGCAGGCCGCTTGCGTCGGCCACGGCCAGCACCTCCAGGTGCGCACCGCCGAGCAGGGCGGTCAGCTGGCCGCACGCCGGAAAGTGGTTCCCCTGCGGCGGATCGTCCAGTTGCCCGGTGGTGGCCAGGTACACCAGCAGGCCGATCCGGCGGGCCGGGCGCACGATGCGGCGAAGCTCGCGCAGTATGGCGACCTGGGCGTCCGGGCCTTCCGCGGTGCAGAGCACGCCCAGGCACCACGCCACGTCGGCGGAGGCGTCGCCGAGGGGCAGGGCCGTCGCGTCGGCCTCCACGACCGGCAGGTGAAACAGCGCAGCCGCCGCGCGGCACGCCCCGTGCTCGGGCTCCGCCAGAACCGGCCGGACACCGGTATGCCCGGCCGCGTACGCGGCCGGGCCGCCGGTCCCGGCACCGGCGTCGGCCAGCACGTCACCGGGCCGCGGCCGCAGTCCCGCCAGCAGCCAGTCCAGGGCCGCGGGCTGCCCGCTGCCACGGCAGGCGGCCGGAATGTGGTACTCCGGGCCCAGGTCCCGGGCTACGTGCGCCGTCCACTCGGCCACGGTGCCGAACTCGGCTGACATGGGATCGTCGACGTTGCCCTTCATGCCCCGCGTTCTTCCCGGATAGAGTCGGCCAACTCGGCTTTGACCTTCGCGGCGAACTCATATCCACGGGCCGACGCCAGGCCGGAGATATTCACTCCCGCGACGCCCGGAATGTCCAGCAGGGCCCGGGCCTCCCGCGCCGCCGCGTCGATACCGGCGCGGACCGGATCGGGCCGCTCCAGGACGCCGCGCACCACGGCCGGATCGAGTTCCAGTCCGGGCAGCCCGGTGAGCACGGCTGCCGACCGCGCATCGGTGAAGATGGCCACGGCGGCGATGACCGGGATGGTCACGCCGGCCTGCGCCGCCGCCCCCATGAACTCGGTCACCGTGGCCACCCCGGCGTGGTTGAGCACGGCCGCCGCCGCCCCGGCCCGCTGCTTCTGCAGCAGGCGGAACGCCCGCAGGTGCCGCGGCGGCGCGGCGGGCGTCTCCGGGACAGCCGCGGACAGCCCGATGGATGCGGCCAGCGCCGCCAGCCGGGGACCGTCGAGATCGAAGACCTGGGTCACGTCCGGCCGCACGTCGTAGGCCCGCGCGTCGCCGGTCACGCACAGGACCGCGTCCACGCCCAGATGACGCAGGCCGGACAGTTCCTGCTCGAGGATGACCCGGTTCCGGTCCCGGCAGGCCAGCGTGATCCATGGCCGCACCCCGGCCTCCAGCAGCAGCGAGGCGTGCAGCGTGGGCGGGAAGCCGGGCCGGTTCTGGTGCTCCCCCACCAGGACGGCGTCACAGGACGCCGCCAGTGTGGCCGCCACGGACCTGAGCATCGGGACCGAGTACGGCTCCGAGCTGAAATCGGTCAGGACGAGCGGCGCCGCGGGCAGTGGCACGGGGGGCACCGGGTCGGCCCACGCCACGGGAACGCCGAACACGCAGGGGTGCGGGACGACCTCGCAGTCACCGTCGGCCCGCACCCCGCCGCACGGCCCCATGACCATGTGCTTCGGGCAGGAATCAGCCGTGGGAAGCTTCTGCATCGGGCCAGGATTTCACGGCGGCCCGGGAACTAGCCCGGCGCCGGTCCGACCGCGCGGCGCGGCTAGGCTCCCGGTACGTCCGTTCAGGTAACTAATGGGCGGTCGCGGCGGCCAGGCCGAACAGCTCGGCGAACCGGTCCACCATCAGGTCGCGGCCCTTGAGCTCGGCGATGGTCTCGCGCCCGACGATCTCGTCCTGCCCAGGGAACTGGCCGGCCCCGCCGGTGGGCCCGATCGGCACCCCGATACCGGCGCCCGCGGACTCATAGCGGGCAAGATCCGGCTTCCCCTGCACGAGGGCGCTGATGTTCTCCGCGACGATGGCGGCCTGGCGCCCGGCGAAAGCGGCCATCTTGGCGTCGGCGGTGGAGACGTCCCCCAGGGCGAAGACGGTGGTCTGCCCGGTCACCTGGAGGGTCGGTCCGACCTCGATGAACCCGTCGGGGCGGCGCGCGGGCGCGAGGGTGCCGCGGAGGTAGTCGCTGCTCGGGACGACACCGAAGCAGCGGAACCAGATATCCGCCGTGACCTGCGCCCCGGCTTCGGTGGTGACCGTGAACGTCCCCAGCTCCCCCGGCTCGGTCGGCGGCATCTCACGCAGCGGGCTGCCCAGGAGCACCTCAACCCGGAATTCGGCCAGCTGGCGCCGCAGCTCGGCCTTCAGTTCCGGCTTGTACGGGCCGCCCAGCACGTCACCGGCCACGTCGAGCAGGACGATCGGCTTGTCCGGCCACACATGGCGGATCTCCCCGGCCAGCTCGATGCCGACCGGGCCCGCTCCGGCCAGCAGGACGCCGTCCGCGCGGGCGAGCGCCTGGTGCGCCTGGCGGACCTGCTCCTTGGCGTGCTCGGCGTCGGCGAGGTCACTCTTGGCGGGGAAGGGGTAGCCCGATCCGGTAGCCAGCACGACGTAGTCGGCGGCGATCTCCTGGCCGGACGCGGTGACCACCCGGTGCGGTTCGGCCAGGACGACGCGGTCCCGCACGACCCGGCCGTGCCGGAGCAGGCCATCGTAGGGCAGGAAGATCCGTGGCAGCCAGGACGGATCGGCCAGCGCCCTCAGGGCGGCGATGTTATGCATAAAGGCGTCCCGGGGCTCGACCAGGACGACCCTGGTCGTCTCGTCGAGGGCCTTCGCGACGGCCGTACCGCCGTAGCCGCCGCCGACCACCACCACTGTCGGCCGTTCCGTCTGGTCGTCCACCCGGCCGCCGGCCTGCTCGTTCACGGTCATCTCGTCTCCCGTCAATGGGTCCATATGGCTTTGCGCGTCCAGAGAGACGATATATAAATCAGATCATCTTGTCTACAGAACATCTTTTTAACTGAACTGTCGGGGAGGGAGCCTATGATGGGGACGTGGACGACACGACGGGCCACCCGGACTCGGGGGGGGCCCGCACCTGCGCGGGTGCGCTGGCCGAGGACCTCGGCTGGGGCCTGGGCACGGTGTTCCGCGCCTACGTGACCGCCACGCACGCCGCGCTGGCCGATCTCCCCGGCGGCCCGCGGGGCTACCAGGTGCTGGCCGCCGCGGCCCAGAGCACCGTGGGCAGCCAGCTGGCTCTGGCCCAGCACCTGGGCGTCGACCGCACCGTGATGACCTACCTCCTCGACAACCTCGAGCAGGCGGGGCTGATCGAGCGGCGTCCCGATCCGGCCGACCGGCGCGCTCGCCGCATCCTGGCCACCGAACGTGGCGCCGAGCTGCTCGCGACCCTCGATGACCGTCTCCGGGCGGCGGAAGCCGAGCTGCTCGCCCCGCTCGACGCCGGGGCACGGGAGACCTTCCGCGCGCAGGTTCGGGTGCTGGCCACGCGGATCGACGCGCTGGATCCGGTCGGCAATCCCTGTGGGCTGGTGGACGGGGTAGGCGCCGAGCTGCCCGGCCCCCGCCCGCCCCGGCCCGCTCGCACACGGTAAGCCCGGCGCTCGCACACGGTAAGCCCGGTGCTCGCACACGGTAAGCCGGGCGCTGGCACGCGGTAAGCCCGGCCACGGGCGTCGCATAACGTCCGTTAAGAATTGCTGGCCGCTGTACCGGCATCGGCGGCGCGCGGTGGCCGCAGACCGTCCGTGATCACGGCGACGATGCGGTCACGCAGCGCCTCATTCGCGGCACCAGCGGGCCCGCCCCGGATGCCCACGACCATCCCCTTGAACAGCGCGATAAGTTCACGCGTGCCGACGTCGGCCCGGACCGCGCCAGCCTCCTGGGCGCGGCGGAGCAGCACGTCCAGCGCCGCGTACAGGGAGTCCTGCAGCGAGCCGGCGATCGCGATGGCATCCGGCAGGTCGCGCTTGGCGGTCGCCTCCTGGGCGACGCGCGCGAGGAAGCCGAAAAAGGCGCCGCCGGGGTCGACCGCGGTCGCACGGGCGCGCGCGTCGCCGATGAGATCCTCGATCCGGGCCGTGACCACCGCCTGGAACAGCGCTTCCTTGGCGGGAAAGTGGCGGTAAACGGTGCCGGGGCCGACGCCGGCCCGGGCGGCGATCTCGTCCAGGGGCACGTCGTAGCCGGACTCGGCGAACGCGTCCCGGGCGGCGCGCAGCACCTTCTCCCGGTTACGCCGGGCGTCGGCCCGCAGCGGGCGATCAGGCATGGTTGATAACCGGGGCGCTCGTTCCGTATAGTGCAAACGGGGTCACCGTTCCGATTGTAGGGAGGCACGCATGTCCCGCAGCCCACGCGAGGTCGCCGAGGATGTCCGCCGGATGGTGGCCGGCGAGGGAGTCGCCTTCGCCGACCTGTTCGCGCCCGACGGCGTGCTCACGTACCCGTTCGTCCTGCCCGGGCAGCCGCCGGAACTGCGCGGCCGCGAGGCCATCCGCGACCACTTCGCCGGCGTCGGGCGGTCGCGCGAGCTGTTCACCATGGAGGGCGTCGAGGCCACCGTCCGGGCGACCGACGACCCCGAGGTCGTGGTCACCGAAATCACCCACCACGGCTGGTCGCACGTCACCAAGGCGCCCTACCGGCTCACCGCCCTCGGTGTCATCCGGGTACGCGACGGCCAGATCGTCCGTTACGACGACTACATGGATCCGGTCGCGGTGGCCCGGCTGCTGGGCCGCGCGGGAGATCTCGCCGCGGCCCTGACGGGCGCCTGACCACCGTTTCACCGCCCGGTACCTCTGTGGCGCTGATCAGGTGACCCCGGCCAGTACCGGGGCGAGTTGTTCCAGCTGGTCCACGCCGGCCGCGTAGTCGGTGCCGATCGGCAGCATGAGCGTCACGTGATCGGCGCCGGCCGCCAGGTGCTCGCGCACCCTGGCCGCCATCGTGGCCGGGTCGCCGTCGGGGCCCGCGGCCACGCGCAGTCCGGCGACCAGGAGCTTGTCCGGGCCGAGCACCTGCCTGGCCTGCGCGGTGAACTCGGGGGGCTGCATGGCGGGGATGGCCCCGTCGGCGATCTCACCGGCCAGCGCCAGCATCTTCGGGCCGTTCGCGGCGATGATCCGGGGATAGGCCGCGTCGGGCGCGGGCGGCTGGGCCGGGGCAGCCATCCGGTCCAGGTAGTCGCGCATCGTGGCCAGCGGGCGGCCGAATTCCCGCCCGGTGCTGGCCGCCTGCTCGGGATAACCGACCCCCAGGCCGAGCACGAAGCGGCCGGGATAGGCCTGGGCCAGCAGGGCCGCTGCGCCGTGCGCCATCTGCGGTTCCCGGGCCCAGATGTTGGCGATGCCGGTGCCGAACACCATCCGCTCCGTGGCGGCCAGCAGCACGGCCACCTGCACGAGGGCGTCCTTGCCGCCGAGGGCCTCGTTGGTCCAGGCCGCGCGGTATCCGGCGCGTTCCAGCCGGCCGACGGCCTCGCGCTGCAGGCCGGCGGATGGCGTGCTGGTCATCGAGACCGGCAGGAAGGCGCCGACCGGCCCCAGCGCCTCGCGGGCCGCGCCGGCCACATTGGTTCCCATGGACAATCCTCCTCGGTAATGCTCCGGCCGACGGCCCGGCCGTGCTCCCACCTTGCGGCCACGGGCATCCGGAGTCCAATGAATGTTCCGCATCGAGCAACGCGATGTGTCCGGCTGACGGGAAAAGGCCTGTCGGGGATCTGCAGGCTTGACCTGTACGGCGCATGGCGTCTGGTCACTATCTTCGAGGCGCCGGACCGGTGCGTGCTGCTGCTCGCCGCCGAGCACACGCGCTCGGCCAATCCGTACCGCATGCTGTACGCAGCTCTCGCCATCGACCAGCCCGAGGAGCCTCGGACCAAGCCATCGTGCTGCGATGCCGACGGGCAGCCACCCATCGACCCGGACCTCGTCGAACGATTTGAGCACGGCCTGCGAAACCTCGGCCGTGCGCTGCCCGCCGGAGCCAGGAAACCCTCTCATAGGCGTCGCTAACCTCGATCACCCCACCACGGCGGAGGGGGCATATGTCCTCACGGGCGTGTCCCTCAGGACAGCACGAGCGGCGGGCGGGCGATGCTGCTGAGGGCGTTCGCGGTGAAGTTACCGCCGGCCTCGGGCATGCGGGCTCGATGAGCTGATGGCGCCCGCAGGCAACGGGCGCCGAGCGCGAAACGTCCCGTACGTAGGATGGCGCTGATCATGATCCCGCTGGCCTGGCCAGCGCAGTCCTGGGGGGACGAAGTGACCGGTGCATCTGACTCGCAAGGTGGCGGCCGGGCGGCCGGGATACGGCAGGCTTGGGAAGACCTGCTGTCCGTCGCCAGCGACGCCGGTTACGCCGTCGCCGAGATGGTCCGGCCCCCCGCCACCGGCGAACAGCTGGCCGCCGCCGAACGGGCGATCGGGCGGCGGCTGCCACCCGACCTGGCTGCCCTGTATCAGCTGTCCGATGGCCAGCTCGACTCGCCCGACATCCTCGGCCGCCCCCCTCGTGGCCATGACCGGGACCGTGGCCGGTGGCTGGGCCCTTTGTTCGGTGACGGCTGGGCCTTCAACACGCTTCAGAAGCTGCAGGCCGAATACCAGAGCTGGGTGCAGATGCATGACCAGTACAGCCCGGCCGAGCTCGCCGAGTTCGACGAGTTCGTTAAGGTACGCGACGGTGACCCGGTCAAGCCGCTCTACATGTCCGCGGACTGGATCCCGTTCGCGACCGACGGAGGCGGCAACTCGCTCGCGGCCGACCTGGCGCCTGAGCCGGCCGGCGCCGTTGGCCAGGTCATCGTCATGGGCTCCGACGAAGACCTGCGACGGGTTATCGCGCCCAATGTGCCGGACCTGCTGCGGCTCTGCGCCGACCGGCTGCGCCGGCCGGTAGCCGACCTGTACATCGACGGCGGTGTGGCGATGTACACCCTGGAGACCTAGGTTCCGTCGACGCCGGGTACGGAGACCGGGAGGGTGAGGATCTCTCCGGTGTGCGGCCGGTTGGCCAGCCGATCGAGGTTGGCGACGTGACCGTCGGCTGGCCGCCATTCGGCGGTCACTGCTTCGGCACGTGGACGAGTGCTTGCTGCTGCACCGAGTTGCCGCTGCACCAAGATCAGAAAAGGCCGGTCCCATGATCGGAACCGGCCTTCTAGCTGCGGTGGAGCTATGAGGATTCGAACCCCAGACCTCCTCCATGCCATCTAGGGGCAAGCAGTCTACAGGGGTCATTGACACAGGTCAGAGGCCTTTGGCGGTCATATGAGTCGGTGCCGTACGATGCAGTTGCTGCACTTTGCCGCTGCACGGTCGTGGCTGATCCACGGCAGCTTGTCGACCAAGGGCGCGGCGCGGGGTCATCTGGTTCACTGCGCATCGGCAGGCACAGCAGTTATGACGGCAACTCGACGTTCTGCGAATGCACCACCGTGTACCAGTCGGTGGCCTCGCTGCGCATCGCTCGGCTCACGCTGAGCGCGGCCTGCTGCACGTCCGGCAGGCTGCCCGCGGCCAGAAACCGCTCGCTGGCGATTTCCAGGGTGGAAGCGAATACCTTTGACCGCTCGGCATGGCGCAGGTAGTCCCGCTGCGCTCCGTAACCGCCCAGCGCGGCGGCGACGCCCGGTATGGCGATGGCCAGGAAGTCCCACCACTTGAATGGCCGCGACTGGGTCGACGCCGTGCCCAGACTGTGCAGCAGGGCAAACAGGGCGCTTAGGCCGAACAGGGCGACCGTGGCGGCCTGAAGTCTGGTGCTGAGCGTCTGGTAATGGCGGCTGACCCGGCGGTGGTACTCCTGCTGCTTCTTGATCCACTGCTCGTACAGTACGCGGACAAGAGGGCTGATGTCGGCCGGCGGCGGGCACCTGGGCCTGGTGAACCAGATCTCGTTGGCGGCACGCTCGGTCCAGCTCGATTCGTCGGCCGCCTCGCGGTCCGCCGCCGCGACTGCCCTCTCCAGCGTGACAATGCCCGTGAGCCCGAGAAACATCAGCGACCGGATCTGCTCGGCCAGATAACGAGCGGTTACCCAGCGCTGGTGCCAGCGTTTTACGCGCGCGGTGATAAGCACCGCGATGATGATGATCAGTATCGCGAACTCGGCCCAGGCGATACGTATGCGATCCGGTGCGAACGTTACCTGGGCGGCTACCACGAGGACCGCCAGCGGAGCGAGGATATAGAGCAGCCGGATGGCGCGGAACCACCTCTGCTGGAATCGTCCTGCCAGCAGATCAGCGCGCGCGAAATAGCCTGAGACATGGGCGAGGAGCTTGTTGAGATCGGTGCTGGGCTCAAGGTGGGGCCCAGGGCCGTCCTGCGCGAGCAACGGTGGCGAGGCGTGAAGTGCTTGCGCGGACAGGTACTCATTGTTGTATTGATCCAGCAGCTTCATGCTCTCAGCCGACAACGGCGTTTTGCCCTTGGCCGCGCGCGTGTCCAGCTTCGCGGAGTTATCGTCGATCGATATGAGCAGGATGGGTTTCTGCCAGCTCTGCGCGTACGAATAGATTTCAGCTGTGCCGCCGCGGCCGCGGGCGAGCTCACCGTCCCACACTATGATCATCACGTCACTGCGATCAACGACCGCGCGGCCCGCCAGCTCGTAGCCCTCGTCCCGCGTCCCGGCAGCTTGCACGATGTCACTGCTGGCGGATCGGCGGATGAACTTCTCAAACTCCTCGATTGACGCCGGTGAGCTGAAGTCACGGCAGTAGTCTTCCTGCGGCAGGGGAAGGACCACTTCGAGCTTATTGCCTCGATCGCGGCCGAGGATTTCACGCGCCACCAGCCGGTCGGCTCCCTCGGCTAGCGAGGAAACGGCGGTCAGCACGATGTTCCCGGACTGCACCCGGTCCGGGTCAGTGGCGAGCATCTGAGTGATGTACTCAACCGCGTTGGCAATTTCTGTGGTCAGCCCTGGGTGATCGGCAGTCAGGTTGCGGTGGCCGGTAATCCCGATTCTGAGCCGCAGGGTGACCTTGCCCTGATTATCGGCAGGCCGGCCGGTGTCCGGCGGCCTGAGCTCAGCCTGAGCCGTGCTGAGGTTTTTCATCGCACCACATTGCTCAGCATGCTCACACCGCTGGTGCTGCTGCCTGAATTACTGGCCTCGGCGACGATGATAAATATCATCCATAGCGCGATGGTTATCCAAAAAGCAATCAGCACACGCGAAGACGCTTTGAGCGCGGCTCCCGTATCGCCGACTGCCAGGCTGGTTTTGGCTTTATTGGAATAGACCACCGCCGCGATGCCGATGGGTGCGAGGATAAAAATGGGAACGGTGAGGATCGCGGACGTGATGGCCATTCCGCGGCGTATTTTCACCGCACCGGTCGGCGGCGGAGGGGGAGGCGGCGTCCGCTGTCGGCTCCTGGCCCTTCCCCCGGCCTGCGCCTGGAGGGCCTCGATCTTGCGTGCCGCCTGCTGGTAAAGATCGGGCCGCTTCGCCAGCTCGCTGAGCATCTCGGCAGCGGTCTGGCGATCTTCCTGATCGCTGGTCGGGCCCAGGGCTCCTTCCAGCACGCCGATGATCCCGAGTTGCTCCTCCAGGGAGAGACTCGGCGCGCTTATCCGGTCGTTCAGGTCGCCGAAGCGAGTTTGGGGCACGGGCGGCGACGCCGGGAGAGGGCTAGGCAGCGGCGCTGGCCTGGGCAGCGCGAAGATCGCTCCAGCCAGCTTGAACGCGGCCGCATCGCTCGGCTGGCTGTAGTCAATGACCTGGATCCGGGCTATATCTTGCGGGAACAGCCCGGCGGGCATGGACTCAAGCGTCATCGGCAGAACCGGTTTTCCTAGCCGGGCGGCGTATTCGCGCTCGAAACGGCAGGCCTGGGAATTTAAAGTGGCTCTGGACACCGCGGCCAGGACGGCGTCGCAGGACCTGAGCTGGCCGAGAATCTTGTCCCACCACGGCTGCCCGCCGACCAGGTCACTATCCAGCCAGACGCCAATTCCTGCCTGCCGCAGCCGTTCTACCAAAGTGTTAACCTGTGGCCGGTCCGGACGAGCATAGGAAACAAAGAGCTCCATTGACCCCCCTCATCTGGAAGGCCCACCCCCTCCCAGATCCATAAACTAGAGTGGACAGTGTTCCAGATTGGCCTCAAGCGGTCAAGAGCGGGATGATTGTTTCGGTCATGAATGTCACGATCGCCACATCGCCGGTGGTCCGTGGCGGGCCGCGATGCCTGCGACAACTAAAGTTGGTCATGTGCCAGTTGACCGGATTGACCCGATTGCCGCACGATCTGCCGCTTCTTACAGTATGATTCGGCTCATCCGGATTGGCGTAGATGCGGGTATAAATCGTTGATAGCGCCTGGGACGATATCCGCTACCGTACCTTGACGCTTAAGCGTCAATACTTTCGGGCTTGTATGGGGCACGCGGGGAGCTGCCGCACGGACGGAGTGGCGGGATTTGACAAGGGGCGATGGCCCGTACCCTTGTTGGCGAATCGGGCTGGCTTCTCGCCTGCCCCCGTTAGCCCGATCTGGGCCATCGCGAGGGTTCCCTTATCAAATCCCGACGACGATGACGAGGGACAGATCGCCTATACGCCGACGAATTCGTCCTGGTTAAACCACATAGAAGCGCAGTTCACGGCCCTGCGCTACTTCGCGCTCGACGGCACCGGCCACGCCACCCACAAAGAGCAGGCCAGCATGATCCGCCGGTACATCATCTGGCGCAATAACCACGCCTACGACGAACGGCTCCGCCGCATCGTCGACCGGGCAAACGTAGCCTGACGCACCACACTAGCCGCTCTCGACGTGCATCCCCGGGTGGCCATGCAGATTCTGCGGCACAGCAAGATCGCCGTCACGATGGAGATCTATACCGAGATTCCCTCGGCCGCTACCCGGGAGGCGCTCAGGAAGCTCGGCCGGTGGCTAGGCGAATGAACCCGTTGCTGCATATTGCTGCTGCACCAAGATCAGAAAAGGCCGGTCCCATGATCGGAACCGGCCTTTTAGCTGCGGTGGAGCTATGGGGATTCGAACCCCAGACCTCCTCCATGCCATGGAGGCGCGCTACCAACTGCGCCATAGCCCCTTGCGGTCGGACATGAGCTTAGCAGCCTCCGGTTGCTGCTCGGTTCCGCTGTCCGGGTACAGGCTCCGGCAGGCCCGGCCCGGCCGGGGCTAGCGGCGCTGGCCGGGGCGGTCGGCCTGGGACGGCTGGGATGGCCGGGACCCGCTCGCACGGGACGGGGGGCGGGCCGGCCAGTCCTGCCGGGTGTTCGGCTGGCCGGGCGGGGGGACCTGGCGCGGGCGCAGGCTGGGGGACGGGCGCTGGCCCGGGGGCGGGGAGACGGGTGGCGAATAGAGGGCCGGAGGCTGCTGCGCGGCGTAGTAGGCGCGCGAGGGCCGGTTCCACAGCATGATGACGGCGCACAGGCCGATGACCCACTCGATGCCGCTGAACGCCTGGGTCAGGCCGGTCGACGGCGCGTGGGCGTCGATCCCGATGCCGCTGACGGTGGCAATGAGGAAGATGGCCGTGGCCCAGGCCCGGGCGCGGCGCCGGCCGCGTTTGGTCTCGCGGGCCAGCCAGAGCCACAGGGCGGTCCCGATCACCCCGTGGATCAGCAGGACGGCGACGACCGCGCCGACCGCGCCCCGGGCCGCCTGCTGCTGGACGGCGATCACCTGGAGCGCATGCACGGAGGCGAGGCCCACGATCGCGCCCAGCGCGCTGAGGGCACCACCGATCTGCATCAGCCGCGCCGCGGTGGTCAGCGAGGACGGCATCGGCGGCCAGGCACTCGGCCAGGCCGGGCCGCCGGGGCCAGCGGGGCCCGCGGATCCGACCGGCCCGGTGGGACCGCCGAGGCCGGCGGCGCGCGGTCGCTGGGTGCTGCGCGCCGGGGTGGAACCGCCCCCGGACGGCGTGGAACGCCCGGGGCCCGGGGCCGGGAAGGGGACACGGCCCGGTCCGGATGGCGCACCTCCCTGAGCCTGGGCTGCGCCGTTCGGCGATGGGGACGGGACACTCCCCTGGCTCCCGGTACTGGCGGGAGCCAGGGGACTGGCGGTACTGGCAGGGCTGGCGGGACTGGCGGGACTGGCGGGCGTGCGGGCCGCGGCGGCGGCCACGCCGGGCGGCAGCCACGAGTCGCCGAAGTCCCCCAGGTTCCCGGCGGCCTGAATCCGGCAGGATTCGATGATCTCCGCTGGGCCGGGGCGGTCCGCCGCGTCCTTGGCCAGGCACCGTTCGATCAGCGTGCGCAGCGGCCCGGAGCAGCCGTTCAGGTCCGGCGGCTGGTTCAGCACGCGGTGCATCAGCGCGGCCACGTGCCCTTCCCCGAACGGCGGCCGGCCGAGCAGCGCGAAGGCCGCGACCGCGCCGAGCGCGAACACGTCGACCGCGGCCGTGATGGGCAGGCCCCGGATCTGCTCCGGCGCCATGAACTGCGGGGACCCTACGGCCACGCCGCTCTGGGTCAGGTTGGTGGCCTCCGCGGCCCGCGCGATCCCGAAATCGATAACGCGCGGCCCGTCCGGGGCGAGCAGCACGTTGGACGGCTTGAGATCACGGTGGACGACACCGGCGCCGTGGATCGCCTGCAGCGCCTCGGCCACCCCGGCCATCAGCAGGATCACCGTGTCGGCGGGCATCGGCCCGTGCTCCGCGACGGCCTGTTGCAGCGACGGGCCCGGCACGTACGCGGTCACCAGCCACGGTGGCGTGGCCGTCGGATCGGCGCTCAGCAATTCCGCCGTGTACAGCCCGCGCACCCGCTGGGCGGCCTCGATCTCCTGGCGGAAACGGGACCGGAAATCCGGGTCGTCGCCCAGCTCCGGCCGGACAACCTTCAGCGCCACGCGCCGCCCGCCTGGCGTCGACGCCAGGTATACCCGGCCCATCCCCCCGGCCCCGAGCCGGGCGCGCAGCCGGAAACCGCCGATCTCGACGGGATCGTCACTGGTCAGAGGCTCCATAGCCGCTCAGCTCGCCCTTCGCCGACAGCGTCCCCGACCCCGGTCAGCCGCCGGCCAGCCTCGTGCGCTCACCGCCCTCGGCAGCAGGCCCAAGCCCGCCGCCGTTGCCTGGTCTCTTCCCACTCTGACACATACGATTCCATGGCTATCGCCATCGGGTATCGCAAAAGTGTGTATGCCGTCACGTCCCCGGGTACACGCGACGCGCCGGCTAGCGGCAAAGAACCGCCCCGTGACCGCCGGAAACGTCCGCAGCCGCCCTTCCGCGCCGATAATGGCTGAGGTGCCGATGCCGCCGAACGGGCCCCGGTGGGCGGCTGCCCCGTTGCGGGGAAAGTTCCGGGAAAAGAGGAGCAAAAGATGGACCAGGCCGCCTGGAACGAACGGTACGCGGGGCCCAGCCTGGTCTGGGGAGCCGGGCCGAACTGTTTCGTGGCCGAGCAGCTGGCCGCGCTGGAACCGGGCCGGGCTCTCGACCTGGGCACCGGTGAGGGCCGCAACGCGATCTGGCTGGCGGAACGCGGCTGGCAGGTCACCGGCGTGGACTTCTCGGCGGTGGGCCTGGCCCGGGCGGCCGAACTGGCCCGCCAGCGCGGGGTCGCCGCCGACTGGGTGCAGGCGGACCTGCTCAGCTACCAGCCCGCCCCGGCCGCGTACGACCTCGTGCTCGTCGCCTACATCCAGCTTCCGGCCGATGAGCTGGCGCACCTGGTCCGGACCGCGGCGACGGCACTCGCGCCGGGCGGGACCCTGCTGGCCGTCGGGCACGACCGGGACAACCTCGACCGCGGTTTCGGCGGCCCGCAGTACCCGCACGTGCTCTGGACACCCGCATCCGTCGCCGCCGCGCTGGACGGGCTCACCGTCGAGCGCGCGGAGCAGGTGCGGCGGCCCGTGCAGACCGCCAACGGCGAGCGGGTGGCCATCGACACACTGGTCCGGGCCGGCCGGCCCGCGTAATTGACAGGACACACATGCTCATTCAGGTCATCTCCAGCACCACCCGCGAGGGCCGCTTCAGCGAGAAGGTCGCCTCCTGGGTGACCGAGCACCTGCAGGCCCGCGAGGACTTCGAGATCGAGCATGTCGATCTGCGCCATCATCCGCTGCCGTTCTTCGACGGGATCGCCCCGGCCCGGGCGCCCCGCGAGTACGCGAGCGCGGAGGTCGAGCGGCTGGGACGGACACTGGACCGGGCCGACGGGTTCATCGTGCTGACCGCCGAGTACAACCACGGCTACCCGGCGGTGCTCAAAAACGCGATGGACTGGACGTTCGTAGAGTGGCGGCGGAAGCCCATCTCGTTCGTCGGCTGGGGCAACGTCGGCGGGGCCCGCGCCATCGAGCAGTTGCGGCTGGTCGCCGTCGAGTTCGAGATGGCGCCGCTGCGGCACGCGGTGCACATCCTGCCGGAGGTCATGATGGCCAGCCGGCAGAGCGCCGATCCCGGGGACACGACCGCGTTCGCGCCGCTCGAACCGCGGCTCAAGCTGCTGGCCGACGACCTGACCTGGTGGGCCGACGCGCTGAGCGCCGCCCGCCGCCTCGAGCAGCCATAGCCGCGCCGCCCGCCACGGCCACCGGATCCACGGAGGCCACCACAGTTGGCCGATCAGGCTTTGGCTTCAAGCTGCTCTTGCCTGGCTTCGATGACTTCGGTGCGGGTGACCCAGCTCGGGTGCCCCGGTCTGGACGCGAGGCTCGTGAACCACTCCGAGCCGTGCGTCCTCATGATGCGCGTACGCGTTGGCGGCGCGGGTCGCCAGCTCCTGCGCATTGCTGGCGTTGGCCAGGCTGGCCTCGTAGGCGAGGCGGGACAGCTTTGCGGTGTCGGTGGTCTTCATGATGCTCCATCCTTAACAGCTTTACGGCGCCGGTGATCTTCATGATGCTCCATCCTTTTCACTCTCTGTTATTAAGTCTATACACAGCGTACATCCTGGCATTAGGGGAGAATGACCGGGAAATCAGAGTCAAACGTCACCCAACGTGATGCTCTGGACCCTCGGCGACCAAGCGCCCCCTGAGCCTCAGGTGACCCAGGGGAATCGCCTCGTGGGCCGGGGCGCTGAGCACCGGCCGCCGCCCCGGGCATCCGTAGACATCTCTGCGCCAGAGACCCTAGGGTGGCAATCATCCGGAGTGACCGGATGACGGACATTTGTCCGCGATGGATGCGGGGGCGCACGGCTCCGGCATTTCCCGGGGAGCGAGAGCCATGGGTGAACCAGCTGACTTCCAGGCCGGGCGGCCGGTGGTGCTGCGCGGCGGAACGGTCCTGGCCATGGACGACACCCGGTCGGTGCGGCCGGGTACCGACGTGCTCGTCTCCGGGGACACGATCGCGGCCGTCGGCCCGCAACTGACCGTGCCGGACGGCACCGTGGAGATCGACGCCACGGACGGCATCGTCATGCCCGGCATGATCGACACGCACCGGCACATGTGGCAGACGGCCATGCGCGGCTACGGCGCGGACTGGACACTGACGCAGTATTTCGTCTGGTACTACCTGGAGTCCGGCAAGCACTTCCGGCCCGAGGACGTGCACGCGGGCAACCGGCTCGCCGCGATCGAGGCGATCGACGCCGGCGTCACGACGTGCGTCGACTGGTCACACGGGCTGCAGACCATCGCGCACGCCGAGGCCGCCGTGGACGCGCTCCGGTCGGTGCCGGGCCGGTACGTACTCGCCTACGGCAACATCCAGCAGGGACCCTGGGAATGGGCGACGTCGGCGGACTTCCGCGCGTTCGCCCGGGACGTGCTGGCCGTCGGCGACGACATGTTCGGCTTCCAGATCGCCTTCGACGTCACCGGCGACCCGTCCTTCCCGGAGAAGGCGGCCTACGAGGTGGCGCGCGACCTGGGCGTGCCCGTCACCACCCACGCGGGCGTGTGGGGCGCGACCAACGACGACGGGATCCGGCTGGCGCACGAGGGCGGCTTCCTCGACGAGTCCAGCATCTTCGTGCACGCGGCCACGCTGTCGGCGGACTCCTACCACCGCATCGCCGCGAGCGGCGGATCGGTGTCGGTCTCCACCGAGAGTGAGCAGAGCGCGGGGCAGGGCTACCCGCCCACCTGGGCGCTGCGCGCCCACGGCATCCCGGTCTCGCTGTCCATGGACACCAGCGTCTGGTGGAGCGGCGACCTGTTCTCCGCGATGCGTTCCACCCTGGGCGCCGACCGGTCGCGCGAGCACATGGAGGCGCACGCCAAGGGCGAGACCGTCACGAACGCGAGCCTTCGCGCGGAACACGTCGTCGCGTGGGCCACCCGCGGCGGGGCCCACGCGCTCGGCCGGGACGCGAGTCTCGGCAGCCTCGAGCCGGGCAAGAAGGCCGACGTCGTGCTGATCAAGAACGACGCCTCGCCGGTGTCGTTCCCCATGCTGAACCCGTACGGCCACGTCGCGTTCCAGGCCCAGCGCGGCGACGTGCACACCGTCATCGTCGACGGCCGCGTGGTCAAGCACGATCACCGCCTGGTCGGCATCGACCTGGCGGCGGTCCGGCGCGAGATAGCGGCGACGGTCGGGTACCTGCAGGCGACACTGGGCGACGAGGCATGGGCCAAGGGCATGAGCCCGGACGTCCCCGAAACGAAGATCCTCGACAACCCCTACACCTACACCGAGTACCACAGCGGCAGCACGCACGGGCAGTGAGCGGGCTTTCCCGGGGGACAGCGGCTAGTAGGTGACCACGATGCGGACGGGGGCCTCGCCGCGGGCCTGGCGCTCCCAGGCCTGCGAGATGCCGTCGAGCGAGGCCGACTCGAAGTCCACGCTCAGCTGGCCCGCGCTGGCGTGGGAGAGCACCGCGTTGAGCGCGTCCGCGCGCTGCGACCCGGTGAGCTCGTTGTTGGTGTAGCCCAGCAGGCGCAGGCAGCGGCTGCGGATGGTCGAGCTGTCGATCGGGGCGGTCTCGCAGGCGGCGCTGCCCAGCTGGACCAGCCGCCCGTAATGCCGGAGGGTGCGCAGCGCCCCGGCCGCCGGGGCTCCGAACAGCGGATCGATCACCAGGTCCGCCGGCCCGTCGCTGGCCTCGGCGAACCGCCGGGCCAGTTCGGCCACGTCGTCGGTGTCCAGCCGGACCACGGCGTCCGCGCCGCAGCGCCGGGCCCGTTCGGCCGCGCCGTCGGACCGGCAGCCCGCGATCACCCGCCGCGCGCCGCACAGCCGTGCCGCCCGGACCGCGACCTGGCCGACCGTGCCGCCCGCGCCGAGCACGATGACCTGCTCACCGGGGTGCAGCTCACCGCGCCACGTCAGGGCCATCCAGGCCGCCACCGCAGACAGGCCCAGGGCCGCGACAAGCTCTGGTTTCACGTCGAACCCGAGCGGGACCAGATCCGCCTCGGCCACGGAGCAGCACTCGCGCAGGCTCCCGTCGCCCGGCGCCATCCCGGCGCGGGTGGAAAACCACGCCATCGTGCCGGAGGGGACGCTGGTGGAGTTGAGGACCAGGCCCACACCCTGCACGCCGGGCACATACGGCAGCTCCGGAGGGCCGAAGTAGGACGTGCCGCTCGCGCAGAGCAGATCCAGCGGCGTGATCGGGGCCGCCCTGAGCTCAACCAGCGCCTCACCGGGGCCAACGTCCGGCGGCTGCCATTGCTCCACCTCCGGGGCACTCCGGTGCCCGCGCAGGACGGCGGCTCGCATGAGCTCACCTTACGCAGATTCGATCAGGTGAAAGCCGCAATCAGGGCCAGCACGGCCAGTCCCGGCGCCGCGGCGGCGCACCGGAGCTCACGTCGCATCAGGTCCGTTCGGGATGGGCGGAATGTATTCGGCGTGGCGATCGACGGTCATGTAGATCGAGTTGGCGATCGGCCGGCGGATTTCCTCGGCGATGTGGCCGAGCAGGCCGGCGCACCGGGCCAGCAGCACCACGCCGCGGAGCAGTTCCAGCGGTAGCCCGAGGTCGGCCAGGGCCGCGCCGCTGACGCCGGCGCCGTTCAGCGGCAGCCGTTTGCCGAGGACCTGGGGGTGCACGCGCCCGATCGCCTCGAACAGGGCCAGATGCGGGCCGTACAGACCCTCCTCGCGGGCGATGCCGATGATCCGCGGCGTCCTCGGGTCGCCCTCCTTGTGCACCGGATGGCCCAGGCCGGGCACGAAACGGCCGGCGCCCGTGCCATCGACGCCCATGCAATCGGCGACGGCACGCACGGCCAGGGCGTCCCAGCCCTCGTCGTCGGCGGGGAGCGGGCCGGCCGCCTGCAGGACGCCGGCCAGGAAGCGGCCGGTGTCCTCGGTCACGCCGAGGAAGCGCGAGCCGCCGCCGAGGATGCCCGCGGCCAGCGCGCCCTGGATCGCGTCCGGCGCGCTCAGGTAGGTCAGCCGCGCCGCGATCGCGGTCGGCGTGAACCCGTGGTCGGCCAGCCCGAGCAGGACCGTCTCGAACAGGCGCGTCTGCTGCGGGGTCGGGCGCTGCAGGGTAATCAGCCAGTACGCGAGCTCGCCGAAGCTGACGTTCCCCATGAGGTCGCGCGCCAGGTCCTGGCCGAGCAGGGTGATCGTCGTGCCCTCGGAGGTGCCGAGTGAGGTCGGGAAAGAAGGGACGGGCTGGTCAGTGCTCATGGTGCGGGGTTCTCTCTCCCAGGGCCGAAGCCGAGCCAGGCGCGGATGTCGTCGCCGTCGGCGTTCAGGGCCGGCGGGGGCAGTTCGTACCGCGGCGGCGTGGCCGACATGCGGATCGGGTTGCGGACGGTGGGCACGTCGCCCGTCATCACCACCGGCTCCAGGCCCAGGCTCTCGGCCAGCTCGACCCCGCCGCGGACGTCGTTGATGGGCCCGCACGGGATGCCCGCCTCGGTGAGGATGCCGAACCACTCCTGGGCCGGCCGGGTGGCCAGCCGTTCCAGCAGCAGCGGCCGCAACTCCTCGCGGTTGTCGTTGCGCTGGCCGACGCTGCGGAAGCGCTCGTCGTCGGCCAGTTCCGGGGCGCCGAGCGCCGCGGCGAGCATGCGGAACTGCCGGTCGTTGCCCGCCGCGATGATGAGGTCCCCGTCACCGGTGGCCAGCGGCTCGTAGGGGAACAGGCTGAGGTGGGAGTTGCCCATCCGGTGCGGCACGACGCCGCCGGCCACGTACGCGGACGTCTGGTTGGCCATCGCCGACAGCGCCGTGGACAGCAGGTTGGTCTCGATGTGCTGGCCCTCGCCGGTGACGTCGCGATGGTGCAGCGCGGCCAGGATGCCCACCACCGAGTGCAGCCCGGTGAACACGTCGAAGACCGAGATCCCGGACCGGAACGGCGGGGTGTCGGGGGCGCCGGTCAGGCTCATCAGGCCGGACATCCCCTGGACGAGGAGGTCGTAGCCGGGCAGGCTGGCTCCCCGGCCGGCCCCGAACCCGCTGATCGAGCAGTAAATGATGGCCGGGTTGCGGCGGGCGGCGGACTCGTAGTCCAGGCCGAAGCGGGCCAGGCCGCCGGGCCGGAAGTTCTGGATGAAGACGTCCGCACGCTCGGCCAGCGCGTGGGCGACGGCCTGGTCGCGGGCGTCGGAGAGGTCGAGGGCGATCGAGCGCTTGTTGCGGTTGACCCCGAGGTAATAGGTGCCGACATCGCCCCGCCTGGGCGGCACCCATTCGCGGGTGTCGTCGCCGGCCGGGCTCTCGACCTTGATCACGTCGGCCCCGAGGTCGGCGAGCATCATGGTGGCGTAGGGGCCGGCCAGGATGCGGGAAAAGTCGGCGACCAGAATCCCCGACAACGGGCCCTTCGCCGGCGTTTCCCGGGAGGCGTTTCCCTCGGGGCTGATGGGTCCCACGCGCACTCCTGCCGCTATACGGACACTTGTCCGCCAATTTGCCTGCCGGGGCCGCCCACTGTCAAATGACCGCCGTCAAATGAACGCCGTCAAATGACCGCCGTCAAATGACCGCGGACCACGGGGGCACGCCCGCCCGGGGTACTTCGGCGTGCGGGCGGGACCGCCACAGCGCCCAGTCCGCCGAAACCTCCCCGGCCGCGCGCATCAGCCGCGGCAGGTGCTCGTTGACCAGCGTCGCGACGCTCGTCTCGGCGGCGTGCACGGTCACGTTCATCGCCGCCCAGACCTCGCCGTCGCCGTCCCGGACCGGCACCGCTACCGAGCGGATCCCGGGGGCCAGTTCCTCGTCGGCGAGGGCCCAGCCGCGGGCCCGGACCGCGCGGAGCTCGTCGTCGATGCGGGCCCGATCACGCTGCACGTCACG
>Ga0182014_10001419_pt1 | contig 31972 bp, 34 predicted proteins | sample 612S2DmetaG_FD_120489 | JGI IMG/M metagenome (GOLD analysis project Ga0182014, IMG submission 120489) | Permafrost microbial communities from Stordalen Mire, Sweden - 612S2D metaG | ecosystem: Environmental > Terrestrial > Soil > Wetlands > Permafrost | place: Sweden: Stordalen | collected... | reverse complement strand
GCGGATGCTCCAGCAGGACCATCCGGACGATTATGTGGTGGCCACGGGCACCGCCCTGACCATCCGCCAGTTTCTCGCCCTGGTGTTCGAGCAGCTGGATCTGGACTGGAAGGAGTGGGTGGAGATCGACCCCCGCTACTTCCGTCCGGCCGAGGTGGACCATCTGGAGGGAGACGCCGCCAAGTCCAAGGCCATCCTGGGCTGGGAGGCCGGCACCGACATCAAGACCCTGGCGGCCATGATGGTGGACGGAGACATGGAACTGGCCCGGCGGGAGGCGGTGCTGAAGAACGCCGGTCACGCCGAGACCCCCAGGGGAGGGTTCTGATGGGGCACGAGGAATCCTTTCCGCTGGCGGGCACGGGTGGGGCTGGACGAAGGGCTGGCGGCGACCATTCCCTGGATGAAAGCGGCCCTGGGTTTGTAATACACTTGCAGAATGACGACGCACAAACGCATCCTGGTGACCGGTGGGGCCGGCTTTCTCGGCTCCCATCTCTGCAAGACTCTGGTGCAGCAGGGGCATGATGTCCTCTGCCTGGATAATCTGTACACCGGTTTCCGCGGCAACATCGCCGATCTCCTGACGGAGCCCAACTTCGAGCTGATCCGCCACGATGTCACGGTGCCCCTGTCGCTGTGGGTGGAACGGATCTACAACCTGGCCTGTCCCGCCTCCCCGGTGCACTACCAGCGGGATCCGGTGGGGACGATCAAGACCTGCGTGCAGGGCGCCATCAACGTGCTGGACCTCGCCCGGCAGACCGGCGCCCGGGTTCTCCAGTCTTCCACCTCGGAAGTGTACGGGGACCCGTCGGTGCATCCCCAGACCGAGGAATACTGGGGCAACGTCAACCCCATCGGCATCCGCAGCTGCTACGACGAAGGCAAGCGGTGCGCGGAGAGCGTCTTCTTCAGCTACCAGCGCCAGTGCGGAATCGAGATCCGGGTGATGCGCATATTCAATACCTATGGGCCCCGGATGCACCCCAACGACGGCCGGGTGGTGAGCAATTTCATCATGCAGGCGCTCCAGGGCCAGGACATCACCCTGTACGGAGACGGTTCCCAGACCCGCTCTTTCTGCTTCGTGGACGACCTGATCCGGGGCATGGTGGGCATGATGGAACAGGACAAAGTCTCCGGGCCGGTCAACTTCGGCAACCCGATGGAGATCCCCATGGTCGAATTGGCCGAGCGGATCATCCAGCTCTCCGGTTCCAAGTCCCGGATGGTCTTCCAGCCGCTGCCGGCGGATGATCCCAGGCAGCGCCAGCCGGATATCTCACTGGCCAAGGCCATTCTTGATTGGAAACCGGTCGTGACCCTCGATGATGGGCTGAGCCAGACCATCGCCTACTTCCAGGGGGTCCTGGCCCATGGGCTTTGATCCAACGGATGATCCGCCCATCCACTTCTTCACCATCGTCCTCAACGGCGAGCCCTTCATCCGCCATCACCTGGAGGTCTTCCAGCAGCTTCCGTTCCGGTGGCACTGGCACATCATCGAGGGCGTGGCGGCGCTGGCCCATGACACCGCCTGGAGCCTGGCCAACGGCGGGCGCATCGATCCCGCCTGCCATGCCGGTGGATTGAGCAACGATGGCACCCGGGAGTACCTGGACGCCCTGCTGCGGGACCGTCCCGGCCAGGTCACGGTCTACCGGAAACCCGGCGGAGCGTTCTGGAACGGAAAGCTGGAGATGGCCAACGCACCCCTGGCGAACATCCAGGAACCCTGCCTGCTCTGGCAGGTGGACGTGGACGAGTACTGGACTCCGGAGCAGATCATCGCCTGCCGCCGGTTGTTCCAGGAGGATCCGGAGCCGAGGGCCGCCTTCTTCCGGTGCCATTTCTACGTGGGCCCGGAACTGGTCGTCTCCAGCCGGGAAACCTACGGTAACAACAGCAGCGTCGATTGGCTGCGGGTGTGGCGGTTCCAGCCCGGGAACCGCTGGACCAGCCACGAACCGCCCATGCTCGTCGGCCGCTGGCAATTGCTGCACGCGGGTTTCCGGCGCCTCTTGGGCAAACGGCCCAAGGTTCGGCTGAAGAACCTCAAGGCTTTCTCCCACGCGGTCACCGAGGCCCACGGCCTGGTCTTTACCCATCTGGCCTACGTGCTGCCCATCCAGGTGGCTTTCAAGGAGCAGTACTACGGATACCGGGGCGCCCGCCAGCAGTGGGAGACCCTTCAGGCCCAGGAGCGGTTTCCCGTGGCCCTCAAGGATTATTTCCCATGGGTGAAGGATGGCGCCACGGTCAATCGTGCCTCAGACCAGGGGCTGCCTCCCTGGGTGAATCCCTGAACCCTCGCGCGGTGCCTCGCCGTCGAGCACGGCCTGGATCGCCCCCTTCATCCGCTGATGGTACCGCTCCAGGGAATGCGCCTCCCGGAAAAAGGCGGCGGAGCTGCGCTGGCGGCGGTCCAGTTCGGCTTCGCTGAGCGAACTCGCCTCCACCAGCGCCGCCTCGACCGCCTCGATGGTGGTGTCCCCGATCAGCACGCCAAAATCGCGGAGGTCGATGGCGCAATTCCGGGTCAGGAGGGGAATGTTGCCGCCATTGCCGCAGATGTTCAGCACCGCGGAAGTGCAGGCTTCGGCGCAGGAAGCACAGATGGTGAAAGCGCTATCCACCAGCGCGGCCCGGAACGCCGGTGATTGCAGGTGGAGAAAGCCTTCCACGTGAACATTCGGCAATTCCTGGAGCTCATGCTGGAAGGTGCGGACGAAGGGCGCCTCGCCTTCCAAGTCACCGAAGACGTGGAGGTGCAGCTCCGGGTGCCTGGCGAAGGCCTCCAGCGCCAGGTCCAGCCCTTTGTGCACCAGGCCGGACCCTGAAAACCAGATGAAATGCCGCCTGGCCTGGGACAGGTCCCGGGCGCGGATGATGTCGTCGGCATCGACCATCTGGTGGAAGAACAGGGGAATCTCGTGCACCGGCCTGGGGGTGAGGGCCCGGAAGGGGGCTGCGGCGACCTCGTTGCCCAGCACGATGAGCCCGTCCACCACCTGTTCCGTGCCGATCCCGGCGTTGGTCAGGCGGGCCGATCCCGGGAGCCACACCCCCCTCCGCCGGTACACCGCCTCCAGGCGCCGCAGGCTGGCGGCGTTGGAGAGGGGAATATAGGCGCCGCAGTGGTAGAGGATGGTCCGGGGCAACCGGGTGGCCTCCTTCAGGAACAGGTTCTCGAAGGCGGGGCCCGAACCGAACATCACGTCGTACCTGGCATAGTCGATGGCCATCGGATTGTCGTAGTTGACCACATCCACCTGGTAGCCGAGCTCATGAAGGGCCTGGGCTATTTCCAGGGCTTCGATCTGGTTGTTGTGCTTGAAGTTGACGCCCTTGATGAAGGGGCGGTTCACGTAGCACAGGAGCGCCCTCCGCCCGAAGCCCGACTGGAAATGATCCTGGAGAATCCGGTGTTTCCTGTTCCAGAATTGAATGAGCATCCACCATTCCTTTGGCATCGTAGAACCGTTAGATCAGGTATGTGTTAAGCGTTCGGCCGGGCACAAGCAGCCCTAAGGTCGCAAGCGACCTGACGGCTGCTTGGTGTCAATTGTTCCATGAATCCAGCCAGTCCTTGGGCGGCAGTTCGGGCTGGCCTGGGCCGGGCTGGGTCTTGAAGCGGCGGTGCATCCAGAACCACTGGCTGGGGTTCGCGCGCACCTGGGACTCCAGCCAGCTGGTCATGTGCTGGGTGGCGGTCCAGGCATCCCGGGCGGGGTTGCCGGTGTTGGGCGCGTGGAAGGGCGGGAAGGCGGTGAGGGTGAGCATCCCGTCGGGATCCACCCGGCTGGAGACCGGCAGGATCGGCAGGTCGAAACGGACGGCGAGCATGCCGGCGGTGGAGAAGGTGGAGGCCCAGCGGCCCATGAATTTCACGAAGACGCCGCCCGTCAGGGCATCCTGGTCCAGGAGAAAGGCGATGAGCTGGCCCGCCTTCAGGGCCTTGATGGAACTGCGCACGGCGCCGTCCTTGGAGATGACCGAGTTGCCGAAGGCGGTGCGGAAGGTCCGGAGCTGGGCTTCCAGCAGCGGATTGTCCAGCTCGCGGCCGATCACGGCCATCTTCCAGCCCCCCAGGCTCAGGGCCAGCCCCATGAGCTCCCAGTTGCCCAGGTGCCCGGTGATGCCGACGATCCCCTTGCCCTCCCGGAACGCCGCCTCGAGGTGCTCCCGGCCTTCGATCCGGGTGATGCGGCGGATCTCCTCCGGGTTGGTCTTCAGCAGGCGCAGGGTGGTGAACAGCAGGGCGCCGAAGTGGATGAAGCAGGCCCGGGACAGGGCCTGGATCTCCGCCTCGCCCAGGCCGAGGCTGGAGGCCCTCAGGTTCTCCCGCACCACCCGGCGGTGCCGGGCGTCCACCAGGTAGTACAGGCGCCCCACGGCCCGCCCCAGGATCCAGGAAGTCCGCCAGCTCAGGCCGGAGGCCAGCCATTCCAGGACCAGGAACAGGCCGTACTGGAGGCGGTGGGCGAAGGTGGGATGGGCGCTTCTAGGCATAGGACACGGAAAGAGTATGCCATTAGACTGATATGACTGCAGGGGATGCCACGCATGCGTGGCATCGCGCTCACTTCGTTCGCTCTCCGTCCCCCCGCACCCCCACTCCATACCCGGGCGAAGCCCGGATATGGAGTCCAGCCCTAGAGGCCCGCCATGCTCACTCCCCGCCAGCGCCAGTTCCTCAAAGCCCAGGCCCATCCGCTCAAGGCCCATGTGCACGTCGGCAAGTCCGGCCTCACTGAGGCCCTGGGCGCGGAACTGGACGTCATGCTGGACAGTCTCGAGCTCATGAAGATCAAGCTGAACCAGAACGCGTCCGGAGACCTGGACGCGCTGGGGGCGCAGCTCGCCGCGGGGGTTCCGGGCCTGGAGGTGGTGCGCACCCTGGGCCGGACCGTGCTGGTCTACCGGGCCAGCCGCACCCACCCGACCCAATATCCACTCCCCTGAAAGCGGGAGTGGTAACCTTGCGGGAAACACCGGAGGTACGGGTGCCCTTTCTCTCATGGTTCGAAGGAGATGTCCTGCGTCGACATGCCTTGACCGGGGAATGCCAGGTGGGCCGGGATCCGGTGGCGTGCCCGGTGGCCATGCCCCAGGATCCCAGCGTCTCCCGGATCCATGCCCAGGTGCGCAGGAAGGACGGTGCCTGGTGCGTGCGCGACCTGGATTCCCACAACGGCGTCCTGGTGGACGGGATGGTCCTGGCCAAGGGCGGGGAGGCGGCCCTGGCCGACGGCCAGGAACTGCGGCTGGGCGACTGGGTGCTGGCGTTCACCGAAGGCTTCCCGGGCCTGGACGGGGTGAATTTCCTCGAGGGGGTCGGCGACCTGTTCACCGAAGCCCATTCGCCCGGGGATTCCAGGCTGTTCATGCAGGCCCTGGAGCTGCTGCACCGCTCAACCGAGAGCCTGCTGGAGGAGGGCAGCGCCAACGCCATGTTCCGGCGCATCCTCAGCGAAGCGCTGGAGCTGCTGAGGGCGGACCGGGGCTTCGTGGTGATGACCGATCCCGGCGGGGGCTGGCGCAGCCTGCACCGCATCGGCGACCTGGAGGACCGGCAGGGGCTCTCCCATTCGGTGGTGGATTACGTCCTGGAGCACCAGACCGCCATCCTGAGCAACGCGCCGCTGATCGACCCCCGCTTCGGCGGCGCCAGCCTGGTGGAGCTGCACCGGGGCGCGGTGATGTGCGCGCCCATGGAGCTCGAACATTCCGTCCAGGGCGTGCTCTACCTGGACCGCTCCCGGGAAGGCAGCCCCTTCTCCCGGTTCGACCTGGTGCTGCTGCGCACCTTCGTCCGCCAGGGCGCCCTGGGCCTGCGCCACATCCAGCTGGCCCAGCGGGCCATGGGCCAGGCCGACACCCAGGGCGAGTTCCTGCGCCTGAAGGCGCGCTACCAGCGGACCCTGACCCGCACAGCCGAACTGATGGGCACCATGGGCTCCAGCCTGCGCTGGATCCAGAGCTACGCCGAGAGCGGCTACGGCGACCGCGCGGCCATCCTCAGGCACCAGGCGGAGCGCCTGCAGTACCTGGTGGACTCAGGGCTGCAGGAGACCCTCCTGGAGGTGCCCCTGGAGATGCCGGTGTCCACCAGCCTGGGCGCGCTGCAGGCGGCGCTGGAGCCCGCCTGGCGCGACCTGCTGAAGATCCGCGACATCACCCTGGACCTGGAGCAGATGCCCAAGGGCACCGTCTGGGCGGCGGGGAGCCTGGCGCCCCAGGCGCTGCTGGGGCTGGTGGAGCCGCTGCTCATGCAGGTGCCCGAGGGCGCCGCGGTGACCGGGGAGTGGCTGGAGCAGCCGGCCACCTGGACCCTGCGCCTGCAGTTCCCCAGCGGCGTGCCGATCCCGACCCCCGATCCCTGGACCTTCCACACCCTGCAGGAGACCGGCATCGTCTGGCGCTGGAGCGATCAGGCCCTGTCCCTGGTGTTCGCCAAGCAGGTGGACCACGCGCCGGAGGCCGCGGAACACCCGTTGATGGGCCTGGTGACCGAGGAATTCGAGCTGATGTGGCTGTTCGAGAGCGTCGCCGCGGCCGGCGACCTGACCCTGCTGCCCCTGGAGGAAGAGCCGCCGCACACCCCGGTCCCCCCGCTCAGCTACCTGGTGGTGGACGCCAAGGGCACCGCCGACTGCGTGGCCTGCGCCGAGGCCTACCGGCGCAATCCCCTGTTCGCCACCGTGCCGATCCTGGTGGTGCGCGCCCCCGACGAGCTGTACCCCCAGCTGCTGGCCGCCGGAGCCACGGATTGCCTGCCCGACAGCTTCCGCTGGGAGACCCTGCACCACCGGCTGCAGGTGCTCAAGGGCCACGAGGAGCTGCAGCGCAAGGCCCGGGCCGTGGAGCGCCTGGATTCCCTGCGCCAGATGGCCGGCACCCTCAAGCACGAGATCAACAATCCCCTGGCCGTGATCTCCATGCAGGTGGAGCTGCTGATCCGGAAATATCCCGAGGAGGCCAAGCTGGTCAAGGTCATGGAGATGGTCGAGCGGATCCGGGTGCTGGTGCAGGTGCTGCAGAAGATGCGGGAGAGCACCACGGAGGAGTACCCGGGGGGGGACAGCATCATCAAGCTGGGCTGATGAAGTCCGCCGGGTGCGCGGGGGCCAGGGCGGGATCAATCCGGAACCTCCGGCCCTCCCCCGCCTCCTCCCCGGCTTCGGTGAAGCCGAGCTGCGGGTAGAGGTCCGCCACCATCCCGTTCTTCGCGGTGGGCAGGTAGAGCCCGCAGACCGCCTGGATCCCCCGTTCCCGGGCCGCCACCAGCAGGGTGTTGAACATGAAATTCTCCAGCTGGCGGCCGATGACCCGGCAGCTCATGAGCCAGGTGTCCACTTCCCAAGCCTTGGGGTCGGCGGCCGAGGGCAGGGCGATCACCACCCCCACGAGGCCGTTGTCGGCGAACCGGTCCTTGAGGCGGAAGTACTGGGTCCAGGCCCGGGGATCCGCCAGGAACGCCCGGATCTGCGCTTCTCCGTGGCGCCGGGTGGTGAGGTTGAACTGGTTGGTCTTGCCCAGCAGCTGGACCACCCGGGGCAGGACGTGGTCGTTCACCGGCCCGTGCTCGCAGGTCATGTCGAGCCCCTGGAGGAAGGCCTCCAGGGACCCCGAGCTGGTGCGCAGGGCTTCCCGCTGCCCGTTCTTCAGGTAGTCCCCGCTGCGCGCCAGGTCCTCGGGCGACAGCCAGTCGGCCTCGAAATAGCCGCCGGCGTCCAGGACCTCCACGAAGCGCGCGGGGTCGGAGAGTTCCGGCACGGCCACTTCGGGCAGTTCCTGGCGCACCAGGGCCCGTTCCGCGGGGTTGTCGTCCATGAAGACGAAGCTGTCCAGCCCCAGGCTCAGGGTGCTGGCCAGGGCGCGCAGGTTGCCGGGCTTGTCCTGCCAGTTGGCGGTGAAGGCGACGAAGTCTTCCAGGCGCAGGAGCATGCCCTCGTGCTCCAGGAAGGGGGCCCTGGCGTCCTGCTCGTTGTTCTTGGAACAGACCGCCAGGAGGATGCCCCGCTCCTTCAGCTGGGCGGCGTACCGCTGCAGGGCCAAGTGGGCTTCGCCGGCGGCCGACGGCGGGCCGATCTGGATCCCCTTGAGGCCGTCCTCGCCGATCACGCCGCCCCACAGGGTGTTGTCCAGGTCCAGCACCAGCACCTTGCGGGCCAGGCCCAGGCCGGCCCGGATCCGGGCCACCTGGCCGTCCACCAGCGCCGGCAGGGCCGCGGGGGCGGGGTACTGTTTCGCGGTGAACCAGGTGGCGGGGTCGTCCCAGGCGCGCTTGCCGAACGCCCCGGCCAGGTGGTCCAGGTTGAGCAGGGTGACCTGGTGGGCCCGGGCCTCGGCCAGCAGCAGGTCGTTGATCCGGCGGATGACCGCGGCGCGGCCGCCGGGCATCACCTGGCCCAGGTAGCCGTTGGCATCCACCGCCGGCACCTCGAAATCGTGCTGGATGATCCGGGCCGGGATCCGTTCCCGGAGCTGGCGCCAGCGCCCGGCCAGGTGCTCCACCCGCTGGGCGGCCAACCGGGCCGGGTCGGGGGAGAAGGCCGGCAGGTCCAGCTCGCGCCAGCTGTCGGCGAGGATCACCAGTTCGGGATCGAACGCGTACAGGGGCGAGGCGGGGTCCAGCACCGCCTGCTCGTGGGTGCCGTAGGGGGGGACCATGAGCTCGGCCCAGATGCCTTCCCGGAACAGCCCCAGCCGGAGCAGGGGGACCCACAGGTCGGTGGTGGTGGGGTGGAGCAGGGCCACGCGCAGGGTCCGGGCGCAGCAGGAGCGGGGCAGGTCCTTGAGCCGCGCCAGCTGCTTGGCGGCCCGGGACAGGAAGCCGAAGTCCCGGGAGCGGCCCGCGGCCATCCGCAGCGCCGCGCAGGCTTCCGGGCCGGCGCCGGCGCGGGCCAGGACCCGGGCCAGGTCCAGGATCACCGAGTCCTGGGCCGGGAGGGCGGGGTCGTCCAGCGCGCGCAAGCGGCTCACGGCCTCCTCCAGGTCGCCCCGCCGCTCCGCGCACTGGGCCAGCACCAGGGTGCCCAGAGGGGTCTGCTCCAGGGCGGCCCGCTGGCCGGCCAGGGCTCCCTGGAAGGCCGCCGCGTCCAGCAGGCCGGTGCGCTCCAGGTGGGCCAGCAGGGCCGTGCCCAGGGCCCTGGAAGCGCGCGGGTGGGCGCGGCAGAGCTCCAGCAGGAACCCGGCGGTCTCCGGGGCGGTGCGCTCCCGGGCGCCCAGCAGCCACAGGGCGACCTCGGGGGTCAGGCCGCCGGGGCCGGGGAGCGGGGGATGGTCCATCAGGCGAGGTCCGCGAGGATCCGCAGGATGTCGCCGACGCTATGCAGCCGGGCCACCTGGTCGGTGGTGAAGCGCATGTCGAAGGCCTCCTCCACCGCCAGGACGATCTGGATCTGGGCGACGCTGTCCCAGCCGGGGAGGGTTTCCGGGGCGGTCTCCGGGGCGATGGTCAGGGCCGGGTCATCGAAGAATTCCCGGAAGATCGCCTGGAGTTTCTGAAGGGGGTCCATGGTCAAGGCTCCTGCGGGGCGGTGGGGGAGAGGGCGGCCAGGCACAGGGGGCCGGGGCCCGCCTCCACCAGTTCGGTGAGCAGGCCCGCGCGGTCCATGAACCAGGCGATGGGGCGGCCGCCGAACGCCACCGCCGGGGCCGGCGGAGCCAACAGCATCTGCCGGCCCTGGCGCAGGTGCGCGCAGGCGGCGTCCAGGTCGTCCACCTCGTAGCACAGGTGGTGGAGCCCATCGCCCCGCTTGCGCAGGGCCTCGGCCAGCTTGCTCCGTTCGCCCTCGGGGGAGACCAGCTCCAGCCAGTGCGCGGCGCCGGGCAGCCGCAGGAACCGCACGAAGGCGGTCTGGACCGGATCGTGGATGACCGGGCTCTCGATCCGGTAGCCGTAGCGCTCCACCTGCAGCGCGGTGGCGGCCTCCATGGACTTGACCAGCAGGCCGGTGTGGTGGAAGCGGAAGGGGGGGATGGTCATGGCTAGCGGGCCGTGAGTCCGCCGTCCACCACCAGGGTGGTGCCGGTGATCCAGCGGGCGCCGGGGGAGAGCAGGAACGCTGCGGCCGCGGCCACGTCCTCGGGGGTGCCCAGGCCCAGCGGGTGCTCCCGGCAGATGGCCTCCTGGGCTTCGGCGGGCAGCTTCTCCAGGAAGGCCCGGCTCTGGGGCGTGTCCACGACCCCCGGGAGGATGGCGTTGACCCGGATCTTGCGGATGGCCAGTTCCACCGCCGCCACCCGGGCGGCGGAGAGCATGCCGCCCTTGGCGCAGGCATATGCGAACGAGCCCGGGCCGCCCTGGAGGGCCGCCGCGGAGGACATCAGCACGATGCTCGCCCCGGCCGGGGCGAACAGCCGGTGGGCCACGGACTCCTTCAGCATCAGGAAGGTCGACGTGAGGTGGGAGTCCAGCATCTCCTGGAAGCCTTCGGCGGTGGTCATCTGCAGGGGGCGCAGCCAGTGAATGCCGGCGCAGTGCGCCAGGCCGTCCAGCAGGATCTTCTCGGACCTGAGCCGGCCGAAGCATTCGGCCACGGCGGGGGCCTGGGTCACGTCCACGGCGAAGACCAGGTGGCCCGTCCCCGGGAGGAGGGAAACCGTCTCCTGGAGGGGCTCCAGCCGCCGGCCCAGGAGGACCACCCGGGAGCCGCCGGAGGCCAGGCGCAGCGCCAGGGCGCGGCCGATGCCGGAGCCCGCGCCGGTGATCAGGATGCGGGAGGGCGCCTCACCGGGCATAATCCACCTCTGCCACGGGGGCCGGGGCCAAGTCCGCGGGCCAGCGCACGGCCATGACGCCCCAGGACAGGCCCACGCCGAAGGCGGCCAGCAGCGTCGTGCCGCCCGGCTTGATGCGGCCCTGGCGCCAGGCCTCCGCCAGCAGCATCGGGCTCGAGGCGCCGCTGGCGTTGCCCACGTGGTCCATGAAGTAGAAGCGCTTTTCGGCCGGGACCTTGAGGGTCTTGTAGATCATGTCCACCATGGTCCGGTTGGCCTGGTGCAGCAGCACCAGGTCGAAGTCGTCCATGGTCATCCCGTGCTTGTGGAGGCCCGCCTGGATGGCGTCGGGCACCTTGTGCAGGGAGAAGTGGAAGACGGCGGGGCCGTTCATGTACAGGTGCTCCTGGGTGCGGACGATGCCCGCCTCGTCGGTGATCTCCCGGGCGGTGGCTTCGGTGCGCGGCACGCGCGCCCCCGAGGCGGGGATGATCAGGTGCTCGAAACCGGTGCCGTCGGTGCCCAGTTCCGTCCACAGGATGCCGGCGCCCGGGGCGCAGGGTTCCACCAGACTCACCACCGCCGCGTCGCCGTGCAGCGGCACCAGGCCGCGGTCCAGGGGGTGGATCAGGGTGGTGATGGCCTCGGCGTTGACCACCAGGGCCTTGCGGAAGCCGCCGCTCTCCACCATGGCGGCGGCCACCTGGGCGGCGTAGGGGAAGGCCGAGCAGCCCAGGCCGATGTCGAAGCAGGCGCAGGTGTCGGCCAGGCCCAGGCGGCCGTGGAGCACGCAGGCGGTGGCGGGCAGCTTGTAGTCCCCGGTCTGGGAGGCGAAGATCAGCAGGTCGATCTCCCGGGGGTCGATCTCCCGGGCCGCCAGGAGGCGCCGGGCCGCGCAGAAGGCCAGGTCCGAGGCGGTGACGCCCGGCTCCACCACCCGCCGTTCCTGGACGCCCGCCATCTTCACGATGGACTGGATGGCCTGCGCGCCGAAGCGCTGCTCCAGGTCCGCGTTGCTGAGGATCCGGGTGGGAAGGCAGTAGTGCATTCCGGTGATGGTGGTCGCCAAGGGATACCTCTCTTCGTTTTCGGCTCAGGCCTCGAGCCCGGCCTGGCGGGCGATGAGGGCGCGCACGTCGCCGATGGTCCTGAGGGCGGCGAGTTCGGCGGGGGAGCAGGTGACCTTGGCGTCCTCCTCCAGCCGCATCATGAGCATCAGCGCGCACACGGAGTTGTAGTAGGGGAAATCAAACAGATCGGCCTCGGGCCGGATCGCTTCCGGGTCCGCCTCCAGCAGGTCGGCCATCATCTGGATGAATTCGGCTTGCTTCATTCAGGCTCCTTGCGGGGATTCTTGAACAGCACCTTGGCCGGCACGCCCAGGGCGGTGGCCCCGTCGGGCAGGTCGTGGCTGGCGAAGGAGGCGGCGCCCAGGGTGGACCAGGCGCCCAGGCGCAACCGGGGCGCGGCCACGGCATTGGAACCGAGCATGGCGCCCTCCCCGGCCTTCACCCAGCCCGACACCCGGGTGCCGGGGCAGGCCTGGGCGAAATCCCCCAGGACCGAGTCGTGGCCGATGGAGCAGCCGTGGTTCACCACCACGTGGCGGCCCAGGGTGGCTCCGGGGGAGAGGATGCTGCCGGCGCCCACGTACGACCCGGGTCCCACCGTGACGCCGGGGCCGACGATCACCGAGGGATCGATCACGGTCATGGGCTCAAGGCCCATGGCCTCGAGCCGCGCGCAGATCTCCTTGCGCAGCCGGTTGTCGCCGATGGCGCAGATGAAACGGGTGGGCGCCGCGGGCTTCAGGTCGAGCAGCCATGGGCCTTCCAGGCCCAGGCAGGGGAGGCCGTCCACCGGCGGGTTGCCTTCGCCCTTTTCGGTGTAGCCCAGGATTTCCGCCACCTGGGCGCGCCGCGCGGCCCACAGGATCTCCCGGCCAAGGCCGCCGAGCCCGACAATAATGAGTTTCTCGTTTCCCATGACGCGCCTCCCTGTATGTATGAAACCAATCCCATGCTGGGAAGGCTCTTGACCAAGTCACGGATCGCAGTGAAACCAGGATCTGGTATCCTCCAAGGTTGGTATTATATGCGTTTTCGCGCATTTCCGGCAAGGCTGATTCGAAAGGAACGGATGCTCAAGATCCCGATCTACCAACCCGCATTGACTGGACGCGAGCGTGAGTACGTGAACGATTGCCTGGACTCCACCTGGATTTCCTCCAAGGGCAAATACATCACCAGGTTCGAGGAGGGCTTCGCCCAGGCCGTCGGCGTCGGCCACGCAGCCAGCGTCTGCAACGGCACGGTGGCGCTGCACCTGGCCCTGGTGGCGCTGGGCATCGGCCCGGGCGCGGAGGTGATCGTCCCGACCCTGACCTACATCGCCTCGGTCAACGCCATCGCCTACACCGGGGCGACGCCGGTGTTCGTGGACTCGCTGCCGGACACCTGGCAGATGGACCCGGCGGACGTGCGGCGCAAGCTGACCCCGTGCACCCAGGCGATCCTGGCGGTGCACCTGTACGGCCAATCCTGCGACATGGACGCCCTGTGCGCCATCGCCAGGGAGCGCGGCATCTACCTGGTGGAGGACTGCGCGGAGGCCATCGGCACCCGCTTCCAGGGCCGCCACGTGGGCGGCTTCGGCGACATCGGGGCTTTCAGCTTCTTCGGCAACAAGACCATCACCACCGGCGAGGGCGGCATGGTGGTGAGCAACGACAAGACCCTGCACGCGCGCATGGTCCACTACAAGGGCCAGGGCCTGGCGGCGCACCGGGAGTACTGGCACGACGTGATCGGCTTCAACTACCGCATGACCAACATCTGCGCGGCCATCGGGCTGGCCCAGCTGGAGCAGCTGGATGCGTTCGTCGCGCGCAAGCGGGAGATCGGCGAGCGCTACCGGCGCAACCTGGCCGGCAGCCCCGTCACCTGCCACGGCGAGGCCCCGGGAACCACCCACTCCTACTGGATGTGCTCGATCCTGGTGGAGCGGGAGCTGCAGCGGGAACCGCTGCGGGGGCACCTGGCGGGCCTGGGCGTCGAGACCCGCCCGGTGTTCTACCCGGTGCACACCATGCCCATCTACGCGACCCCGTTCCAGCGCCACCCGGTGGCGGAGGACCTGGGCTGGCGCGGGATCAACCTGCCCAGCTGGCCCGGCCTGGGCGACGACCAAGTGGACTTCATCTGCGAGGAGATCCTGCGGTTCCTGAAGTCCGCTCAATCATGAGTACCGGGGATGCCTCCGGCCGGCTGATCGCGGTGCCGCTGAAGGAGTTCGCCGGGTGGGACGGTGGCATCGACTTCGTGCGCGCGATCCTGGAGGGGCTCCTGCACGACCACTCCCAGCGGGTGGTGGCCCTGATTCCCCGGCCGACCTTCATCAAGCGGGTGCGCAAAGTGCCCGGGGCGGTGCTGCGTTGCCTCAAGGCCCTGGTCCGTGGCAAGGTGGAGTGGAAGCTGGATCTGCCGATCCGTCCGGAAGTCGTGTGTGCTGCCCTTGAAGATTTCGTCCCGCGCGTCCAGATCCACATCTATCCGGACAGTGGCCGCGGGCTCCGTTCGGCGCTGCGCCGACTGGGCGCATGCGCCGCCATCCCTTGCATCCGGCCGATGCCGGCCGGGTCGCCGCCGTGGGTGGGCTACATCTACGATTTCCAGCACCGCCATTTCCCGCAGTTCTTCACCGAGGCCCAGCGGGCGGGACGGGATGCGGCCTTCGCCCGCATGCTTGGATCGGCGTCCGTGGTGGTCTGCAATTCCGAGGCGGTGCGGGACGATGCCGAGCGCTTCCAGCCCGGCTCGGCCCGGAAGATCGTCGCGCTGCCGTTCGCCCCGATCCCCCAGCGCCATTGGCTCGACCTGGACCCGGCCGCGGCGCGCCGGCGGCACGCCGTGCCGGAGCGCTATTTCATCGTATGCAACCAGTTCTGGATCCACAAAGACCATCCCACGGCGATCCGGGCGTTCGCCGGTTTCCGCGCCCGCGGGGGCGATCCCGGGGTGGCCCTGGTCTGCACCGGCACCGTCCAGGACTACCGCGACCCCAGATATCCCGGGACTATCCGCGCGCTCATCCGGGAGCTGGGCCTCGAAGGCCGGGTGCACCTGCTCGGCCACATCCCCAAGGACGACCAGATCGCCTTGCTGCGGGGAGCCATCGCCGTGCTGCAGCCCACCTGGTTCGAGGGCGGCCGGGGCGGCGGCGCGGTCACCGACGCGGTGGCCCTGGGCGTGCCGGCGCTGCTGTCGGACATCGCCGTGAACCTGGAGATCGTCCACGACGGCTGCCGGTTCTTCCCCAAGGGCGATCCGGTGGGGCTCGCGGCGCTGATGCTGGAATTGGCCGCGGCCGAGCCGGCCAGGCCGGACCGGGCGGAACTGGTGCGGCGGGCCGAGGAGGGGATCGCGCGGCTGTCCCGGGCCCTGGCCGATGTCATCGGAGCTGCCCAGGAAGCCCGGTAGGAGAAAGGGGCCCACTGGGATCATACTGGGCGGAAACACCCCGCGGAGCGACCATGATGACGCCTTCGAGCCAGGGATCCGGGCCCCAAGGGCGGTCCGGCCTGTCCATCCTGTCCCTGGGCGGCTGGATCATGGGCGGATTGGCGCTGGCGGTGGTGGTGTGGATGCAGTTCCGGCCCAGGCCCGCGCTGCCCCCTCCCGCGCCGCCTGCCGCCGCCGTGGCGCCCGCGGCCCTCCCGGCCCCGCCCTCCCCCCAGGCTCCGGCCCGGGCCGCCAGCCTGGAGGAGGTGGTTTCGAAGGGCATCGGCGCCGTGGTGGTGGTGGAGACCTCCCGGGGCAGGGGGAGCGCCTTCTTCGTCTCGGGCGATACGCTGCTGACCAATTTCCACGTGGTCAACGGCAGCTCCTACGTGACCATCCGCAGGTCCGGCGGCGAGACCGCCACCGCCTTCGTGGGCGCCACGGCCTCGGACTATGACCTCGCGGTGCTGAAGCTGTCCGGCCCCGTCGCCGACCACCAGGTCACCCTGCCGCTGGGATCCGCGGCGAGCCTGCGCGCCGGGCAGGAGGTCATCGCCATCGGCTCGCCCCTGGGGCTGCAGAATTCCGTGACCCGGGGGATCGTCAGCAGTGTCCGGCAGATGGGCCTGGTGACGGTGGTGCAGACCGACGCGGCGATCAACCACGGCAACAGCGGCGGCCCGCTCCTGGACCGCTTGGGCAACGCCATCGGGATCAACACCTTCATCCTGAACAACAGCAACGTTCCGGGGGTCCTGGGCGGCAGCCAGGGGATGAATTTCGCCGTGTCCATCGACCACGCCAAGGCCCTGCTGGAGGGCCGTTCCCCCGCCGAGGGCGCCCTGGCCCTGGCGGCCGGCAACACCCTCGACCGCCCTGCCGCGGTTTCGGAAACGGAAAGCCAGCAGGTGGCGGGGAGCAGGCTCTACGAGGCCCGCCTGGCCCAGCTGGCCCAGGCCGCCGACACCCTGGACCAGGCTTGGGCCCGGCTCCTGGCCAATGGCTACCAGGGCCGGGTGGAGGGCAGCTTCGAGCGCGGCTGGTACGCGCTCTGGGTGGACGGGGCCCTGCAGGGCTCGGTGCTGCGCGGGTACGAAACCACCATCGGCCAGATCCGCACCAACGCCGATGCCATCAAGCGGCTGTCCATCTCCGCCGACGAGGATGCCCGCCAGGCCGGGGTCCTGCCCGGGGTCCGCCGGGAACTCAGGCTGAAATACCGGCTGGATAACCCGGGGTGGGGCCTGTAGCATGGCTTGAACTTCAAGGACTGAATCATGACTTTCAAGAACCGGGCGATCGAGGGTGTGGTGGTCAAGCCCTTGCACAGGTTCCAGGATGCCCGCGGATGGCTGATTGATCTGGCCCGGCGGGACGGACGTCGATGAGAGTCCTGGTCACCGGCGGCTCGGGGCAGCTGGCGCGGGCCATCCAGACCGCCTGGACCGGCCACGAGCTGGTGCTGGCGGGGAAGTCCAGGCTTGACCTGGAGGATCCCGAAGCCATCCGGGCCGTGGTCGCCGAGCTCCGGCCCCAGGCCGTGCTGAACCTGGGCGCCTGCACCCAGGTGGACCTCTGCGAAAGCGAACCGGAGCTGGCCATGCGGGTCAACGGCACCGCGGTGGGCTGGCTGGCCGAGGCCTGCCGCCGGCAGGGTGCGCTGCTGGTGCAGATCTCCACCGACTACGTGTTCGACGGCCTGGGCTCCAGGCCGTACCGGGAAGAGGATCCCACCGGGCCCCGCTCGGTGTACGGCCGCACCAAGCTGGCGGGGGAGGAGCAGGCCCGCCTGGCCCCCGAGCACCTCATCGTCCGCACCGCCTGGCTCTATGACGCCCAGGGGCGCAACTTCTACCGCACCATGGTCGACGCCGCCGCCCAGGGCCGGGCCCTGCGGGTGGTGGACGACCAGCGCGGGACCCCCACCAGCTGCCGGGCCCTGGCCCGGCAGCTGCACCTGGCCCTGGCCGAGGGCTGGCGCGGCCTGGTGCATGTGACCTGCGGCGGGGAGACCACCTGGCACGGCTTCGCCGCAGAGATCTTCCGGCAGCGGGGGATCAGGGCCAGCCTCAGTCCCTGCGGCACCGCCGACTACCCCCGTCCCGCGCCGCGCCCGGCCTATTCGGTGCTCTCCGGTCAGCGCCGGGCCCTGCTGGGTACCGACCTGATGCCGTCCTGGGAGGCGGCCCTGGCGGAGGTAGTGGCGGCGGATCCTGACAACCTGTGAGGCAGACATGAGCGAAACCATCCTCGTCACCGGCGGCTGCGGGTTCATCGGTTCCAATTTCGTGCACCGGTGGCGGCGGGAGCATCCCGCGGACCGCGTCATCGTGCTGGACAAGCTCACCTACGCCGCCGACCCCGGCCAGCTGCAGGGCCTGGAAGAGGTGGAACTGGTGCGGGGAGACATCCAGAACCGCGAGCTGGTGGTCCACCTGCTGGAGCGCGCCGGGGTGCGCAAGCTCGTCCACTTTGCCGCGGAAAGCCACGTGGACAACAGCATCTCGGGGCCCGCCGCGTTCGTGCAGACCAACCTGGTCGGCACCTTCCAGCTCCTGGAGGCGGCCCGCCAGGTGTGGGCCGGCGATCCCGGCTGCCGGTTCCTGCACGTGTCCACGGACGAGGTCTACGGCGCCCTGGGAGCCACGGGCAAGTTCAGCGAGACCATGGCCTACGCGCCGAACAGCCCGTACAGCGCCACCAAGGCCGGGAGCGACCACCTGGTGCGGTCCTATTTCCACACCTTCGGGCTGCCGACGGTCACCACCAACTGCTCCAACAACTACGGGCCGCGCCAGCACCGGGAGAAGCTCATCCCCCTGGCCATCACCCGCATGGCCGGGAACCAGCCCATCCCGGTGTACGGCGACGGCCAGCAGGTGCGGGACTGGCTGTTCGTGGAGGACCACTGCGCCGCCGTTGAGACCACCGTCACCCTCGGCGTCCCCGGGGAGACCTACTGCATCGGCGGCGACAACGAATGGAAGAACCTCGATCTCCTGAACCTCCTGTGCGACCTGGTGGACGAAGCCCTGGGCCGCCCCCAGGGCACCAGCCGGGCCCTGCAGACCTTCGTGACGGACCGGGCCGGCCACGACCGCCGCTACGCCATCGACGCCGCCAAGATCCAGCGCGAGCTGGGCTGGGCGCCCCGGGTGGACTTCCGGAGCGGGCTGGAGAAGACCGTCAGCTGGTACCTTCAGGATGCACCCAAGTGATGCCCGCCTCCGTGGCCAGCCCCTGCACCGGGCGATCCTGCGGACTCGCCGGCAGCCGCTCGCACCGCTGCAGTTCGAACCCCACCCCCAGGACGATGACCTCTGGCCGCAGCCCCGCCAGCACCGCGTCGTAGAAACCCTTGCCGTAGCCCAGGCGGTGGCCGTCGGCGGCGAAGGCGAGGCCCGGCACCAGCAGGAGCTGGACCGGGGGCAGGGCGTGGGGGGCGGCTGCGGGCTCCTGCAGGCCCCAGGTTCCGGGCTCCAGGGGGCCGGGCCCCCAGGCCAGCCGGGGCGGATCCAGGCCCGCCACCCGGGGGAAGAACAACGCCAGCTGGGGATTGGCGTCGGCCAGGGGCCCCAGGTCCACCTCCGATCCGAACGGGCCGAAGGTGCCCGCCGCCTGGATGCCGCGGCCGGCGCAGAAGGCCCCCAGGTGGGCGCAGATCCGCCGGGACCAGGCCGCGCGCTCCCCGGGCGGGCAACCGTCCCGCAAGGCCTTGAAGCGCTTTCTCAGGTCCGCCTTGGTGGGATCAAGCATAGATTTTGTAGAGGTTGTCCCGCTCCAGCGGCTCGAAGCCGGCCTTGGTGATGAGGCGCTGGAGTTCCCCCTTGGAGAGGGCCTGGGGGGTGGTGGCGCCGGCGTCGTGGGCGATGCTCTCCTCGATGATGGTGCCGTCCAGGTCGTCGGCGCCGTAGCTGAGCCCGATCTGGGCCAGCCCCTCGGTGATCATCACCCAGTAGGCCTTGATGTGCGGGACGTTGTCCAGGAGCAGGCGGGCCACCGCCACCTCCCGCAGATCCTGGTGGCCGGTGGTTTCGTGAATCTCATAAGTGCGGCCCAGTTCGTTGTCCTCGATCTGGTAGGCCAGGGGGATGTAGGCCAGGAACCCGCCGGTGCGGTCCTGGAGGGCGCGGAGCCGGAGCAGGTGGTCCACCCGGTGCCTGGGCTGCTCGATGTGTCCGTAGAGCATGGTGCAGTTGGTGGGAATCCCCTTGCGGTGGCAGAGCTCGGCCACCTCCAGCCAGACGTTGGCGTCCTTCTTGCCGATGCAGATCTTGGCCCGGAGTTCCTCGTCGAAGATCTCGGCGCCGCCGCCGGGGCAGCTTTCCAGCCCCGCCGCCACGCAGCGGTCCAGGAACGCCTCCACGGAAAGGCCCGATACCCTGGCGTAGTAGTCCATCTCCACCATGGTGAACACCTTCAGGTGGAGGTCCGGGAAGCGGCGCTTGAGCGAGCGGAACAGGTCCTCGAAATAGTCGATCTTCAGCTTGGGATAGTGCCCGGCCACCATGTGCAGTTCCCGCACCCCGGCATTTTCCGGTTTTTCCATCTCCTTGACGATGGTCTCGGCCGAAAGCACGTAGGCCTTGGGATCCCCGGGCTTGGCCTGGAAGGCGCAGAACTGGCAGTGGGTGTAGCAGATGTTGGTGTAGGACATGCGCCGGCTGACCACGTAGTAGGTCTTGAGGCCGTGCCGGCGCAGGCGGACCCAGTGGGCCATGGCGCCGATGCCGGTGAGGTCCGGGCTTTCGTAGAGCAGCAGGCCGTCCTGGAAGCTGAGCCGTTCTTCCCGCCGCACCTTGTCCGCCAGGGGCAGGAGGCGGGGGTCACTGATGTAGCGTTCCAGGGGCAGGCTCAAGGCAGGCATGACAACTCCTGCCGCCATTATATCGGGACTCACTCACATCCAGGCCCCGTCGTCATAGTCGAGGCGGTCTTTTTCCGGAGCCTGCGACCCGGCCTGCCGGGGCTTGGGGGATTCCGGATCCGGGCGCCCGGGGGAGCTGTTCCTGGGGGGGCGCGGCTGGGCAGAGGGAGGGGGGAAATCAGGATAGCTGCGCATGACTCCTCCGGATGGGTGACCTGAAGGATGGATGCTCCAATTGGGATGATTGTTCCCTAGTTAAATTAATTTTATATCGTGTTGAAACACCTATTCAACCGCGCACAGGAACGGCAGGACTTCCGCGAGGACCGCCTCCGGCGCCTCTTCGGCCAGGTAGTGGCCGCAATCCAGGGACTTGCCTTGCACGTTCAGCGCCACCTTGCGCCACTCGGCCAGGGGGTCCACCACCTTGCCCACCACCCCCCGGCCGCCCCACAGGGCCAGCATGGGGCACTGGACCTTCCGGCCCCGGGCCAGGTCCTCCCGGTCCTGGTCCAGGTCGATGCCGGCGCTGGCCCGGTAGTCTTCGCACAGGCCGTGGATGGTCCGGGGGTTGCGGATGCACCGGGCGTATTCGGCGTAGGCCTCGGCCGTGAAGGGCGTCAGGCCGGCGCTGCGGCCGCCGAGGGTGTGCTTCAGGTACAGTTCGGGGTCGGCGGCGATGAGCGTTTCCGGGAAGGGGAAGGGGCGGATGAGGAAGAACCAGTGGAAGTACTGGGTGGCGAAGGCCAGGTTGGTCTGCTCGTACATGGCCAGGGTCGGGGCGATGTCCAGGGTGGCCAGCCGCAGGACCCGCTCCGGGTGGTCCACGGCCATGCGGTGGGCCACCCGGGCGCCCCGGTCGTGGGCCAGGACCCGGAACGTGGGGTAGCCCAGGGCCTCCATGACCTCCACCTGGTCCTGGGCCATGACCCGCTTGGAATAGTTGCTGTGGTCCGGCAAACCGGCCGGCTTGCCGCTGTCCCCGTAGCCCCGAAGATCGGTGGCCACCACGGTGAACCTCGCGGCCAGGGCGGCGGCCACCTTGTGCCAGATGACATGGGTCTGGGGGTGGCCGTGCAGGAGCAAAAGTGGCGGGCCGCTCCCGCCTTTGACGAGGTTGATTTCCTCTTCACCTGAATGGATGCGGTGTTGCTCAAAGCCTTCGAACATGGGGCCCATTCTACAGAAAAAGCCCCGAAGGGCCATTCCTGCGCGTGCTGGTGAAGGCGCTACTCCACGGAGATGGGGATTTCCGTGGTGTAGTCCAGGGTGATCACTTCCGGCTCCTCGAAGGCGATGCGGCCCTCCTCCACTTCCTTGATGGCCACCTGGGCCCAGAAGGAGGCGAGGCGGGGCGCCTCCTGGGGCTGGCCCAGCTTGTTCATGGGGACCTGGACTTCCACTTTCGGGTATGCTCCGCGCTGCAGCTGCTCGCAGCGCTTGCCGGTGATCACCACGAAGCGGTACTTGTTCGCGATTTCTTCCGGTATGTGTACAACAGTGCGTTGGGTCATGGATTGCCCTCGAAGGAAGCAATTGTATCAAGGAACCGGCGGCGTTTCCAGGTTTAGTATGGTGGTGGAGGATTCCTGATGAAAATCCTGGTGGGCATCACCGGCGGTATCGCCGCCTACCGAGGCGCGGAACTGGCCCGGACTCTCACCAAGCGGGGCCACGTGGTGCGCTGCTGCCTCACCGAGGCGGGCTCCCGGTTCATCACCCCGCTCACCCTGGCCTCCCTCACCGGCCAGCCCTGCTTCGGGGCCAACCCCGAGTACCACGAGTGGCGGCCCAACCCCATCATCGAGCACGTGGACCTGGCCCGCTGGGCCGACGTGGTGGCGGTGGCGCCGGCCACGGCCGACATCATGGGCAAGACCGCCAACGGCCTGGCCAACGACCTGCTCTCCACCCTGCTGCTGGCCACCACCGCTCCGGTGCTATGGGCCCCGGCCATGAACAAGGCCATGTGGGCCCACCCGGCGGTCCAGGCCAATGTCGCCCGGCTCAAGGGCTTCGGCCACACCGTGGTGGAGCCGGCCGAAGGGATGCTGGCCTGCGGCGAGGAAGGGGCCGGCCGGCTGGCGGAGGTGGCGGACATCGCCGACGCGGTGGAGACCCTGGCCGGTCCGGCCCACCCGGCCCTGGCGGGCAGGGCCATCCTGATCACCGCCGGCCCCACCCAGGAGGACCTGGACCCGGTGCGGACCCTCACCAACCGCTCCTCCGGGGCCATGGGCATCGAGCTGGCCCGGGCCTTCCGCAACGCCGGGGCCAGGGTCAGCCTGGTCCTGGGCGGCGACCTGCCGGCGCCCTGGGGCGTCCCCACGGTGCGGGTGCGCAGCGCCCAGCAGATGCTGGAGGCCTGCCAGGCCCTGTGGCCGGACCAGGACGGCCTGGTGGCCGCCGCGGCGGTGGCCGACCAGCGCCCGCAGACCTGCGCCCAGGAAAAGGTGAAGAAGGGCCTGGGCCCCGAAACCCTGGTCCTGGTGCGCACCCCGGACGTGCTCTCCACCCTCTCCGCCAACCGCGGCCGCGACCAGTGGCTGCTTGGCTTCGCGGCCGAAAGCGAGGCCCACGTGCCCAACGCCACCGCCAAGCTGCACATGAAGCACCTGGACGGCATCCTGGTGAACGACATCCGCGGCGGCAAGGGCTTCGGACTGCAGGCCAACGTCCTCATCCCCATCACCACCTCCGGCCAGGCCGAGTCGCTGGGACCCCTGCCCAAGGATCAGCTGGCCCAGGCGGTGGTGCGCTGGTGGGGGGACTGGCTGGGGGGCAAGGGCAAGTAAGGTTGTCGGCAGAATCATTTCATTTGGAGGACAGCATGATTTCGGAACTGGTGGGCAGCGCCAAAGCCTTCGCCGCGGGAGATCGTTTCCTGGACGGGCTGGTGGGGGATTTCACCGACGCGGATTGGCGGGTGACCGATTCGGTCGGGCATAGCGCCCGCTGGATCGTGGGCCACCTGGCCGCCTACCGCCGCCGGGTGCTGGCCGTGGCCGGGCTGGCGCCCGCGGAAGAACCATGGGAGGCCGCGTTCCTGCGGGGCACCTCCCCCGCTGATGTGCCGGCGGACCTGGATCCGCGGGTCCTGGTCCAGGCTTTTCATGCCGCCCAGAAAGACCTGGCCGCCCGCTGGGACGCCCTGACCCCCGAGGACCTGGCCAAGCCCTTCGGCCGGACCCTGCCCGACGGCTCCGACACCGTGGGCGGGTTCCTGGGCTTCATGCCCTGGCACGAGGCCTACCATCTGGGACAACTGGGCTTCATGCGCCGACTGGCGGGCAAGCCCGGCCGGGCTTGAGAGCCTGAGCTAAAAGGCCGGATCCAGCCAGGGCACCGGCTCGCTGGGCGCCCCCAGCACATCCCCGACCCGCAGGGCCGCGGCCACTAGCCAGCCGGCCGGACGGCCTATCTGGGTCAGGTCCATCTGCACCGCCCTGCCCGGATCCGGGAGGTTCGGGCGGCTGCGCTCCATCACCACCTGGCCCCTGGCCATGATGTCCGCCGCCGCCGGCTTGGCAGAACCCAAGGGAAGGTAATAGATACGCAATTTCTCCAGGCCGACCAGCCTGCCCCCCCGGGCGTCCCGGCTGGGGAGCTGCACCTCCAGGATCCGGGTGGAGATCCACCGCACGGCGCAGGCGGCCGGGGCGGTCCGCGGGCGGGGGACCGGGTCGCCCTTCCGGCCGCAACCAAGGGGCATCAGACAGAAAACCACGGAGATTGTGGACGTGGCTATCAGGTTTGGTAGGCTGTAAGGTCGCACCACTCCATGATGCCCGAATTCCCCCGCGGGAGACCTGGCAACCTCTGAGGACGCATCCCATGCCTGTGACCAAACTGCTCATCGCCAACCGGGGGGACATTGCCTGCCGGATCATGCGCACCTGCCGGGAGATGGACATTCCCACCGTGGCGGTCTATTCGGATTCCGACCGGAGCTCCATGCACGTGCGCCTGGCGATCGGCTCCTACCCCATCGGGCCCACGCCCTCCCGGGAGAGCTACCTGCGCATCGACAAGCTGATCGAGGTCTGCCGGAAGACCGGCGCCGACGCGGTCCATCCCGGCTACGGCTTCCTGAGCGAGGATCCCGAGGCGGTGCGCCGGTTCCAGGAGGCCGGGCTCACCTGGATCGGGCCCTCGGCCGAAGTCCTCGAGCAGATGAACGCCAAGATTGTGGCCCGGGAAATAGCCGCCAGCGTGGGATGCCCGGTGCTGCCGGGCATCCACGAGACCCTGGGCGACGAGGACCTGATGACCGAGGCCAAGAAGCTGGGCTTCCCGCTGATGCTCAAGCCGGTGGCGGGGCGGGACGGCAAGGGCATGCGCCTGGTGAAATCCCCAGGCGAGCTGCGCCGGGCCCTGCCGCGGGTCAAGGGCGACGCGCTGTTCTCCTTCTGGGACGAGCGGGTCTACCTGGAGAAGGCGCTGGTGCATCCCCGCCACATCGATATCCAGATCGCCGGCGACAGGCACGGCAACTACGTCTACCTGTGGGAGCGGGAAGGCTCGGTGCAGCGCCGGTTCCAGCAGGTGGCCGACGAGGCCCCCTCGCTGTCGGTGAGCCCCGAACTGCGCAAGGCCATGGGCCAGGCCGCGGTGGCCATCGCCCGCAAGGTGGGCTACGTGGGGCTGGGGACGGTGGAGTTCCTCCTGGATGCCGACGGGCACTTCTATTTCCTGGAGATGACCTGCCGCATCCAGGGCGGGCACGCCGTCACCGAATGGATCACCGGCCAGGACCTGGTCAAGTGGCAGATCCGCATCGCCCGGGGCGAGAAGCTGCCCCTGACCCAGAGCAAGATCCCGCTGTGGGGCCACGCCATCCAGTGCCGCATCAACGCCGAGGACCCGGACCGGGACTTCGCCCCCAGCTCCGGCAAGATCATCTACCTGCGCACCCCCGCCGGGCACAACCTGAGGGACGACAACGGGGTGTACCCCGGCTGGGAACTGTCGCCGTTCTACGCGCCGCTCATCTCCAAGCTCTCCACCTGGGGCAACACCCGGGCCGAGGCGCTGGAGCGGATGCATGCCGCCCTGAGCGAGTACCGTGTGGGCGGCGTGCGCAACAACGTGGCGTTCCACAAGTCCCTCCTGGAGCACAAGCCGTTCCTGAAGGGCGACCTGCACAGCGGCATGCTGGACCACCCCTGGTGGAAGCAGAAGAAGCTCGGCCCCAACGTGAAATTCGCGGTGGCCGCCGCCCTGTTCGACGAACTGGAGTTGGAGGAGCGCCGGGCCCAGCAGCCGAACCGGGCCGACGACTGCGATTGCGGGGCCGAGGTCTGGCGCTCGTACGGCAAGTTCAGCCGGTTGTAACCACGTCATTTCGGATGGAATCATGAAACGCACTCTGGTCATCGCCGACGAAACCCACGAACTCGAAATCCGCCGGGGCGGCGGCAAGACCGTCATGATCTGGGACGGCGAGGAATACCCCATGGACATCGTGCGGGTGGAACCCACCAGCTATTCCGTCATCATGGGCGGGCATTCGGTGGGCGTGAACATCGACCGGATCCGCAGCCTCGACCCCGACCTGCACGGCTTCCGCGCCAGCCTCTTCGACGGGGCCTACGATTTCACCCTCCAGGATCCGCACAAGATCCTCCTGGCAGCCGCCATGGCCCGGGGCAAGAAGGGGGCCTGCGGCCTGGTGTCCGCGCTCATGCCCGGCAAGGTGCTGAAGCTGCTGGTCCAGCCCGGCGAGGTGGTGGAGGAGGGGCAGCCCATCCTCATCCTGGAAGCCATGAAGATGCAGAACGAGTACACCGCCCCCATGGCCGGCACCGTCGCCCAGATCCACGCGGAGGAAGGGGTCAACGTCGAAATCAATTCGCCCATGATCACCCTGCTGCCCCTGGCCGACTGAAAATGCGCCGGATCCTGCGGTTCGCCGGGATCCTACTGGCGGCCCTGGTGCTGGCCGCCGCGGCGGGGGGCCTGTGGCTGCGCGGGCGGCTGGTGGCGAGCCTGGCCCAGGTGGATGGCGAGCGCCGCCTGCCCGGGCTGGGGGCGCCCCTCAGCATCGAGCGCGACGCCCGGGGCGTGCCCATCCTCCGCGGCGCCAGCCGGCTCGACCTGGCCCGGGGCCTGGGCTTTGTCCACGCCCAGGAGCGGTTCTTCCAGATGGACCTGCAGCGCCGCCTGGCTGCCGGCGAGCTGGCCGAGCTGCTGGGTCCCCCCGTGCTGACCTACGACCGCCGGTACCGGCCGCACCGCTTCCGGGGCGTCGCCCGGGAGGTGGTCGCCCGGGCCGGCCCGGACGAGCGGGCCTTCCTGGAGGCCTATGCGGCCGGGGTCAACGCCGGGCTGGGGGCCCTGGGGGCCAGGCCGTTCGAGTACCTCCTGCTGCGCAGCGACCCGGTGCCGTGGCGGCCGGAGGATTCGGCGCTCTGCCTGCTGGCCATGTTCATCCAGCTCCAGGAGGATCCCAGCCACCGGCAGTCGCGGCTGGCCTACATGTGCGACGCCCTGCCGCCGAAGCTGTTCGCCTTCCTGGCGCCGGCCGGGACCGAGTGGGACGCGCCGCTGACCGGCGCGCCGTTCCCCCAGCCGCCGGTGCCGGGGCCCGAGGTGTGCGATCTGCGCAGGCTCAGCCTGCCCGGGCCGGCCGCGGTCCCGGAGCCGGAGGAACCGGAGTTTCCCGGCAGCAACAACTGGGCCCTGGCCGGAACCCGCACCCCGGACGGCCGGGCCATCCTCGCCAACGACATGCACCTGGCCATTACGGTGCCCAACACCTGGTACCGCGCGTCCCTGGTCTGGCCCGGGCACCAGGTCACCGGGGTCACCCTGCCCGGCACCGGCGCCGTGGCCGTGGGCAGCAACGGCCGGGTGGCCTGGGGCTTCACCAACAGCTACGGCGACTTCCGCGACCTGGTGATCCTGGAGCAGCCGGCCCATGATCCGGACAGCTACCTGACCCCCGCGGGCCCCCGGAAGTTCGAGCACGCCCGCGAGACCATCCACGTCAAGGGCGCCGCCGACGTGCCCCTGGACCTGCTGGAGACCATCTGGGGCCCGGTGGTGGACACCGACCACAAGGGCCGGCGGCGCGCCCTGCGCTGGGTGGCGCACGACCCCGAGGCGTTGAACTTCCATGCGGGCCTGGAGGCCGCCGGGTCGGTGGCGGAGGCCATGGCGGTGGCCAACCGCGCCGGCATCCCGGCCCAGAACTTCGTGTGCGCCGATGCCGACGGGCACATCGGCTGGACCATCATGGGCCGGCTGCCCAGGCGGGTGGGCTTCGACGGGGGGGTCCCGGTCTCCTGGGCCGATGGCAAACGCCGCTGGGACGGCTGGCTCACACCCGAGGAATACCCCAGGATCGTCGATCCCCCCGGCGGCCAGCTTTGGACCGCCAACGCCCGGGTGGTGGACGGCGCGTGGCTGGCCAGGCTGGGTGACGGCGGCTACGACCTGGGCGCCCGGGCGCGCCAGATCCGGGACGACTTGAGCGTCCTGAAGGGCGCCCGGGAGCGGGACATGCTGGCGGTGCAACTGGACGACCGGGCCCTGTTCCTGGCCCGGTGGCAGAAGCTGCTGCTGCGGACCCTGGACGCCCAGGCGGTGCGCGGGCACCCCAGGCGGGCCGAGATGCGCCGGCTGGTGGCGGGATGGGGCGGCCGGGCGGCTCCGGATTCGGCCGGCTACCGGCTCGTGCGGGGGTTCCGCATGGTGCTCCAGGGCCAGGTGGCCGAGCCCTTCGAGCGGGCCTACCGGCTGAACGGCGAACGGCGCTTCAAGGTGGGCTTCCTGGGCCAGAGCGAAGGCCCGCTGTGGGCGCTGGTGAGCCAGCGGCCGGCGCACCTGCTGGATCCCCGCTACCGGGACTGGGACGCGGCGCTGCTGGCGGCCGTGGACGGCACCATCAAGATCCTGACCCGGGACGGCACCCCCCTGTCCCAGTGCACCTGGGGCCGGCTCAACGCCCCCCGGGTCCGGCATCCCCTGTCCCGGGCGCTGCCCTTCCTGTCCCGCTGGCTGGACATGCCGACCCTGCCGATCCCCGGGGACAGCTTCATGCCCCGGGTCCAGGACCGGGAGTTCGGCGCCTCGGAGCGGCTGGCGGTCTCGCCTGGGCACGAGGCCGACGGCTACTTCATGATGCCCTGCGGCCAGAGCGGCCATCCCCTGTCGCCCAACTACGGCGACGGGCACCGGGACTGGGTGGCGGGCCGGCCCGGGCCGTTCCTGCCGGGGCCGGCGGAGCACACGCTCACCTTAGTTCCGTAGGCTACCAGGGCAGTTCCAGGGCCCTGGTGAGGAACGCCATCAGCGGCAGGTTCCGGCGGCAGGCCTCGGCGAACCGGACCAGGAAGTCCGGGGCGCACACGTCCTTTTCGGTGAGCGGGCTGTGGGTGTAGAAGTCCTTCAGCTTGAGGTCCTCCGCGAAGGGGTGGGCGGGATCGAACCCGGCCGGCACCCGCTTGAGCGCCTCGCCCGCCACCTCCAGTCCGCCCGCCCCCAGGGCCTTCCAGGCCCGGGTGTGGGAGACGATCCGCTCCCGGACCTTGTGCAGGGATTCCGGGTCGGGACGCCAGAGCCCGGCGCTGACAAAGCACTCCCCGGGGGAGAGATGGAGGTAGAAGCCGGGGGAGTGCACGTCCTTCGGGCATTCCCGGTGCCGGAACTGGGCTCCCACGTTGGTCTTGTACGGCTCCTTGTTCGGGGAGAAACGGGTGTCCCGGTTGATCCGGAACATGGACCCGCGATCGGCCAGGAAGTGCTTGTTGATGCCCTCCAGGGGCTCGGCGAAGGCCATGATGAAGCCCAGCATGGGCATTTTTACCTCGGCCTCGTACCGGTCCTTGTTGGCCTGGAACCACTCACGGTCGTTGTGGGCCTTGAGCTCGCGCAGGAACTTGAACAGGGACGGGCTGAAGCAGGCGCTTGCGGCTTCGTTGCGCTGGGCCATGACCATGCCTCCGGATGCTAGATTATAGCCATGCCGCTCCCCTAAACCTGCTCAGTCTTGCGCAGGCCAAAGGTCGGGGGCAATCACGCCACGGAGTCGACCGGTGCAACCGGTTTCCACCGCTGTGCCCATAGAGGCGGGCCACCCGGTTTCATTTGCATTGGTGCGGCCTTTCGGCGCCTCCCGCCATCCCACCTTGGGATGGAAACACCAATCACACCGTCCTTGGACGGGGCCTGAGCGAGGCAAAAGTCCTTAGATCCCCGAGAACGCATGCGTTCTCGGGGTGAGGCTCCTGATGCGGAGCATCCGCACCAGTATGTTTTTCGCCGCATTCTCATCCCGGATGTGGGTCGTGCCGCATTGGACGCAGGTCCACTCCCGGATGTTCGGCTGGATTCCGCCCTGCACGATGTGGCCGCAGTCAGGCTCGGAGCAGGTTCGCGTAGTGCGCGTCTCGTCGAACACTTCAGCTGATTTGCCCGAACGCCGGGCCACCCATAGCAGGATGGACTTGAACCGCCCCAACAGGGAACGGTTCTGCATGGCGCGGTTCGCCTTCTTCCCAAGCCCCGCATCTCCCTGGGCCGGGGCATAATCGCCCACCCCGATCAGGTCATAGTTCTTGCAAAGCTTGTTGGAGCCGCTGAACAGGAAGTGCTTTGTCTGGTCTCGCCGCTTCTGTTCCGCCCGCTTTAGCGCTTGGTTGATCCTGTTCCACCTCCTTGAGGGCTCCCAATGCCGTCCCACACTTTGGTCCTGCCGGACCACCTCCACCAGTCGGGATCTTCGCTGGCGGCGATCCCTCCTGGATTTCAGCTTGTCGATTCGCTTGTCGGTTTCCCGTAACCCGCCCAGGTTCTGGATCTCGAAGGCCTTGCCATCCGTGCCCACGCCGTAGGCGAAGTTCTTATGATTCGGATCCAGCGCCACCGCCTTTCGGATCGGTTTGGGTTCCGGCATCGAACGCCGAAGGGTTACCACCGCGAAGTAGGTTTGGCCTTCCTTGACGATCCTCAGGTTGCGGGCGGTATCCAGGCCGGGAACCCTTTCCGCCAGCGGGATGTCCAAGGCTAGGCGCTTGCCTTCGGCATTGGCACCAAAGCTCAGGTGGAGTTTCCCGCCCTCGAATGAGAATCCCTTTCCGGGTTCGTCATATTCCAGGCTGAACCAGTCCCTTCCCCAGTGATGAAAGCGGGGCCAATAGATCGCGCGTCCTCACTCGTGGTCTGGAGCGGGATCCGGCGGGCGAACAAGGCAAGGGACTCTGGCATGACAACAACTTTAGACGAAATTTTAACGAATGCAACCCCTCTCCGAAATGTTATTCGCTTATGCAAGAATAGACAACTTTGAGAAATTTTTTGGATTCAGCTAGGACCCCCCCCACATGGATCGAACTCGACCTGAAGGCCGCCGCCCGCAACTGCGCGGAGATCATCCGCGACACCGGCACCGCGCTCATGGCCGTGGTGAAGGGTGACGCCTACGGCCACGGGGCCGTGCAGGTCGGCCAGGCGGCGCTGGCCGGCGGCGCCAGCTGGCTGGGGGTGGCCCGCTTCGGCGAGGCGCGGGTCCTGCGCGAAGCCGGCATCCGGGCGCCCATCCTGGTGCTGGGCATGGCCACGGCGGAGGAGGTGGACGAGGCCATCGCCGCGGACGTCACCCTGACCCTGCACTCCCTTCCCGCCCTGGAGCTGTTCGCCGCTCGGGCCCGCGCCGCCGGGAAGGTTCTGGCGGTGCACCTGAAGGTGGACACCGGGCTGGGGCGGCTGGGGGTGTTCGCCGAGGAGGCCGTGCCCTTCGCCCGGGAAGCCGCGCTGGCGGGGCTCCACCTGGACGGGATGTTCAGCCACCTGGCCGCCGCCGAGCAGACCCACCCCCTCAACGACCTGCAGCTCCGGCGCTTCCGCCTGGCGGTCCAGGCCATGGAGCAGGCGGCCCTCCGCCCGCGCTGGGTGCACCTGGCCAACTCCGCCGCGGCCTTCCACCTGCCTGAAGCCCGCCATGACCTGGTGCGCTGCGCCAACGTCGTGCTCGGCATCCGCATCCGCATCGACCAGCCGCTGGACCCCAAGTACCGCCCGGTGCTGGCCTGGAAGGCCCGGCTGGCCTCGTGCCGGGTGCTGCCGCCCGGGTGGGGCGTCGGCTACGGGCAGACCTACGTCACCATCCGGGAAGAGCTGGTGGGAGTGGTGCCGGTGGGCTATGGCGACGGCCTTCGGCGGGTGCCGGGCAACCAGGTGCTGATCGGCGGGGCCAGGTGCCCGGTGCTCGGCCGGCTCTGCCTGGACCAGCTCATGGTCCGCCTGCCGCGCCCCTTCCCGGAAGGAGAGGAAGTGGTGATCATCGGCGCCCAGGGTGGGGAAGCCATCGGGTTCCACGATCTGGCGGCCCTCTACGGGACCACCCAGGTGGACATCGCCACCCACCTCCATCCGCGGGTGCCTCGATTTTTAAATCCAAATATGGAGTAATATTTGGTCCCTTATTCCTTGAAATTGCCCGGGACCGGGCGGCGAACACTCCATGACCGTGGCCGGCGAGGGCAGGGCGCCGGGGTCTGACCACATCCTGAGGCTCGCCCAGGAAAGGGATGTGTCCCGCGCCGAGGCTTCGGCGATCATGGACGAAGTGCGGACGGCGCTGGACCGCTGGCCGGACGCCGCCAGGCAAGCTGGTGTCAAGGGAGGTCCTCCATGGAACGCAGGCGAGCCGGGATCCTGATCTTCAACGACGTGGAGGTGCTGGACTTCTGCGGCCCTTTCGAAGTGCTTTCGGTGGCGCGCCTGGACGAGGACCGGCGCCGCCAGGAACCTTCCCCGTTCGAGGTCCTGCTGGTGGCCGAGACCATGGCTCCGGTCACCACCGCCGGCGGCATGCGGGTCCTGCCCATGGCCGATTTCGCCCACTGCCCGGCCCTGGACCTCCTGCTGGTGC
>Ga0182014_10001416_pt1 | contig 32026 bp, 18 predicted proteins | sample 612S2DmetaG_FD_120489 | JGI IMG/M metagenome (GOLD analysis project Ga0182014, IMG submission 120489) | Permafrost microbial communities from Stordalen Mire, Sweden - 612S2D metaG | ecosystem: Environmental > Terrestrial > Soil > Wetlands > Permafrost | place: Sweden: Stordalen | collected... | reverse complement strand
GGCGGCGGTGATCTTGTCGGGGGTGCTGCGGCACTGGCCGGATTTCTGCATCATCTTGCTGCTGCTGGTAGCCAACGCCACGGTCGGGTTCTGGGAGGAGCATCAGGCGGGGAAGGCGATCGATGCGCTGAAGGCGCAGCTGGCGGTCAAGTGCCGGGTGCGGCGGGACGGGACGTGGGTGACCCCGCCGTCGCGTGAGCTGGTGCCGGGTGATGTGATCCGGATGCGGATGGGCGATATCGTGCCGGCGGACGCGCGGCTGCTGGCAGGTGACCCGGTGCAGGTGGACCAGTCGGCGCTGACCGGGGAGTCGCTGCCGGTCACCGCGGGGCCCGGCGACGCGGTGTACTCCGGGTCGATCATCAAGCAGGGCGAGATCGGCGCCCTGGTCTACGCCACGGGTGCGGGCACCTACTTCGGGAAGACGGCGGAGCTGGTGCAGGACGCCCGGACGGTCAGCCATTTCCAGCGGGCGGTGCTGCAGATCGGCAAGTTCCTGATCCTGCTCGCGGTGGCGCTGGTGGCGGTGATCACCGTGGTGTCGATCGTCCGCGGCAACCCGGTCCTGGACACGCTGCAGTTCGCGCTGGTGCTGACGGTGGCGGCGATCCCGGTGGCGATGCCGACGGTGCTGTCGGTGACGATGGCCGCCGGCGCGCGGCTGCTCGCGAAGAAGCAGGCCATCGTGAGCCGGCTGGTGGCCATCGAGGAACTGGCCGGCGTGGACGTTTTGTGCTCGGACAAGACCGGCACCCTGACCCAGAACAAGCTGACCCTGGGCGATCCGTTCGCCGTCGGCAAGGTCACCGCCGCCCAGGTGATCCTGGCCGCGGCGCTGGCGTCGCGCGCCGATGACGACGACACCATCGACCTGGCCGTCCTGGCCGGCCTGCACAGCGACCAGGCGCTGGCGGGTTATCAGGTGACGCATTTCCAGCCGTTCGACCCGGTGGGCAAGCGCACCGAGGCCACCGTCACCGCCGCCGACGGCGGCACGTTCAAGGTGACCAAGGGCGCACCGCAGGTGATCATGGAACTGGCCGGCCACAGCGCGCAGGTCAAGAATGCTGTGGACCAGGCGGTCGGCGAGTTCGCGGCGCGCGGCTTCCGGTCGCTGGGCGTGGCCCGGGCCGACGGGGACGGCCCCTGGCAGCTCCTCGGGGTGCTGCCGCTGTCCGACCCTCCCCGCGTGGATGCGAAGGCGACCATCGCGACGGCACGGCAGCTGGGTGTGGCGGTCAAGATGGTCACCGGGGACCAGGTGGCCATCGCCCGGGAGACCGCCCGGACGCTGGGGATGGGCACCGGCATCCTGGATGCCGCCGGCCTGGGAGATACCAAGCGCGAGGAGAGCACGGCGACGGCGGAAGCTATCGAGAACGCCGACGGGTTCGCCCAGGTGTTCCCCGAGCACAAGTACCACATCGTCGACGTGCTGCAGAAGCGGGGTCACATCGTCGGCATGACCGGCGACGGGGTCAACGACGCCCCCGCGCTGAAGAAAGCCGACTGCGGCATCGCCGTGTCCGGCGCCACCGACGCGGCCCGCGCGGCCGCGTCCATCGTGCTGATGAAGCCGGGCCTGTCGGTGATCATCGACGCGGTCAAGGAGAGCCGGCGGATCGTGCAGCGGATGAACAGCTACGCGATCTACCGGATCGCCGAGACGCTGCGGGTCCTGCTGTTCGTCACCCTGGCCATCTTGATCTTCAACTTCTTCCCCGTCACCGCCATCATGATCGTGGTGCTGGCGCTGCTCAACGACGGCTCCATCTTGTCCATCGCCTACGACAAGGTGCATTACAAGGACCAGCCCGAGGCGTGGAACATGCGCCTGGTCATCGGGATGGCCACCGTCCTGGGCGTGGCCGGCCCCATCGCCGCGTTCGGCCTGTTCCTGATCGGGGACCGGGTGTACCACCTCGGCCACCCGCAGCTGCAGACGCTGATGTACCTGATGCTGTCGGTGGCCGGGTCGATGACGATCTACCTGACCCGCACCCGCGGCCCGTTCTGGTCCATCCGCCCGGCCCGGATCCTGGTCCTGGCCGTGACCGGCGCGGAACTGATCGCGACCGGGCTGGCGCTGTCCGGGATCCTGGTGCCGCGCCTGGGCTGGAACTGGGCCCTGTTCGTATGGGGATACGCGATCATCTGGTTCCTGATCACCGACCGCGTCAAACTCGCCGCCTACAAGATCCTCGACCCCGCGAAAAACCAGGGCACCACGCGGGCCGCCCCGCCCGCGCCAGCGCACGGCCCCCCGGCGGATGCCGGCGCCACGGCGAAACAGGCCCCGTTCCACACCGGCACCGATCCCGGCGACCCGGTGTATCACAACAGCAGCGCCTGCCCCTACGGGCAGGAAATCCGGCGCGACGGCACCGGCGAGCCCGGCACCGATGGCCGCCGCCAGTGCGACTGGTGCGCCCGGCATCCCGTCAGCGTCTGACAAGACTAAAAGGAAGAGGACGACCATGGCAGGCACGGCGCAGTTCACGATCGGGGCCGAGGTCAGCTGCAGCGACGGGGCCTGCGGCGAGGTGACACGCGTGATCGTCGACCCCGTCGCCGAGGCGGTCACCCATCTGGTGGTCGAGCCGGAGCACCGGCGGGACCCCGGCCGGCTCGTCCCGCTTGACCTCATCAACGCGACGGCAGGCCGGATCCAGCTCCGCTGCACCACGGCGGAGTTCGAGAAGCTCGACCCCGCTGAGGAAACCCAGCTCATACCGGCAACCGGCAGCTACGCCGGCTACGGCCCCGGCCAGGTGAGCTACTGGCCCTACTACGGCCTGGGCATGCGCGGCGTCGGCATGGGCGGCATGGGCAGCGTGGGCCTGGCCGGCGGGGGCCCCTCGCGGACCGTCACCTACGACAGCGTCCCCCGGGGAGAGGTGGACGTGCGCCGCGGCGACCACGTCCAGGCCACCGACGGCCACATCGGCCAGGTCCAGGGGCTGGTCATCGACCGCCGCAGCGGCCACGTCACCCATGTGCTCCTGCAGGAGGGTCACCTGTGGGGCCGCAGGGAGGTGGCCATCCCGGTCAGCGCGGTGGCCAGCACCAGCGACGGCATCCAGCTCACGATCACCAAGCAGGAGGTGGAGGACCTGCCGCCGGTGGACGCCGGTCACCCCGGCGCCGGCGCCGCCGGCGGCCGGGAAAGCGGATGACCGGTCGGGACACCGGGTGGGCTGCGGGTTTGCCGGGCCGCTGCGGGTCAAGCCCGGCTCCACAGTGCGGCTGCCGGACGACTTCGACCCAGGTGAGCGGTTCGGGCTGCACAAGAAAAAAGACGGGGCACGGCTCCTCCAGCGCGGCACGGGACTGCTCACCGAATACCAGCGGCGGCCATAAGTGGTTCACCCGGGTCTGCGCCGCCGCGGTCATCGCCGCCACCCTGATCGAGATCGGCCCCCGCTACCCGGTCATGGATGAAGCCGCCCGGCAGGAACTCCAGCGGGCCAGGGCCGAACTCGAGGCCGAGGCACCGCCCGGAGCCCCCGCCGCGGCGAAACCCCGCACGTGAAAATGGAGGACTGACCCATGACGACAACAGATATAGATAGTGCGGTGACGGGGCCGCTTTCCCCGGAACTGGCCCGCAGGATGAATGCGTACTGGCGGGCCGCGAACTACCTGTCGGTCGGCCAGCTGTACCTGTATGACAATCCGCTGCTGAAACGGCCACTGGCCTTGTCGGACGTCAAGCCGCTGGTAGTCGGGCACTGGGGCACCACCCCGGGCCAGAATTTCATCTACGTCCACCTGAACCGGGTGATCAAGAAGTACGACCTGGACATGTTCTATATCGCCGGTCCCGGGCACGGCGGCCCGGCGCTGGTCGGCCACACCTACCTGGAGGGCACGTACAGCGAGATCTACCCGGACGTCAGCCAGGACGAGGCCGGGCTGAAGAAGCTGTTCAAGCAGTTCTCGTTCCCCGGCGGGATCTCCAGCCACGTCGCGCCCACCACCCCGGGGTCGATCCATGAGGGCGGCGAGCTGGGGTACTCGCTCAGCCACGCGTTCGGGGCCGCGTTCGACAATCCCGGCCTGATCGTCGCCTGCGTGATCGGCGACGGCGAGGCGGAGACCGGCCCGCTGGCCACCTCCTGGCAGTCCACCAAGTTCCTCAACCCCATCAGCGACGGGGCCGTGCTCCCGATCTTGCACCTGAACGGCTACAAGATCAGCAACCCCACCGTCCTGGCCCGCATCGGGGATGAGGAACTAACCCAGTTCCTGCGGGGCTGCGGCTGGGAGCCCCTGTTCGTGGCAGGCGACGACCCGGACGAGATGCACCAGCTGATGGCCGGCGCGCTGGAGGAGGCCCTCGGCGGCATCGCGAAGATCCAGGGCGATGCGCGTGCCACCGGCGACACCACCCGGCGGCACTGGCCGATGATCGTGCTGAGATCGCCGAAGGGCTGGACGGGGCCGAAAGTCGTCGATGGCGTGGCCGTCGAGGGCACGTTCCGGGCGCACCAGGTGCCGCTGCTGGTGGATTCCGATCATCCCGGGCACGTCGGGCAGCTGGAAAGCTGGATGAAGAGCTACCAGCCGGAAGAGCTGTTTGATGAGGCCGGCCGGCTGCGGCCCGAGCTCGCCGATCTCGCGCCCGAGGGGGACCGGCGGATGGGCGCCAATCCGCACGCCAACGGCGGCATCCTGCTCCGCGACCTGCGCATGCCCGATTTCCGGGCCCATGCGGTGGACGTGCCCTCGCCCGGCGCGGTAGAAGCCCAGGACACCCTGGTGCTCGGCGAGTTCCTCCGCGACGTGACCGAGCTGAACCAGGCGCAGCGGAATTTCCGGGTCTTCGGTCCTGACGAGACGCTCTCGAACCTGCTCGGCGCGGTCTTCGAGGTCACCAGCCGCCAGTGGGACGCCCGGACACAACAGAACGACGAGTTTCTCGCACCCGACGGGCGGGTGCTGGACTCCATGCTCAGCGAGCACCAGTCCGAAGGCTGGCTGGAAGGCTACCTGCTGACCGGGCGGCACGGCCTGTTCAACTGCTACGAGGCCTTCATCCACATCGTCGACTCGATGTTCAACCAGCACGCCAAATGGCTCAAGGTCACCGCGCAGCTGCCGTGGCGGCGCAACATCGCCTCGCTGAACTACCTGCTCGCCTCGCACGTCTGGCAGCAGGACCACAACGGCTTCACCCACCAGGATCCCGGGTTCCTCGACCACGTGGTCAATAAGAAAGCCGGCATCGTCCGGGTGTACCTGCCGCCCGACGCGAACTGCCTGCTATCGGTCTTCGACCACTGCCTGCGCAGCCGCCACTACGTGAACGTCGTCGTCGCCGGGAAACGCGCCATGCCCCAGTGGCTGGACATGGAAGCCGCCGCAGTGCACTGCACCGAGGGAATCGGCATCTGGGACTGGGCCGGCAACGACCAGGGCGCCGAGCCCGACGTCGTGATGGCCTGCTGCGGGGACACCCCGACCCTGGAGGTACTGGGCGCCGTCTCGATCCTGCGTGAGCACCTGCCCGCCCTGAAGATCCGGGTGGTCAACGTCGTGGACCTGATGAAGCTCCAGTCCGCAAGCGAGCATCCGCACGGGCTGAGCGACACCGATTACGACTCGCTGTTCACCCGGGACAAGCACATCATCTTCGGCTTCCACGGGTACCCCCAGCTGATCCACCGGCTGACCTACCGCCGCGCCAACCGCAACCTGCACGTCCGCGGCTACAACGAGGAAGGCACCATCACCACGGCCTTCGACATGCGGGTGCAGAACCGGCTGGACCGGTACCACCTGGTCCAGGACGTGATCGACCGGCTCCCCCAGCTCGGCGCCACCGGCGACTATCTCAAACAGATGATGCGCGACAAGCTCGTCGAGCACGGTCAGTACATCGACATCCACGGCCAGGACATGCCCGAAATCCGGAACTGGACCTGGGACGGCGGCCCGGCATGACAGCCGGGGAGGTCCTGGCCACCGCACGACCCGCACCGTACGGGCGCACGATCGTGCACGGGCACTTACGGTTATTGCGGCCCTGGCTGCCGTGCCCGGCGATCAACTGCGCACCACCGGCGGCCTGAAAGTCGGTTTCACCCGGCCGGTGCTGGCCGACGTCGCCTACCGGGTCTCCGTGCCGAGTGGTGGCGCGGCTCCGGTCGTGGTGCGCGAGGGCGACATGACGGTGCTGACCATCGGCCTGGAGCCGGGCAAGCCGATCGCGTCCGACCCGTTGAGGGTCACGTAGGGCAGCGCGGCGAATCCGCCGCCTCCCCTTACCTGTTGCGGTTCCCTCAGTTCAACGCTTGCAGTTCCCCTCATCCGTCCGATAGCTGCCAGATCCGGGCGTGCGTTGCGCTGCTGTCGGACTGGTTCCCCGCCACGACCGGCGAGATCGTGCATGTCGACGGCGGCGTGCACGCGGTGGGCGCCTGATGACCGCCATCGCCAGCGACCCTCATGAGGGTCGCTGGCTGCGCGGGCAAAGGGCGCCACGCCAGGCAAAGACGGTGACATAACTGCGGGAGCGCGGGTACGGCGATCGCCGTCAGGACAAGGCCATCACGGACTAGCCACCGGCCCTCGAACCGCGTCAGCGAGCGCCCATCCAGCACGGGGCCGGGTACGAGCAGCCGGACGGTGAAGGTGCCGTTCACGGGATTGATCGTGATTACCGTATCCTCGAAGCCCAGCCAGCGCCGGGTCAGCGGGAACCATGCCTTGTAAATGGACTCCTTGGCGCTGAACAGCAACCGGTCCCAGCATGGTCCCGGCGTCGCAGATGCGAGGGCGCGCAGCCCGGCGCGCTCATCGGCGGCGGCGACGCGGTTCACCACGCCCTCGGGTAGGCCTTCATCGGGTTCGGCATCCAGTCCGAGAGTGCGGATGTCGTGGCCGCGCGCGACGGCCGCGGCCCGGTAGCCGATGCAGTGGGTGATGCTGCCCACGACGTCGTGGGGCCATTGCGGTGCGCCGCGCAGGCCGGGCACGATCGGGACTGGCGGCAGGCCGAGCTTGGCTAGGGCTGCGCGGGCACAGGCCCGCGCAGTGGTGAACTCCCGGCGCCGTTTGTCTACGGCCCGGCCCAGGGCGGCCTCCTCCTCAGGGAACAACTCGACATCGAGCACATCCCCGAATGCTTCGACGGCCGCCACCTCCGGGGGCAGGATCTCCGCTAGCATCTCGTGCTTTCCGCGCCGGGGAGTATCTGGCGCGGCGGACCTGGCGCAGTCATCGACCACGCCATCGGCCAGCTGGACCAGGGCGTCAAGGGTCTTGGCCAGTACCGCGTCACGGCTCAGCCGGCCGTCGACATGCTGGTGACGCGGTCGGCGGCGGCTGCCCCGAGGTCACGCTCGAGGCCTCGCGTGATGGCCTCGATGAGGTAGGGCCGCAGCTCGCTGGCGGGGATGATCCGGTCCACGGAGCCCACGGCCAGTGCTCGGTGGATGCTGTGGATCTGATCGAACTCCTCGGCTACCTCGCCGAGCTTCTGTGAGCGGACATCTGCTGACACCTTGATGAGGCGCGCGCGGATGACCGCGGACTGCTGATGGTCTGCCGTGTTGAGTCGCTCGTGTAGCTCGAATACCCGGGGATCGGCTGCGGTGCGGGCCCGTACCTCGCGGGCGAAGACCGTGGCGGCGGCGGGCGCGCCGCCGATTACGGAGGCGAATGACCCCTCGACGGCGGCCGTCTCTATGCGCTCGTTCAGTCGCTTGGAGAACACGACGAAAGCACCGCCGTGGTACCGCGTGATCACCACGAACACGATCGGTCCGCGGAAGTTGGTGACGGCCCGGCCGATCTCCGCGCCATACTCGAGCTGCCAGTGGCGCATGGACTCGGGCGACCCGTCGAACCCGGACAGGTTCGCGAGCACGATGAGGGGGCGGCTGCTGCTGGCGGCGTTGATGGCGCGGGCGAGTTTGCGTGCGGACTGCGGGAACAGCGTCCCGGGGGTCCATGACGCGGGCCCGTCGGCGGGGACGAACCCGCCGCGCGAGATCGTTTGAGACTCCAGGCCGAGCAGGCAGACGGGGATGCCGCCGATATGCGCGTCCCATACCACGGCGGCATCGGCGGCGCGCCAGTACGCCCAGCGTTCCAGCGGTGTGGTGTCAGCGTCGGTGACCGCGCGCAGCACGGCGCGGATATCGAAAGGCTTCTTTCGCTCGGGATTGAGCTCCTCGGAGAACACATCACCGACGGTGGTGAAGTCGCTGCCGGGCAGCGGTGGATGCGGCGAGCTGCGAATGTCACGGTTGGCGTCGTCGTCCGTGGCGGCCCGGCGCGGGCGGCTCTCGCCGGGCACCACGAACGTGTGGTCGTAGTGCCGGAGCAGGATATGGCAGGCCTCGTCCAGCTTTGGCGCCCAATAGTGTGCCTGGCCGTTCGGGCCCATGACCCGATCGAACCCGCCGATGCCGAAGTTGTCCTCCGCCGATACGCCCCCGGAATAATCGAGGGCCTGCTTGCCGGTGAGCACCATCGCGCTGTCGGGCGTCATGACCAGGATGCCGCGGGTGTGCATGAGCATCGTGGCCTCGGCGTTCCAGTACGACTGTGCGCCCACGTTGACCCCGGTCACGACGACGTTCACCTCGCCGTCGGCCTGCGTGAACTCGATCAGCGCGCGCAGCACCGCGGCGGTCCAGTCCATGTTCTCCGTGCCGCTGTCCAGTGCGATCAGCGCGCCGGAGGAAAGGGCGAACCACTCCACCGGCACACCCTCCCGCCTGGCGAGGCCGAGGGCCGCGATGATCCGCCGGCACTCGGGTTCGGCGAGGCTACCGAGCCCGCGGGTGGGGTCACTGAGCACGATCACCCGGGTCATGCCCTCGGGGATCTTGGCGGTGTAGTTGGTCAGCAGGCCCACCACCACATTGGCGGTGTTTCGCCCAGGGTCCCGGCTGACCGGGACCAGATCGCCCGATTCGTCAAGGTCATACTCGGCGAAGTCCCCGGCGGGGAAGTGCGCGACGGTCCCGGGCGGCGGGGCGAGCATCCGGACGATCTCGTAGGGATATGGCGCGCCGAAGCGCTGGGCTCGCAGCACCTTCTGCAGGTACGGGGAGACCGTCCGGATCGGCTCCTGGCCTACCGGCCGCTCGCGCACGACCACGCCGTCCCGGCCGACTCCTTCGATGTGCAGCACCGCCTCGCGCAGTTCGCCTCCGGGCCCGGGAATGCTCACCCGCAGGACCACCTTCTGCAGGCCAGCGGAGACGGCCACGGGCGCGAACGCGCGGGCGATGTCGGGCCACCGCTCTGTCGGTACGTCCCAGGGCGGCCGCACCGACAGCACGATCCGGTTGGCGGCCGGCCCGTCGTGTCCGGGGATCGCGGCCAGTGCCTGGCGCATCGCGCTGATGGCCGACAGGCCCATCAGTTCGAGCCGCGGGTAGCTGATTCCACCTGAGGCGTCGCGCACCGGGATCAGGTCGCGAACCTCGGCGAGCGCGAACAGGCGCTGATCCTCCGGGTTGTCGTGGGCGACACCGTGGAAGACGTACACGTCGGCGGCCGACGGCAGCCGACGGAGCCGGAAGTTCGCCAGCCGCCACAGGTCGAGCCGCTTGGCCAGCATCGGATGCAGGTTGCGGTAGATCAGCTCCTCTTCGAACCAGCCGTCCGCACCCTGCCGGAAGGTCAGGTGCTGAATGCCATGATGCTCAGGCGCAGATCCGGTCAGGCTCGTCACTGTGACGTCGAGCCGCCGCAGCCGACGGCCGAACGCGCAGGAGGGCAGCAGGCCGGCGATCTGCTCGGCCGTGTTGTCGTCGCCCGGCATCTCGCCGTGCCGCCAGGTATGCAGGTCCACCACGACCTCGAGGCCGGGCTCCACCTCGGCCAGGTGCCCGGCCACCGCCGCGGCCAGCCCCGTCAGCTCCGCCAGCGGCAGGTAGGCGACCACCAGGTGAATCTGGCCGCCAGCCACCTCGTAGTCAGCCGAGCACAGCAGGTAGCCTCCTTGCCGGGCAACCGTGAGTTCGCGCAGGTCACGGATCCGGTAGAAGCGCCGCGCGAGCACCTCGAGGAGCACCGCGTGGAAGGCGTCCGCGGCTGCGGTGGGCCCGGTGGCCAGCCAGCGGCGCAGCAGCACCGTCTGCAGTACCTGACGGCACGCCACCAGGTCCCGGATACGGTCCAGCCGGTCAGGCCCGCCCGGATCGGCCTGCAGCGCGTCAAGGTGCCGTTCCATCTCCGCGTATTCCTTGCTGACGACGGCCCGGAGCGGTGGCTCATCCAGGTAGTGGAACCTGACGGCCCGGGCCAGGTCGGCCACGTCCTGGTAGCGATCCTGGGTGGCTGCGGCCAGCCGGTCCAGGCGGGAGCGCAGCTCAGGGACGGCGAGATGGCTGAGCGGCTTCCTGTGCCGAACGCGCCGCTCCAGGATGCTGACCAGGGCCGGGGTGAGTTCACCGATCCGCTGGAACGACCGGAACAGCCACACCACGGCCTCTTCGAGCTGCGGCGTGCGCTCCAGGCTGTGCACGCCATACCGGCGCAGGGCGCGAGCGAGGTCCTCACGGTAGGTGTCCGGCAGTCTCGCTCTGTCGGCATCCAGCCACTGCAAGTACGACAGCAGGTAATGTTTGGATCCGCTGGCGAAGCGCTTGCCGTCCTGGCCCGGCTCGGCCTTGGGCCGGTACAGCGCGGCCGCGTCGGTGAAGACATCCAGCAGGAGGTCCTCGCACTGCAGCAGCCCAGGATCGTCCGGCGCAGCGATCGTCTCGAGCCGGCGCTGGTGGGCCAGGGCGTCGTGCACCGATGCCGGGTCGAGGTCATAGCCGAGCAGGTAGCTGAGCAGCACCGAATACACCCGCTCACTCGGCGGCACGCCCAGATCTGGCGGGCCGGTCAGGCCGGTCAGGTCTACGCTGGCCGGCCCGTCGGCGGGGGTGCTCTCCTGCCCCGTCGTCCTGATCCGCACCAGCACCGCACCGGTCTCGACCTTCTCGTTGGCCGCGACCTCGACGCCGGTGATCTCGCCGTCGAACGGCGCGGCGATCACCGTCTCCATCTTCATGCTCTCCAGCACCACCAGCGGGTCGCCGACCGCCACTACGGAACCCGGCGCGACCGGCACGGAGACGACCACGGCCGGCCACTCGCTGCGGACCGTACCGCCGTCATCCCTGGAGATCCGGTGTGCGGTGCCGTCGATCTCCACCCTGATGGCTGGCCCCTTAGTCGCGGCGACGACGCGGTGCCGCTGCCCGTTCACGACGATGCGCCGCTCATGGGCGTTCACGCGGTCCACCGTGATGTCGGCGAGCGTGCCGCTGTCGGCGACCCGGTACGCGGACGGCCCCGTCCGGTACACGCGCAGCCCGAACAGAGCGCCGCGGTAGCGGAGCTGGCAGGAATGGCCCACCTCGGCTATCGGCTCGGGATTGCCGCGCGCTGCCTGCGCGCGGAAGGCGGCCCGCTCGGCGGTATGGTCCAGGTCGTAAGCCTCCACCGCGGCCTGAAGCAGGGCAACCGGATCAGCGGCAGGCAGATGGGTTCCCTCAGCGGTCAGCCGGTCCAGCCACTGGTTGTCCACGTTCCCGTCCCGCACCTCCGGCCGGTCAAGCACGGTCAGCAGGAACGACCGGTTCGTCGTGCCACCGGCCACGACCACCGTCGTCTGGGCCAGCGCCCGGCGCAGGCGCGCGAGCGCCTCATTGCGGTCGTGCCCCCAGGCGATGACCTTCGCGATCATCGAGTCGAAGTCGGGGGACACCTCATCGCCCTCGCGCACCCCGGTGTCTACCCGGATGCCGGCGCCGGCGGGCAGCGCGAGCATGGCAATTCGCCCCGGCGCAGGCTCGAAACCGCGTCCGGGGTCTTCCGCGCACACCCGCGCCTCGATGGCATGCCCGTGCACTCGCGGTGGCCGGCCACGAAGCCGCCCCCCGGCCGCCATGTGCAATTGCAGCTTGACGAGATCAGTACCGGTCGTCATCTCGGTCACCGGGTGCTCCACCTGGAGCCGGGTGTTGACCTCCATGAACATGAAGGTGGCACCGTCGGGTGACACGAGGAACTCGACCGTGCCCGCGTTCGTGTACCCTGCCGCGGTCGCCAGCGTGACCGCGGCCTGCCGGATCACCTTCTCCATCGCGGGGCTCAGAGCTGTCGACGCCGATTCCTCGATCACCTTCTGGTGGCGGCGCTGGATGCTGCAGTCCCGCACCCCAAGCGCCCAGACGGTGCCCTCTCCGTCGGCGATGACCTGCACCTCCACGTGCCGCGCCGCCGCCACCAGTCGCTCGATGAACACCGTCGGGTCGCCGAAGGCCAACTCCGCCTCGTCGCGCGCCGACGTAAACGCCGTGGCGAGATCGGCCGGATCCAGCGCCACCCGGATGCCGCGCCCGCCGCCTCCTGCGGCGGCCTTGACGATCACCGGATACCCCAGGCGCTCGGCAGCCTCAGCGGCCTGCCGTGCGTCGTCCACCGGGCCGCCGCTCCACGGCACCACCGGCAGCCCGGCGCTCTCCGCCAGTCGCTTGGCCGCCACCTTGTCCCCCAGCAACTGGATCGTCGCGCTGTCCGGGCCGACGAAGATGATCCCCGCCTCCTCGCAGCGCCGCGCGAACGACGCGCTCTCCGCCACGAAGCCCCAGCCAGGCCAGGCTGCATCCACCCGTGCCTCGCGCAGCAACGCGACGAGCCTCTCCTCATCCAGGTAGCTCGACTTGCGATGACCGTCAGCCGGATCGGCATACGTAGCCGGCCCAAGCGACAGGGCCTCATCGGCCTCGCGCACATACCAGGCACGCGAATCCGGGTCGGTGTACACCACCACCGTCGTGACCGGCGGTTGGCCGCCGGCCGCGTTCAGTTCCGCCACCGCGATCAGCGCCCGCATGGCCGCCTCACCGCGGTTGACGATAGCCAGCCGCCGGATCTGCTTCACGCCGCGTCCTTCCTCATCTCCAGCGCCGGAAATCCATCGGTACGATCCCGCTCGGCCGAGGCGGTCGAGGCGGTCGAGGCAGGCGATTGTCTCCCCAGTTACGAATACATTTTATTCCATCAGTAATCAGGCCGGCCTGAGAATCCCGGGCACACTGATGGATATCATCAATGTACAGCCTGTCAGGCGTGATTTGGGAACACCGGCAGGAGTGGATCTCTTAATCCTACCCGCGATGGATATCGGGTAGTCCCTGCGGCTATGTAGGCGTGGACCGGCAGAGGGAATGCTTCTCATCATATTGGCCGATGTAATGCGGGGATGCGTTCTGTAGAGTCTGGTTGAAACCGGATCTGTTTCCGGCTGCCGCCTTTGCGGTGCGCTGGCCGTGCTTATCCGGCAAGTATTTCCCCGGCGTGTCATTCGCGTGATTGCCGGCGGAAAGAGCTACCGGAAGGGGACATGCAGATGCGACTCGCCGAGGGCACTGCGGGCGCGCGGATCATAGCGTTCGGCGGGTACCAGCCAGCGAGAGTGGTCACCAACGACGAGCTGGCCCAGGCGGCGGGTACCAGCGATGAGTGGATACGGCACCGGATCGGCGTCGTCAGCCGCAGGATCGCCGGGCCGGACGAGACAGTGGCCGACATGGCGGCCGCCGCGGGCGGCAAGGCCCTGGCCGCCAGCGGGCTGTCTGCCGCCGACATCGATCTGGTGATCGTCTCCACCTCCACGCCGGAGACGATGATGCCCTGCACGGCGGCCACGGTGGCCACCCGGCTCGGCATGTCCGGCCCGGGTGCGTTTGACCTCAACGCCGGGTGCTCGGGGTTCTGCTACGGGCTGGCCGCCGCCAGCGACGCGGTCCGCGCGGGCACATCCCGCCATGTCCTGGTGGTCGGGGCTGAGAAGCCCTCGCAGTGGATCGACTGGACGGACCGCTCCACCTGCGTCATCTTCGGGGACGGGGCGGGTGCGGCCGTTGTCGGTCCCGTCACCGAGGTCGGCACCGCACCGGGGATTGGCCCGGTGGTGTGGGGCAGCGACGGCTCGATGGCCGACAAGATCGCCATCAAGGACCGCCGGTCGTTCTTCTCCCAGGACGGTCAGGCCGTGTTCCACTGGGCCACCACCGTGCTGCACCCGATCGCGAAGAAGGCATGCGAGGCTGCCGGGATAGACCCGGGGGAGCTGGCGGCGTTCGTCCCGCATCAGGCGAACCTGCGCATCATCGAGTCCATTGCGAAAAAGATCGATGCGCCGCAGGCACGGGTCGCCACCGAGATCGTCTATTCCGGCAACACGTCGTCGGCGTCCATCCCGCTCGCCCTGGTGGCGATGATCGGCCGTGGTGAGATCAGCTCCGGTGCGGCCGTTCTGCTGCTGGCTTTCGGGGCGGGCATCTGCTATGCGGCGCAGGTGATCACGGCCCCCTGACGGCCCCTGACGGCACTGTGGCTGCTGGCCATGCCGGAACCGTAACAACGACACAAAGGAGAACACGCATATGACGATGACGGAGCAGGAGATCGTGGCAGGCATCGGCGAGATCGTCGAGGAGATCTGCGGAATTCCCGCCAGCCAGGTCACCCCCGAGAAAAAGTTCTTGGAGGACCTGGAAATTGATTCGCTGGGAATGGTCGAGATCGCGGTAGCCGCCCAGGACAATCTCGGGGTCGCAATCCCCGATGAGCAGCTCAGAAACCTTGAAACCGTCCAGGCCGTCGTCGACTTCGTTCGCAACGCTGGCGTCTCGGCCTGAGCCGGCCCACCGCTTTTAGCGAGCGGTGGGCCGGGTGTTTCTGCGTCATCAAGCAGAGGAGTGTATGCACCGTGCGGGCGGATAAGCTAACCGTTGTCGTTACCGGTCTGGGCGTGACCTCGCCGCTGGGCGGGGACGTGGCCGCCACCTGGGAGGCCCTGCTGGCGGGACGCAGCGGGGCGGGCACCCTCCCGGCCGACTGGTCAAAGGAACTGCCCGTGCAGATCGCCGCGCCCGCCGCGGTCGACCCGGCGACGGTGCTCGGCCGCGTGCAGGCGCGCCGCCTGGACCGCTGCGAACAGTTCGCCATCGTGGCCGCGCGCGAGGCGTGGGCAGATGCCGGATCCCCGGAAGTAGATCCTGAACGGCTCGGCGTGGTGGTCTCCAGCGGCGTCGGCGGCCTCGCGTCCACGCTGAACGCGTATGACGTGCTCCGGGACAAGGGGTGGCAGCGCCTTTCGCCGTTCACGGTGCCCATGCTCATGCCCAACGGCTCGGCGGGCTGGATCGGCATCGAATTGAACGCCCGCGCCGGGGTACACACCACCGTGAGTGCCTGCGCGTCCGGCTCCGAGGCCATCGGCTACGCCATCGACATGATCCGCTCGGGCCGGGCCGACGTGGTCCTGGCCGGCGGGACCGAGGCGCCCATCCTCCCCTTCAACGTCGCGTCATTCGCCGCGATGCGGGCTCTGTCCACCCGCAACGACGAACCGGAGCGTGCCTCCCGCCCGTTCGACAAGGGCAGGGACGGCTTCCTGCTCGGGGAGGGCGCGGGGATGGTGGTGCTCGAGACGGCGGAGCACGCGGCACGCCGCGCCGCCACCGTGCACGCCGTCGCTGCGGGCGCGGGATACTCCGCGGACGCCCACCACATCGCCCAGCCCGACCCCACCGGTACCGGGATCGTCAGCGCCATCGAGCGGGCCCTGGCCAACGCCGGGCTGACGCCAGAGCGGATCGTGCATATCAACGCGCACGCGACATCCACCCTGGCCGGGGATGTAACCGAAGGGCAGTCAATCGCCCGCGCCCTCGGCGGCAGCGCCAGCGGCGTCGTGGTGTCGGCGACCAAGTCGATGACCGGGCACCTGCTCGGCGGCGCTGGTGCGCTCGAATCGGTCGCGACGATCCTCGCGCTCCGCGAGGGGGTCGCCCCGCCCACCATCAACCTGGACGACCCGGACGACGAGATCGGCATCGACATCGCCACGCAGCCGCGGGAACTGCGCCCCCGCACCAGGGCCCCGATGGCGGCGCTGAACAATTCCTTCGGCTTCGGCGGGCACAATGTCACGCTTGCCTTTACCGCGGCTTAATTTGCCTTTTACCGCGTCTTAATCTGCGTCTATCCGCTGTGCACCCGGAGTCATCCGTGACCGCCAGATGGGAACCGGACTCTGGCCGCGCTGCCGCCGGACATCGTGCAATCCCCCCTGATCATCAGGAAACCAGCCTCGCGGCACAGAGATAAGCAAGCCCAGGTGCTCCTGGAATCCCGGCCGCACCCAAGGTTAATAGAAACCGATCACGAGATGGTTATCTCACTAACCGCTGAGCGGGATTCGGCCCCGCCGTGCGGGAGTATGGCACATTCATAGCCGCGCTGAGCTGCCCGTCCAATCTCGCGGGACCAAAGTCCCTTATCCAACGCCGAAGCTGTGAATATGGTGGGCGTCGTAAAGGGCCATGTGGTCTTGGTATTGGATCATCCCGCGATCTTCGCGGTAGTGATTAATATCACCGTCGCGGCCGAGGCCGCCGCGCCTGTCGTTCAGTGTGATGTGAACGCTGGTGCGGGCCGTCGGCCGCCACCATACGGTCTGTCGCTACTAGGGGGGCAGCGCCGCTCCTGTGCGTCCGGTACGGGCCGCCTGGACTCGAGCCGGCACCTGCAGATTCACACCACAAGCATTAGGGGCAGTGCGCTATGTCCGAAGAACACCTGCGATCTACCGCTGTTCAGGGACCCGACGTGCGGGTTCTTTTGGCCGACGACGAAGAGATGTCCCGGCGCGGCTTCGCCGCTGCGCTAGACGAAACGTACGGGGTCGCCGTGGTCGGATTTACGAGGGTCGGTGACGAGGTTCACAGACTGGTCCTCTCGTGCCGGCCGCATGTCGTGCTGATCAACGCGGCGACTGCTAGTGACTGGGCTGGGACAGTTCGGGACATCGTGGCCGGCCTGCCGCTGCCGGAAACACCCAAGGTGATCGTCGTGATCGGAGCCGAAATCGAGGACTACCTGTTCCAGGCAGTGCAGGCCGGAGCCACTGGGGTGTTGCTGCGCAGCACGTCAGTGGAGGAGCTCAGCTATGCGGTCCACAACGTCGCGATGGGGTATTCGGTGATCTCGCCCGCGGCGACCTCTTTCATGCTTACCCGGCTGCGGCTGGTCGCTGGCCGCGGGGCCGGCAGCGGCAGCATCGCGGCGATCGACGATCTGAGCCGTCGTGAACGGGAGATCCTGGCGGGGCTGGCCGTCGGCAAGTCGAACCAGGAGATTGCCACAGCAACCCACCTCTCTCTCGCGACCGTCAAGTCGCACGTTTCTAATATCCTGATCAAACTCGGCGTCCGTGATCGCGTCCAAGCCGCATTACTCGGTCAGAGCGCGGGTGTCGAGGAGTTACGAGTGAACAACGTCCACAGCTATCCGGTGCGTGTCGAGCCGGCCGGTGCGATGCAGCTCGGCCACGGCGAACCGCTGAATCTTCCCGCTCGTGGTCAGCGGGATAGTCCCCTGTTTCACCAGCACGACCTCATCCAGTCGCAGTGCGAACTCTCTGCTGACCGCCGCGCGCAGCAAGACTTCGAGGTCAGCCGCTACCACTGTGGGAGGGGCCGCGTCAGTGTCCGCGGTGTCGTCGCCGATCACCCGGAAGGCACGGTCGACCTCCACCACGAGCACCAGCGCCGAACTGGACGGATCGGCCCGTTGGAAGGCCGCGCAGGCTCCGGGCCGAACGGCTGGGTGGACCGCTCCGGCTACCCCCTCGATGTCGTGCGGATAGTGGTTATTGCCATCCACGATGATCAGGTCCTTGCTACGGCCGGTGACATACAGCTGATTTCCGTGCACGAAACCCAGATCGCCGGTCCGGAGGAAGCCTCGGCCAAGACCCGATACTTCGACGTCGAACGTCTCTGCGGTGTGCTCGGGGCTGTTCCAGTAGCCGACGGCGACGCTGTCGCCACGGACCATGAGCTCGCCCACCCTGCCGGGCGGCAGCGGCTCGAGGGTGTCAGGGTCGGCGACGACGAGCGGCAACTCGTCGATGAGCACCCCGCTGGCCACCAGTTCTTGCCCCATGCCGGTACCGCTCACCGGCTCAGCGAGTCCTCGTGACAGCGCTTCTGCGTCGACCCGGGTCTTGGTCATGCCCCCACCGAATGGTCCACCGGACACCATGAGGGTTGCCTCGGCCAGGCCGTAGGTGGGGAAAAACGCGTCGGCGCTGAATCCTGCCACGGCGAACCGCTCGGCGAAGGACTGCAGTGTCGCGGCACGGACTGGCTCCGAGCCGCACAGGGCCATGTGCCAGCTCGACAGGTCCAGTTTCTCGGCCTGCTCCGGGTGAATTCGCCGGACGCACAGTTCGTAGGCGAAATTCGGCGCCACGCTCAGCGTCGCTCGGGTCTCGGACATGGCCCGCAGCCAGTCGAGCGGTCGCCGGACGAAGCTCAGCGGCGGCATCTGGCGCACCGTAAAGCCATGGGCGACCGGCAGGATGACCGATGACAGCAGGCCCATATCGTGAAATGTCGGGAGCCAGATCACTCCGCTGTCACCGGGTCCGAGCTGAGCGGCCCGCCCGATCACGGCGGCGTTGGCGAGCACGCTCGAGTGCGGCAGCGCCACGCCCTTGGGCATGCCGGTCGACCCGGAGGAGTACTGGAGGTACGCGATCGAATCTCTGGTGATCTCGGGCGTGACCCACGATCGGGCGGCACTGGAGTCCAGCTCATCGGTGGCCACCAGCACCAGATCCTCGAACCCGCCGAACGTGCCCAGCCCCTCCGCAAGCTGCCGGCGCATCGACTCGGTGGTCAGCAGCAGCTTGGCTCCGCTGTTCGTACTGATCGCCCGCAACCGCGCAGCCCCGTCCTCAGCCTTCCGCAGCCTCGGGGGCGCCACCGGAATGGCGATCAGTCCGGCGTAGAGGCAGGCCCAGAAGCCCACCGCGAAGTCCAGGCCGGGTGGGTACAGGAGCAGTACGCGGTCACCGGGACGGCCGAGCTCCAGTAGGTGGCCGGCGACGGCGCGTGCTGCTTCGTCCAGTTCGCGGTAGGTCAGTGATGTCTTCCACGTTGCGCCATCCTCGGCGAACATGAGCGGGACCCCGTCCGGGTCAGCGCGGGCCCGGGAGCGCAACATGTCGACCAGCGTGCCGCCGAGTATGTCTGCGCCGGGACTCGCGGGATCAGTCATCGTAGCGGCCTCTCTGGTCCACGGGTGGATCGGCGGGGGCATCCACCTGCACCCGGCCGCGAGGTGGCCCAATACGGATGTGCGCCACCTGAAATGTCATACTGCCTGCTATCAGAAATTCGGTCGGCCCGATAATTCAGGGTCAATTGATGACGGTATCCAATGTAGTCCGTCAGGCATTATTGGGAACACCGGCATGAGGAGATCCCGTTACCCTACCTGCGATGGACTCCGGGTAGTCCCTGCGGCTACGTAGACGTGGATCGGCCGAGGGGAATACATCTCGTCCTATTGGCCGATGTAATGCGTGTCATTCGCTCCATAGAATCTAGCCGGAACCCGGATTTGTTTCCGCGTTCTTCCTTGGCGGTACGTCGACCGTGCCTTTTCGGCAGTATTTCCCCCGACGTGTCATCCGGATGGTTGTCACGAAAGTCGGCAGAGTCTCGGAACGGCTCGTCGATCAGGGTGAAAGGGAAGGAACCCAGCGATGGTGGAGTCGAGGAACGTCAGCGGTGCCGCGACCCCGGGCGAGGCCACTATCCGGCGCTGGCTGTGTGAGCGGCTGGCGGAGGCGACGGGGGGGGCACCCGACAGAATCGACATCCGGGAGCCGTTCGAGAATCTCGGCATCACCTCCACCGAGGCCGTGAGCATCGCCGGAGAGCTGGAGGAATGGCTCGAACGCAGCCTTCCGTCCTCGTTGCTCTATGAGCACGTCTCCGTCGAGGATCTCAGCCGCTATCTCGCGGGCCCAGGGGTCACTCAGGGTGAGGCTTCGGCCGAGCCTCGCCCGGATGGTCCTGACCGGGGCGAAGTCCCGGATAGCGCCGATGACCCGTTGTGCATCAGCGCCATGGCCTGCCGGTTCCCCGACGCCGACTCGGTGGAGGAGTTCTGGCAGAACCTGCTCGACGGCAGGGACTCCGCCGCGGAGGTCCCGGCCGATCGCTGGGACGCAGCGGCGCGACTGAACGACGATCCGGACGCCGGCGGCATCGTCTATACCTCACGCGGCGCCTTCATGCGCGACGCGGCGGGATTCGACCCGGCGTTCTTCGACATCTCCCCTCGAGAAGCCAGCCGGATGGACCCTCGGCAACGGATCTTGCTTGAACTGTGCTGGCAGGCGATGGAGGCCTCCGGGCTGACAGCGGACCGGCTGAGGGGCAGCCGGACTGGCGTGTTTGTCGGGATGATGGCAGACGATCAGTTCGCCACGTTGCAGCTCGACCAAGGCGAGGAATGTCTCGACGACCCGGTCTTTGGGACCGGCACGGCCGCCAGCGTGGCACCCGGCCGGGTGTGCTACCGGTTCAACCTGCGCGGCCCCAGCGTTCTTGTCGACACCGCCTGCTCCTCGTCAATCGTGGCCCTGCACCTTGCGATGCGCAGCATTGCCGCAGGGGATTGCGACCGGGCTCTCGTCGCAGGCGCCAGCCTCACCGCCCACCCGGCCGTTCTGCGCCAGGCCTGTGTGATGCGGATGCTCGCGGCGGACGGGCGGACCAAGACATTCGACACGGCTGCCGACGGCTTCCTGCTGGGCGAGGGCGTCGGCGTGGTGATGGTGGAGCGGCTCAGTGCAGCCGTGGGCCGGCGTGGCCCGGTGCTCGCCGTGCTGCGGGGTTCGGCGACCAACCAGGACGGGGCCACCAATGGCCTCACCGCGCCGTCCCGGCAGGCTCAGGTTGACGTCATCCGATCCGCCCTGGCCAACGCCGGGCTCCAGCCTCAGGACATCGACTACGTCGAGGCGCACGGGACTGGGACAGCGCTGGGCGACTCGATCGAGGTTGCGGGGCTCCAGGAGGTGTTCACCGGAGGCCGCTCTGACCGGCACCCGCTGGTGGTTGGCGCGGTCAAGACGAACGTCGGCCACATGGCTGGTGCCGCCGGGCTTGGCAGCCTGATCAAGGTTGTGCTCGCGCTGGGGCATGGCCGCATCCCCGCCAACCTGCACCTGCGCGAACCAAACCAGGCCATCGACTGGAAGCCCAAGGTCCTCACGCTCCCCGATCACGTCCTGGGCTGGCCGCAGACCACCCGGCCGCGGCGGGCCGGCATCAGTTCATTCGGATGGTCCGGCAGCAATGCGCACGTCGTGGTCGAGCAGTCCCCGCAGTTGACATATCAACCTCGTGCCGTGGACCCGGCAGAAGACGCCTGGCAGGTACTTCTCGTCTCGGCGCGGACGGCTGGCCGGATCGGCCAGGTGGCCGCTGGCCTCCAGTCGGTTCTCATTTCCCCCCCGGATGCCGCCGGCGCACAGGTCGCCACGCAGGGCGGCGTGCCGCTCGCGGATGTCGCATTCACCACCCAGGCTGGGCGTAGCGCGCTCGACCACCGGGCGGCTGTCGTCAGCCGGGACATCCCGAGCGCGCGTCGCGAACTGGCCACGCTGAGCCGGACCCCGCGTTCACGGCGGGCTGCCCGCAGCGGCCGGGCGCAGGTGGCCTTCCTGATGCCAGGAACCGGTGACCAGTACCCGGGCCTTGGCCGGACTCTGTACGAGGAGGAGCCCGCATTCCGTGCTGCCCTCCGCCTGTGCACCGATGCAGCCGCGGCCGCCGGAGTGGATGTGCTTCGCTGGCTCTATCCGGATGGCAGCGATGCTCCCGCAGCCGAATCGGGCAGGGGGCTGCGTGCCTTCCTGGGCCGGGCCGATCCGGCCCCCGCATCGCCCCTCACCGATCAGCTTGAGGTGGCCCACGCGGCGATATTCGCTCTCGACTTCGCCTGCGCCGCGCAGTGGCAACGGATCGGCATCCGGCCGGCGGCTGTGCTGGGCTACTCACTCGGCGAATACGCGGCCGCCACGGTGGCTGGTGTTTTTGACCCCGCCGACGCGGTCAGGCTGGTGATCGAGCGGGCGCGCCTGGTCGCCGGGACACCGCGCGGTGTGATGCTCACCGTGGCCACCCCGGCGGCGCGACTGGCCACGATGCTGGGGGCGGGCCTCGACCTGGCCGCCGACAACGGCCCGCTCACCTCGGTGGCCTCAGGCACGGAAGCCGACATCGCCCGGCTGGAGATCGAGCTGGCCGAGCAGGATCTCGCCTGCCGGCGGATCCCGACCACACATGCCATGCATTCGCGGCTGATGTTCTCGGTGCGCGACCGGCTCGTCGAACTCATCAGCTCGACACGTCGGCAGCCTCCCACCATCCCGGTCGTGTCGAACCTCACCGGTGAGCTGCTGAGCGCGGAGCAGGCCATGGACCCGGAGTACTGGGGCGATCACATGTGCTCCACCGTACGGCTCGCCGACGGTGTGCAGCGGCTGGCTGAGCAAGACATCGCTGCGATCGTCGATCTCGGGTCCGGCCAGCTCGGCAGCCTCGCCACCCAGGTCCTGGCCACCAGAGCCGGAGAAGCCAGCACCGCGATTGCCGTCGGCTCCCTGCCCTCGGCATACCGCCCGGGGAGCGATCGGGAGGTCCTGCTCCGCGCGGCCGCCAACTTGTGGGAAGTCGGTGCCGAGATCGACTGGTCAGCGCTCCGGCCAGCTGGCGGACGGCTGACTGCCCTCCCGGGCTACCCCTTCGAGCACAGCAGGTTCTGGCCGGGTAAGCCCAGGGACAGTACCGTCATCGCGGATCACGGCCGATCCGGGACGACTGCCAACGCTGTCCTTCCCGCAACGGGTGCGGAGCCAGAAGCCGCCGACGGAGAACCGGGTATCCGGCTGTACACGCCATCCTGGGAAGCGGCTCCCGCACCCGCCGAAGGGGCCGCACCCGCGGGTCCGGTGCTGCTGCTCACGGACGATCTGCAGCTGGCGGGCCGGCTGACGGCTGCGCTCGCACCGGTCGTCTGTGTGCCGGTGCGGTCCGGGCCGGGTTTCATGGAATCCCCGGAGGGGTTCACCGTCCGGCCGACCTCAGTGGCCGACTATGAGCGGTTGCTCGATCGGCTCCGGGAGAGCAACCGGCTCCCGGACAGCGTCGTCCATCTCTGGTCGGCCGCTCAGCCCGGCGACGGCGCTCCAGCGGACCTGATGACAGAGGTCCGAGAGGATCACGAGGCCGGTTTCTCGAGCCTGCTGGCTCTGGGCCAGGCGTTGCCCTGGCACCTGGCCGACGATGCGCGGCTGCTCGTCGTCACCGCCGGGGGATGCGCGACCCGGCCCGGTGAGCCGGTGCGGCTCGGCCGGGGAACCATCGCTGGACTGGCGTTGACGCTCCCGCAGGAGCACCCTGGCATCGTCGTCCGGACTTTGGACCTGCCAGCCGAAGATCAGGCCGAGCCGTCGCGGCAGATCGACCCATCGCGGCAGATCGACCTGGCCAAGCACATCGCAACGGAGCTGTCCTGGCCCGGACCGGAACCGGTCGTGGCGATTCGCGGCGGTGTGCGGCTTGTCCGTCGATACCGGCCCGTCGACGCGGTGCCCACGACGGACGCTGTTCGGCTGCGCGAGCGCGGCGTCTACCTGATCACGGGCGGTCTCGGGCGGATCGGTCTGCTGGCAGCGGCCCACTTTGCCCGACGGGCCAAGGTGAGGCTGGTCCTCACCAGCCGCCAGGGTCTGCCGGCCCGGGAGCGCTGGGCCGATCTGCTGGCTGGTCCAGCCGACGGCGACGGGCAGGATCCGGCCGCGCACCGGATCCGCGCCGTCCAGGAAATCGAGGCGCTGGGCGCCGAAGTGATGGTCGCCGCTCTCGACCTCGGCGATGGGGAATCAATCCGCGGCCTTCTCCGCCAGCTGGATGCGCGGTTCGGGGAGCTGAACGGCGTGATCCACGCCGCAGGTACCACGGAGCGCTCGTCCTTTGCGCCGATCGCGACGCTCGATCCGCAGAGCCTGAGCGCTCACATGGTGCCCAAGGTCTACGGCACGCTTGCGCTGGACGCGGCCCTGGCCGGACGCCCGCTCGACTTCTGCCTGGCGATGTCGTCAATGTCCACACTGCTTGGCGGCGTGGCCTTCAGCGGCTACGCCTCGGCCAATGCGTTCCTGGACCTCTTGGCCGAGTCGGCGGCTGGGCGCCAGCGCTGGACGGCGATCGACTGGGACACCTGGAAGAGCACCATCGACAGGCATGTTCTGGGCGATCTCGGACGCACTCTTGACCAGTACTCGATCACGCCCGCAGCGGGCGTCGAGCTTCTCGAGGCCCTGCTCGGAGGGGAAAGGCCGAGAGTGATCGTGGCCGCAGGGGACCTGGAGCAGCGATTGCGGGTCTGGGTCACCGACATTGCCGCGCTGAGCGCGGCAAAGGACCACCCGGCCGGCGGCGGAACCCGGTATCCACGACCGCCACTCAGCACGCCGTTCGAGCCGGCACCGGAGGGCCTGGACGCCGACATCGCCGAAGTGTGGGCGGCGGCGCTGGGACTGGAGCAGGTCGGCGTGCATGACAACTTCTTCGAGCTGGGCGGCAATTCGCTGCTCGCCATGGACCTCATGGCGCGAATCCGCCGTGCTACCGGAGCGGCGGCGATCCCGCCGAACGTGCTGTACGAAACGCCGACCGTTTATGGCGTGGCGCGCTACCTGCGTGAATCCAGCGGCGGTCCCCGTGCCGGGATGGACTCGGACGACGCCAGGAGCGTGAACCGTCTGTCGATGAGCCGGGACCGCGGGTCCTCGCGGCGGGCGAACGCGGCGGCGGCGGCCGCCGCCCGGGGGAAGTGATGAACGCCGCTGCGGGAACCGCTCCGCAAATCGCCGTCGTCGGGATGGCGGCCCGCTTCCCCGGGGCAGCCGACGTGGACGAGTTCTGGCGGAACCTGCTGGATGGTGTGCCGGCACACCAGGCGGCCGGCCTGGATCCGAGCGGGTTCGACGCGGAGTTCTTCGACATCTCCGCTGACGAGGCCACCCTGATGGACCCACAGCACCGGATGTTCATCGAATGCTGCTGGCACGCGATGGAAGCGGCCGGGTACGACCCGCGCAGTGCCCCGGGCGTCGGAGCAGTGTTCGGGGGCTGCTCCTTCCCGGTGTACCTGGTGCTGAGCCTGATGGCGCAACACGGGCTGGCTGGGGGGCACATTAGCCTGGCCACCGCGCTCGCGAACGATCGTGATGCACTGACCGCGCGGACCGCCTATCACCTGGACCTGCGCGGGCCCGTCCTCACCGTTCAGGCATTCTCCGCGACAGGACTGGTCGCGGTGCATCTGGCTGCCCAGGCGCTGCTACTGGGCGACTGTGACCTGGCTGTCGCCGGCGTGGCCTCGGTCTTCGTCACAGAACTGCCCGAGGGACCTGTGCCGGCTTCCCGATCCGGTGTCTGCGCGCCTTTGGACGCACGGGCCGACGGAACGCTGCCGGGCAACGCGGTCGCGGTCGTGGTCCTTCGCCGACTGGACGACGCAGTACGTGACGGTGACCACGTGCATGCCCTGCTGGCCGGTAGCGCTGTCACGCACGAAGGCGGGCGCAGTCACGGTTTCCTCGTCCCGGGCACCGCTGCCAAGGCGGAGGCAATGGCCGAGGCGCTCGCGGTCGCCGGGCTCACCCCGGAGGATCTTGGCTATATCGAGGCCCAGGCGGTGGGCGAGCCGGTCAGCGACGCCCTGGAGGTGGCCGCCGTCGACCGGGTATTTGACGGGAGCCCTTCTGGGGCCTCCTACCGGATGGGGTCAGTCGCCGCGAACGTTGGCCACCTCGATGCCGCGGCGGGGATGGCCGGGCTGATCAAGGCGATCCTGATGGTGGAGCGAGGGTGGATACCCCCGCAGCCGGGCTTCCGGGTGCCCGCGGCGGCGCTGGCTCGTGCGCGGACCCGGTTCATGGTGGCCGCCACCGAGGCCCAGCCGTGGACCGCACCGGACGACGCGGGAATGCCGGTCCCCCGGAGATGCGGGGTCAACTCCTTCGGTATAGGCGGCACCAACGCCCACGCCGTGGTCTGTCAGGCACCGTCCGCACCGGCCATCACGGACCTTGCCGAGGACCTGCAGTTGTTCGTTGTGTCGGCGCGGGATGACAAGGCGCTGCGGCGTGCGGCCGAGGCGGTGCGCAATGCCCTGGCCGCCAACTGGTCCAGCTGCCTCTGCACCTCGGCCGTCCCTGCTGGCACCGCCCCGGACGGCGGGGCGGTGTCGCCGGCGAACGTCGCTTACACCCTGCAAATCGGCCGGGCTGCACTGGAGAGCCGTTCCGCTTTCCTCGCTCGCACCCCAGGCGGGGTCCTGCGAGGTCTGGAGCAGATAGCCAACGGCATCACCGGCCCAGGTGAGCTGGCGGACGACGTGGAAGCCGATCAGCAGGCGGTGCCGCCATCGCCGGCGGCCACGGGTATCGCGGCCACGGGTATCGACGAAGCGGCGTCCTGGCGGCTGATCGCGCGACGGTGGCTGGCGGGAGAACACATCGACTGGCAAGACGCTCACCGGGGTCGGCCGCGGCTCAGGGTGCCGTTGCCGGGCTACCCGTTTGATCACCGCCGGTTCTGGGTCGAACCGAACATCCCGGCGGAATCCCAGCCCCCGGACATGAGCACGGACACGAGCACGAACACGACGCCGATCGGCGTCTGAGCCCGCAACACGTCGAGAAGGGTAGCTGAGCATGACACGGGTCGGAGTAGTCGGAGCTGGAGTGATGGGTGCTGGTGTGACCCAGGATCTGGTGGCACACGGGCACGACGTAGTCCTCGTTGATCGCAGTGACGGCGTCCTTGCTGCCGCGAAGGAGGAAATCGACCGGTACGCGCTGATGGCCCGGCTGCTTGGCCGCGATGCGCCCGAGTCCGACGCGGTCAGCGGAGCGGTGAGCTACGGTTCCGCCCTCGAGTGCCTGCAGGACGTCGAGTTCGTGATCGAGAACATCACGGAGGACTGGGATCTGAAGAAAGAGATTTACCCCGTGCTCGATCGGGTCTGCCCGGCGGAGGCGGTGTTCGCCGCCAACACCTCTGCCATCCCGATCACCAGGCTCGCCGCACTCACCGCGCGAGCCGACCGGGTGCTCGGGATGCATTTCATGAATCCGGTACCGCTGAAGAAGACCGTGGAGGTGATCCGCGGATGGCATACCGGAGACGCTGCCGTCGAGCGGGCGCTGCAGCTCCTGGCGGCCACGGGCAAGGAAGGGATCGTCGTCAAGGACTCCCCGGGATTCGTGTCCAACCGGGTGCTGATGCTGACCGTGAACGAGGCGATATACCTCGTGCACGACGGGGTCGCCAGCGCCCGGGACGTCGACCAGATCTTCCGGAGCTGCTTCGGGCATCCGATGGGCCCGCTGGAGACGGCCGACCTGATCGGGCTCGACACCATCCTGCTCAGCGTCGAAGTGCTCTACCGCGAGTTCGGCGACAGCAAATACCGTCCGTGCCCGCTCCTCAAGCAGATGGTCGACGCCGGCCTATTCGGCCGCAAGAACGGCCACGGCTTCTACCAATACTCCTGAATTCCTGCATTTCCGCCCGTTCTATGGAGGTCGCAATGACCGCTCCCCTTACATCAAACGGAACCTCGCCCGAGCCTTCCGACCTGGCCTCCGAGCCGGGTGACAGGTCCAGGCTGAGGGCTTTCATCGAACCCCGCATGCCCGGCATCACTTTCTCTGACGGAGAAGACATCTTCTCCCTGGGCTTTGTCAACTCGCTGTTCGCGATGGAGCTTGTGCTCTTCATGGAGAAGACCATCGGCACCCGGATTCCCAACGAGGAGCTGGCCATGGAACACTTCCGCTCCATTGATGCGATGACCGACCTCTCGGCGCGTCTCCGCGCGCGGCCGACTGTTAAGGTCGCGTCGTGACGGCGCCCACTGTCACCGCCGGCCCGGCCACGGTGACCGACCGGGTATCCGCCAGAGCCTTCGTCGACAGCTACCTCAGGCCGGCGGCGGACGAGTTCGACCGCACCGAGTGCGTCAGTCCCGAGTTCCTGGCGAAAGCCTCGTCATCGGGCCTGTGGGCCTCGTTGGTTCCCGCCGAATTCGGCGGTCTCGGGCTGGACATGATGACCCTCGGCGCGGTGCACGAGGAGGTGGGCCAGGGTTGCTCATCGGTACGCAATCTGCTCACCGTGCACAACATGGTGTGCTGGGCCATCGGCCGATGGGGGTCACCTGAGCAGCAGCAGCGGTGGTTGCCGCCGATGGCCGCGGGCAGTGTCCTCGGCGCGTTCTGTGTGACCGAACCAGGCGGCGGAGCGGCCCTGGCCCGGGTAGAGTCCACCGCCCGGCGGCAGGGAGACGACTGGGTGATCGACGGGCAGAAGAAATGGATCACCGGCGGAGTGGGGGCCGGGCTCCTGCTGGTCTTTGCCCGCGCCGACCGGAACGTGCTCCCGTTCCTGGTGCCGGCCGGCACACCCGGCGTGCAGGTGACGCCGATCACCGGAATGCTCGGAGGACGGGCCAGCATGATCGCTGAAATCGGTCTTGACTCGGTGACCGTACCGGCTGAGGCACTGCTGGGACCCGAGCGGTTCGCGCCCGGTGCGGTGATGACCCACACGCTCGATGTCGGCCGTTACACGGTGGCGGCCGGCTCCGTCGGGATCCTGCAGGGGTGCCTGGACGCGTGTGTGGAACACGCGAACCGCGAGCTGCCAGGAGGACACACCCTGGGGGAGTATCAGCTGATCCGCGCGAAGATCACCGAGATGGTGACCTCGTTGCGGGCGGCCCGGCTGCTGCGTGAGGCGGCCGGCCGGTCGAAGGATGCCGGCAGCCCGGAAACCATCATCGACACCTGGATCGCGAAGTTGTTCGCGGCGCGGGCTGCCGCGGCGGCAGCGAGCGAAGCAGTGCAGCTACTCGGCGGTGAGGGTTGCGGGTCCGGGTCCGCGGTGGCCTGCTACTACCGGGATGCCAAGATCATGGAGATCATCGAGGGCAGCTCGGAGATCTCGCAATTGACGATCGCCAGCCACGCTCTGCATGTGCAGGAGTCATCCCGATGACCGGCCCAGTCGCAGACTCGATGGCCGCCGGAACGCCGGCGGCGCCTCCTCGTAGCGGCAGCATCAAGTGCGTGGTGTGGGACCTGGACGAAACCGTGTGGGAAGGTGTGCTGCTCGAGGGCGGTGCGGGTGAGGTGCGCCCCGGCGTGCGGGAGACGATCGAGGAACTTGACCGGCGCGGCATTCTGCACTCGGTGGCGAGCAAGAACGAGCCAGGCCCCGTAATCGCCCGGCTGGAGGAGCTCGGCCTGGCGCAATATTTCCTTCACCCCCAGGTCAGCTGGGGGGCGAAGTCCCAGGCCGTGGCCAAGATCGCCGCCGCGCTCAACATCGGTATCGACACCCTGGCGTTCATCGACGACCAGGAGTTCGAGCGCGACGAGGTGCGCTTCGTTCATCCCGCCGTGACGTGCCTGGACGCCAAGCTCGCCGGATCCCTGGCGGAGCTGGAGGAATTCATTCCCGCGGTCGTCACCGAGGAATCCGGCCAGCGGCGGGAAATGTATCTCAGCGCCATCAGCCGCGACGAGGCCGAGGAAGAATTCGAGGGACCCAGTACGGAGTTCATGGCCGGTCTCGGCATGGTGTTCACCATCAGCCCGGCGGGCACCGAGCACCTGCGGCGTGCGGAGGAGCTCACCGTGCGCACTCACCAGCTCAACTCGACGGGGCGTACCTTCAGCCTCGAAGAGCTCGACCGGCTCACCCGGTCCCCGGATCATCTGGTGCTGGTCGCGGAAATGCGCGACCGGTACGGAAGCTACGGCACGATCGGGCTGGCTCTCGTGGCGATGAGCGGCGCGGTATGGAAGATCGAACTGCTGCTGATGTCCTGCCGGGTGATGTCCCGCGGGGTCGGAACGGTGCTCCTGCACCACCTGCAGGCGCGGGCACGTGACGCCGGCGTCACGCTGCAAGCCGACTTCGTCCCAACCGACCGGAATCGGATCATGTATGTCACGTACCGGTTCGCCGGATTCACCGAGATAGGTCACAGCGACGATGGCCTGATCCTGGAGAGCGCATCCGCTGACGCACCCGTGCCCCTCGAGCACCTCGAGGTGGTGATCAGAGGGTGAGCCGAGCCTCCACCGGGCTTTCCGGGGCCGGTCCCGGCGGAGCAGACGGGGATCGGTCCTGGGCCGGCGGCCGACGCCGGCCGACCGTGCTGGCGTTTCCCCACGCCGGGGCCGGCGCCTCGGTGTACCGGGACTGGGGGCACTTGCTCGCCCCGGACATCGATGTGATCGCGATGCGGTTGCCGGGGAGGGAAGAGCGCTGGTCTGAGCCGCCGCGGCGCACCATCTGGTCGGTGCTGGAGGCCACTGAGCCGCAATGGGGTGACGCCTGCCGGCCACCCTACGCCGTCTTCGGCCACAGTGTCGGAGCGCTGGCTGCCTTCGAACTGGTCCGCGAGATCCGCCGGAACGGCCTGGCGAACCCGGCTCATCTCATCGTCTCCGGACGCGTCGCGCCGCACGTCTGCAGTGTCCGGCCGGTCCAGCATGACCTTCCCGACGAGGAGCTGTCAGCGCATCTGTGCGCACTCGGCGGCGTCTCGGAGACCGTGCTCGCCAACCGTGCCGTCCGGGCCATGCTGTTGCCGGCCCTGCGGGCGGACCTCGCCTGTGACGAGCACTATGAGTATGTCCCCGAGCCACCGCTCGCTGTGCCGGTCACCGTGCTCAGCGGGGCGGACGACCCGCTGGTCTGGCGGGAGGGTCTGATCGCCTGGGTGGCGCAGACCACGGGTCCTTGCACCATCCAGTGGATGTCCGGCGGGCACTTCTTCGGCTCCGAGCATCAAGAGGAGGTGCTGACGTGCGTCCGGAGCGCGTTGCTTCCGGCGGCGCTGCGGTAGCGCTATTCCGTGATCTTGGTGAGGAACAGCCAGGTGCTCACGATGCCGAAAACAAGAGCCACGAGTACGGGCCCGACCAGGACGTAGAGTCCCGCTTGCACTCCGAGGACCAGGACTATGCCTGCCGCCAGCAGCAGCAACGAAGTGACCGTATTAGGAGCAACGGCCTCGAGGACGGGCGCGATCGCCTGATTACTCCTATCGCTCTTCGCGCGCCGGTCCAGGAGGTCGAGGCCGACACCGGTGATCACGGCGAGAACGACCACCTCGGCGCCGAGCGTGCGGTACGCCTGTCCGGGAATCGCGATCAAGACCGAAGTAATAAGGACCGTGCCAAACAGGCTCAGCGTCTGGGCCGCCCGGTTCCGGAGTTCCTGAGACCTCGCGATGGAGACGATCCTGATCGAGACCGCCACGAACAAGAGCCCGATCAGTGCGGCGGCGGCGGTTCCAGTGATCTGGGCGAACGTGTCCCAGGCTTTCAAGCAGATCCTCCCGTCTGCCCAACGGGCCCATGAACGCAGGGCCCTGCCGCGAGAATACGGCTCTAACACGTTCGTGGGCAGAGCGCGCCAAGGCGGCTCGAAGCCTCTGGCGCGCGAGTCGCCGAGGTCAGGATCCCCGGCTCACCGGCGAGACCTTCTACGCCGCCATCATTATCGACGGGCCGCCGGCCGCCAGGAAGCCGGTGCCAGACCCAGCGCCGCTCCGGACGGGGCTGGCCCCGGCGGGCACCAGATCATATTGATCGGTCACCGGTGCTCCCTTGCGAAGTACGCGGCTGCTTTTTTAGGAATGCGTTTTCCATTTCCAGCTCACGGTTGCGGCGCTCCAGTTCCCGCAGCCGCGCCCGGTCCAGAAGTGGTATCTTTTACCCCGGTTCCCGGGCCGCCTGAGCGATCGGCCTGCCTGAGCGATCGGCCTGGCGGAATCAGCCGTCCTCTTGGCGGCTTCTTACTTGAACTCCGGTGAATACCTTTTCAGGAGTCTTGCCCTCGGCATTTGATCTCCCTTCCTTTCCGGCGAAGATCCTATTGGATTCCTGTCCGGAAATTCTGGGCAGCTCACTTCCTACGGCGGCCAGAAGGGCGTAGTGTGGGGACCGTTGCTCCGGACCCAGGCAGCTACGAGCCGCGATATCTCGCGGTGGAAGCAGGGTCCGGAGATTTTCTTTTGAGACGTGTGCCGTCGTAATCGC
>Ga0182014_10001415_pt1 | contig 32074 bp, 31 predicted proteins | sample 612S2DmetaG_FD_120489 | JGI IMG/M metagenome (GOLD analysis project Ga0182014, IMG submission 120489) | Permafrost microbial communities from Stordalen Mire, Sweden - 612S2D metaG | ecosystem: Environmental > Terrestrial > Soil > Wetlands > Permafrost | place: Sweden: Stordalen | collected... | reverse complement strand
GAAGACTCATTGGTCCGCATCGCAGCATGAGCAATCAGACAGAAGAATGGACGTCGAATCGTGATCCAGCAGCACGCTCGATCGCCATGCACCGCTCCCGGAGGGAGCCATCGAGAATAGCCCTAAATCGGTACGATTGGCGGTTCATGAAACAGGAATGAACCGCGAACCAAAAGAACAATGCTGCCGTTGCCTGCAGTTCGCCGCTCCCGGAGGGAGCCATCGAGAATAGCCCAGCATGGAGTCCGCCACAGCGGACGGAATGCTGGGTATGCTGGCCGAAGATACCATGCGCCCCGTCGGGGCGCTGCGAAAGCTGAAAGCTAGAGGCTAGAAGCTAGAAGCTGAAAAAAGGGAGCCCCATGGCAGAATCGAAAACCCACAAAATCACCCTCATCCCTGGCGACGGCATCGGCCCCGAAGTCACCCACGCCGTCGTTCGCATTCTCGAAGCCACCGGCGTCAAGATCGACTGGGAGCGCTTCTCCGCCGGAGCCGAAGCCTTCGAGATCCATGGCGAGTACATCCCCGCCGCCCTCTACGAATCCATCGAACGCAACCGCGTAGCCCTCAAGGGCCCGGTCACCACCCCCATCGGCGGCGGCTTCAAAAGCATCAATGTCACCCTGCGCAAGAAGTTCGACCTCTTCGCCAACTTCCGGCCCATCAAGAATCTCCCCGGCCTCGCCACCCACTGGCCCGGCGTCGACCTCATCATCGTCCGCGAAAACACCGAGGGCGAGTACGTCGGCCTCGAGCACGAAGTCGTCCCCGGCGTCGTCGAGAGCATCAAGGTCATCAGCGAGAAAGGCTCCACGCGCATTGCGAAGTTTGCCTTCGAGTATGCCCGCAAGCACGGCCGCAAAAAGATTCACTCCATCCACAAGGCCAACATCATGAAGCTCTCCGACGGTCTCTTCCTGCGCTGCGCCCGCAAGGTGGCCGAAGAGTTCCCCGACGTCTTCTACGGAGAGCAGCTCATCGACAACACCTGCATGCAGTTGGTCATGAACCCCTTCCAGTACGACACGCTTCTGCTTGAGAACCTCTACGGCGACATCGTCAGCGATCTCTGCGCGGGCCTGGTCGGCGGCCTTGGCCTCGTTCCCGGCGCCAACCTCGGCGTCGAGTGCGCCATCTTCGAAGCCGTCCACGGTTCCGCGCCCGACATCGCCGGCAAAGACGTTGCCAACCCCACCGCACTCCTTCAATCCGCCGTCCTCATGCTGCGCCACATCGGCGAACCCGCCGCGGCGGACAAAGTGCAGAAGGCACTCGAGGCCGTCTACGCTGAGCGCAAAACCCTTACCCGAGACGTAGGCGGCACTGCGGGAACCAGCCAGTTCGCCGACGCCGTGCTGGCAGCGATCGGCTAGCCCGCACTCTCCAACTTGCGCAGAATAAGAACCACTCCCGTCGTCGAGTCGTTTTCTTTGTCGTAGATCGGCGATGAACCGATTTCTACATGCATCTCGCGGCGCTCGCGATCGAGAATCGTTGCGGTGGCTTTTGCCGGCTTTTCCAGCGACAAGCTGAACGTCAGCTCGCTTCGATCGCCCGAAAGAAAAGCCTGTATTGGCAGTCCCTCTTCAATCGACACGCCGGTCAACTCCGAGGCCTTCCAGCCTAGCAGCGCTTCGGCGGCAGGGTTCGCTGACCGGATAAACCCAAGCGAGTCGGTGACGACGATCGCTTCGCAAATGGAATCCAACACGCTCTGCAGCCAGACGCTGCTGCGGCGCGCATCTTCGAAAGCGTTTTTCGCGTCCGTCACATCCACGCAGATCATGCGCATACCTGCCGGGTTTCCTTCTGGGTCGTGAATCAGGCGGCGAAAAATCTCGTACGTACGAAACTGCCCCGAGCGGTCGTAGAGCGACCTGCGCACCACAGCAGGTTCATCTCCCGACTCGAGAGTGGAGCAATAGGCGGCAAAGCTTGGGTCTTTTTCGTCTGTTGCCACCAGATCCCAGGCCATCCTGCCGATCAGTTCGCCGTTTGCAAGATGATGGAGCGCCAGGCACGCGCGATTGGCGCTGGTAATAATCCCGTGAGCATCGATTTCGACATAGGGCAGGGGCAACTGGTCGAAAGGGTTCAAATCGGCTCGATCCGCTGCGGCGGGGGCCTTCGCGGGCACATTTCGAGCGGCGGCTTCGGCGGGTGTGAGAGCATTCACAGGGATTACCTCTTCTTGGCCTGGTTTGCCGACATCCTCAGCAGATCGTCAGCGTTCTGGAGACGGTTTATGGGGGTTAGTTCGAATGTAATCGGGATGCGCAGCATGGTTGCGCGGCCCGCCACTTTGACGGTGCTTTCGCGATTCTGCGCGATGATTCTGTTCAGCTCCGCGGTCACAATCATTTCGCTGAATCTGCCCTGCAAGATGGCCAGCAGGGCGGAGTCGCTCCAGTGGTAGATCGCGTCGGAGCTTTCCAGGCCGGCGGTGAGGAAGGCGGAGACGGCCATCAGGCAGTCCTCCACCGCCTCGGGGCCGAAGCGCTGGCTGATGATGTCGAGACAACTGAGGCGAAACAGCACGATGAAGCCGTCCCCGCCTGCAGCCATGATCTTGCGCAGATGTTCCACCGCGCTGCCCCCACCGCGAAGGCCCGCGGCATTGTCATTGGCGGTCGAACTGTCGGCTGCCCGGAGCCGCGCCGCCATCTGTTCCGCCGGTCCCTTACCGGCGAGCGGGTGAAGAAACAAATTGATTGTCTCCCGGCAGCCATTGATCTCCACACCGGTGACGAGGCGCTTAACCGTCTGTGCCAGTGGCGCGGCGCTTGCGGAAGCGGGGTCGACGCCCAGGTTTGCGAGCAGCTCGCCGAGCAAGGTCGAGACCAGGTTGCGCCAGGCCGTAAGCTGTTCACGGAGTGCGGCTTCTGCACCATTGCGATAGCTTTCGAACTCGCGCAGAATGGAGCTGATCAGCGCCAGCTTCTCCTCTTCGGGAAGCCGGTCGGGGAGGCGGCGCGACAGTTCCGCCACCTTGGCGCGAAACGTTCGGTAGCAGTCGGCATCCAACTCAGGCACGCCCGCCGCAGCCCCCTCCACCAACAGCGTGAGGCACCGTTCCACAGCGGCAAGCCCGGTCTCGTCGCTGGCCGAGGAATGGGACTGCCCCCAGCCGCTCAACTGCTTCAGATTCATCCGTGCAGGCTCCTGTAGACGCTGATCGGCTGAAACTCCCATTCCTTCAAGAAAATGCGATCCATCGAATCCGGCTCGCCCTTCGTTCCGCCTCCCCGAAAAAATGAAACTTCGCCCTCTCGCCGTGCCCGCTGACTCGCTGACTCGCTCTCCCCGCGCGCCGGGGGCTGACTTGCCGCTTTGTTCTTAACCGTGCAGGCGGCCCGCTCATCCACCCCGAAAAATCACCATGAACCTTGAAAAGCTGTGCCCCGGCGAGGTACCCTCCGGGTCGGCGGCCTCATCGCGATGAGCGGGTCTTCCGATCCGTCCAGAATGGCCTGCGTCTAAACCCACACTCCTGTACACTGGAGTGTTCACGGCTATGAAAAACAGACAACCCATCGGCATCCTCGGCGCCACCGGAATGGTCGGCCAGCGTTACATCCAACTCCTCGAAAACCACCCCTGGTTCGAGATCGCCTGGCTTGCGGCCAGCGACCGCTCCAGCGGAAAGACTTACGGCGAGGCCGCCAAGTGGCGCCTCGACACGCCGCTGCCCGAGCGCATCGCCAGGATGACCGTGGCGCCCGCCGATCCCGAGGGTGCGCCCAAGGTGATCTTCGCCTCCATCGACGCCGCTTTTGCCCGCGAGATGGAGCCGCGCTTTGCCGCCGCCGGTTGCGCCGTTGTCTCCAACTCCAGCGCCTTCCGGATGGCTCCGAATGTGCCCCTGGTGCTTCCCGAGGTCAACGCCGAACACCTCCACCTGATCGAAGAGCAATCCTGGCGCAAGGAGTCGGGCGGCTACATCGTCACCAACTCCAACTGCACCGTCATGGGCCCGGTGATGGCTCTCAAGCCCATCGCGGACCGCTTCGGAATCGAGCAGATCTTTGCCACCTCGATGCAGGCCGTCAGCGGCGCAGGCTACCCTGGCGTCGCATCCATGGACATCCTCGACAACGTTGTGCCTTACATCCCCAACGAAGAGGAGAAGATGGAAGAGGAGATGCTCAAGCTGCTGGGCAAACTGGATGGGCAGGTGGTCACCCCGCTGAGTGCGCGCATGAGCGCAAGCTGCAATCGTGTGCCGGTCGTTGACGGCCACACCGTAAGCGTCAGCATCAAGCTCGCAAACAGGGCCACCCGCGAAGAGATCCTCGCCGCCTGGGCCGAGTTCCGCCCCCTCGCCGGTCAGAATCTGCCCAGTGCTCCCGATCAGCCCGTCGAGTGGGCCCCCCAGCCCGATCGTCCGCAGCCTCGCCTTGATCGCAACCGCGGCAAGGGCATGGCCGCGACTGTTGGCCGTCTGCGCCCGTGCGGCGTGCTCGACTGGAAGTTCACCGTGCTCTCGCACAACACGATTCGCGGCGCCGCCGGAGCCACTATCCTCAACGCTGAGCTGCTCGCCAGCCTCGGCAAACTTGAATCGTTGGCCACGGCCTCCGCCCGCGCCTGAGATCTAATGGAAGGCGCGGTTTTGAAAGGGTACGGCTTTAGCCGTGCCGCAAATGCAACCAAATCGACATGGGCTTTAGCCCCTGAGGTTTGCGTTCCACGATGTAAATGAGTTCTTTCGCAAGCCGCCGAAACTCGCCTGAGACGCCGGCAACGAACCATTGGGAAGATTGGCATGAACCTGGTAGTCATGAAGTTTGGCGGCACGTCCGTGGAAGACCCGGCCGCCATCGGGCGCACCGCGGCCATTGTGGCCGGGCGCGTAGCCATGGGCAAACAACCCGTCGTCGTCGTCAGCGCCATGGCCAAGGTCACCGACCAGTTGCTGCGGGCCGCCGGCGCCGCCGCCCAGGGCGACCGCACCGGCGCGCTGGCCATCAGCTCCCGCCTCCGTTCGCGCCATCGCGACACCGCCTGCGCCCTGGTGAGAAACCCTGCCGAAGCCGCCGCGCTTGTCGCCTTCATCGACGAAAAGTTCGACTCCCTCGACGAGGTCCTGCGCGGCCTCGCCGCGATCCTGGAACTCACCCCGCGCATCTCCGACCTGATCGTCAGCTACGGCGAGCGCATCTCCAGCCGCATCGTAGCCGCCGCCTTCTGCGAGCAGGGCATCGATGCCGTGCATGTCGACGCGCGTGAGATCGTCGTCACCGACTCGCAGTTCCAGAAGGCCGTTCCCCAGGACGCCATCATCGACCTGCGTGCCCAGGAGAAGCTCCTCCCGCTCACCGCCGAAGGCAAAGTCCCGGTCATGGGCGGCTTCATCGCCTCCAACGAGGCCGGCATCACTACCACCCTCGGCCGTGGCGGCTCCGACTTTACCGGCGCTCTCATCGGCGGCGCGCTCAACGCCGATGCCATCGAAATCTGGACCGACGTCGACGGCATCATGACCGCCGACCCGCGCGTCTGCCCCGATGCGCTGCGCGTCAAAGTCATCAGCTTTGAAGAAGCCGCCGAACTCGCCTACTTCGGCGCCAAAGTCCTGCACCCGGCCACCATCCTGCCCGCCGTCAAGAAGAACATTCCGGTGCTGGTGCTCAACAGCCGCAATGCGGCCAACGAAGGCACGCGCATCATCTCGCTCGCGCCCCACTGCAAGAGCCCCTTCAAGTCCATCTCAGTCAAGAAGAAGCTCAGCATCATCGACGTCGTAGCCAGCCGCATGTTGATGACCCACGGCTACCTCAGCCAGATCTTTGCCATCTTCGACAAGCATCAGTGTCCGGTCGACATGGTTTCCACTTCGGAGGTCTCCGTCTCGCTCACCGTTGACTCGAACGAAAAGCTCCCCGCCATCGCCGCCGACCTCAGCAAGCTGGCCGACGTCAAATACGAGGGCAAAAAGGCCCTGGTCTGCATGGTGGGCGAAGACATCCGCGGCCAGAACGGGATCGCCGCACAGGTCTTCAACGCCGTCCGACACGTCAACGTGCGCATGATCTCCCAGGGCGCCAGCGAAATCAACATGAGCTTCATGATCGAAGAGGACGACGCCGACGAAGCCATCCGCTCCCTCCACGCCGCCTTCTTCAGAGAACCCGACCCCGAAATCTTCGACGTAGAAGCGAGAAAGACAGTTCACAGTTCTTAGTTCACAGTTCACAGTTAACCGCTGCTGTGCAGTTTACAAACTACGGACTAAGAACTGTGAACTATGAACTGCGAACTGCTCCAAAGGAGCCCATGCTCATCCTCGTACTCGGCAAAGGAAAAACCGGCAGCCTCGTCGCCGAAGTCGCGCGCCAGCGCGGTCACGGCGTCCGCGCCCTCGACATCAACGAGAACCAGCATGCCGCGGCGCTCACCGCTCCCAATCTCGCCGGCGTCGATGTCGTCGTCGATTTCACCGCCCCCGAAGCCGCTGTCGAAAATATCCGCGCCGTCCTCGCTCTCGGCGGCCGCATTGTCGTCGGAACCACCGGCTGGTACAAACAACTCGACGAGCTGAAGGCCCTCGCGCACAGGCGCGGCGGCGCACTCCTCTACGGAACCAACTTCTCCATTGGCGTACAGAAGCTCTTCCGCCTCACCGCCGAACTCGCCCAGCTCGAAGGCTACAGCTTCTCCATCGACGAAACCCACCACACCTCCAAGCTCGACGCCCCCTCCGGCACCGCCCTCACCTTGAAAGAGATCATCCTCTCCGTCCGCCCCGGCATCGAGATTCCCGTAACCTCACACCGCATCGGCGACGCCAAGGGCGAGCACATCGTCACCGCCAAGAGTGAGTACGACATCCTCGAGCTGCGCCACGACGCCTCCAGCAGACGCGGCTTCGCCCTGGGCGCCGTCCGAGGCGCAGAGTGGCTGGCTGGCAAATCCGGTGCCTGGGAGTTCCGCGAAATATTCGGGGAGCTGTGAATCCGGGCGGGCGCCCGATCAGGCCGGGATGGCCAGCTTCATGACTTCTGTGGTTGGTTCGGGAATTGGCAATCCATCCTCGCGCATGCCCTCAATGTGGAACTCAATTCCTTCACGAAGCAGGCGTTTCGTCTCCTCAATCGTAGCCCCGGCTACACCCAGCCCGGGCAGGTCCGGAGCGTAGGCGCTCCAGCCGTTCGAGGTCTTCTCAAACACCACCGCAAATTCCATCATTTCAAGTCCGCCTGTTTGAGAATATTATTCAGCGTTCCCTTGTCCATCTCCTGCGATGGGTGCCCCGCAACCGTGACCCTTCCCGGCTTTGATGGGTGCTTGAATTGCCGGTGGCTGCCCTTCTGGGCTACCTGATACCAGTCGTCGCTTTCGATCAACTTCAGCAGGTCGCGAACCTTCATCCTGAGAGCCTGCCTTTGATGCGAATTATACGCTTGCAGCGATCGTTGTCGCCTCGTGGGCCGCCCGCTTCCGTATGTTCGCGATGTAGATCCCTCCCCGCCGCCCCGCCCGGTATACACTCTCTATTTGGTGGAAACCGCCGGTTTCCGCGGCGCTATCTTTGTGCCCCCGCTAACCGGCTGCGCCCCCGCCGCTTCTTCGACCGCCTCTTTATCTCCAGTCGAACGCGAATGGCGAAGACAAGTGAAGCGTGCATCGGGATTTCCATCAATCGTTTTTTAATGGCAATGGCCCTGACGGCTGTTGCCCAAGGAGAGGTGAAAATGTCGATCTGGGGAACTACGAAAGAGGGCGTTGCCGTGCCGATCTACACGCTGAAGAGCGCGCAGATCGAGGTGCGGGTGATGGCGTACGGAGCCAAGCTGGTCAGCATCCGCACGCCGGACCGTTCCGGCAAAGTGGCGGACGTGGTGCTCGGCTACGATACGCTTGAAGGCTATCTGAACGACAACAGTACGTACTTTGGAGGCATCGTCGGCCGGTACGGAAACCGCATCGCTCTGGGCAAGTTTTCCATCGACGGCGCAACCTACCACATCCCGATCAACAATGGCGCCAACACGCTGCACGGCGGCCCGATCGGCTTTGACCGCTATGTCTGGGATGCGAAAGAGATTCCCAACGGCGTGGAATTCACCCACGTCAGCCCCGACGGCGACATGGGCTACCCCGGCGCCCTCACGGCAAAGGTCAAGTACACGCTGGCAGGCAACACCCTGCGCCTCGATTACTCGGCGTCCACCGACAAGGCAACCGTGGTCAACCTCACCAATCACGCCTACTTCAATCTGCGCGGCGACGACCAGGGCACCATCCTCGACGAAGTACTGGAACTGAATGCCGATCGCTATACGCCGGTGGACGGGGGCCTGATCCCGACCGGTGTGCTCGCGCCCGTGGCCGGCACGCCTTTCGACTTCCGCAAGCCTGAAGTTGTCGGCGCGCGCATCGAATCCGACTCCGAACAGATGAAGCTCGGCGGCGGCTACGATCACAACTTCGTTCTCAACGGCAACGCCGGCACGCTGCGCCTCGCGGCCGTCATGACCAGCCCGGAAAGCGGACGCCGCCTGACCGTCGAGACCACCGAGCCCGGCATCCAGTTCTACTCCGGCAACTTCCTCGATGGAACTTTTACTGGCCGTCACGGTGTCAAGTACGAGATGCGCACCGGCTTCTGCCTCGAAACGCAGCATTTTCCAGATTCGCCGAACCAGCCCAACTTTCCCAGCACAGTTCTGCGCCCCGGCGTTACGCGCCACTCCACCACCACCTTCGCCTTCAGCACCGTAAAGGCGGAGTAAGCACTGAACCGGCTCCAGGATGCCTGTAATGAACCTCTGAAATGAGTCGAAGTTTTGAAAGGGCACGACTTCAGTCGTGCCGTAAGTCAGGCAAAATGAACCCGGGCTTTAGCCCCCGAGGGAAGATCCGCCTGATAGATTGGGCTCTTTCAGAGATTCCCTAACCAAAACTGGTTGTCCCATCCTGACCAGGTTGTTCGTGGTCAGGATGGGATAGCTGCCTGGTAGGCCTGCGCGATTTCGCCGTTCCCCCGTCCGGGGTACCAAGGCCTCGTTCACCGCGCCGGATCTATACTTACCGCAACGCTCAATCTCCACCAAACTGGCCACATTGCCTTCACGTCGTGCTTCGCGAAAAGGAAAGAGAAACCCATGCGCGCTTCACGCACTGCTCTCTTGCTGACGCTTCTTTTCGTCGCCGTCCCGACGGTAACCCTGTCTCCAGCCCGTGCGCAAACCCCGGCGGCAGCCCCCGCGCAGACGGAGCAGAAGACATTCGCCTATGAAGTCGTCTCCATCACACCCCGCAAATCCGGCGACGAAAGCAGCAGTTGGCGCACTGCCACCGATCGCATCGTAATGACCAACGTTCCTTTGATCTCGCTTGTGTACAGCGCCTACCACATCATTATCGACGACCAGATTTCCGGCTTGCCCGGCTGGGCGCGCTCGGATCGCTACGACATTCAGGCCAAGATGGACGAACAGGCGACTGCGGCCTGGAAGAATCTCACGCGCCAGGAGCAGAGTCAGCAACAGCAGCTCATGATCCAGGCCCTCCTTGCCGACCGCTGCCAGCTCAAGGTGCATCGCGAAACAAAGCAGCTTCCCGTCTACGATCTCGTCATTGCCAAGGGCGGGCTAAAAATGAAGGAAGCCAAAGCGGCCGCGGACAGCCGCTACATGTTCGGCCCCGGTCATTTCAACGCGCAGTCGGTCTCAATCGAGAGTCTGTCCTCCAGCCTGTCAGGCGAGGTCGGCCGCATCATCGTCGACAAAACCGGCCTGGGCGAAAAGAAGTTCGAATTCGACCTCAAGTGGACGCCCGACGACCAGCAGGGAACCGCCGACGCCGGCCCTTCGCTCTTCGCCGCCATCGAAGAGCAGCTTGGGCTCAAGCTCGTCTCCTCGCGTGGTCCTGTAGAAACCGTGGTCGTCGACCACATGGAAAAACCCTCGGAGAACTAGCGCCTTTTTTTGTAACGAAATGTTAATTTCTCCTGCGAAATCCACACTCCCGGCCCTGCGCCGATCTCCGCGCTTCTATTCGTTATAAACTTGGAATTGATGGAAATTACAGGTTGCGGTACCGCTATTGTCACGCCCTTCCGGCCGGATGGATCGGTCGATGAGCCCGCGCTTTGGGCGCTGGTCAACTGGCAAATCGAGTCGGGCATCGACTTTCTCGTCGCCTGCGGTTCGACCGGCGAGGCCGCCACGCTGGAAGAAGACGAGTGGCTCAACACGGTACGCATCGTTATCGAGGCGGCTGCCGGGCGCGTCCCCGTCTGGGCCGGCTGCACGCACAATTCCACCAAGACGCTGGTGCGCCAGGCCGGACTCCTCAAGCGCATTTACGGCCTCAGCGCCGTGCTCTCGGCAAATCCCTACTACAACAAGCCCACGCAGGAGGGCCAGTTCCAGCACTTTCTCGCCCTGGCCCGCGAAGTCGATCCGCTCCCGGTATGCCTCTACAACGTGCCCGGCCGTACTGCGGCCAACATCGAGCCCGAGACGGTAGCGCGCCTGGCCGCTGCGGCAAAGAACATCCAGGCCATCAAGGAGGCCAGCGGCAAGCTCACCCAGTTTGCCGAGTTGACCCACATCCTTCCCCGCGGCTTCAAGATCTTCTCCGGCGACGATAACCTGACCCTCGGCGCCATCGGCGTCGGCGCTCACGGCCTCATCAGCGTCGCCTCCAACGAGGCGCCCAAAGAAGTCGCCCAGATGGTCCACTATGCGCTCAACAATAACTGGGCTGAAGCACGGGAACTGGAACGCCGCTTTGCGCAACTGTTCGAAGCCAATTTCTGGGAGTCGAATCCGGGGCCGGTGAAGACAGTGCTCAAGCTGATGGGCCGCTGCTCGGATCATGTGCGCCTGCCGCTCGTTCCGCCTACCGCCGGCACGCAGGCGCGTCTCGAGCGGCTGGCCGGCGAACTGGGCCTGCTGAAACACGCGCCTCTCCCCGCCGGTTTGCGCTCTGAAGTCTTCTAAGACCGCCGTCTGCTCCGTGCCGCTAATGGTGTCCGCCAAACAGATGTTCGTGTATGTTTTGAAAGGGCACGACTTCAGTCGTGCCGAGAATGCCGCAGAATGACCGTGGGCTTTAGCGCATGAGGCATTGTCGGCGCGCCCCGCAGTCTTTTTCAAGATTCTCCTGGCGCGGGAGCTGCTCAATGCTGCCCGACTTCTCTCAACAACTTATCTGGATTGTTCACCTTGCAGATTGATGAAACGTCCTGCGAAGTCGCCGTTCGTAACCTGTCACCGAAAAACATCGACTGAGAATTCCACCCTCCGAAACAGTTCTCCTGAGTCCCTCATTTTTTTTGCATCCAACTCCGCAACTTCCCCAAAAATTCTGCGTCTAGACTGAGCGACGGGCAGTTTCGACTCGAAACGAGCGTGCTGACCGCGATATTAAAAATTACGGCGATGGCTCCGCACGCGGGCGCGCCCTGGAACGACCTCCTTTCTCTTCCTGCCGAGACGAGTAGAGCCCACGCGGCCTCGCGCCTTCGAGCGTTCCGGGATGGGCCTGCTGCCTCGGCGGCGAGACAAAGTCTGTCGCACCAGGGGAGAGGCAGGCAATCCTGCCCACTCGGCGTTCGCTCTTCATAAGTTGCGGAGGCTCGCGGAAAGCGAAGTATCCGAATATGTCCCCCAATTCCCCTAAGAAGCCTTTGAGGCTGGCATTCCTTTTGCTGACTGCGGCCGCGATCCTCGCCACCGGCTGCACCAGCGGCGTGGTGAACCATTCCATCCCGCCCGCCACAACCGGGCCGGCATTCGTCGTCGGCACCGACGCTCCCATGGCAGCCGTCACCTCGCTTGCCGTGCAAATCAACAGCATCGTGCTGACCGACAGCAGCGGAAACACCGCTAACCTGATCAGCGGCACGCCCACCGTCGACTTTGCCCGCTACAACGGGCTCCAGTCGTTGATCGACATGAACGACGTGCCGGTAGGTACCTACACCAGCGCCACCATCTCGCTCGGAACGGCAACCCTCGGTTACCTCGACACCACTACCCCTCCCCCGGCTATCAAGACGCAAGCTGCCACGCTGACCTCATCGACCGTGACGGTCACCCTCAATAAGCCGCTGGTCATCGCGCACGCCGCAGCCCCTGTAGGCCTCCGTGTTGACTTCGATCTGGCACAATCCATCCAGGTGGACTCAGGCGGCAATATCACCGGAACCGTTAACCCCACATTCGACGTGGCCGCGGTGGCGAACACCGATGGCGGCGCTTACATTGACGAGTTCGTTGCAGGAGTTGTGAGTGTCAATACAACCGGACAGTCGTTTGTCGTCCAGGGACCCCACGGCGAGCAGTTCACCATCTCCGTCAACGGGCAGACCGAATGGGATGGCAGCGCCAGCCTGAGCACCCTGAACACCAGCAGCATCGTGCAAGTCTCCGGCCAGCTCGATCCGGCCGATCAGACCCTGGATGCCGACGAAGTAGCGGTTCTTTCGGATAAGGGCTTCTACGCGGGCGGCCAGGTTACGTACGTGACCCCGTCAACGGGAGCGGCCACCAGCCTCGACCTCTATGTGCGCGGACTGGAGCCCACAACCACCGGCTTAACGCTCGGCCAGATCGCGCAAATCAACCTGACCGGCAGCGAAATCTACTCCATCTACTGGATGCACAATCCATTCACCCAGTTTCTGTTCAACTCCAGCGGATTGGTGGCTGGCCAAAGCGTCGCTGTCGGCGGTCCGGCAACCGGTGCCGCGGATCCCACCAAAGTCTCCGTAACCAGGGTCGCGCTGCGCAACTGGGGCTTCAACGGCACCGTCGTCAAAGGCAGCCAAAGCACGGCGGCCGGTTCGTTCCAGATGCAGATCAACGGATTTGCCGGCATCCTGATTCCGCAGCCCGTCACCGTCTATCTCGGCGCAAAATCGGACTTCCGCTATGGCTTGGGTAAGTTCGCCGACCTGGCCGACGGCTCGAAGATTCGCGTGGTCGGGCTGCTGCTCAAGAATCCAACCACCGGACAAGTCGTGCTGCTGGGCCGCCACGTCGACGGCACTAACCTCACCAACTTTGCCACGGCAGCTTATCAATAAGACCCAATAGTACCCAACGCTTGATCGACATTTGTTACGCCGGGGCCAAATGGGATGGCTCCGGCGTTTTTTTGTCTTGACCTTCGTTCAACACTGATTCTGTGTCAGCCGTCCACTGGCTCCGCCGACCCGAGATGCGATGAAGCCTCGCCGTCCAGCATCGCCCGCCAACTCGCGAACTTGCGGGTGCCCATCCATTCCGCGCCCTTTGCGGAATGGGTGGGATACCGAACCAGCCCGCTCTCCCCCTTCATGCGCTACCATTAACTTGAGGAATGAACGTCCTATGTTCGTCGTAGTCTGGCAGTTCGAGATTGCCGAAGATAAAATCGCCGGCTTTGAAGCCGCCTACAGCCCCGATGGCGCATGGGCCAAGCTCTTCCGCACCTCGCCCTGCTACCTCGGCACCGAGCTCCTGCGCGACGCCTACATTCCCGGCAGCTATCTCACCATCGACCGCTGGGCCAGCGAGGCCGACTTCCGCGCCTTCCGCAAGCAGCACGACCACGAATACGAAGTTCTCGACCGCGAGTGCGACTCCCTCACCAGCCGCGAAACCCGCATCGGCGCCTACACCGTCTGAGCAGACATCCCAAAAACCAACCGCTGACTCGCTATCCTCGCGCCAGCGAGGCTGACCCGCTGCATTTGTTTCTGCCCGCGCCCTCCCATTCCGTGCCTGCCAGACGCCCAAATTCAGGCCATTCCATGCCACGAATCAACTTTCTCCATATCTTCGCTATTTTCCGCTGTCATTGTCCCTCCAGCCCTGCTACAATCCCTTCGAAATCCAATTCAAGCCCGCGCCGTTTCCTGCTGGGAAAGCACGCGACGCGCCGGGCGACCTTCTAGGAGCCCTCCCGATGGCGATCGCCGACGACCGCGCCAAAGCCGTAGAACTTGCCCTTGCTCAGATCGAAAAACAGTTTGGAAAAGGGTCGATTGTCCGCCTCGGCTCCCGCGAAGCGCTCCTGCCCATCGCCGTCATCTCCACCGGCTCCATCAGCTTCGACGCCGCCCTCGGCGTCGGCGGAATCCCGCGCGGCCGCGTCACCGAGGTCTTCGGTCCCGAGTCCTCCGGCAAAACCACCATCTGCCTGCAGATCATCGCCGAAGCCCAGCGCGCCGGCGGCCTGGCCGCCTTTGTCGATGCCGAACACGCCCTCGATCCCGGCTACGCCAAAAAGCTCGGTGTCGACGTCGACAACCTCCTCGTCTCTCAGCCCGACTCCGGCGAACAGGCCCTCGAAATCACCGAGGCCTTGGTGAAGTCCGGCGCCATTGACGTGCTGGTCGTCGATTCGGTCGCCGCCCTCGTCCCCAAGGCCGAACTCGACGGCGAAATGGGCGATTCCCACATGGGCCTCCAGGCTCGTCTCATGTCCCAGGCTCTGCGCAAGCTCACCGGAAGCGTCTCCAAGTCCCGCACCGCCCTCATCTTCATCAACCAGATTCGCGAAAAAATCGGCGTCATGTTCGGCAATCCGGAAACCACCACCGGCGGCCGCGCCCTCAAGTTCTACTCCTCGGTCCGCGTCGACATCCGGCGCATCTCCGCAATTAAGGAAGGCGACGTCGTCACCGGGAATCACACCAAGGTCAAGATCGTAAAAAACAAGGTCGCGGCACCCTTCCGCGAAGCCGAGTTCGACATCCTCTACGGCGAAGGCATCAGCCGCGAAGGCGATGTGCTCGATCTCGCCGTCGCCAGCAACATCGTCGAAAAGTCCGGAGCATGGTACAGCTACGACGGCGAGCGCATCGGGCAGGGCCGCGAAAACACCCGCAGCTTCCTCAAGGAAAACAAAGCCGTCTTCGCCAAAATGGATGCCGCCCTCCGCAAGGCCCTCAACATCGGCGCCGTCAAAGCCGAAGTCCCCGAGGTCCCCGCCACCGGCCACGCCGAAGCCAAGGAAGCCGTCCGCGGCCGCAAAGGCTAAGGCAATTCAAGGGCAAATAATTCAAGGACAGACTTGGATGCCCATTCATCGCAGCTTCATCGCGATGAGTGAGATCTGCACGACCCCAACTCCACCCTGACATGCGGGCCCCCATCCTCTTCGCGTTCTTTGCCGGGTTGCTCCGTGCCCCATCCATTTGCCTTATTTCTAGCGAATGGGTGGGATGGGACGACACTCAACAGCCCGTGCATCGGGAGCAACCGCAATCAAGTCGCCCTGAAACTTTATCTCCAGCGTTGGCGTCTGTTGGAGAAGCGTACCCGGCAATTGAATCGAACGTCCGGCGTGTAGTCCGTGAGGAGTACTATGTCGAGGTCGAAGTTTTTGCTAAGAAGGCAAGGGGCTAACGAATGCGCCACAGAACCGGCATCTCCATGAAATACGCTCTCCTTACAGCCTTTCTCGTTCTCGCCTCCACAATGTTCGCGCAGGACGGCGTGGTCGGCATCCACGATCCATCCACCGTTATCGTGGACAACGGCAAGTACTACACCTACGGGACCGGCGGCGGCTCCCTGGTTTCAGACGATGGCTGGACATGGCGTCGCGGAACTCCGCCTTCCCGCACCGGATTGGCCCCGGACGTGATTCATCTCGGTGACCGGTTTTATGTGTACGTCGCCCGCGGCACTGGGCCGCAGCCTCATGCCGAGATCGACGTGATCTGGACCAAGACCCTCGACCCGAATTCTCCCGATTACAAGTGGACGGATGGCGGCATGGTTGCCAGCTCCGATGGCGTCGAAGACAGCAATGCCATCGACCCGGGCGTATTTCACGATCCAACCACCGGCAGGCTATGGCTGGTCTACGGCTCCTACTTCGGCTACATCCGCCTCGTCGAGCTCGATCCCAAGACCGGCGGCCGCCTCAATCCCAAGGACACGCCCCGCAATCTTGCCATCAACTGCGAAGCCTCCGACATGATCTACCACGATGGCTGGTATTACCTGCTGGCTACGCACGGAAGTTGCTGCGCCGGTACCGACTCCGGCTATAACATCCGGATGGGACGGTCGCGGGCGGTTACCGGTCCATTCCTCGACGCCGATGGCGTGGACATGATCCAGGGCGGCGGCAAGCTGTTGATCGGCTCTGGCGGCCGCTATGTCGGAGCAGGCCACTTCGGGCTACTCGATCTCGGCGACGGCGTCCAGAAGTTCTCCATGCACTGGGAGGCCGATATGGATAGGGGCGGCGCCAGCGTGCTCGATATTCGCCCCCTGCTCTGGAAGGATGGATGGCCGGTCGCCGGCGAAAAGCTTCGCGGAGGCACTTTCGAACTTGAATCCGTGCGCACGGGCACAGCCCTCGAACTCGCTGTCGAGGGAATGCCAGTCGGCGGAAGGAGATCGCGGTTCAGAGGCGGTCCGCCGCCAAGCGGAGCGGCCCCAGCCGGAGCACCACCAGCCGGTGCGCCGCCAAATGGCACTCCGCCCACAGCGGGCGAAGCACCACGGCCAGGCGGTCCCGGTGGCCCCGGCGGTCCGGGCGGCGGAATGTTCGGTGGGACAGGCAAACCGATTCCGGACCAGGATGCCGCACAGGTCTCCGCAAATTGGCCCGCAGGCAACGTCGACACCCGCATGGCGACCTATCTTTGCCAGGCTCAGCAGAAGTGGCAGATCACTGCGGTCCCCGATGCGGGCGGTTACCCCGGCTCACCCTATTTCAAGATCACCGTCGCCGGCACCGATCGTACGCTGGCCGCCACCGCCGACGCGGAACTGGTCGTACTCCCCGCCTACACCGGCGCTCCGGAGCAGTTGTGGCGTATCGATCAGCTTGCCGACGGTTCCTGGCGCATCATGCCCAAAGCGGTTCCCAACTCAAAAGAGCCGGTAGCCCTTTCGGCAATCGGTTCAAGCTTCGCGACCCTGTCCAAATTCGACCCCAAGAGCATGAAACAGCACTGGCTCCTCAAAACGCCGTAGTGCACAGTCTCAGAAGTTCGCAGCAAACCAACAGTTGTCATCCTGAGCGAACGGCGAAACAGCAGTTGTCATCCTGAGCGAACGGCGAAACAGCAGTTGTCATCCTGAGCGAACGGGGCCCCAAGCGCTTTTCAGCTTGGGGGTGGTGAGTCGAAGGATCCGCTGTTGTTCTTCAATGAATTTCGGAGACCGCACACTAGGGAAACTCCGATCGATTCGATGTTTTGAAAGGCACGGCTTCACCGCTGAGTTGAAAGATGCTTCTCGATTCGATGTTTTGAAAGGGCACGGCTTCGCAGCTTGCTGAAAGATGCTTCTCGATTCGAAGTTTTGAAAGGGCACGGCTTCAGCCGTGCCGTAAACGCAGCAACATGAATCTGGGCTTTAGCCCCTGAGGGAACGAACGAATAGACGCGGCAAGCCCGCAAAGGATCTCTTATGAATGCATACGGAAAATCCCTGATAGCATCACTCGCCATCTTCTCCAGCCTGACTCTTGCCGCGGCCACTTCAAAGACCTACGGGCCTTCGCTCACAAGCCCCGCAACCCCAGCACGCCTCACAGCCGCGGACGGCTTTATCCCGCGCTGGTCTCTCCTCGAACCCATCCCTGTGACCGGACTGACCCAGAAGGAAGTCCGTGAAATCGTCAAGAAAGACTACTTCCCCGGCCAGCAGACCATGATCCCCACAGATGGGCAGAAGGAAACCGTCGGCGACGCGGCGCTCACCTGGCACGCCGTCGACACCAGGCTCTACAACGTGAACCTCTATCACTTCGCCTATGCGCTGGGTAAGCCGACCAGCAATGTTTTGTTCTGGGCAGTCACCATCGTCAACAGCCCGGAGGAGATGCACAGCGTGCGCTTGGCCATCGGCTCCAATGCCGCCTCGGTCTGGTGGGTCAATGGCGAGGAGCTGGTCGGAATCTACGGTGATCGCCAGACGGTCATCGACGACGGCGTCTCCAGGCGCATCACACTCAAGAAGGGGCCAAACGTGGTGCGCGCCGCGGTCATCAACGGCGGCGGAGCCACCGACTTCTGCGCCCGTTTCCTCGATGCCAACGACAAGCCCGTGAAGGGCCTGACCGTCACCCTGACCGAACCCGGCAAATAAAGCGGCCGGGTGCCCGATGTCCCCCTTTTGGGACCTCGGATTCACGTACGATGGAGGTCCGAGTCGAATTCCATGTCTACGACGCCCTCCACCGTTTGTACAATTACAGTGTGTATATCTCCATCCCACTTCACCGGCAAAGAACGTGACACCGAATCGGGGAATGACTACTTCGGGGCTAGGTACTACGCGAGTTCAATGAGCCGCTTCATGTCGCCGGATTGGAGCGAAAGTCCGTGGGCTGTTCCGTATGCTGATTTGGACAACCCGCAGACGCTGAACCAATATAGCTACGTGCAGAATAATCCACTGTCTCGGACCGATATCTTTGGTCATGCCAGCGACCCTTGTAATGGAATTCCAAATTGCGTATCAGTGACAGCAGACCCACCGCCAATGATTCCTTTGATGGCAATTTTCGTAGGTGATGGGCATCACTTTTTCCCTCAATCTCTGTACCGAGATGCGAGCGAATACGCCAAACAAATCTACTCAAACTGGAAAACGGGCAAACTGCCCGTCCCCGGCCTCCACGGAGGGCGCACAAAGGAACACAATGACTATATTGCGAAGGTCAAGGAGATAATCCAAAAGCTTCAGGATAAATTCGGAAAGCCTATATCTGAATGGGGAGAGGAAGAGGTCAAAGAATCCGTACAGGAAATTCGCGCCGAAGCCGGGAAAGGGGAAGGGGCCATCCAAAAACTGCTCGATAATATCGAGGGAAACAACCCAGCCGCGAACACCGTTAGAGATGCTGTGAAAGGTTTAGAGGAGTTGCAGTCTGACCCCGACGTTGACCAGTTTGAGAAGGAGATTATTTCTACCCTGTGACACCCGACCAACACTTCGGCGGACACCGAAAAACAGATTTCATGGAGATGACGATCAAAACAGATTCCGAAAAGCCTATCAATCATCTTTATCCGATTTTTGTTCGAACTGGCCGAAGCCCGCAGAAATTCAGAGCGGGCTTCATGAACGGACAAGGGAATACAGTCATTCCGCCTGCATTTGAAGATGCAGGAGACTTTCGCGATGGTCACGCTCCGATCCAGCTTCACCAACGCTGGGGCCTGATCGATATGCAAGGCGATTTTCTTTTTCCCTGCGAATGGGCTTTCCCCACGCGGTTCGTGAATGGCATCGCGGTAATCCGCGACAAACGCGGATCAAATCCTGAGCGCCGAGGGTATCTACGAAAGGATGGAGTATGGATTGTCGAACCAAAATACATCCTTGCGACCTCTTTTTCGTGCGGCATGGCGCAGGTTTTCGATGGCCGTATGTACGGCTTCATAAATGAGAATGGTGAAGAGACTATTCCGCTGGTCTTTAAGGATGCTCGGGGCTTTAGCGAAAATCTCGCGCCGGTAAAACTCGACGAAAAATGGGGCTATATTGACACGCTGGGAAATAGCGTAATCCGTCCACAATTTGATGCCGCCATGCCGTTTAGTGAAGGGATGGCGCGTGTATGTGTCAATCAAAAATGGGGCTTTATTGACCGTGCCGGAGAAATTGCAATTTCTCCACAATTCGCAATGGTTTGGGATATGCATTCGGGGCTATCGGCTGCAAATTCGCAAGAGCGATTTCCAATGGGCTTCATCAACAAGTTCGGAGAATTCGTTATTGAACCCGCTTACGAGCATGTCCGAAATTTCCAGGAGGGCGTCTCTTGTGTGAGGCCGATCAATCAACGGTTTACGTGTTTCATAAACACAATCGGCAAGCTGGCTTTCGCCGGCGAGTTCTGGAGTGCCGAATCCTTCTACATCGAGCGGGCATTAGTTAAGACTGAGAAGACAATCGCCTACATCGATACCGAAGGCAGTATGGTCTGGGAAGCTCCGATAGTGGATAGGACAGTGTTGCCGTTTTAGCAGTTTGTGAATCCAACCGGCATGGTCAGCGGGGGCAGGTGGCCCGGTCATCCCCCTGGATGAATCACATTGAGCCACGAGTAGCTGTGCCCCGTTCATCACAGTTCTATCGTGATGAGCGGGCGTTGCGCAGGTGCCCCGGGAGCTTCGCTTTGGTCACCTAGGATAGCTCACGTTCCTGCCGTCCTTTACAGCTATTGCATCGCGGCGTCTTCCGGCTCGGGCTGCGCCTCGCCCAGCGGCGGGTACGACGCCGTCGGCAACATTCTTGGCGGGTGGCCCCGGTCTCGATAACAACACCCCCCAATCCCGAGGGTGCCCCCGGTCCCTCGCCATTGGGGACCGGGGAGGTGGGCTCAATATCACCGCAGGCGGATTCACAATTGGAGTATCCCCGCTGTGCATGAAAGGTCAGCGCATCCGATATCAGCAAACCTGGGAGTTCCACTTCCTGACGTTCAGTTGTTATCACCGTCGTCCTTACCTGTCCACCATTGCGGCGATGGAACTCTTTGAAAATGCCCTGGAGCGAGTTCGCCTCCGCTATCTGTTTGTGGTAGCCGGTTACGTCGTCATGCCCGAGCATGTCCATCTGCTGGTAAACGAGCCGGCGCGCGCGCTTTTGTCCGCGGCGATCCAGGCCCTCAAATTGTCGGTTACGATGCGAAGACGGGAAAGACCCTTCTGGCAGGCGCATTATTACGATTTCAACGTCTCCGAACACGACAAGACAGTAGTGGGACATGATACCTATTTCCCGCTCGGGGTGTTCTGATCTTCCCCAGAAGTCTGGGTCCCCCGACCTCGCCTTTGAAGACCCGGGACTCGTCGCAGGACCAGCCCCGCTTCGCGCCGGCAAAGACGCCAACGACAAGGACACCCATCCTGACCAACTTTCGCGCGTATCCGTCGGCTTTTAGCCAGACTTTCTTCAAAAAACGTCTGCTTCTATCCATACTTTCGAAACGATTTTCTGAAGTAGGTTTTTAAGCCGACGCGTCGGCCCGATCTCCCGGCCTGCAAGCCGGTGATTTCACCCCAGACCTATAGACGTACACAGGCGTTTCTCGCTTGTCTTCGTGTCTGCGCCCGCCGGTCCACTCGCCGCGTACCGCGAACTGGCAGCCGCACCTCCAAAATGCCGTAGAATCCCCATAGCGCCATGTCCATGATCGTGAAGGCCCTCTATCCCGGCACCTTTGACCCGCCCACCAACGGCCACGTCGATCTCATCACCCGCGGCTCCAGGGTCTTCGGTCACCTGACCGTGGGCATCCTCGTCAATCCGGTTAAAAACCCGCTCTTCACCGTCGAGGAGCGCCTGGAGATGCTGCAAGAGGCCACCAGCTCCCTCGAAAACGTCTCCGTTGCCACCTTCGATGGGCTCATGGTCGAGTTTGCCCGCCAGCAGGGTGCGTCGGCGGTGTTGCGCGGCATCCGCGCCATCTCCGACTACGAGCACGAGTTCCAGATGGCCCTCATGAATCGGCGCCTGGCCCCGGAAGTCGAGACCGTCTTCCTGCAGCCCGCCGGCCGCTACTCCTTTGTCAGCTCGAGGATGGTCAAGGAAGTCTTCAGCTTTGGCGGCGACGTCACCGGCCTCGTTCCGCCCAACGTCCTCAAGCGCCTCCGCGCCCGCATCAACGGCAGCTCCTGAATAAGTAAAATCTCTTTCGCTGACTCGCTGACTCGCTGACTCGCTGACCCGCCGCACTCCAACTCCGCCAACACGCGCAACGCGCGGCTAACCCCGCTAACCCCGCTCCCCCACTTTGCGCTTCCCAAAAAATCTGTAAAGATAGGAGTGCTATGACAGTCTCCGCTCCCGCAAAAGTCTTTGCCGACCGCATTGGCCGGATCGAGGTTTCCGCAACCATGGCCGTGGCTGCCGAAGCCGCCAAGCTGCGCGCCCAGGGCATCAACCTGGTCGACTTCGGCGCCGGGGAACCGCACTTCCCTACCCCGCGCCACATCAAGGACGCGGCCATCGCCGCCATTGACGCCAACTTCTCGCGCTACACCGTGGTGCCCGGCATTCCCGACGTGCGCAAGGCCATCGTCGAGCGCCACGCCTGCGACTTCGGCTCCGACTACGACCTCTCCGAAGCCATCTTCACCACCGGCGGCAAGCTGGCCCTCTTCAACACCATCCAGGTGCTCGTGGACCACGGCGATGAGGTCATCCTGCCCGTGCCCTATTGGGTCAGCTTCAAGGACATCGTCCAGTACGCCGGCGGCAAGGTGGTGTTTCTCGAAACCAGCGAGGCCGAGAGCTTCCGCATCACCGCAGACGCCATCGAGAAGGCCATTACGCCGCGCACCAAGGCCATCATTCTGAACTCGCCGTCGAACCCGGCCGGTTCGGTGGTGTCGGCCGAGGATCTGGAGCGGATCGTGCACCTGGCCCACGACCGCGGCATCTATCTGCTTCTGGACGAGTGCTACGTCTACCTGAACTATGCCGGCAAGCCGGTCTCCGGAGGCTCCTTTACCTGGGCCAAGGACCACATTGTGATCCTCGGCTCGCTCTCCAAAACCTATTCCATGACCGGCTGGCGCGCCGGCTACGCCCTGGGGGCAAAGCCCGTCGTCGCCAACCTGAGCAAGCTCCAGTCGCAATCCACGTCCAACGCCACCAGCTTCGTCCAGAAGGCCGCCATCGCCGCCCTGGCCGGTTCCCAGGAATGCGTCTCCGAATTCCGCGCCGAATTCATCGAATTACGTGACTACATGCTCTCCAAACTCGCCGAAATCCCCAGCGTAACCTGCACCAAACCCGAAGGCGCCTTCTATGTATACCCCAACATTTCCGCCTATTTAGGCAAAGGCGGCATCAAAACCGCAACCGAAATGGCCACAAAGCTCCTGCATGAAGCCCACGTTGTCACGGTTCCCGGAGAAGCTTTCGGAACGGCGGAACACCTACGCATCTCCTACCCGGTAACCAAGCAGAACATCGACGAGGGAACGCGCCGGATGGCTGAGTTCCTGACTGGATTGAAGTAGCGCTCCACCGTCTCTTGACCGGGCCGGTTCGGCCAGCCAACGCACCTCAGCTCCGCCGTGAACAGCCGGCGGGGCTTACCTTTTCCTGAATCTTGCAGAATGTGTCGCTCGACACTGTGCAAACATGGTGCCGGTCGGGTAGGATGTCACTTCAATGCCGAAGCCGATTGATTTTCGCCCTGTGATACTTGCCGGAGGAAGCGGAACCCGCTTCTGGCCCAGGTCCCGCCGTGCCCGCGCCAAGCAGGTACTGACCCTGGACGGCGAGCGCTCCATGATTCAGCAGACGGTGGAGAGGCTCAAGCCGATTGCCGGACTGGACAAGACCTGGATTATCACCAATGAATACCTCGCGCATGAGATCGCCGATCAGTTGCCGGGCTTGCCCGCCGGCCATATCGTCCAGGAACCGGTGGCCCGCAACACTGCGCCGGCCTGCGGACTAGCGGCTTTCCTCATCGAGCAGGAGAATCCCGACGCGGTTCTAGGCATCTTTCCCTCCGACCATGTGATCTCGGACGAGCCGCGATTCCTCAAAGCGCTGCAAAAGAGCATCGTGGTGGCCGCGGCGGGCGACAACATCGTGGTCCTGGGGATTGAGCCGGTCCGCGCTGAAACCGGCTATGGCTACATCGAGACCGGCGACCTGGCCAAGGACGATTCCGCTCTCCACGTTCGCCGCTTCATCGAGAAGCCCAACCAGAACAGGGCCGAGGAGTTTGTGGCCGCGGGACACTACTACTGGAACTCCGGCATGTTCATCTGGTCGGCGAGCACACTGGCTAACGCGGTGCGCGAACACCTGCCGGAAACCGCGCCGCTGCTGGAGAGGATCGCCGCCGCTTACGGCACTCCGCAGTTCGACGAGGTGTTTCGCGCGCTTTATCCCAAGTGCGAAAACATATCGGTGGATTACGCCGTGCTCGAGCCCCGCTCAGCCAAGGGCGAGCACCTCTCCCACCTTTATTGCTTGCCCGCCGAGTTCACCTGGAACGACCTGGGTTCCTGGGCCTCGCTCTACGAGTACCAACTCGATACGCGCCTGCGTGGCGATGCCGAAGGCAATGTGACCGACACCGGCGGACACCTTACCATCGAGGCCAGTGACAACTACATCTTCAGCCCCAAGAAGTTTGTTGCGCTGGTGGGCGTTGAAAACCTGGTGATTGTAGACACCGATGACGCGCTGCTGATCGTCCACCGCGACCACTCGCAGGACGTCGGCAAGATCGTGAAGGAACTCGGCAACTCGGGGCGTACGGACCTGATCTGAAGAAGCGGTGATTTGGGAGAGTGGTTGATCCGGGTATCGGAAGCTAGGTCCAGGGCGTCCAGTCTTTCGCTGCTACCGCCTCCACCCGCCGGCTAAAGATCGAGCATCTCCAGAAGTTGGTTCATGGTCAGCCCGTGGTGAGCGGAGATGCGCTTGAGGATGCTGGAGAGAGTGCCTGTTTTGATCGGTTGATGATAGGGGATAACCTCGTGGTTCTCGCCGTCTCGTTGAGTCGTCACGCGGATGTGCGAGCCTTTTTGCCGTGAAACCTCATACCCCAGGATCCCAAGCGCTTTGACCAAGCGCGGTCCGTCAATATCGCGAGGCAGCCTCACTGGACCAGCACTTCATCCCGCACGAAATGGAGGCGGATGATCTTCGGCGACTTCATCGTTTCGTCGAAGTAGCAGTTCACGGCGTCCTTGACCATGGTGCGGAGTTCATCGAGAGTGTTCCCTTGAGTATGGATGCCATACCCCAGAGCGGTGGCCGTGTAGCCGCCATCTACTTCGTCCTCGCGCACCTCAAAGATGATCTCGCTCATCGAAGGAAGGCCTCTCCTGCCTGAACCAAATGCTAACACTGCACGAACGCCGCAACAAGGACGCGGTCAGGATTCCAGAGCGCTTCAAGGTATAGAACTGAGTTTCCCCCCGAATATCGACGGTTGCCCGTTTGCGCCACTGTACAATTCTTGCGTGACCCAGCACGCGGTTTGTGCTGAGCGGGGTGGAAAAATTGCCCGAAACAATCGATTGGCCGCTGCATTCGCAGCCGTCGCGGCCGCGCCGCCGCGGATTCCTTTTCCTTATCGCAATCGTCGCTATACTCCTGCTGGGAAGCCGCACCGCGATCTCCTACTGGGTCGGCCTTCTCTGGTTTCGCTCGCTCGGCTACAGTGAAGTCTTCTGGAAGACCCGCGGCCTGGAGTGGGGCGTCTTTGCAGGCTTCGCTTTGGTCACGTTTGTGGTTCTCCTGGGGGTGTTCTGGGCCCTTAATCGCGCACATTCCGTCGACCTACCGGTCTCCCATACGGTTCTCTTTGCCGGCCAGTCTGTCGACCTTCCGGTCGCGGCCGTCTTGCGGGTGGTCGCAGTCATCGGCTCGCTCCTGGTCGCGCTGGTTACCGGGGCCGCGATGGAAGCGCAATGGCCGGACCTGGCGCTCTATTGGTATGCGCCACGGAGCGCAGCAACCATTGCCGATCCCATCTTCGGCAGGCCGCTGGATTTCTATCTCTTCACCTTGCCCGCGTGGCAAATGATTGCCGGCTGGCTGCTCACGCTGGCCATCATCTCCTGCATCATGGCCGTATTGTTTCTATTGGCCAGCGGCGGCGCGCGCGCGTTTGGCGGAGGGCTGAGCGGCTCGGTCCGCTTGCCGTGGCGGGGACTCTCCATTACCGCCGGATTCCTGCTGCTGGTCCTCGCGCTGCGTGTGTTTATCGGGCGATTCGATCTCTTGTTCGAGCACCACACGATCTTCGACGGCGTCTCTTATACTGACGCGCACATCACTATCCCAGGGCTGCTGTTCGTCTCTGCCGCATTGATCCTTGGCGCGATCATCGCGTTTTCCGCCGCCGCGTTCAGTCCGCGCGGGCGCTGGCTGGCCGCGGCGATCGTTCCGGCGGCGGTCTGTTATGTCGCGGTCGGACTTGCCGGGTGGTACGTCACTACATTCCTGGTAAAGCCCAATCAGCTCGATCGCGAGAAACCCTACATCGCCGATAACATTCAACTGACGCGGCGGGCCTACGGGCTCGATCATTTCGCGCAGCATGAGTTTCCCGCGGAGATAACCCCCGGAGCAGCCGATCCGGCCAACAACCAAGCCACTCTTCAGAATATCCGGCTGTGGGATGTGCAGGCGCTCAAGGATACGCTGCGCCAGGTCCAGGAGATTCGCACCTATTACGATTTTCCCGACATCGACATCGACCGGTACCAGATGGGCGGCTCTCTGCGCGAAGTCATGCTGGCGGTGCGCGAACTCAACGTAGACAAACTGCCTGAGAGCAGCCGCAACTGGATCAACGACAAACTGATCTACACCCACGGCTATGGGATCACCATGAATCCCGTCAATGGGTTTACCGCGGAAGGCCTGCCCGCGCTGCTGCTCTCGAACATGCCGGTTCAGAGCACGGTGCCCGGCCTCTCGGTGACGCGGCCGGAGATTTATTTCGGCGAGATGACCGACACCGATGTCTATGTGAAGACCGGCCAGCAGGAGTTCAACTACCCCGAGGGGCAGACGAACAACCTAACGTCGTACAACGGCAAGGGCGGCATTGTTGTGGGCGGGTTCATGCGCCGCATCCTGCTGGCGTTCGACCGCGGGGACCTGACAAAACTGCCCTTCAGCGACGATGTAAATGCCGAGAGCCGATTGCTGATGCGGCGCAACATACGCGATCGTGTGGCAGCCCTGGCGCCCTTTCTCACCTTCGATCAGGACCCTTACATCGTGGTTGGCGACGATGGTCGCCTTTCCTGGGTCATCGATGCATTCACGTCATCCGACAGCTATCCCTATTCCGCGCATAACAGTCTGGCCGGCGCGCAAGTGAACTACGTGCGCAACAGCGTCAAGGCCGTGGTGGATGCCTACGACGGGACTACCACGTTCTATGTCTTCGACAGCGAGGACCCCATCGTCGGCGCATGGCGCAGCATCTTTCCCGGCTTATTCAAAGACGCTTCGGCGATGCCGGTCTGGCTGCGCAAGCACGTCCGCTACCCCGAACTGATGCTCAGCCTGCAGGCCGATGTATACGGCCTCTATCACATGACCGATCCCGAGGTCTTCTACAACAAGGAGGACCAGTGGACGGTGGCCACGGAAACCGGGATGGGCGACGCCGGCGCGCAGACCTCACAGGCGATGCCGCCGAACTTTGTCCTCATGAATCTGCCTGGAGAGACCGGTCTGGAGTTCGTCGAGATTCTCCCCTTCACGCCTTTGAACCGCAACAACATGATCGGGTGGATCGCCGCGCGCAGCGACGGAGAACACTACGGCACCGCGGTGGTCTACGACTTTCCCAAGACCAGGCTTGTGGACGGCCCGCAGCAGATTGAGGCGCGCATCGATCAGAACGCGCAGCTTTCCGGGCAGCTTACGCTATGGAATCAGCAGGGCTCGCACGTGCGACGCGGCAGCCTGCTGGTTATCCCGTGCGGAAAGGCGCTGCTCTACGCGGAGCCGATCTATCTGCAGGCCCAACGCAGTCCCATGCCCGAGTTGCGGCTGGTGGTGCTGGCGCTGCAGGACCGGCTTGCTTACGCGCCAACCTTCGAGGGCGCGCTGGCATCGCTGTTTGGGTCGGGATCTTCATCGCTTAGTTCATCCGAAGCGCCGCAAGCCGCTGCGGCGCCTGAAGCCGGCGGCGCTGCCCAGCCGGCGGAGAGTCTCAACTCGCTGATCGCGCAGGCCGGGAGAGACTTCTCCGACTATCAGCGCCTGACCGCGGCGGGCAAGCTGTCCGATGCCGGCCAAAAGCTGGACGACTTGAAGCGCGTCCTCGACAAGTTGAACGCGATGCCGAAGTGAAGGCGAGGGAACAGGGATCAGGGATCAGAGATCAGAGATCAGAGATCAAAACCTCGAAATTGGCGTTTCTCGGGCGATATTCCGCGAAAAACCGGAGCAAAACGGGGCAAAAACGGGCAGTTCTGATTACTGTTTCGATAATAGGCTGTTTCAGCATCTTGTTTAGTATCAATCTGTTATTGTCGCGGTGGCTGCCAAAACATACCCCCAGGGGGTATAGGGGGTACGGAGTCCATCATTCCTTTTCCAATTTTGACGCCTTTCCTGAGGCTGACTTGAGCGGTTTGGGCGCGCGCTGGATGGTGGTGAGGGCGACCTGTGCGGTATACGCGAGTTGGCCGCTTTTCTCCTTGGGGATGGCGTCGATGAGGATGCCGTGGGAGAGGCAGGCCATAAAGGCGCAGATGCCCTCGTAGTCGACCAGGAGGGGCATGGCGTTGCAATAGGCTTTGCCGGCCTGGATGGATGCGGAGTATTCCGATGCGCTGCGCCCCTCCGGCGACGGCTTCATATGGGCATCGAAGGCACGCTGCCAGGCGGCGCAGCAACGCTTAACAGCGGCGCGGGCGCGAGTGGAAGAGGTTGCAGGGCCTGGGGATAGGGTGGTCGTGGGGGCCTCGGCGTGAAGTTTCCGGACGAAGTTGAGTTGTTTTTCGGTTAAAGGCGACATAAAAGTTCTCCTGAAGACAAGTGTGCGCCGGCGGGGAGTAATTCTCTGCAAAAGCAGGGATCAGTGGCCAGAGATCAGGGGTCCGGGATCAGAGAGGCTGGTCGTGGCTCGGAAGGGGATGGCATTTTTTTGCGACGGGCCGGGTGCTTGTGCTATCCAATAGCTGCTTCCGGACCCTTGCTTTTCGCAAGATCGGCGCTGTTTGGTTTGAGACGCGCCAGTCTTCGAGGCGGCGTTGCACAGGGGCTGAAGCCCAGTTCATTGCGCCTTAATTGCGGCACGATTAAAATCGTGCCCTGACACAGAACAGTCCCCAACGGAATCCCTTCCTCAACCCATCAGGAGTAACCATGCCTAACGCAAAAGCCTATGCCGCTGCCAGTGCTAAATCGCCGCTTGCCGCCACTACGATCGCGCGGCGCGATCCTACAGCGAACGACGTCGAGATTGAGATTCTTTTCTGCGGAATCTGTCACTCGGACCTGCACCAGGTGCGGGACGAGTGGAACGAGTTGATGCCCACCGTTTACCCGTGCGTTCCCGGCCATGAGATTGTGGGCCGCGTGACGAAGGTGGGCTCGGCGGTGACCGGGTTCAAGGCCGGCGACCTGGCCGGAGTGGGCTGCATGGTGGACTCGGACGGCACCTGCGCGGAGTGCAAGCAGGGTAACGAGCACTTCTGCAACAACATGATCCTCACCTACAACTTTCCGGACAAGCACCTGGGCGGGGTGACCTACGGCGGCTACTCGGACTCGATCGTAGTGGACGAGCGGTTCGTTCTCAAGATTCCTGCGAACCTGAGCCTGGCCGGGACGGCGCCGTTGCTATGCGCGGGCATCACGACTTATTCGCCGATGCGCCACTGGGGCGTGGGCAAGGGCAAGAAGGTAGGCGTCGTGGGCCTGGGCGGCCTGGGCCACATGGCGGTGAAGTTTGCGCACGCGCTGGGAGCGCACACGGTGCTGTTTACCACTTCGGCGCACAAGAAGGACGACGCGTTGCGGCTGGGAGCCGACGAGGTGGTGATCTCGAAGAACGCGGACGAGATGAACAAACACGCAGGGAGCTTCGACTTCATTCTGGACGCGGTGGCCGCCGAACACGACATCAACGCATACATCAACCTGCTGGCGCGCGATGGGAACATCACCCTGGTGGGTGCGCCGCCGACCCCGCTGCCGATAGCGGCGTTTGGGCTGATCTTCCGGCGGCGGAGCTTCTCTGGCTCGCTGATCGGTGGGATCAAGGAGACGCAGGAGATGCTGGATTTCTGCGGCACGCACAACATTACGGCGGACGTGGAAGTGATTCCGATCCAGAAGGTAAACGAGGCGTTTGACCGGATGGTGAAGTCGGATGTGAAGTACCGGTTCTCGATCGATATGGGGTCGCTGAAGGGGTAGAGGGGAGAGCGGAGGGTCATTCCCGGGTCTCGGAGGCTGGAACCTGGGGTGGCTGGCGTCCAGGTCCCGGCGACGGGACCCGGGGGCCCGGCAACGATGATGGACGTCGTTCTTAAACTTCCGAAACATACTCTCAGTGTCTTAACCGATCTGCGATCAAGCCGAGGGCGATGCCGAGGACAAGCCAGATGAGTTTTTCAGCTCTCTCTTTCCAAACCTTCTCTCTCGCTTTTTGATCCTGTCTGACCGGGCGGAGGTAGATTCGATTCCTTCTGAATTGACCTACTATAAGTACTGAAAAGAAGACCAAGACTGTCGCCCCCATTGCAAGAAACGGGATTCCGAATGTCTTGGCTGCGGGAAAACCCCGTCCATTCAGCGCTTCGACTAGTGTCCCCATGACGCTACTGATCGCCCAAATCCAAACCGCAAGTGAAATCGGCACGGACGCGACAAAGGCCTTGATCCAATCTTTGCGTGCGTTAAAGACTTGCTCAACCCTTCCGAAAATGGCCCACTCTTTATCTTCAAGAGCATACGGAATATTGAAACGCGGTCTCCCGTTTCAAGGATTGTTAGTATGGCGCGGCCTCCAAATCCGGAGCGGGTGGTACATATGTTTAGCGAGAAATCTGTGGTATGTCCACCGTGGTCGAGTAACTCGTCATGCGTAGTCATCATAACGTTTCCATCAATCTCATATTCGAACGAGACCGACGGTGGGTTGGTTAGTTTGCTGAATTCGTCTAGAAGTATGGCTTCAATCTCAAACAAGTCATCCAAGTAGATTCGAGCGTGAGGCAATTCGGAAGGTACGGTACGGATCGCTTTCTTCGTCAAGGTTCACTCTCCAAACGTCGCTCTTCGAACAACAGTTTCAGCCTACGACAGATGATTCGGCAGGTGGCCCGCAGATCGATTCTGCGTCTTCGATCTTTGGCAAAGACTTATGGCTGTGCCTCATTCATCGCGGCCCAATCGCGATGAGTGGGCCGCGAAGCCTTGCGGTCCGCTCTGACGCGATTTCGACGACTCCTCGAATGCCGGTCGCATAATGGTTGAAGCGGCTCCATCTTCTGGAACCGCTTCAGACCGTACGGTATGGTCCTATCATAGCGGCGGCCAAGGTCTGATCGGAAGACCCGCTCATCGCGATGAAGCTGCGATGAACGGGGCACAGCCTCTCACGGCTCGTGGTGTTTCTTGGGGGTTGATGGGCGGCCACCTACCTCCGTCGAAAATCCTCTGGGGTCTCGGCCGCCCCGTACGGTGCTTGTTCAACGGAATTGGGCTGCGTTCCCAGGGGTGCGTCCGCTGCGGCGGACTTGCCCTCCACCCCAACGACGAAGACCTGTCGTTGGGGACCCCGGCACTGGGCTATTCTCGACGGCTCCCTACGGGAGCCAGCACGGGAGGCGTCGTGGCTGGGTTTTCATTCGCCAGGGTGGGCATGGATGCCTGTGGAACCGACGGCGTCAAGGGCGGCGCCCCCATCGTGCAGGAGATGAGGCGCAGGGACAAGCTGAGGGGCGCTCCGGGTTGCCACCTATACACCGCGGCTGTTTCCGCGGCCCGGCCCGCGGCGGACCACACAGTGCGAGGATCCCCCACTTCGAAGGCGTTAACCTCCCCCTGGAAGAAGCACGAATCCTCTGGCAGCGATGATCCGAAGACCCACGGCCACGGCCACCGCGAAAAGGAATGCGCTCTTCCAATCGAGCTTGGTTAAGCCGTTAACTCATCCCTAACACGATGTGGCCCAGGTTGCTTCCGAGTAGCCGGTGATCCTCGCGGAACTGCGCGTATGCATCGCCACGCCTCACGGAATGCCGTCTGCCAGAGGATTCTTGCTGTGTATCGGAACGCTCAGTTTCCCCTTTGTCCGCTGGAAGAGAATAGGGACCGGCGATGTCAGCGGAGATCACGATGTGCGTGGCATGAAAATCGTCTGACCGTCGAGGTGGCCCATGTCCTCTCCCTCTCCGGAGCCCGTAGCTGTCGGTTCGTCTTCCGAGAACTGCTCACACATAAAGAAGCTCGGCTACGTCGTGGGTAAACGCGTGAATCTGTATGGCGAACACATGGTATTGGTTTCAGATCCCTTTGACGACGGTGACTGCGTAGCCGTCCAGGCTACGAGCGCAATTGATCCTACCGTGCGCAAAATCGAGCTTCCCTTAACTATTCTTGCCGGCTGGGAGGACCTGTTTCTGGAACCG
>Ga0182014_10001410_pt1 | contig 32149 bp, 25 predicted proteins | sample 612S2DmetaG_FD_120489 | JGI IMG/M metagenome (GOLD analysis project Ga0182014, IMG submission 120489) | Permafrost microbial communities from Stordalen Mire, Sweden - 612S2D metaG | ecosystem: Environmental > Terrestrial > Soil > Wetlands > Permafrost | place: Sweden: Stordalen | collected... | reverse complement strand
GCGGATCAGGTGTACCGGCGGATCAGGTGTACCGGCGGATCAGGTGTACCGGCGGATCAGGTGTACCGGCGGATCAGGTGTACCGGCGGATCAGGTGTACCGGCGGATCAGGTGTACCGGCGGGCCAGCCGCCGGCGGTGAGCGGCCGGTGAGCCGAACAACGAGCGGTTCAGTGTGGCGCGCTTGAGATAGACGTGGATGCCGCTCTCCCACGTGTAACCCATCCCGCCGTGCAGCTGCATCGCCGTGCCGGCGGCCTGCACCGCAGCGGCGCAGGCGTACGACTTCGCCATCGACGCCGCGACCCCCGCCTCGGGGTCGTCCTCGGCCATCCGGCGCACCGCCTCGCGGACCAGCTGCCGGGACACGGCGGCCTGCACCAGCAGGTCCGCGCACGCGTGCTTCACGGCCTGGAACGACCCGATCGGCCGCCCGAACTGCTCGCGCACCCGGGCGTGGGCGACGGTCGCCTCCAGCATGGCCTCGGCCAGGCCCAGGCTGTCGCACGCCATCGCGACGGCCGCCCGGTCGAGCAGCCGGTGCACGGCGGCCCGCGGATCGCCGCCGAAGCGCAGCACGGCCACCCCGTCCAGAGTCACCGCCTCGGCACGCACCAGCCCGAAGCGCCGAGTGGCGTCCACCACCGGCTGCGGGATCACCGTCAGGCCGGCGGCCTCCGCGCCCAGGGGGACGACGACCGGTGTACCGGCTGGGTCGAGCGCCAGCAGCAGCAGAAGGCCGGCCTCGGCGGCGTCGGGAACGAAGCCCGCGTGGCCGCGCAACCGGGGCCCCGCCGGACGGTCTTCGAGCCGGAAGGGGACGGCGCCGCCCAGGCCGTCGTCGGTGCCGTCGACCAGGGCGGCGGTCAGGACCTGCGTCCCGCTCGCGGTCCGGCGCAGCAATTCGTCCCGCTCGCCGTCCGGCTCCAGCGCGGCCAGCGTCCCGGCGGCCAGCACGGCCGCCCCGAGGTAGCCGGTGCTGGCGGCCGCGCGGCCGAGTTCCTCCAGCACCACCGCCGTCTCCGCGAAGGTCACGCCCGCACCGTCCAGCTCCTCGGGCACCTCCAGACCGAGCCACCCGGAGTCGGCCAGCTGCCGCCAGGGCACCCCATCGGATGCCTGGCCCCTGGCCAGCAGGTCGCGGGCCACCGCGCGCAGTTCGTCGCGGACGTCGGCGGTGCCGGCCGGCATCAGTCCCCCATCGGCTCTCGGGGCAGCCCGAGACCGCGCTCGCCGATGATGGTGCGCTGGATCTCGCTGGTACCACCCGGAATGGTCCACTCCCACGAGCCGATGAAGTCGAGCACCCAGGCACCCGACTCCCATCCGCTCGAGGCCGGCTTCTCCAGCACCGTCTGCCCGCCGGGCCCGGCGATCTCGACGCCGAAGTCCATCGTGCGCTGGAGCAGTTCGCTGTAGTAGAGCTTGACGATCGAGGCGTCGGCGGGCCCCACACGGCCGGCGGCGTGCCGCTCGACCAGGTCCCGGCAGAGCGCCCGCAGGCCGGTGATCTCGGTCTCCAGGGACGCCAGCCGATCCTGCACCAGCGCATCCTCGATGGGGCGCCGCCCGCCCGGGCCGGGTCTCGCGCACGCCTCGGCCAGCCACCGGAAGCCGACATGGCCCAGCCGCTCGGCCAGCTCCAGCATCGTCATGCCGCGCTCCGCGCCCAGTGTCTCCTGCGCCACCCGCCAGCCCTGGTCCTGCGGGCCGACCAGATTGGCCGCCGGGATGAGGACGTCGTCGAGGAAGATCTCGCAGAAGTGCGAGCTGCCGGTAGCCTGCCGGATCGGCCGCACCTCGATCCCTGGGGTGCGCATATCGAGCAGGAAGTATGAGATGCCGCGCCGCTTCGGGGCGTGCGGATCGGTCCGTGCGAGGAGCAGGCACCAGTCGGCGTGCACGGCACCGCTCGCCCACAGCTTCTGCCCGTTGACCAGGTAGCCGTCGCCCTCCCGGCGGGCGGTCGCCCGGAGAGCGGCCAGATCGGACCCGGCCCCGGGCTCGGAGAATCCCTGGACCCAGATCTCACCGTCCAGGATCGCCGGGAGGTGCCGGCGGCGCTGCTCGCCGGTTCCCGCGACCAGCAGCGTCGAGGCGGCGTGGTGGATGGCGACGAAGGCCAGCACCAGCCGGGGCGCATCGCGCGCCGCGAGCTCCTGGTACAGCACGATCTGCTGAGCGACCGACATCCCGCCGCCCCACTCCCGCGGCCAGTGCGGGACGGCCAGGCCGACCCGGCGCAACTGCTGGAACCAGTCCTTCTGGAAGGCGGCGAACTCCTCCTCGCTCGCGCCGGTCTGGGCGCGCCGCCACTCCGCGGGGACGTGCCCGCCGCACCAGTCCCGCACGGCGGCCCGGAATTCCGCCGGGTCCTCCGGCCAGGCCGGGGCGGCCACGGGCGCCCCGGCCACGGGCGCCGCGGGCTCGGGCGCCGCGGGCTCGGAGGGCGCGGCGCCGGTCGCTGCGGGACGGGGCGCCATCGTCAGCGGGCCTCACTGAACAGCCCGGTCAGGCCGCGCCGGCCCAGCTGGCGGCCCAGCTGCTCACGGGTGGCGGACAGGCCGAGTGGCAGCCGGCGCAACGGCTGGCTGTACCGCGAGAGCCAGGACAGGAACGTCTCGTCGCAGAAGCCGGTGGCGCCATGCAGCTGATGGGCGACCCGGAACACCGTCTGGGCCGCCTCCAGCGCCGCCAGCCGGAGCGCCAGCGCGTCGGCCAGCGCGTCGGCGGGGCTGGCCAGCAGGCTCCACAGCGCGTACCGGGCGAGCATCTCGACGCCGCTGCGCTCGACCTCCGCGTCGGTGAGCTGGAACTGGACCCCCTGGAAGGCGGCGAGCGGCTGGCCGAACTGGGTGCGGACCGTCACGTGCGCCCGGGTCAGGTCGATGGCCCGGTCGAGCATGCCGAGCAGCGTCCAGCACGGCAGCACCAGCCCCAGCGCGGCATCAGCCGCCCCGTCGCCATCGACGGGGGACAGCTCCAGCTCGGCCACGAACGCCGAGTGGCGGGGCGGCGAGGTCTGCGGCAGCGTGACGGCGCGGCTGCGCTCGCCGGACACGGTCACCGCTACCCAGCGCAGGTCCAGATCGGCCACCGGGGCGGACGGCGCCGGCGCGGCGACCACGAGCAGGCCGTCGGCATCGAGGCCGGCCGGCCGGGACAGCCGCTCGGCCACCGGGTAGGGCAGCGCCCAGTAGCCGGCGCTGCGGCAGAGCGCCGCGGCCGCCTCCAGCTCGCCGGCATCGCCGCACGGGTTCAGCTCCCAGGCACCGAGCCCGGCCAGTACCGGCGCCACGACCTTCTCGCGCCGCTCGGGCTCCTCCTCGGCCAGCTGGACGAGCCGGTCGCCGCCGGCCGCCTCGAGCGCCCGCCGCGCCTGCCGGCCATACTCGGTGGCCTCCCGGCTCAGCTCGATGTTCACGAGGCCGCCAGCAGGGCCCGGGCGAGCAGGATGCGCTGCATCTCGATGCTGCCGGACGCGACGGTGGACGCCTGCGCGTACCGCCAGTGGTCCTGCACCGCGCGGCTGAACCTGCGACCGCCCGCGCCGGCGAGCCGGGCCAGCCCGGCCATCTCCATGAGCACCTCGGCACTGTCCTGGTCGAGCTTGGTGACCGCGATCCGGTAGGCGGCCGTGTCCACGGGGCTCACCCGGCCCTGGCTCTGGAGCGCGAGCACGCGGTAGGCCAGCAACCGGGCCCGGCGGCAGTGCACGAGCATCCCGGCCCACCGGCCCCGCAGCTCCGCGGGAAGGTCGTCCCACCGGTCCCCGAGCGCCGACGGCGCGGCCTGCAGCAGGCGCTCGCACCGGGCGTACCGGGCGATGCCCACCCGCTCGAACGCCAGCACCTCCTGCACCACCTTCCAGCCGTCGTCCACCGTGCCGAGGACGTCGGCCGGGCCGACCCGGACCTCGTCGAGGAAGACCTCGTTGAGGTGGTGCGGGCCAATCATGCACCGGATCGGCCGCACCTCGATGCCCGCGCGCGACATCGGCACCAGGAAGATCGTCAGCCCTTGCTGCTTCCTGGCGCCCCGTGAGGTCCGGGCGAGCAGGAAGCACCACTGCGCCATCGTGGCGTAGGAGGTCCAGATCTTCTGGCCGGAGACCAGCCATCCCCCATCCCCCGCCTGCCTCGCCGTTCCTCCTTCGCCATCCGGCTGCACATCCGCCTCCACTGGGCGGGCCGCCGTCCGCAGCGACGCCAGGTCGGACCCGGCGTCCGGTTCGCTGAAGCCCTGGCACCAGATCACCTCGCCGCGGGTGATCGGCGGCAGGTGCCGGCGCTGCTGCTCCGGCGTCCCGTGCCGCATGATGGCCGGCCCCACCCAGTTGATGCCCATGTACTGCCCCCCCCGGGGTTCGTGGTGCGCCCACATTTCCTCGCGGACGACGGTCTGTTCCCACACCGAGGCGCTCCGGCCGCCGAACTCCTCCGGCCAGGCCAGGCACAGCAGGCCGCGGTCGGCTAGCAGGCCGCAAAATCGCTGCGCGATTTCAAGATCGGCCGGGTCCTCGGTGAACGCGCCCAGGAAGTCGGCGGGGATGTGCTCGCCCACCATGGTGCGCAACTGCCCGCGCAGCGCGGTGGCGCCCTCGCCCATCCGGAAGTCCATGTTCGACACAATATGGCAATCATTTAAAGGATTGCTATATTGTCGGTACGTGAACGTCCGGGCCGCCCGGCGGCTGGCTAGGCTCTGGCCCATGGCCCCGAAACCGTGCGCGAAAGGGTGGGCGTGACCCCGCGAAGCAGCCGTGTCCCGCAGCACCGGGTCGCGGAGACGGTGGCCGCGGAGCTGCGGGCCCGCATCCTGGACAGCGGCGAGGATTTCGAGCTGTCCCCCCAGGAACAGCTCACCCGGGAGTTCGGCGTCAGCCCCCCGTCGATCCGGGAAGCGCTGCGGATCCTGGAGACCGAGGGGCTGGTGACCGTGCGGCGCGGCAGCGTCGGCGGTGCCGACGCGCACCGCCCGGACGAGGCGTCGGCCGCCTACCACCTGGGGCTCGCCCTTCAGGGCGCCCGCGTCACGCTCGGCGATCTGGCCTCCGGCCTGCAACTGCTGGAGCCGATGTGCGCCGCCGAGTGCGCCAGGCGGCCGGACCGTCTCGAGGCCGTCGTGCCCGCCCTGGAAGCCAATCTCGAGGCGGCCGCCGGCCTGATCGGGGACGGGGTGGGGTTCACCGGGATGGCCCGGGACTTCCACGATCTCATCGTCGGGTTCACCCCGAACGCGACCGTCCGGCACATCGTCGGGAGCCTGGTGGCGCTCTGGTCCGCGCAGGAGCAGACCTGGGCGCAGGCGCGCGACGAACGCGGCGAGTACCCCTCGGAGGACGACGCCCGCCAGGCGCTGCGGGCCCATCGGCGGCTGGCCGAGGAGATCGCGGCGGGCCGTCCCGCGGAGGCGGAGCGGATCGCCCGGGCGCACCTCGCGGCCACCCAGGCGGTGGTACTCGCGCGATTCGACGACGGCGTGGTGAAGGTGGCCTCCGCCCGCGCGCGCCCGGCCGTGAACGGGAGCCGCGGCACCCGGATCTGACGGGTCCGGCCGGCCGGTCCGCAGATCCCATCGGCCCGCCGATCCCGCCCTGGAGGCGGACCGATACGGGCCGGCGCGAGCGGTCAGCGTGCGGTCCAGCCCCCGTCGACGACGACCGTCTGCCCGGTGACGTAGCTTCCGGCGTCGCCGGCGAGCCACACAATGGCGCCGACGATGTCGCCGGCGGTCCCCTCCTTGGGCAGCACTGTGTTGCGGCGCAGGTACTCGGCGCCGCGCTCGCTCTCGTAGAGCGGGCCGGTGATCTCGCTGCGGAAGAAACCCGGGGCCACCGTATTCACCCGGATCGAGTGCCGTGCCCACTGCACGGCAAGCTCGGCGGTCAGGCCGGACAGGCCGGCCTTGCTCGCCGCGTAGGACGCCTGCGGGATCCCGGGGATGCCGACCCGGCCGCTGATGGACGAGACGTTGACGATCGTGCCCCGGCCGGCGGCGCGCATGTGGGGGAAGACGGCCTGCGCGAGCAGGAACGGGGCCAGCAGGTTGAGGTCCATGGTCCGGCGGACGGCGTCGAGCGGCTCGGACTCGGCGCGCTCGGCCGTGAACATCTTCCCTGCCGCGCTGACGAGGATCTCCGGCGGCCCCAGGCCCTCGACCACGGCCGGTACGACGGAGCCGACCCGGTCGAGGTCGGACAGGTCGCAGGCGACGGCGAGGCCGCCGATCCCCGCCGCCAGCTCGGCCAGCCGGTCGCGGCGGCGGGCCACCACGGCGACCCGGGCTCCGAGCGAGGCCAGGGCCCGGGCTACCGAGGCGCCGAGACCGGACGAGGCGCCGGTCACGATCGCCACCCGGCCGTCGAGGCCGAACATCCGTGCGGCGGCATCGCGGTCCGGCTCGGGACGGGGAGGCGTCGTCATCACTCAGGCCGTTCCGGGAGGCCGCTGCGGGTCGACGAGCTCGGGCAGCCGGGCGCGCTGCACCTTGCCCATAGCATTCACCGGCAGGGCGTCGACCTGGGACCAGATCTCCGGGACCTTGTACGGCGAGAGCTCGCGCCGGCAGAGCCCGGCGAGCGCCTCAAGGTCGAGCGCAGGACCGGCGCTCTCGACCACGGCGGCCACCCTTTGCCCGAGACGGTCGTCGGGTACGGCGCACACGGCGACCCTGGCGACGTCCGGATGCGCCGCGATGACCCGTTCCACCTCGAGCGGGTAGACGTTCGCCCCGCCCCGGATGATGACCAGCTTCTTGCGGTCCAGCACGGTCAGCCACCCGTCGCCGTCGACGGTCCCGACGTCACCCGTGCGGACCGGGCCGGGCTCCGGCGGCCGGACGCCGCCGGGCTCCCAGAACCCGAGCATCGGCCTCCATGTGCCCGCCCACGGGCCGGCCGCGGTCCCGCTCAGCCACAGCTCGCCCGGATCGCCGGCCGGGAGCCGGCGGCCCTCGTCGTCGTACGCCGCGACGTCATAGTGCGGCAGCACCTGCCCGCTCGTGCCCGGGCGCCACTCGCTCCCCGGCGGGTCGATCGACACGACGGTCGGAGCCTCGGTCAGGCCGTACGTGACCCGCGGAACCAGCCCGTGCGCCCCGGCGAACGCCCGGCGCAACGTGTCCGGGGTGTCACTGCCCCCGCTCCACACCTCCTGGAGCGAGCCGAGGTCGAGGCACGGGCGGCCGGCGAGGTCGTAGAGCTGCGCCGGGGCACCGTTCCATACCGTGACGCGCCGCGCGGAGATCCAGTCGGCGACGCCGTCGGCGTCGCGCCGGTTCATCACGACGCAGCACCCGCCGGCCTGCGCGGTGAGCAGGGTGGACAGGACCATAAGGTTGAGGATCGTCAGCGGGAAGCTGTCGCCCTTCCGCAGCCCGGGTCCCCAGCCTCGGGTAGCCACCAGGACCGCTCCCGGGAGGAGCAGGTTGCGCTGGCTGTGCGCGACCGCCTTGGGCCGTCCCGACGTCCCGCTGGTGAACGCGATCCCGGCCGGCGCCCCGGCGTCCAGTTCGACTCGGGGGGCCGCCTCGTCGCGGGCCACAAGCTCTGCCCACCGATCGGGGTCGACGCAGTCCGGCGAGCTCAGCCGGCAGCGCGGTCCGGCCAGCACGACCGTCGGGTCGCAGAGGTCGTGCAGCTCCTGCTGCTCACTCGCGGCAAGCGCCTCACCGATACCCGCCCAGACGGCCCCGATCCGCTGGGCACCGTGGAAGGCCGCCACGATGTCCAGGTCGTTGGGCAGGCAGGCCGCGACGCGGTGGCCAGGGCGCACGCCGAGCGACCACAGCGCTCCGGCGGCCCGCCGCGCCTGGTGGTCAAGCTCGGCGTACGACCATGCGCCGGAGACCGCTTCGATCGCCGTGGCGCGCGGGCGGGACGCGAGCGCGGCGTCCAGCACCCCGACGATCACGTCCGGAACGGTCACGTCCATCTTGATATCACCATCCTTGCAAGGATTGATAGGATGGTGTCACATTGGCACCGTCCCCGAGTGACCGTTCGCGCCCGGGTTCGGCTCATGCCGGGGACCACTGCGGCGGCACACCGGCGCGCGAGTCGGCAGGAGACGGCGATGAAGCACACAGGTCCGCTGTCCGAAGTGCGCGTGGTCGACCTGACGGCGATGGTCATGGGCCCGTACTGCACCCAGATCATGGCCGATATGGGCGCCGACGTGATCAAGATCGAGCCCCCCGCCGGCGACAACACCCGCCATATCTCGGTGGGACCGGAACCGGGCATGGCCGGTGTCTTCGTCAACGTAAACCGCGGTAAGCGCAGCGTGCTGCTGGACCTGCGCTCCGGCGAAGCCAAAGCCGTATTGCGCGGGCTCATTAAACAGGGCGATGTGTTCATCCACTCGATGCGGGCGAAGGCGATCGCCAAACTCGGCTTCAACTATGCAGAAGTGGCCGCCATTAACCCATCGATCGTCTACACCAACTGTTATGGCTACGGCCGCCGCGGCCCGAACGCGGATCTCACCGCTTACGACGATACTATCCAGGCGGAATGCGGCCTGCCGTTTGCGCAGGAGCAGCTGACCGGCGAGGCCAGCTATGTCGGCACCATCATGGCCGACAAGATAGCCGGGCTGACGGCGCTGTACGCCACCATGATGGCGCTGTTTCACCGCGAGCGGACCGGCGAGGGCCAGGAGGTCGAGGTCGGCATGTTCGAAACCATGGCCTCGTTTATGCTGGTCGAGCACGCCAACGGCGCGATGTTCAGCCCTCCCCTGGGTTCTGCGGTGTACCCCCGCGCGGTGGCACCCAACCGGAAGCCTTATCGCACCAAAGATGGCTACATATCCGCGCTGGTGTACAACGACAAGCAGTGGTCCGCATTCATCAGCGCCGTACAGCCGGCCTGGGCCACCGAGCACTTCGCCACCCTTGAGCAACGAGCACGCCACATTGACACCGTCTATTCGCTTCTGGGCGAAACCTTCTTGGCGCGCACGACGAAGGACTGGCTTGACCTGCTCCGGTCCCTTGACATTCCCGCTGCACCGGTCCGCACGCTCGACGAGCTATTCGACAATCCGCATCTGGGCGCGGCAGGATTCTTCGAGACGGTGGATACCCCGAACGGCCCCGTGCGGTTTCCCGGCATACCGGCCTGGTTCTCGCAAACTCCCGGCCGTATCGCCGGCCCGGCCCCCAGGCTCGGCGCCCATACACAGGAAATAATGCGCAAGCTTGGTAGGGCCGCAGCAGGGGAAGACCCCCTGCGGGACGATTCACAGCCGGACGACCTCGGCTGACGGTCCCGGACATAGTTGAAGGATCGGTGTCGTGGATTTCTCCCTCACGGAAGACCAGCAGAGCATCCGGGATGCGGTTCTCAGCCACTGCTCCCAGTTCTCCGACGAGTACTGGCTCGAACGTGACCACGAAGGTGTCTTCCCGCACGACTTCCACAAATCCATGGCCGACTCCGGCTGGCTCGGCGTGGCCATGCCCGAGACAGTCGGCGGCGGGGGCCTCGGTATCACCGAAGCCGCGATCATGATGCAAGCCGTCGCCGAGTCAGGTGGCGGGATGACCGCCGCTTCCAGCATCCACGGCCCAGTGTTCAGCATGCAGCCGGTGGCACTGTTCGGCACCGAAGAGCAGCGGCAGCGCATGATCCCGCCCGTACTCAGCGGGGACGATCGCATCTGCTTTGCCGTCACCGAGCCCGACGCCGGCCTCGACACCACGAAGCTGAGGACCCGTGCGGAAAGGCGCGACGGCGGCTATCTGGTCAATGGGGAGAAGATCTGGATCTCCGTCGCCCAGGTGGCGAACAAGATGATGCTGCTGGCCCGCACCACGCCCCTGGAACAGGTGAAACGCAAGACGGAGGGTCTGTCGCTCTTTTTCACCGAGCTCGACCGGTCCACCATCGACGTTCGCCTGATTCATAAGATGGGCCGGCACGCCGTCGATTCAAACCTGCTGTTCATCTCCGACCTGTGGATTCCCGAGGAAGACCGGATCGGGACTGAAGGAGAGGGCTTTAAGATCATTCTCCATGGCCTCAATCCCGAGCGCATATTGCTCGGCGCCGAAGCCATTGGGCTCGGACGGGTGGCGATCAAGCGTGCGGCCCGCTACGCCCGGGAACGCATCGTCTTCGACCGGCCCATCGGCATGAATCAGGGTATCCAGCATCCGCTGGCGAAGTGCTGGGCTCAGCTGGAAGCGGCCAATCTGATGGTCATGAAGGCAGCGACGCTATTTGACCGGGGCCTCGACTGCGGCGTTGAAGCCAATGCCGGCAAATACCTGGCCGCGGAGGCCGGATTTGAAGCGTGCCACACCGCGATGCTGACCTTGGGCGGCATGGGCTACGCCCAGGAGTACCACGTCGAACGCTACCTGCGTGAAGTACTTATCCCGCGCACCGCGCCGGTAAGCCCTCACATGATCCTGAATTTCCTGGCCGAAAAGGTGCTGGGCCTGCCCAAGTCCTACTGACACACGGAAAGACGCCGGCCGGGGAGACACGAAACCGGGAAAGACACGGAACCGGAAAGACACGGAACGCAAAGACACGGAACCGGGAAATCAGGGAAGCGATGACCAGCACCGCAGCAACCTTCAGGGCCCGCTCCTGGCTGTTCGCGCCGGGCGACAGCGAAAGAAAGATGGAAAAGGCCGCCGCCGGACCGGCCGACATCGTGGTCCTCGATCTGGAGGACGCGGTGGCCGAGGACGGAAAGCCCAGATCCCGGGCGATGATCTCAGCCTTCCTCATGGCTCAGCCGGAAGCGGACAGGAGCCGATTGTGGGTGCGGGTCAACCCTCTGGACGGCCCCCATGCGCTGGCTGATCTGGCCGCGGTGATCCCGGCCGGGCCCGGGGGCATCATGCTGCCCAAATCACGCGGCCGTGCGGATGTGGAGCTTCTCGACCACTACCTCTCGGCGCTGGAGGTCTCCGCCGGCATTGGGCAGCGTTCGACCAAGGTCATCGTCCTCGTCACCGAGACCGCCGGGGCCATGTTCACCACCGGCACCTACCAGGGGGCACCGAGGCTCGTGGCCATGACCTGGGGCGCAGAGGATCTCGCCGATGCTGTCGGGGGCAGCGAGAATCGCAACCCGGACGGAAGCTATGGCTTTACCTATGAGCTGGCGAGAAGTCTGTGCCTCCTGGGTGCGGCTGCGGCCGGTGTCGCGCCTGTTGACACCATCCATGGCGATTTCCGCGATCGGGAAGGACTGCGCGCGCGAGCGGAGAAGGTACGCCGTGACGGCTTCCGGGGCATGCTGGCTATCCACCCGGAGCAGGTCGATGTGATCAACGCGGCCTTTGCGCCCACGGAGGAGGAGCTGGCGGCGGCCCAGGAAATCGTCGACCTCTTCGCCGCCCATCCCGGCGTGGGCGCCATCGGCTACCAGGGCGCCATGCTCGATCGTCCCCACCTGGCCCGCGCCCAGGCCCTGCTGGCGTCCGGGGGACGCGCGTGACGGTCATTTCCGAGCCCGGCGACCTGGACCTCAGCCAGATCCTGCGCCCCGGCGACCGCATCGTCATGGGCCAGGCGTGCGGCGAGCCGGCCACGCTGGTGGAGGCGCTGATCGAGCAGGGCGGCGGTATCGGCGGGCTGTCGGCCTTTATCGCGACCAGCTTCTCCGGCCTGTTTACCCCGGAGGCGACGGATGGCTTTTCGCTGTCCAGCATGGGAGCGATCGGGGCGCTCCGCTCGCTGGCCAGGGCAAACCGGCTCAGCGTGATCCCCTGTCATGTCAGCCAGATCGGCCCGATGATCGAGGCCGGGATCATCGGGTGCGATGTTGCCTTCGTCCAGGTCAGCCCGGCCGATGCGGACGGGAACCACAGCTTTGGCCTGATCAGCGATTATGTGCAGGCCGCCGTCGCGAGGGCGCGCGTCGTCATCGCGGAGGTCAACGAGCAGGTCCCCTTCACCTACGGTGAGCTGCTGCCCGCCGCAAAGATCGACTGCGCGGTGCATGTCTCGCGCCCGCCGGTGCAGGTACCGCCGGCGGCCATTGGCGAGACGGACGAGGCGATTGCGAAATACGCGGCCGCCTATATCGAGGATGGCTCGGTCATCCAGACCGGGGTCGGCTCCGTGCCGGATGCCATCCTCCGGCTGCTGCATGACCGCAAGGATCTGGGTGTGCACTCCGGCATGCTGGGCGACGGCCTGGTGGAGCTGGCCGAGGCAGGCGTCGTCACCAACGCGCGCAAGCGTATCGACAAGGGGGTCTCGATCAGCGGTGCCCTGATCGGCACCACGCGCCTGTTTGAATTCGCGCACCGTAACCCGCAGGTCCGCATGTGCGCCACGTCCCACACCCATGATGCGGCCGTGCTCGCGCAGCTGGACCGGCTGGTCACCATCAATTCAGCGATCGAGGTCGACCTGACCGGCCAGGTGAACGCGGAGCAGAGCGGCCCGGCCTACCTTGGCGGCACCGGCGGACAGGTGGACTTCGTTCGCGCCGGCGCGCGCTCGCCGGGTGGCCACGCCCTCATCGCCCTGCCCGCCACCGCGAAGGGCGGCACGATCAGCAGGATTACCGTCAACCTGTCCGGGCCGGTCACCACGGCGCGCAGTGAGGTGGACGTGATCGTCACCGAGTTCGGAGCGGCCGAGCTCAAGGGCCAGACCCTGGCCGAGCGCGCCCGCCGCCTGATCGCCGTCGCGCACCCTGATTTCCGGGAGGACCTGGCGCGAGCCGCCCGCACGATTCAGCAGAGGGGTTTCTAGTGAGTGACGCGGTGCTCTTCGATGCCCGGGACGACGGGATCGGTCACCACCCTGAACCGGCCGCAGACCCGTAATTGCCTGGCTCCGGACGTCCGCGAGGGTCTGTTCGCCACCTGGGACCGCTTTGAGCGGGACCCCCCTGCGCGTCGCCATCCTCACCGCTGCGGGGGAGCATGCCTTCTGCGCCGGCGGACTTTCCAGGTGCCGCAAGGGTGGGCGTGTCCCGGGTGCTGTGGCAGCCGGGGGGTTCGGCCGGTCGGCCACGTGGAACGTCGGATCATAAGCCCGGAATGTGGCGCCGGTTATCTAATTCGCAGACGTCGCGGCGGGGACAGGAAGCTGGCCTTGACGCAATTGCGTGATACATTTTCCAAAGAGGGAATATTACCCAAGATCGTACTGATCGTACTGATCGTACCTATTAATACTAAATAGTTTAATTGTCACGATATGATGCATTCTTTTACTTTATCGTATGTTTACAATGTTCGTACCCGATAAGTCATATCTGGCGAACCCGTGAATAGGGCGCTGCTGTTGATCTATGCTGCCCATGAGTGCGGGGTGGGAGTTTGGGGCGGGTTCCGCCTACCCGGAAATGTTCGGCGTGTGCCGCTTGCAACCTTCCTCTCGCCCGTGAAGAGGGGGGCAACGATATGGGAATCAGGCGTATGCGCGGTACGGCGCTGCTTCTTGCGGTCGTGACATTGGGGTTCGCCGCGGCATGCTCGAGCACCGGAAGCAGGGCAGAGGCCTCTCGGGTGGAAAAGCCGGACCTGACCGTCGCCGTCGTTCCGGCCGTGGACTCCGCGGGCTTCTTCGTCGCGCTCTACGAGGGCCTGTTCAAGGCTCAAGGGCTGAACGTGAAGTTCGTCCCTGCCATCAGCAGCGAGACAGCGATCGCCAACCAGGTAAGCGGCCAATACGACATTACCTGCGGCAATTACGTTTCCTACATCCAGGCTCAGCAAAGCCACCAGGCCGACCTGTACATCCTCGCCGAGGGATCGACGCTGCAGCCCGGAGTTGTCAGCATCTACACCAGGCCGGGCTCGCCGATCAGGACCGTCGAGGAACTGAAGGGCCGTACGATCGCCATCAACGCCCCGAAGAACATCCTGTACTTGCTGGCCGCATCCACTCTCGCCGAGCACGGGGTCTCCCTCGCGGACGTGCATTTCACCGTCGCGAAGAATGGGTTCCCCGCGATGCCCGCCGAACTCACTGCCGACGCGTTCGACGCGGCTGTCATCGCCGAGCCGTTCGGCAGCGTCGCGGAAGAGGCCGCTGGCGCCGTGCCGCTGGCCGACCTCAACGAGGGCGCGACCGCGGGCTTCCCGATCGAGGGTTACGCCGTGACCAAGCAGTGGGCACGGAAGTACCCGCGCACGCTGGCGGCGTTCTACAAGGCGCTGGAAGAGGGCCAGGAGATCGCGGGCACCAACCGGGCCGTGCTCGAGACGTCCCTGGAGCACCTGCTCGGTTTGTCCAGGCAGACGACGGCGATCATGTCGGCGTCGGCCTTCCCCGTGGGCTCGGGTCCGGTCGGCACCGTGGATAAGATACGCCTGCAGCGCGTAGTCAACCTCATGCAGCAGTTCATCGGGTTCCCGGCGTTCAACATCGATTCGATGCTGATGCGTGGCTGACCAGCTTTTACGGTTTCCGGCGAAGTGCTGCTGCCCCATGCGGGAATGTAGGGCTTCCGCTGGTTGGTGAGCGGCCGCCGGCTTCTTCAGTCCGGCGCGTAGCCGAGGATGCCCTTGATCTCCAGGTAGTCGTGGAAGCCGAACTCGCCCCACTCGCGCCCGTCGCCGTGGTCAGATGGCCGGCCCCGAGCCCCACCTGGAAGCCGCCGGCCAGCGCGGCCGGGGCGCCCATCTCCTCGGTCAGCGCTGCGGCGAGGTCACCGGAACGCTTCTGGTACACGTCGAGGACGTTCTGGAGGACCTCGATCCGGTCCTTGCTGCTGGTGGCCGACCAGGCGGCGAAGGCTTCCCGGGCGGCCGCGACCGCCCGGTCCACGTCCGCGGCCGAGCCAACCGCGACCGTGCCGCACACCTGCTCAGTCGCGGGATTGACGACATCCATGGTCCGCGGCTCGGCCGGAGCGGCCCACCGGCCGCCGATGTAGAACGTCAGGTACTCACGCATGACTCGTCCATTCCTCTCCCGGCGGGCCCGGCGGATTCCCTCGCGCGCAGGCCGGCCTTCCGGTCACTGCATTCCTTCCGCGTACCACGTGCGGAACTCGGCGTACTGCGGCATCTCCTCGGAATTGGCCTTCGGGTCGACCGTCACGTGGATGACTCCCGGCCGGCCGCTGGCCCAGGCCCGCTTGATGGCGGGGACGATGTCCTCGTCGCGTTCGACGTATTCGCCGTAACAGCCGAAACCCTCGGCGACCTTGTCCAGGCGGGTGCTCGTGCTCCAGTGCACGCCCGGCTTCGACGACTCCTGGCCGAAGGTGCGCTTGTAGACGCCCACCTCCAGGCCCCAGGCGTAGTCCACGCCCACGACGCAGACGAGCGGCAGGTTCAGCCGCGCCGCGGTCTCCAGCTCCTCGACGTGGAAGAGGAACGACGAGTCCCCGGTGATCAGCATCACCGGCCGCTTCCCGCCGTCTGCCACCGAGGCGCCGATGGCGTAGGGGAGCCCGGTGCCGAGGTGGCCGAAGTTCTGGTTCCACAGCACGTCATGCGGCTTCGCCTGTGAATAGGTCCAGCCGAAGATGGTGGTGGCTCCGCCGTCGCGGGCCATGATGCCGTCCGCCGGGAAGACCTTGGTCGCCTCCACGATCAGGCGCGCGGGATGCACGGGTGACATCCCGGCCGGGGCCGTCTCCGCCAGTTCGGCGAGCTGCGCCGCATCCTGGGCGATCCAGGCGTCAAGCCGCGGGGACGGGGTGCGCGGTGTGTCCTTCAGCGCGCCGGTGAGCTGCGGGACGACCGCCCGCAGGTCACCGGCCAAGGGCACGTCGATCGGCCGGTTCACGCCGATGGCCGCGGGGTCCTGCTCGATGAGGATCCAGGTGCGGTTGGCCTCGCCTCCGGCCCAGTGACGGCCCCGGCCGTAGTGCACCGGCTCGCCGAGTTCGGTGCCGATGGCCAGGCACAGGTCGGATGTGACCACCGCGTCGACCGCCGCCGCGGAGAAGCCGTAGGGGAAGGTGCGGTCTTCGAGCCCCTTGATGTAGGAGGTGCCGCCGGACGTCTGGATGACCGGGCAGGCCATCACGTCGGCGAGCGCCTTGACCTGTTCCCCGGCCCGGGCCGTGTGGACGCCGTGCCCGGCGAGCAGCGCCGCCGCGCTGCCGGTCACGGCGGGCGGCCACAAGGTGTACGGCCTCTACATCGCCGGGCAGACCGGCTACCGGGACAACAGCACGCACGGCGTCGCGGTCAACGGTCAGGCCGAGGGCATGTACATGGTGGCCAGCGGCACCCACGTCAACTCCGGCTGCTGCTTCGACTTCGGCAACGCCGAGACCAACACCCACGACAACGGCAACGGGCACATGGACGCCGTCAACCTCGGCACGGAGTGCTACTTCGCGCCGTGCACGGGGAGCGGCCCCTGGGTCGAGGCCGACATGGAAAACGGCCTGTTCTCCGGCGGGAACGGCCCCAACACCGCCAACGACGGGAACAACAGCGACTTCGTCACCGCGCTGCTGAAGAACAATGGGCAGACGACTTACGCGCTCAAGGGCGGCAACGCCCAATCCGGCGGCCTGACGACCTGGTGGAACGGGGCCCTTCCCGACCTCGGCGGCTACACGCCGATGCACCAGGAGGGCGCCATCGTGCTGGGCACCGGCGGGGACAATAGCAATGCCTCCGTCGGCACCTTCTTCGAGGGCGTGATGACCGCGGGCTACCCGACCGACGCCGCCGACAACGCCGTCCAGGCGAATATCACCTCCGTCGGCTACTCCGGCGCGTCCAACGGCGGGACGCCGCCCGCGGGCACGATCACCGGCCCGGGCGGGCAGTGCGCCGACGTCCTCGGCGACGACACCGGGACCGACGGGGCGATTGCGGACCTGTGGAACTGCCAGTCCTCTGCCATCGACCAGCATTGGACCCATAACTCCGACGACTCGCTCGGCACGCTCGGCCGCTGCCTGGACATCGACGGGGACGGCACCGCGGTCGGCACCAAGGTCGAGATCTGGGACTGCAACGGCGTCGGCGGCCAGAAGTGGGTCCAGCAGTCCAACGGTTCGCTGCTCAATCCGCAGTCGGGGCTGTGCCTCGATGACCCGAGCGGCAACACCGCGAACGGCACGCAGCTGCAGATCTACACCTGCAACGGCACCGCCGCTCAGCAGTTCGCGCTGAGCTAGATCCCGCCCGGGTCACTGACGTCCGGCCCCGGCCGGCATAATGGCGTTCAGCACCGACAGTCCCAGGGCCAGGACCAGCGGATCCCGGCAAACCACTGCTCCCGCGACCCGCGCCCGAAGATGTGGCTGGTGCAGCCGAGGTACAGCGTCAGAGGGTCGGAGCTGCTGACCCGGTACCCGCTGGAGGACCGGTAGTGGAGCTCACGGTCGCCCGGCCCGACCAGCGGTCCCGGCTGGACCGGCTCGCCGATGCTCTGGACCGGTTTTTGCTGCCCCTGGTCCTGATCGCGGCGGCCCTGGGACTCGGCTTCCCCGGTCCCGGGCGCCGCGCCGATGCCGCGGGCGCCATCCTGGTCGCGCTCGCGGTCCTGGTGTTCTGCACCGGCGCCGGGATGACCTTCAGCGAGATGGGCGCCATCCGGGCCGCGGGCCGCCGGCTGGCCGTCGTGCTGCCGGTCACTACCGTTGTTTTGCCCATCCTCGCCTGGCTGGCCAGCCGCCTCGTCAGCGGCGCCGCCCTGCGCGGGGGCATCCTCTCGGCTGGCGTCGCGCCCGCCGAGGTCGCCTCGGTCGCCCTGACCGGTCTCGCGGGCGGGGAACCGGTCCTGGCGGCCGGGCTCCTCACCACGTCCACGGCTGCGACCGTGCTGCTGGCCGGGCCCATCCTCGGCATTGCCGGCGCGCACTCCTCAGCCTCGCAGCTCGGGCTGCTGGTCACCCTGGCCCTGGTGGTAGCTCTCCCGCTGATCGCCGGATCCGGGATGCGGTCCCTCGATCCATTCCGCGGGCGCGATCGGCCGGTCATCCGGGTGCTGGGCACGGCCAGCCTGCTGGTACTGCTGTGGGAGGTGGCGAGCCAGATCCAGCTGAGCGCCAGCGACCTCCACGTCCTCCTGGCTCTCCTGGCTTATCTCGCCGGTGGCGTGATCCTGGGCTGGCTCCTGGCGATCGGCGCGCCACCGGGACAGCGGACCGCCATCGTGCTGCCGACCGCGATGCGGGACTTCGCCGTCGCCGCAGGCATCGCTACCAGCGCGTTCGGGGCCGCGGCGGCAGCTCCGCCGGGCATCTACGGGCTTCTGGTGCTGATCTTCGGCACCGTAGCGGTCTACGTGGCGCGCCGGCGTGAGTCAGGTTGACGGAGGCTCGTCCGGGTCGGCTTCGCCCCCCAGCCAGGCCAGGGTGCGCTGGGCATCTTCCTCGTCAATTCGCGCGAGGGCAAAACCGACATGAACCAGGACCCAGTCCCCGGCGACGACTTCATCAGGAAGCAGGGCCAGGATGACGGAACGCCTGACCCCTGAAACCTCGACGGTCCCGACCCGGAAATCTTCGTCGATGATCTCGATGAGCTGCCCGGGGATACCTAGGCACATCGTCGTACCTCGTTTTCATGTTCCGGCCCGCGGTCCGGCCGCCGTCCATGTGCCCACGCTGAGGTCGGCGGCCGCGGCCCTGATGAGCCCATCACCGCCGCACTCTGGGCACGGGCTGGGAAGCCGGCCCGGATACTCGTGCTCACAGTCCAGGCACTGCAGGCGGTGCTCCTCGCGCACGATGACCAGCGCGGCCCCGCTGAGCGGTCCGCCCGAGGTGACCCGGTCCCATGCCGTGCGTACCGTGACGCTGCGCGCGCCCGGTCCCAGCCGCAGCGTGACTGACTGCACCGTTGTTCCGTGGCTGCGACGTTCCACTTCGCGCACGGCCTGAGCAACGAGGCCCCATTCATGCAATGCCGACGACACCCCAGTCCGTCAGAACGCCGATCCCCCGCGCCACCATGTCGCCGAGGGCGCCGGCCGCCACTGCGGTGAGCCCCAGACCCAGCTCCAGCGATGCCGGGACCATCGTGACGGCCAGCACCCGCTGCGGTGCGCGGCCGGCGAGTGCCGCGGTGGCGAGCAGCTCCGGGACACCTAGCTGATGAGCAGACAAGCACAACCGCAGGCCCTTGCATGTAACTTCGGGACCGAACACGAGGACCGTGCCGGGCGGCTCTCCGGTGCCGGCCACGGCGTCGAAGAGGAGGAGGCTGTCGCGTCCTTCCACCTCCGCGAAGAGCGAAAGACCCAGGGTCCCGCCGTCGAGGACGTCGATGCCGGGAAGCTTTCTCGCCGCCAGTGCCGTCGCCGCGGCCACACCGACGCCCTCGTCCCGGTAAAGGGTGTTGCCCACGCCGAGCACCAGGGTGCCGGCGCGCCCGGGCCGGTCGTCAGCGGCCAGCACGTGCCGTCCCTTCGCCGTCGTCCGTGGCGCTGCCGGTGCGGGGAGACCGGCGTCGCAGGCGGACCGCTTCGCCGTTCTCCGCCAGCCGGCTCCGCGGGAGGGTTTTCCAGCCGGTGATCATCGAGGAGATCTCGCCGGATCGTTCCTCCCTATCGAACATCCAGGCCGAGTAGACGTGATGGATAACGAAGGCGATGGTCAGCCACATGACGATGTCGTGCAGGAGCCTTACCTCGGGGATCGGGAGCACCGTATAAACCCAGCCCGTCGCGGCCCACATCACGCCGTGGGTATTGGCCAGGGCTTCCAGCGCGAACCCGGTGAGAGCCTGCAGGGCGAACATCATGAAGAGCACGACGTAGGTCGCTCCGGCCAGGGGGTTGTGGCCGACCGCCGGGGGGCCTTCCAGCCGGCGGAACAGGTAGTACTCGAGGGTCGGCCGGATCTGCCGCCGCCGTTCCCGGCTGATGGGCAGGAGCTCGTCCCAGCGGGCCCACCGGTTCCCGGCGAAGGCCCAGTAAACCCGGGCGACGAGGACGGCCGCGAAAATCCAGCCGGTCGTGATGTGGATGGTGCGGACGACCCCCATCGTGAACCCCGACGCGCTGGATGACCCGAACAGTGGATCAGCGATGTAGAAGCCGGTGACCGCCAGCACGATGATGCTGGCCACCAGCATCCAGTGCAGGATGCGAACGGGAAGGTCCCATACCTTGACCCGGGCGATGTCACTGCCGTCGCCGGCCGTCACCGGGTGCTTCTCCTCGATGGCGGTCACTGGACCTCGACCCTCAGCAGCTCGGTGCCGTCGGCGTCGAGAATGTGCGCGGCGCAGGCCATGCACGGGTCGAAGGAGTGGAGCGTGCGGAGAATCTCCAGCGGCTGGGCCGGATTGTGGACCGGCGTTCCCACCAGCGCCGCCTCATAGGGGCCTCGCTGCCCGGAAGCGTCGCGGGGCCCCGCGTTCCAGGTCGTCGGGGCCACCACCTGGTAATTCGACACCTTGCCGTTGCTGATCTCCACCCAGTGCGACAGCGCCCCCCGTGGTCCCGCGTGCAGCCCGAAACCACGGGCGGCCGACGGCCAGGTGGCGGGATCCCACTTGCTGTCATCGAACGTCTGGGTGTCGCCCGACGCGATCCGCTCACGCAGCTGGGCCAGCACGGCCAGGGCTTGCTGAGCGACGACCACTGTCTCCACGCCACGGGCCAGCTGCCTGCCGAGCGTGGAGAACAGGGCGTCAGTCCCGAGATGGAGCTGGCTGAGAGTGCTGTCGATCAGGGTCTTCACCTGCGGACGCCCGTCCGCATAGCTGATGAGCATGCGAGCCAGCGGGCCTGTTTCCATCACCGCCCCGCCGTAGCGGGGAGACTTCAGCCACGAGTAGCGCGAGCCGACGTCGAGGTGATCATACGGCGGGGCCGGCCCGGTATAGTTCGGATGCGTCTCGCCCTTATAGGGCTGGAGCGCCTGATCGTCCCCGCCGGAGTAGCTGTACCACGAGCGGGCCACCTCCTCGGTGAGCCGCATCGGGTCCAGCGACTCGACCCGGGTCAGGTCGCGATTGCGGATCACCCCGGACGGGAAGAAGAGAGTTTCGTTGTTGAGCGCGCCGCCTCGCGGTGGATCACCGGTCGAGGAGAAGTCGCCGAAATCGAGGTAGTTGCCCGTCCCGCCGCCGATCTTGGCCCATTCCGGATAGTAGGAGGAAATGGCTACGAGGTCCGGCAGCAGTGCCTGGGTGACAAAGTCCAGGCCAGCCTGGAAGAGATCCTGGAGCTGGGTGAGCCCTTCGTCGTTCAGGGCGTCGGCGCTGTTCAGGTCGATCGGCCGCGCGATCCCGCCGACCAGGTAAGTCTGGGGGTGCGGGTTCTTCCCGCCCAGGTAGGCCTGGACACGGATGAAATTCCGCTGGAACTGCAGGGCGTCCAGGTAGTGACTGACGGCCAGCAGGTCGACCTCGGGCGGGAGTTTGTAGGCGGGATGTCCCCAGTACCCGTTGGCGAAGGGGCCCAGGTTCCCGCCCTTGACGAAGGCCTGGAGCTTGCCCTGAACCCCCCGGAAATAGCTGGCCCCGGCGACCGGGTAATCCGAGATCGATGCCTGAATCGCGGCGGTCTTTACCGGGTCGGCGCGGAGCGCGGCGAGCACATCTACCCAGTCGAATGCCTGCAGTTGGTAAAAGTGGATCGTGTGGTCGTGGATGGTCTGACTGAGCGCGATCAGGTCGCGGATCAGCGACGCCGCGAGCGGCGGTGTGATCCCGAGTGCATCCTCCACGGCCCGTACCGATGCCAGGGCGTGCACCGTGGTGCATACACCGCAGACTCGCTGGGCGAACAGCCATGCCTCGCGCGGGTCCCGCCCGAGGATCACGTTCTCGATCCCCCGCCACATGGTGCCCGACGACCACGCATCGGTCACCCGGCCGCCCTCAACCTGCGCCTCCACCCGCAGGTGGCCCTCAATTCGCGTGACAGGATCCACGACAATCCGCTGGCTCACGTCCCCGCCTCACCGTCTGGCTGGTCGATCGTGCCGCCGGCCGGGGGATCGTCGATCGTGCCGTCGGCCGGGGTATCGCCGTTATCCGGCGGGGCCTGCCCGGCGGCCCGGCCGGCCAGGCGGTGCTGCACCGCCTTACCCACGCCGTGGACAGCGAAGAGGGCCGCCGTCCCGGCCACCACGGTGAGCCCGATGTCGTTAGCCGTGGCCTCGACCCCGAAACCGTGCACGTCCGTGAGCGTCGAATAGAACGGCGTCATGGTGTCCCAGAAGTCCGGCTCCGCACAGCCGACACAGCCATGGCCCGCCTGAACCGGCCAGCTCGTCCCGGAGTTCCATCGCGTCGTCGGGCAGCTGTTGAACGTGTCCGGCCCCTTGCAGCCCAGCCGGTACAGGCACCAGCCATTAACGTGCCCCTCGTCACCGAACGCGAGCGCGAACTCGCCCGCGTCGTAGTGCGCCCGGCGTTCGCAGGCGTCGTGGATGCGGTTGCCGTAGGCGAACAGCGGCCGGCCGAGCCCGTCTGCGGCGGGCAGCGAACCGAAGCTCAGGAAGTGCACGATCGTCGCCGCGATGTTGTCCGCCACCGGCGGGCAGCCGGAGACGTTCACGAGCGGCTTCCCGGCGATGACATCGCCCACACTGGCCGCGGACGTGGGATTGGGCCGGGCCTTGGGAATCCCGCCGAAGGTAGCGCACGTTCCGACCGCGAGAATAGCCGCGCAGCCGCGCGCGGCCTCGGTCAGTATGTCGGTGGCGGACCGGCCGCCGATCGTGCAGGCGCCGACATCACTCGGGATCGATCCCTCGACCACGAGCAGATAGCCCGGTTCCGCCATGGCGGACGACAGTGCCGCCTCGGCCTGGGTCCCGGCCGCTGCCATCACCGTCTCCTGGTAGTCGAGCGAGACCAGGTCCAGAATCAGCCGGCCGACGTCCGGGTCGCTCGAGCGCAGGAACGACTCTGTGCAGCCGGTGCAGCCCTGGAACTCCAGCCACACCACCCGCGGCTTGCCCGGCGCGGCCAGCGCTCTGGCGACGGTCGGCGTGAGGGACGGCGGGAGCGCCAGAGCGGCGGTGAGGGTCCCGCAGTAGACCAGGAACCGTCGCCGGCTCACCTTGTGCGCGCGAAGCGTCCCGAGAAACTCCTCGGACATGTCGATATCGCACGGCTCAGAATCAGTATTTGCCTGGCCCTCGTCCTGCGGGGCAGGTAATGCGCCCGGCTTCCGGACGAATGGGAACCCGAGTGATACGACTCGCTGCGCCATCGCGCTCTCCCGTCAGGGGACGTCCTTGAACTAGGCCCCCCACCAAGGTCCGGAGCAACAGATGCCGTCGCCACAAGCGTCAGCAGGACGCCAGAAACGGGACATTTTTACGTTACGGTCACGTTACGCCAGCCCGGATATTCACACCAGGCCTGCACGACGAGCTTCCCGGTGCATGCGCGTGAGCGGTGCCGATGGCGGCCGGCCGGTAGCCGGTCAGTGCGCCGGCAGGTAGACGCTGAACGTGGTCCCCTGGCCGAGGGTGCTTTCCACCGTGACGTGACCGCCGTGCAGTTCGGTGATCGCCTTCACGATGGACAGGCCCAGGCCGGTCCCCGGGAGCCCCGCGGTCCGTGCGTTGGAGGCCCGGACGAAGCGCCCGAAGAGCTGGCCGATCTCTTCGGGCGGGATGCCGATACCGTTGTCGGCTACGTCGATCCGCCAGCCGCCACCGTCGTTGCCGCCGTCCCAGATCGCATCGACCCGGACCAGGCCGTTGGACCCGGAGAACTTGACCGCATTGACGATCAGGTTGTCGATGACCTGAGCCAGCCGCGCGCGGTCGGCCTGGATCAGCGGTCCCTCATCGGCGGAGAAGTGGACGGTGACCCCGTGCTTCGTCGCCCGGGCCGAGGCGGCGCGAGCCGCCTCGCCTGCCACCTCGGGGACGGACACCGGCTCAAGCTCCAGCGGAACGGCCCCCGACTCGAGCTTGCTCAGCAGCAGCAGATCGCCGACCAGACGGAGCAGCCGGTGCGCGTTCCGCTCGATGATGTCGAGGAACTGGGCGCCGTCGGCGGTGAGCGCCTGGGTTTCCGCCCGCATCAGCTCGCTGAAGGACACGATCGACGTGAGCGGTGTGCGCAGCTCGTGCGACACGGTAGCGATGAAGACGGTTTTAGCGTGGTCGAGCTCGCGCAGCTTCTCGTTCTGCAACTCCAGCTGCCGTCGGCCCATCTCCGCCGCGTGGCGCCCGACGAGCTCGGCCTCGAGCAATCGCTCGCGCTGCTCCTCCAGCTGCTTGCGCTCCGTTATGTCCCCGACCATCCAGAGATCACCGCGGTAGCGGCCGCCGACCGCCACCGGCCAGTAGGTACATTCCAGGGTGCGGCCGTCCGCGCATGCGATCTGCTCACCCGCCACCGGCTGACGTGCGCTGAAAGCCTTGGCCGTGCGGCGGACGTATTCGTCCGGATCGGCGAACATCTGCTTGATCCGGAGCACCAGGTCTCTGGCGGCCGTCCCCACGAGATGGTCCGGTGATTCCATCCCGTGCATGGTGGCGAAACTCTGGTTGACGTGGGTGATCCGGCCCTCCTCGTTGGTGAAGAGCACGCCGGGGATCGCGTTCGTGATCAGGCAGTTGAGGCGCTCGGTCTGGTCGGCTAGACCAAGGCGGGCGGCCTGTTCGGCCGCCAGCAGCCGTTCCCGCTCGGCTGCCGTCCGCTTGACATCGGAGATGTCGGTGAGGGTCACCAGGAATCCCAGCGGGGCCGCGTCGGCGGCACCAAGCGCCATCGCGGAGGCCTGGACCCAGATGTCGCCGCCGTCCGCCGAGCGCAGCCGGAATTCGGTTCGCGTCTCCGACTTCCCGGCGCGCATATCACGCGCCACCCGTGCACGGTCATCGGGAAGGACGAGATCCAGCCAGTCCATCACAGGAGCATCGTCCGGCCGGACCCCGGTGATCGCGCACCAGCGATCGTTGACGAAGACGGTCCGTCCGTCGGCACCGGCTTGCATGATACCGACCGGCGCCAGCTGGGCGAGCAGCCGGAAGCGTTCTTTGGTCTCGGCGACGGCCGCCTCGGAATGCTCGAGCTCGGCGAGGTCCCGGAAGAACCCGCAGAAATAAGTCTCGCCGTCCCGGGTCAGTTCCGCGGCCATCAGCTCGACGCTGCGTTCCGTGCCGTCGGCGCACAGCAGCGGCACCCGCACCCGGCCGGCGTACTTACCCCGGTCACCCGTCGCCAGGTGCTGTTCGGTGAACGCCACGAACGCGGCACGTTCCCGTTCGGGGATCAGGAGACCCGTCATCTCCTCGCCCAGCACGTCGTCGCGCCGGTAGCCGGACAGTTCCTCGGCCGCGGGGTTGAACGCCACGAGCCGCCGGCCGGAGTCCATGGCGATGATCGCATCGGGCGAGCCGGCGATCAGCGTCTGGGCCAGCGCCTGCTGATCGGCGAGGCCGGCTGTATCGTTGGCGTGGCGGATCTGGGCCGCGACGGCGGCGGCCACGGCGTTCAGCACGGCCCGGGTTTCGGTGTCCCACTCCGGAGTGTCCCCGACGAGGGCGATCGCGCACAGGCACTGACCGCCGACCGGCGCGGAATATGCCACCAGGGCGCTCGGGCCGGGGCCCCCCGGTCCCAGCGGCGCCTGGACGGAGCCGTCGCCCGCCACGCCGTCAGGGGATGTGCTCAGCGCGCCGACCCGGCTGAGCAGCGTCCGGTCACCGGCGGCATCGGCCGGATGGGCCGCCAGCACCACCGGTGGCGGCCCGGTCCCCGGCTGAAAGGCCAGTGCGCAGCGGCCGGAAAAGGCCGTGACGAGCCGGGCGAGAACCACCGGCAGGGCGTCGAGCGAGTCGTTCTGCAGGACCTGCTCAATCGCGAACGCCACGACAGCGACCGGTGCGTCCGGCCGGCTCTGATGGTTCACGGCCAGATCCGGGGCCGGCCTGGATCGAGATGCCCCCATGGCGTCGCGCTGTCCCCCACCCCTGTTACTGCCCATTCCGCGGCATCGTCGCGCCGACCGGACGCGGCTCCCCCCGCCGCACTAAACCGTTACTACCCGATTACGGATCGTTAAACCAGCCCAGCCGTCGATGAGCGGCCGCCGACGGGCCCGCACGGGTGCGTTGGCCCTGGCCGGAGTTCAGATATACGTCAACTGACGGATGTTTTGCTCTGCAACTTGCATGACACTTTCTTTGCAAGTGACGGCGACAGCGCAGGGAGGCCCGGACGTTGGACGCTGGCCGGCTGCGGGAAAGCTTCGCCCAGGTCGCGGCCCAGGGTGACGAGCTACCCCTGTTCTTCTACTCCGACCTGTTCCTCAAGCATCCGGAGGTGCGGGGCATGTTCCCCGTCTCGGGGGCGGCGCAGCGCAGCCACCTCGTCCACGCGCTGGCGAAGATCGTGGAAGCTGGGCCATGTCCGCTCGCCCAGCGGCGGGTGGCGGTAGAAGTTCGGCGTTTGGTCGAAATCCTCGTAGGTGCGGTGGAAGACCGGGGTCGCGGAGGATGCGGCAGGCGGCACGATCCAGGTCCAGTCGGCCGGGCACGCCCGGCCGTGCCGTTCCTCCCGCTCTATGTGCTGGAGAAAGCGGACCGACTCGGTGTGATGGTCGGTGATCGTGACGCCGGCGGTGCTGAACGAATCAAGGACCGCAACGTTGAGCTCGGTCATTGCCCTGTCTTTCCACAGGTTCCGGTCGCTGGTCACCGAAAGGCCCATATGCGCGGCGATCACCGCCAGCTGGTCGTAACGGCCACTGTCGCCGAGGTCACGCGATCCGATCTCGGTGCCCATGTACCAGCCGTTGAACGGCGCGGCGGGGTAACAGATGCCGCCGATCTCCAGGTACATGTCGCTGATGACCGGCACGGCGTACCATCGCAGCCCGAGGTTGGCGAACCAGCGAAACTCCGGATGCTCGATCGGTATCTCGAGTACCGCGTCGGCGGGTATCTCGTGCACCGTGACGGGCGCGCCCGCCTCCTGCACGAGCAACGGAAGTACGTCGAACCGGCCGGCTGGCCGCCTGCCCGGCCAGCCGAGATCGTAGGCAAGCCGGGTGAGGCCGGTATTCGCCGGGTCCCCGATGACGGCGCCGTAGCCTGTCTCGTAGCCCGCGTACCGAACGAGCTGGGAGTTGAGGATCCGCGGTCCTGGCCGATCCGGCGCGTCCGGGGCGAACACGGTGATCACCGGCCGGATCCGGCCACCGTTAGTCGCCTCGCGCAGGTGCGTGACCGACTCGGCGGCGATGTCCGGTGCCGCGGTGACCTCGCGGCAGTCTCGCACCCGGAGGCTCCGCCAGTAGAGCCGCCCGATACATCGCGAACTGTTCCGCCAGGCAACACGCGCGCCAAATTCCAGCTCAGCCGGGGTGTGCCAGTACGTGCCCGACGTCTCGATCCGGCGGCGAACGTGCCAGAGCCGCCGGTCGGGGGCCCCGAGGCGGTTCTCGCGGTAGAACAGCGTGATGAACTGCTCGGCGCTGGCCAGCAGGCTGTCGAGGGCGGACGGGCCATAGCCTGCCGAGGACCACTCAGCGGGCATCGGGGCCACGTCAGCGGCGAAGCCGGTCCCAGCTTCGCCCCCAGCCACCGGGCAGGCACTCGGGGGCGGGAACGCCGGCGACCGATCGCCCGGCTCCGGACCGAGGGCGCGGTCCCGCGGCCGGCCCCGGCCAGGAATACGCCAGCGCGAATCCGAAGGAACTTGGTTCAGGTCCACGGAGACCTCCCCGGTAGCCCCGAGGTGCTGCGCCCCTCAATAGCGGGCAGCCAGCGACTTGCGGCTACCTCCGATGGCAGCACGATCGTGTACTACCAGCCTGGGTGGTCATCCTGCCCTTGCCTTGACGTCTACCTTGCACCCCAGGTCACGGCACCCCAGGTCGCGGCGCAAGCGGGCACGGCAGGTCGCGGCGCAAGCGGGGGCCAGCGGCGGCCGGCAGATCGCAGCGCAAGCGGGGGCCAGCGGCGGTACGCCGGACTAGGAAACGCGGATGGCGAAGGCGGGGTCGATGGTCTCCATGCGTATCCGCACTGACGCTGCCTCTGGCAGGCCGAGCCGTTCGAAGATGTCCAGCGCCTGCCTGAAGACAATCCGCGCCGTATCGGACCCCTGGGTGCTGAGTGTGGATTCCGCGATTCCCTCGAGAATCTTGCCTTCTTCGTACGGGTCGCCGATCTCCCTGGCCAGCCGGAGGGCGGCGTTGCAATGATCAAGTGCCTCGCCGAACCGGCCCGATCCGCGATATATGTCGGCAATCAGGCGCAGCGCGATCAGCTGCTGGGACAGGTTGCCGACATCCTCGGCGATCTCCCGCGCCTTCTGGTGATGAATAAGCGCCTCGTCGTCGCGTGCCGCGCTCTGGTAGATGGCACCGATGTCATTCAGCACCTCGGCTTCATCCGGAAGGTCTCCGATGTCACGGTATATCGCAAGCGCCTGCCGGAAGGCGGCAAGCGCTTCCTCGCAGCTGCCCTTGTAACGGTAGACGCTGCCGATGTTCTGGTGCAGGATCGCCTCGTTCTGCGCTCCGCCTATCTCGCGGAATATCTCCAGGGACTTCTGGTAGGCGTCGAGCGCGTCCCGATGGTAACCGTTGTACAGATGCACCCGGCCCAGGTTGTTGAGCACCTTCGCCTCCCCGCGCCGGTCGCCGGTCTCACGGTAGAGCGAAAGCGCGTCATGCATGTGGGTATTCGCCTCGGGGTAACGCCCCAGCTGCCAGCAGGCGACCCCGGAATGGCTCAGGGTGTCGGCCACTCCGCGCTGGTCCGCGGCGGCACCGTAAAGAATCTGTGCCTCGGAGAAATAGGCGAGTGCCTCACGGGCACGGGCTGTGCGCAGGTGAGCCATGCCTATCTGGTCGAGAGACCGGGCCTCGCCTCTCCGGTCGGACCGCGACCGGTAGATCGCTGCGGCCTCCTCAGCCAGGGAAATCGCCGGCTCGTGCTGCCCGGTCTGCTGCTGCACCGCGCTGAGCGCCAGCGCCGCCCGCGCGATCCTGGCCGGATCAGCGATATCGCGGCTGGCCTGCAGGGCAACGGTATGAGCTGTGGTCGCCTCATCCCAGTACGCGCTGATCTCCATGAAGTCAGCCAGCAGGTAGATGAGGTCGGCGCACTTCTGCTTCCATTCGTGCCGGCCCGCATAGCGCGCGGCCTGCAGGATGTTGCGCCACTCCGATTCCAGCCAGCCGGCTGCGTCTTCCTGCGTACCGAGGGCCGGGCTGCCGGCCGGCATCTCGCCAGCCTCCTCGGCCACCCGGAGCGGGAACGGGTGCAGGACCCGGTCGGCCAGGCCGGCTGTGTGCAGGTAGTAATCAAGGAGCCTGCTCACGGCCTGCCTCTGCTCCGCCTCGGAATCATCACGCGCGGCGCGAGTGGCCGCATAGCCGCGGATCAGGTCGTGGAAGCGGAACTGATCGCCGGGGGCCGGCGCGAGCAGGTGATGATCGAGCAGGGCAACGAGCGCCTTCTCCGCCTCGGCGAGGGTACAGCCGCCCAGAGCGGCCGCGGTGGGCAGGCTGAGGTAAGCGCACGGACTGACGCCCAGCCGCCGGAAGAACCTCTGATGGTCGGGCTCCAGCGCCCGGTAGGACAGATCGAAGGCGGCTATCACCTCCGGGTCCGCCGCGCCGGTGTCAGCCGGCCACGCCCGGGACTGCGACAGTTCGTCGATCAGGGCACCGAGACCGGGCGGGCCGTCCCGCGCGACCCGGCGGGCGGTGAGCTGGATCGCGAGCGGCAGCCGCCCGCACAGTCTTACGGCCGCCGCGATCTGATCCGCGTCAGCGGCCCGGCTCTCGCCGGCCAGCCGCCGGAACAACGTGATGGCCTCGCCGACGGACAGCACGTCGAGGGTCAGCGAACGGGCGCTGCCGAAGTCGGGAAGCCTCCGCCGGGTGGTGATCAAGATCAGGCACTGGCCCGCCACCGGCAGGAGCGGGCCGATCTGGTCATGCCCGGCCGCGTCGTCCAGGATCACGACGGCGCGGCGACGGCTCAGGTGAGCCCGCCACAGCGCGGTGCGCTCGCCGATGGTTTCCGGTATCTGCGCGGCCGGCACGGACAGCATCTGGAGCAGGCGGTGCAGTGCCTCGGCCGGGTCGAGCGAAGGGCTCCCGGGATCATGGGAATGAAGGTTGAGGTAGAGCATCCCGTCCGGGTACTGCCCCGAGACCAGGCGAGCCGCGCGGACGGCCAGCGTGGTCTTTCCCACGCCCGGCATGCCCTCGATAATGGCGATCCCGGGGATGCTGCCGTGCTCCCCGGTGAGCAGCCCGAGTTCTTCGTCGCGGCCCACGAACTCCGCCGTCTCGGGCGGAAGGGTGTCCGGCGATGCCGCCCGGGCCGAGCGCCGGCCGGAGGACCTGACGGCGAGCCCCGGGTCGTGGTCGAGGATGCGCTGATGCAGACCGGACAGCATCGCCCCCGGTTCTGTGCCCTGCTCCTCGATCAGGCGGCTGCGGGTTTGCCGGTAAAGGCTCAGTGCGTCGGCCGGCCTACCGCTCCGGAAAAGAGCGGTCATCTGGTGGGCGGCGAGCGTTTCATCCAATGGGTACTGAACCAGCAGATAGTTGAGTTCACCCACCAGATCGGCGTGCCGGCCAAGCTCCAGCTCGCACGCGACTCGCTCGAGAATGGCCGCCCGGCGCTCCTCCTCGAGAGCGTCCCGCATTCGCGCTACCCAGTCGCCGCGGATCCCGCCCAGCGCCTGGCCCCGCCAGAGCCCGTCCGCCTCGCGCAGCAGCCCGGCTGCCTGTTCGTAGTCGCCGCTTGCGGCGACGGCATCCGCCTGCCGGCGCAGCCGGCGGAACTGATGCACGTCGACCGCCTCGGGATCGACTTCCAGCATGTAGCCCTGCGCACGCCCCACCAGATGGACGCTGTCTGCCACGGCCTGCCGGAGTGACGCCCGGAGCCTGGCCACGTAAACCGTAAGGCTATCCCTCGCCTTTGGCGGGGGCCGCGTATCCCACAGCCGGTCGATGAGAGTCTCGGCCGGGACTATCGCGTGCGGCGTCAGCAGGAGCATGGCCAGGATGGAGCGCGCCCTGGCGCGCCCAAGATCCTGCCGCCGTCCAGCCGACCAGAGCTCAATCGGTCCGAGGACCCGGAATTCCATGATCGCCTTGCATCTACTACCGCCGTCGATAGATTGCAGCTGATATCCGAACGGGATTGCGTCGACGCATCCCGCTGCGCTAATACCCAGTGTCGGCATTTCTCACCCGCATCCAGAGAGAATTAGCGGAGCAACAAAGTTACCACGCCTCTGCCGTTGGCTTGCGACGCAACTTTCACGGCAATCCCCACGCCCATCGGCAGGCGGTCCGCCTGCCCGCGTGTTTGCCCGCGTGTTTGCCTGCGCGCCTGCCCAGAAACTTTGTCCGCGCGTCTGCCCAGAAACCTATCTCCGGACGAGAGAAAGCTAGCTGCCCGAACTTATTTCTGCCGGGATCACCTTAGCGATCAATTTAGTACGGCGTGAGCACGTACGGCCATGTCCGGACTCCGGGACGTCACCAAGGCCGCCGGGCAAAAAATTGCCACTCGAATTAATCCGAATGGCGCATCGCAGCGCGAATAATGCGATAGCTTTTCTTTTGAGACATTCTGCGCGCAGACCTCGTTATCAACCGATAAGGGATCACCCCAATGAAAACTCATCAGTGGATACTGCCTGTCGTCATGCAGACGGGAATCGGCCCGGCCGAGAGCCCAGCGAGAACAGTGGGAACCAATCCGCGGGGCCGCAGGGCGAGCGGGATTCTCATTCTGGCTCTCGCGCTCGGCGGCTTCGGCGCCGGGGCCGCGGCAACATCAGGCCAGGTGAGTGCCCATCACACGGCGGGCAATGCTCGCCCCGGAGCCAGCGCTCACCTGACGAGCGCCGGTCACGTTATCAGCAATCCCTGGATGCTCTGACTCAATATCACGTTCCGGAGCTATACGTTTTCGATCTCGGTATGCAATATGGCCATACCTGGCTGCTCTTATGCCTTTCAAGGGGCTAGCGGCCGACTCGAAAGCGCGGGCAGGAGCGGCATCAATTGCGCCGCGAACCGGTCCCTGGGCCCGGTAATGCGCAGCGGCATCATGCGCGTTACCGGGCCCACCTGCGAGCAATAGATAGCGCAGGACAGATAGCCAGGACGGATAACGCAGGACGGATAACGCAGAAGAACGGCAGCCGACCGGGCGTTCCCGGTCGGCTGCCGTCTTTATCGTGCCGCTACCCGCGTCCTCTCAACGGTGCAGATGCGTCGCCATTAATCGCCCGCGGCCCGCCAGGTGGCACAGCTTGCGCTGCGTGCGCTGCTT
>Ga0182014_10001409_pt1 | contig 32155 bp, 25 predicted proteins | sample 612S2DmetaG_FD_120489 | JGI IMG/M metagenome (GOLD analysis project Ga0182014, IMG submission 120489) | Permafrost microbial communities from Stordalen Mire, Sweden - 612S2D metaG | ecosystem: Environmental > Terrestrial > Soil > Wetlands > Permafrost | place: Sweden: Stordalen | collected... | reverse complement strand
GGCCGCATCCGACCTTGGGCAAGGCCCACCAATTCATGGCGCGGACCGCCCCGACAAGATCCATCCGCCCACCAGAAGCGGCACCCGCCCGCTCTTTCCCTTCCCCCACTGTCTGAATTGCAGCTGGGAACATAAGCGCGCTTGCTCCGGGCGCGGCTTTGCCATACAAGAAGGGCGGAGACACGCGCATGCTCAGTGACACCGCCATTTGGAATTCGTTGCGGCGCTCAAAGCAATTGACTTTGATCGCCGGCCCGTGCGTCATCGAATCGGAGGCGCTCTGCCGCAAGGTCGCCGAGTCGCTCCGCAAGACGTGCGACAAACTGGGCGTCAACTATGTTTTCAAGGCCAGCTTTGACAAGGCCAACCGCTCCTCCGGCCTTTCCTTCCGCGGCCCGGGCATGGCGGAGGGCCTGGCGGTGCTGGCCCGGATTCGCGCGCGCTTCGGAGTTCCCCTCCTGACCGATGTCCACACCGAAGACCAGGCGCGGGCCGCCGCCGGGGCGGTTGACATCCTGCAAATCCCCGCGTTTCTGTGCCGCCAGACCGATTTGATCGCGGCGGCGGTGGGCACGGGAAAGATTGTGAATTTGAAAAAGGGACAATTCCTTTCTCCGCAGGAAATGGGCCAAGTCGTCAAGAAAGCCGCCGGAGCGGGCGGCCACAAGTTGCTGGTGACCGAGCGCGGCACAACCTTTGGCTATAACAACCTGGTGGCCGACATGCGCTCAATCCCCATCCTTCGGCAATTTGGATTTCCGGTGATCTTCGACGCGACGCATTCAGTGCAATTGCCCGGGGCGGGCGGAGACCGTTCGGGGGGGCAGCGGGAGATGGCGCCGGTGCTGGCGCGCTGCGCTCTTGCCGCGGGGGCGGACGGGTTGTTCATCGAAACGCATCCCGACCCGGATCACGCCCTGAGCGACGGCCCTAATATGATTCCGCTCGGCCAGATGGCGCGGCTTCTGGCTGGGTTGGTCAGGTTGCATGCGGTCGTGCGCGCGTTGCCGGCCAGCAAATGAAAACCCGCCCTTCTCCCGCCGCCGGCCGGGCGGCGTTGGTGCTTGCGGCCTGGGTCTGCGCCGCGGTTGCCCTCGAAGCAGCCTCCACGAACGAAGTGCCCAACGGCTCGATTGTCAACTATCGCTTCACTCCGCTGGGCAGGCAGATCGAAAGCATCATGACAGCCTCGAACTGGACCCGCGTGACGGAGCGGGAAGTCGTGGCCACCTTCTTCGAGAGGAGAATGTTCCGCAATGGGGATCTCAACCAGTTGCAACTGATTGTCCAGGCCCCCGTCTGCCAGTACGACAACGCCAGCAAAGACGCCTGGAACCAGGGGCACATCGTCCTGTTCACGCCAACCACCAACGTCTTCACCCAGGGCGACGGTTTCCTTTTCAGTGACGCCACCCATGTTTTGGAAATTTCCAACAACGTCGAAACCCGGGTAGTCAAGTCGCTGCTCAAATCCCCGCTGCTGGGCAGCGCGCCTTCCAACGGAGCGCCCGCGGGCGGGCAGATTTTGAAGATTCTATCGGCCTCCGGCCGCTTCAATTACCCTTCCAACAGGGTCGATTACGAGCGTCGTGTTCGCGTGATCGATCCGCAATACGACCTGAATTCCGGTCGCCTGGCCGTCCAGTTCACCACCAACGGCGCCCTCGAAACGGCCCTGGCCAGGGACGACGTCGTCATCACCACGACCAATAAGGGCCGCGCCACAGGCGCGCGGGCCTTTTATTACCTGACCAACAACAGCGAGATGATGGAACTGACCGGCGACGCCGCCTGGCAAAACGGCGCCGAGCAGGCCCAGGCCGATTATTTTCTATATGACACCACGCGCCACTTTCTCACGGGGTCCAATCACGTCCACGTCCTCTGGCCCAACGCACCGTCTCAGACCAACCGCCCGCCCCAAGCTGATACGAACGGCTTCCGCGAGATGTTCGCCCGCTTTGCCACCTTGCAGTGGCCGCCCACCAACGGGCCGGTGGAAAGCATGACCGCCAGCGGCGACGTGATGATTACCAACCAGGCCGACCACAGCCGCGCCACCGGCCAGCAGGCCGTTTACAATCGGACCAACGATTCCTTCGAATTGACCGGCGACCCGGCGTGGTGGAACGGCCAGATGGAAGTCAAGGGCCGGGTGCTGCTGGCGGAGTTGACCAACAAGATCTATCACGCCCGCGGCGACGCCCAGCTCAGAGTCAACGTGTCCGGCGCGGGCAAAACCAACGCCGCCTCGGCCTCCGGCGGCGCCACCAACCAGTGGCTGATCATCACCTCGGCCGTCCTGGACTACGAAACCAACCTCGCGACCTTTCACGATCACGTCGTCGCGCGGCTCATTGAGGACGGCGCCCTGCGCGACACGCTGACTTGCGATCTGCTGGTGGTCACATTGGAAAGCAACCAGGTGGTCCAGGGAGTTGCACGGGGCCACGTCCGCGGTCAAACCGCGCCCAACCGGGCGGGGGTGGTCAAAACGATTTCCTGTGCCACGCTGACCGGGCGCCGTTCACCGGCCACCGGGCTGATGAAGGACCTCCTGGCGGAAACGGACGTCGTGCTGGTTCAATTCGGGACGGGAACCAACTCGGCGACCAACCAATTGACAGCGCCGTTGGTGAGCGCGCGGTTTTCGCCGGTGACAAACCGGATTGAACAAGCCGAGGGGGAGGGCGGCGTGGTGATTGATCAAAGGAAGGCCGCCCAGACCCTGCACGCCACCGGCGAGCGGGCTGTCTATACGGAGGCGGCTGGCCTGATGAGATTGACCGGCACACCGCGCGCCCGCACTGAAAGTTACATTATTTCCAACGCCAGCTTCCTGAATTGGCGGCCTAAGACGAACCTGTTTGAGGCCGGCGGGCGTTATATTATTATTCCCATCAGGGCCAAAACCAACCAACCTTCCCGCTGAGAAATGAGCGAGCAACATCCAGATGCCGGACCAGCGCCCATCAACGCCGCCGCAGCGGCCGCCGTCGCCGTCGGAACGGGCGTCCGCCTGCTTGAGACGGACAAACTGGTCAAGGAATACGGCGGGCGCCGGGTCGTCAATGTCGTTTCCATCTTCGTCAACGTCGGAGAGATCGTGGGGCTGCTCGGTCCCAACGGCGCGGGCAAAACCACCACTTTCAACATCGTCGTGGGAATCGTCGAGCCGGACGAGGGCGGGGTGGTGTTTTTGGGCAAGAGCATCACCCGGCTGCCGATGCACAAGCGGGCGCGGCTTGGGATTGGGTATTTGACACAGGAACCGTCGGTTTTCCGGAAGCTGACGGTGGAGCAAAACATCCTCGCGATCCTGGAAACGTGCGACATCGGGGCCAGGGAGCGGCAATTGCGGCTGCAATCGCTGCTGGATGAATTGGACCTGGCGCGCCTGGCCAAGGCCCGGGCTTACACGTTGAGCGGCGGCGAAAAGCGCCGGCTGGAGATCACCCGCGCGCTGGTGACCAGCCCCAAGTTGCTCTTGCTGGACGAACCTTTCAGCGGCATCGACCCGATTGCCAAATATGAAGTGCAAAAGATCATCCGGCGCCTCAAGGAGCGGGGCCTGGGGATATTGATAACCGACCACGACGCCCGCGAAACGCTCAAGTTGGTGGACCGGGCCTATTTGATCCATCACGGCGAGGTGGTCTATGAAGGGTTGGGGCCGGAAATGCCCAACGACCCGAAAGCGCGCGAGATTTACCTGGGGCCGGAGTTTAATTTGTGACTCTTTTCGCCTGACTTCCCGCCTCGGGCGGCTTAACATTCCGGCCCCATGCAGCGCGATACAATAACAGTGGAGCGGTTCTACACGGAGCAGTCGGCCAGCCTGCCCTTGAAATTGGTGGCGGGGGCGACCGGTCTCAAGCGCATCATCCGCGAGCCGACGGTCAACCGCCCGGGGTTGGCGCTGGCCGGGTTTACGCGCTACTTCGCCAACAAACGGCTGCAGGTCATCGGCAACGCGGAAACCTGTTTTCTCAAATCGCTCTCCGCCCCGCAGCGCCAGAAGCGCTACGCCAATCTGTTTTCCTACCGGATTCCAGGCGTTATTTTCTCCCGCAACCTCACCCCGGACAAACTGTTCCGGCAGGCCGCCGAAAAGGCCCAGGTCCCGATTCTCGTCACGCCGATGATCACCATGAAGTTCATCAACCTGGCGACCATCGCCCTGGAAATGCTCTTTGCCCCGCGGAGCACTGAGATCGGCAGCATGGTCGATATTCTGGGCGTCGGCGTGATCATCCGCGGCGAAAGCGGCATCGGCAAAAGCGAGAGCGTCCTGGCCCTCATCGAACGGGGCTACAGCCTGGTTGCCGACGACGTCACGCGCGTGACGCTGCTGGACGGACGGGAGATTGTGGGCACCAGCGCCGAAGTGACGCGCAACCACATGGAAGTCCGGGGCATCGGCATCATCAACGTGGCCGACATGTTCGGCGTTCGGAGCATCCGCTCGGAGAAGAAGGTCGATTTGGTCGTCTCCCTCAAACAATGGGAAGAAGTGCCCGACGTGGACCGTCTGGGAATGGAGGAGGAATATGTCAAGGTCCTGGGGGTTTCGGTCCCGCATATAACGATCCCGGTGCGGCCGGGGCGGGACTTGGCGCGGTTGATCGAGGTGGCTGCGTTTCAGACCAAACTCAAGGCGGCGGGGCGCAACCCGGCCAAGGAGTTGAACGACCGGCTGATTGCCAAAATGACCGCCAGCAAACCCGCGATATGATTTTCATCGCAAAAACCCCATTTCCCTTGCAACATACCGGCGCATGAGTAGCGCGAAAAAAACGGGCGGCAAACAAACCCACCATCGTGAGTTCGTGGTGATCAACAAGCTGGGCATCCACGCCCGGCCCGCGGCGATGTTTGTCAAGGCGGCCAACCAGTTCACATGCAGCGTCCTGGTGGAACGGGACGGCGAAACTGTCAACGGCAAGAGCATCATGGGTTTGATGATGCTGGCGGCGGGGCCGGGGACCAAATTGACCGTCACCTGCGATGGTGACGACGCCCACGAGGCCCTCGACGCCATCGAGGCGCTGGTAAAACGAAAATTCGACGAAGACTGAGCCGATCCCATGCCTGGAAACTTCGACGTGAAATATGTGGCGCATCTGGCGCGCATCGCCTTGACGCCGGCCGAAGAGGAACAATTCGGCGCCCAACTCTCCAACATCCTCGGCTACATCGAGAAGCTCAACCAGATCGATGTCAGCCAGATCGAGCCGACCGCCCACGCCGTCCCGCTGGTCAACGTGTTTCGCGCGGACGAGGTCCGGCCGTCGCTGTCCAATGAAGAGGCGCTCGCCAACGCGCCTGCCAAGGCCAACGGGCTGTTCATCGTCCCCAAAATCGTGGAGTGACCGCCACCGCCATGCTCAACGAACTGACCATCTGGGAATTGGCCGGGAAACTGGAGCGGCGCGAGGTTTCGGCGCTCGAAATCATGCGGGCCTGCCTGGACCGCATCGAGCGAGTCGAGGGCAGTATCCATTCCTTTATCAGTTATGACGCCGCCGACGCCTTGGAGCAGGCTGCGGCGGCTGATCGCCATTTGGTGGGTGGAACAACCCGCCGCCAAAAGCCCCTTCTGGGCATCCCTATTGCCATTAAGGACGTTCTGGCGGTGCGCGGGCAGCCGCTCAATTGCGGCTCGAAGATACTCGGGCAATTCATCTCGCCTTACGACGCGACCGTCATCGAAAAGCTCCGCGAGGCCGGCGCGATCGTTTTTGGCCGATTGAACATGGATGAATTCGCCATGGGCAGTTCCACGGAGAATTCCTCTTTCGGCCCCACTCGCAATCCGTGGGATACCAGCCGGATTCCGGGCGGCTCCTCCGGCGGCTCGGCCGCAGCCGTGGCCGCCGACGAGTGTATCGCCGCTCTGGGCAGCGACACCGGGGGATCCATCCGGCAGCCGGCCGCCCTCTGCGGATGCGTCGGATTGAAACCCACTTACGGGCGCGTCTCGCGCTACGGCTTGGTGGCTTTCGCGTCGTCCCTCGACCAAATCGGCCCCCTGGCCAAGGACGCGCGCGACGCGGCCCTCGTGCTGGGCGCGATCAGCGGCCACGACGCGCGCGATTCAACCAGCGTGGAGGGGACAGCGTCCGATTACACCGCCGCGCTCGACGGCCGGATCAAGGGGCTGAAATTGGGCCTGGCCAAGGAGTACATGATCGGGGGACTGGACGGGGAAGTGGGCGCGGCCGTGCAGGCGGCGGTAAGTCAATATGAAAAACTGGGGGCCGAGATCGTGGAGATTTCCCTCCCGCGCACCGAATTCGCCGTGGCAACTTACTACATCATCGCCACGGCCGAGGCCAGCGCCAACCTGGCCCGGTTCGACGGCATCCGCTACGGGCGGCGCGTCGAGGGCAGCGACCCGATTGATCTGTATTGCAAAACGCGCGGGGCCGGCTTTGGGGCGGAGGTCAAGCGGCGCATCATCCTTGGGGCTTACGTCTTGAGCAGCGGCTATTACGACGCCTATTATTTGCGCGCCCAGAAGGTCCGCACCTTGATCCGGCGCGATTTTCTCAACGCCTTCGACAAGGTCGATGCGATCATCACGCCGACCTCGCCGACGGCCGCCTTCAAGATTGGGGAGAAGGCGGACGACCCGCTGCAAATGTATCTCTCGGACATCTTCACCATATCGTGCAATCTGGCCGGGATTTGCGGACTGAGTTTGCCGTGCGGCTTTACGGCCAGTCCCAAGCTGCCCATTGGGTTGCAGTTGCTGGGCAAGCCTTTCGGGGAGGAGACGCTGCTCCGGCTGGCCCACGCCTACGAACAAATCACCCCCTGGCACAACGAAAAGCCGCCCCTGGAACGTTAGTTCCAGCCCCTCGCGGCCATTGCGGGTTTTCTCGCGTCTGCGTATGCTTCCGGCATGGAACCATTCAACGTGGCCGATCCTCGCATCATCCATAATCTGGCGCTGGCGGGATTCATGGGCACGGGCAAATCGTCCGTCGGCCGGGTAGCCGGCGAAATGCTCGGATTCGCGTTTATCGACACGGACGAATTGATCGAAGCCCAGACCGGAAAATCGGTCAGCGCCATTTTTGCGCAGAACAGCGAAGAGGAGTTTCGGACGCTGGAACGGGACGTTGTCCAGGGATTGAGCGCGCTGCGTCACACGGTCATCGCCACCGGCGGCGGGCTGATCGTCAATCCCGGCAATCTGGCCAGCCTGAAGACGCACGCGCTTGTCGTGTGTTTGTGGGCGTCGCCGGAGATAATATGGGAGCGCGTGCGCGAGCAAACGCATCGCCCGCTGCTCAACGGGCCTGATGCGCCGGCCCGGATTCGGGAGTTGCTTGAACAGCGCAAGCCGGCCTATCGCCAGGCCGACGCGATGATATTGACCGATCACCGTTCCCCCAAGGAAGTGGCCCAACAAGTCCTCCACCAATTTCACCTCGCCCGAAAGGGGAAGTAGAATGGGGTGCCAACGCCATGAGAAACCCGCATTGATTTTCAAGTGAAGGCGGCCATCTTCCAGCGCGCCTCGGAAATGGGCTTTGACGACTGCCGTTTCACCACGGCGCAGCCGCCCGCGCACGCCGCGCAATTCCAACGCTGGCTGGCGGCGGGCTGTCATGGCCAGATGGGTTACCTGGAACGCAATGCCCGCAAACGGATCGACCCAGCCCAAGTCCTGGCCGCCGCCAGAACCATCATCACGCTGGCCGCCAGCTACGCGCCGCCGTCCGACTCCGCTCTCGTCCCGGCGGAGAACCGGGGTGAGATCGCCCGTTACGCGCGGTTCGCGGATTACCACAAAGTCCTGGGCGAACGCCTCAAGGTCTTGGCGGGTTTTCTGAATTCCCTGGCCGGCGGCGCGCGCTCGCTGTGGTATGTCGATACCGGGCCGTTGCTGGAGCGGGACCTTGCGGAGCGGGCGGGCGTCGGATTCATTGGCAAACATACCAATCTCATCAGCCGCAAGTTGGGCAACTGGTTCTTCTTGTCGGAAATCATCACGACGCTGGAGTTGGAGTCCGATGCGCCGGAAAGGAATCACTGCGGCTCGTGCCGGCGGTGCATCGACGCCTGCCCGACAGAGGCCATCACGGGTCCGTTTCAACTGGACGCGCGCCGGTGCATTTCCTATTTGACCATCGAATTGAAGGGGGCGATCCCGGTGGAATTGCGGCCGGCGATAGGGCGGCGGATTTACGGCTGCGATGACTGCCTGGCCGCCTGCCCGTGGAACCGTTTCGCCCGCGAAGGGGCGCTGATGCGGCCGCATTACCGGGCGGATCTGGCCGCGCCGGAACTGATCGCGCTGCTGGCGCTGGACGAGGGGGCGTTCCAGAAGCGGTTCGCGGGCACGCCGATGCTGCGGGCCAAACGGCGGGGCTTGCTGCGCAACGTGTGCGTGGCGCTGGGAAATTGCGGGGATGGACGGGCGTTGCCCGCGCTGGAAGGGGCGGCGCTGGACCCCGATCCGCTGGTGGCCGAGCACGCCCGCTGGGCCATTGAGCGGCTGAAAGCTTGAAGCATTCTCCACTTGCCATCTGGAGGGGTTGCGACTACGTTTGGAATAAGCGGGGGCGCGGTTAGCTCAGTTGTAGAGCATCACCTTGACACGGTGGGGGTCGCAGGTTCAATTCCTGCACCGCGCACCATCTGAAAAGGAGGCAGTGTTGACATAAAGAAGTGAACCGTTAAAATAAGGCAAAGCTATGTTGAAAAGATCGTTTCCCCCATGCCGTCTGTCGCGTCAGGCGTTTACGCTGATCGAGCTTCTGGTCGTCATCTCCATCATTGGAACGTTGGCGGCCTTGCTGCTGCCCGCCATCGGCCGGGCCAAAACTCAGGCGCAGCGGAAGGTTTGTCAAACAGAGGAAGTCACCCTTGTTGGCGCCATTAGCGCGTATCTGGCGGACTACAGCCGCCTGCCGGCGTCCAGCACCACGGTGAGTTGGGCTTCATCTGTTGGCGTAGCAGGTGGGAATTCCAATGATTTCACCTACGGGACGCATGGCTTTCCGAATATTAATCCTCAGATTGTGACAAAGGGGCTGGACCCGCTTAAACAACAGACGAACAACTCCGAAGTCATGGCGATTTTGCGGGATGACAATTGGCCGCCAGAGACGAGCAACACGACTTCCCATATTTATAATCCGCACCAGACGGTTTTTTATAATCCGAGGGCCGCCGTTGATACCAATTCTCCGGGTCTGGGGCCGGATGAAGTTTTGCGCGATCCGTGGGGAATGCCATACATCATCACGCTGGATCTCGGCTATGACGGGAAGGTGTTCGATTACACTTTGAATCAGATGTATCAGGTGCAGTACCCCAATCAGGTTCTCAACACTCCCGGGGTGGCGGTGGTTTGGTCGTTTGGTCCGATGAAGACCATTCAGCCTACTCAGCCCCTCAGGTCCTCCCAGCCTCCAAACAAATACATTGTCACGAGCTTTTAGGGGCGAGGGCGCTTGTCATTTTCCAGCAATCCGATGGGCACGGAGACGGCAAACTGAAAATGACTAATGTCGAAGCACCAATGACGAAAGAATGACGAAGCCCCAATGTCTAAAGCGGATTCGAGCGGCCATTTCGTCATTGAGTCAACTGGGGATTCTTTCATTCTTGTTGATGGGGTGTATCCGTCCGGCGGTCAGCGCCGACTGGCCGCAGTGGCGCGGCCCGAACCGCGATGGCGTGGCGCCTGAAAGCCCGCCGCTGGCTGATGCTTGGCCCCCTGGCGATCCCAAGTTGGTTTGGCGGGTTGACAAACTGATGAACGGCGGGCAGGAGACCGGGCACTCTTCACCGGTGATCGCTAATGGCCGGGTATATCTTTACGGGTACTGGCGGGATGCCGGGACTCCCGACGGGGCATACGACGCCATCGCTTGCCTGAGCACCAATTCAGGGTCTGTCCTATGGCGTTCGATCTTCCCCGCCGTCGCTGGCAAGTGTGAGCCTCGCGATCAGGGCAGCACCCCGTGCGTCGTGGGAGGCCGATTGTATCTGGCGGGCAGGTTGCGGGCTTACTGCCTGGACGCAATGACTGGCAAACTTCTCTGGCAGCAGCCCACCGGCGACACCAACTTAGTGTGGGCCATAGCAAGTTCGTTCGCAGTAGTGGATGGCGTAGCCATTATGATTTGCGCTGGAGTTTATGGGTTCGACGCGGTCACGGGCCAAATCCGCTGGCACCGCGAGGAAGCGCCAGGGCCTTGGAATCCTGACGGAAGCGGTGCTGGCTCCCTATCGTCTCCTGTTTGCTGGCGGCACGCGGGGAAGGACTACGTGGTTTGTTGTGTCAAGTCTGCGGAGCTTATGGACCCAGCCACAGGAGGGACAATTTGGAAAATACCGTGGACCAGGGGCGCATGGTCAAGCTGGAACGGACACAGCTCTCCCGCGATTATCGGAGACCAGATGGTTCTCCTGGAAATAGACGGCGGAATGGAGGGCTACCCGCTGTCGCTCGACGCTCCAACGAAACTTTGGCACATTCCAGACCACGATTGTGGAACCAGTCCGCTCATTTACGAAGGACACGTTTATACAATTGGCGGGGGCGACTATTCAAAGCCCACCAGTATCCGCTGCGCCGATCTGCAAACGGGCGCGATAGATTGGGAAAAGCCAACCCAGCCCCAAGGATGCTCTTCACCCATCGCCGCTGACGGCAAGATTTTCGGTTATTTGCAGTTTGGCCGGCTTCTTTGCATGTGGAAAGCCGATCCCAACCACTACACGGTTCTCGCCGCGACGCCTGTCAACGCGGACGGGTATTCGTCACCGGCGTTTGCCGATGGCCGCCTCTTTCTCCGGTTGAACGATGGGGTGGCCTGTTACGATGTGACTCGCGCAGCCAACCCAACGGCGCGCGAAGCCCAAGAGGCGCTGAGGCCAAAGATACTGGAAAATCAAGCCAAGGCGCTGCGAGCAAATCAGGAGGGCGCCGCCCGTGGCGATGCTTACGGCGAATACCGCATGGGGCAACGTTATCGGGATGGCGATGGTGTGCCCAAAGATTTGACCAAGGCGCGAGAGTGGCTGGAAAAAGCGGCAAGTCAGGGAATCAAGGACGCCGCGCGGGAATTGACTGAATTGCCTGACAAATGAAGCGGAGCACCCCGGATTGGGGATTGCCCCAATCGGCCCGTTTCATTACGCTGGCGACATGAACTTCTCCGCGTTTGGGCAGTTTCCGGCGTACCGGCCACGCCGCCTCCGCCAGTCGGCGCTCTGGCGGAACTTGGTGCGCGAGACCTCTTTGACCGCCGGCAGACTGGTCCTGCCGCTTTTCGCACGGAGCGGACGCAAGATGCGCCGTCCCGTCCCTTCCATGCCCGGCGTGTTCCAATTGTCGCCGGACGAAGTGGTGCGCGAAGCGGAGGCGGCGTTTTCGGCGGGAATCCCGGCGGTTTTGCTTTTCGGGATTCCCGGAACCAAGGACGACAAAGCGACGGGCGCCTACGCGCGCAACGGGATTGTCCAACAGACCGTTCGGCTGCTGAAGAAGGAATTGCCGGCGCTGCTGGTGTTCACTGACGTGTGCCTCTGCGAGTACATGAGCCACGGCCATTGCGGAATTGTCGAGAAGACCGGGGGCCGCGTGGCCAATGATCGCACCTTGCCTCTGCTGGCGCGCACGGCCCTGAGCCATGCGGCGGCCGGAGCGGACCTTGTTGCGCCCAGCGACATGATGGATGGCCGCGTGGCGGCCATTCGCCAGGCCTTGGATCAGAACGGCTTCGCCGATACCCCCATCCTTTCCTACGCGGCGAAATTCGCCTCCGCCTATTACGGGCCGTTCCGCGACGCGGCGGAATCCGCGCCGCAATTCGGAGATCGGCGCGCCTATCAAATGGACGCCGCCAACGTGCTCGAAGCTTTGCGGGAAACCGCCATGGACATTCGGGAAGGGGCGGACATGGTGATGGTCAAACCGGCCCTGGCCTATTTGGATGTTTTACACCGGGTCAAGGCGGAATTTGGCTATCCGACGGCCGCCTATTCGGTGAGCGGGGAGTTTTCCATGATCAAGGCCGCGGCGGCAAAGGGGTGGATTGACGAACGGGCCGTGACGCTGGAATCCCTCCTGGCCATGCGCCGGGCGGGGGCGGACTTCATCATCACCTACGCCGCGACGGCGGCGGCGCGCTGGCTCAAGGAAGGTTGATCAAAACACTTCCGCCCGCAGGCCGGCTTCCTGCCGCACAGTTTTGGCGATCTGCGAAAGCGATTTGAGCGGCAGATGACTGCATCCTGTCCGGGCCATCGGCCGTGTGGCCGAGTAAATCTGCACCAGGGGAATCTCCGCGCCCGCCTCTTTGAGCTCCTTCAATCGCCGCACGTATTGCTTGATCTCGCGCGCAGGCGGAGGAGAGCCGTCGATGGCGGGAAACAGGCTTTGAATCACCACCGGACGTTGCCGGGCCACCTGCAGGATGTTGGCCGTAATCTTCTCCAGCGGGATCGTCGCGCCATTGAGTTTGTTGATGTACTTCTGCGTGCCTCCATCCAGTTTCGCCCAAATCTCGTCCGCGCGCGTCAGCAGCTTCAATCCCTCCTGAACTTTGGGCCGGTCCAGGGCCGTCGAATTGGTCACCACCACGATCTTGAAAAACGGCACGCTGCCAAATACACGCAGGTGGACCAAGGCCCGCAACGCATCGCAAAAATGGCTTGCCAGGGTCGGTTCGCCGTCGCCGCTGACGGTGACGTGGCGGACTTGCAGCAATTCGTCCGGCAGATTGGCGTAACGGGGCCGCTGGCGCAGACGGCCCGAATAGGCCAGCGCGAAGGTCGCCTTCAGTTCTTCGGTCATTTTTTTGACATCAAATTGCAAGACTGGCGCGGGCTTGCCGCGGTTGACTTCGCAGTACATGCATTGGAGATTGCAGGTGACAATCGGGTTCACGTTGACACCGATGGAGAGACCTCCGGCCCGCGGGGAGATCACGAGATAAACGAACTGATTCTCCAGAAAATCGCGCGGATACCCGAAAGCCACGTCTTGCGAGACCACGGACTGGGCCGTCGCGTGCCCGTTTCCGTCGCGGGCCGTTTCTTTGGCCGCTGGTTGCATCTGTCTTTTAGTCATCATTAGAATAATAATATGAAGCATCAAACGGAAGCGGCAATCCACGTTTCTTGGCAAAACATTGCCAAATTTTGCGAATATCGGCGCCCTGTTCCCGTCTTTAACCACGGATGGACATGGACAAGGAATTTCCGCCGGTCAAGTTCCAAGGCCCCGACCACACCACCGCGACCGGCGGCGGCAGGCTGTGGGTGTAAATAACGGTCGCAACCGCGTTGGCCGTATCATGAAAGCCGTTGACGAAATCAAACCCCAGCGCCAGCCCCAGCGCGAGAAAAAGGCAGCAAAGTTGAATCGTGCCAATCGGTCCAAGCAAATGTTCCATGCGCCCCATTAAACCCGATCCCCGAAAGATTGACCACCGCGCCAATGTGACAACTGCGTGACTTAATCTGGCGCGCTATGGGCTGGTTCAGCGGCATTTGTATGTCTGCCATAGTGTATCAATTTGAAACCAGCCAATCAATACGACCTTGAGCTTCGATTACTGCCCGCTCCTTGCTCTCGCAATGACAATTCGGACGTGGAGGTTTGCCAAATGGACACCAAGCCATCTCCTGCGGTTCATCCGAAAACCATTGATCTTCAAATCCAAAGGAGCCGTCGTCCCGTTGAAAGATGACCACTCGGCGCTTCTTGGAAGCGTCAGAAATGACCTGAACTGTTTTCATAACCGACTCGCACAGTCTATGCGCCTTGGCCGGCTCGACAGCAAGTCTCCATTTCGCGCAGCATCTCAGACGACGGCAGAGCAGGGGACATTTAATCCGATTTGTCACACGCCATCGTTCGAGTGCTTTCCCATAATGTCTGCTCGAAACCACAGTTCAAAACAAGCCCGTTTTTTCCGGGCAGACTCTTAACGCTACAGGAAGATCAAGGCTGTCCGCTCAAGTGTCATCGTTTGCGAAGCACCATGCAGCCTCTCCGACCTCCCTGCAAGGGCTTTCTAAGAAGCCAAGCACCGCAGTCCGGACAACGCGTCAATCTGCCAACCGACGGAGCAGCCTTCGCGATCAACGCGAGCTTCCCCTCTGGTTTCTTTTCCGCGAGGATTGCGGACTCCTTCCGAATTACAGTTCTATAGCTCTTCTCAGGAATTAACGCATAGGACTCCAATTCGCGCATTTTGAGCCGCGCCCGCGTAAACTTGAATCCACAGTCACAGCTAGGAATAGTGTCCTTTCAGCCAACCGCAGGGCCAGATGGTCATATCGCAGAACGCAGGTCGAAACCACAGTTCAAGGCAAGCATTGTCTTGCGAAAAGCACAAATCTGTTTTTGGGCAAATCTATCCATGCCGTGCCACTCTCACCCGGTGTGAACAAATTATTGGCTGCCCGCTTTGCGGGCTGCCCCTCTCCCGCTAGAGAGGGAGATTCATTGGCTGTCCCTCCGTAAAAGCAACCGACTGGATTTGCCGGACGCGCCCACGCAAAACCAGAGATTTGCAACAGATGTTCCTTCTCCCTTTTACGGACTTCCGGTGCGCCGGAAGCCACGGGCGAAGGCGTGGAAGGGCAGGGGATGGATTGACCGTTCCGAGGCAGGCCCTTCTTTGTATCTAAAGGACTACCGGGACGTGCCGGAAGCGCGTCATGGCTTGGGCCTGTACTTCCCCTTGCGATCCCGTCTGGCGGCGATTTTGTTCATCGGCCACTTTGCCGCCGCTGATACGTATCTCGACGTGGTCGAGGCCGGGCTTTGAAATCGTGCGCGGTAACGGCTGGGTGACGTGCGGCCGGTTCAGTTGAAAGGCAAATTGAACAAGTCGAAATGAGCCCCCATGCCGAGGTCCACCAACCAGACCTCACCTCGACCCGGCACGTTTCTCCTCTTCGTCAAGCATCTGGAAAGTGACGCGCGCGCTCTGGTCAATATCTTCGTCCGTCAACGGCTCGCCGTAAAGTTCCGCAGAGGCAGAAGCGCGCGGTTGTCCAAGACGCTGCCCCAATTCCAGCAAAAGCGCGCGTTGGTCGCTCATCGGCAGCTCCCGGATTTCGTCCAAAATGGCCTGTGCTTTCGTACTCATCAGCAAGACTTTACCGTCCCCGCATGAAGATAAAAAGCCTTTCATTTATTTGGCTGGCAACCAACGGCTTAATCGACCAACGAATTATCTGGACAATAGGGGGCACCTTATTATGATCCAGCGCGAAACGGCTGGGTGGCGCACCCGGACAGCTTTGAGATGCTGATCGGCAGTTCGTCGCGCGACATCCGGCGGAGAAATAGAGACGACTCTTCAAATCTTATGAGCCTGCAAAAGAAAACCATCCTTATGCGAGGCGGTTTGGCGGCGATTTTGTTCATCGGCCACTTTGCCGCCGCTGATATCGTGCGCGTGGCATGCGTGGGCGACAGCATAACGTACGGCTACGGTTTGCAGGAGAGCTATCCGGCGAAGCTCGGACACTGGCTGGGGACAAATTATGACGTGCGCAACTTCGGCGTGAGCGCCACGACGTTGCTGCACCGCGGCGATTTTCCCTACATCCGGCAGCCGCCCTACACCAACGCGCTCGCGTTTGAACCGGACATCGTCGTCATTGATTTCGGCGCGAATGACAGCAAACATCCCGGCGACGGCAGCATCGAGGCGTCCAACGCCGTCAATAATTGGCAGTTCAAATCCGATTTCATCGGCGATTACAAGGAAATGATTGCCGCGTTTCGCAACAGCAATCCGGCGGCGAAGATTTTCATCTGCTATCCGACGCCGGATTTTCCCGGCCGCTGGGGCATCAACGACAAGACGATTCGCGATGAGATCATTCCGATGATTCGCGCCGTGGCCGACGAAACCGGCGTCAAGGTGATTGATTTGTATTCGGCGCTGGCCGGAAAGGCGGATTTGTTTCCCGACACCGTTCACCCCAACGACCAAGGCGCCAAACTGATCGCCGCGGAAACTTTTCGCGCGCTGACGGGCAAGGCGCCGCCGGAACAAGAAAGCGAACCTGCCAGGTCCTCCGTGGCGCTAAAAACAGAGGATGGCAAGTCATATGGAATTTTCCAGCCCTATGTGGCATGGAACAATAATTTCAATGGCAGTGTCATCGGCTGGCAGCCGGGCGGGGGCCAAGCGCCCCAATGGACGGCCAGTTTTAATTTTTTGACCAACGGACTTTACGGCTATCCGGCCAGTATTCGCGGCTGGCATTACGGCTGGAATCCGGGGGGCGACAATTTGTTTCCCAGGAAATTGTCCGGCACGACCGCCATTCCGTGTTCGTTTTCCTACAGGTGCGGCGGGGACCATCTGCGCGGCGACTTCGCCTACGACTTGTTCCTGCGGCATGACGACAAACGTTCATGGCCGGAATTGGAAGTCATGGTTTGGGCGGGGAATAATTCCACGCCGATTGGGAAGATGGTTTCGGCCAATATCACGGTTGCTGACGGCGTTACTTTCGACCTTTGGGCCGGCACAAACGCTCCGGCTGGCTATTATGTTTACAGCTTCGCGCCGCACGGAAAGAGCGCCCGATTGCAGGACGCAGGCAGCTTGAACGTGGACATGATGGTTTTCCTGCGCCTACTGTCCGGCCGGGAGCAATTCAGCATGGATATGTATCTGGATGTGGTCGAGGCCGGCTTTGAAATCGTGCGCGGCGATGGCTGGGTGACGTGCGAGCGGTTCAGTTGCGAGGCAAATTGAACAAGGCGAATTGAGCCCCGAAGAAACTCGTTCGATCGCTCAGGGTCCGGTAGTCGCCATGGCCTGCGGCATTTGTGGGGGATATATTGAACCGACTTGGAGCGCAAATGCCTTTCCATCCGTTTCGAATGGTTCAACACCGGAAGATATCCTGCCGGTGTGTGACACTATTTCGCACAATGTATGTTATGTTTAATCAATTCTCCCGTGGTTCGGGTAATCCTTTCAGGCAAAACCCCCTTTGACCCAAAGGCGTTGCCAGACCTCAGCGCGCGGTGTAACGTCCCGTTCAGTCGTTGCCTTTAAATTATGAAATTTCATGCATTGCTGAGTCTAATCGTGGCGGCCACCGCTTGCGCAGCCGGCGGCTCGACTCCTCCAAGCTGGCCGGCGTTTCGCGGCCCCAACAGTTCGGGGGTCGCCGAGGATGCCACGCCGCCCATCGATATCAGTCCCACCAACTCGGTCTTGTGGAAGGTCCAGGTGCCTTGGTCGCCATCTTCACCGTGCATCTGGGACGATCAGGTTTTTCTGACGACGTTCATCGACGGTGAACTGCAAACCCGCTGTTATCAACGCCAGGACGGCAAACTAGCCTGGTCTCGGGGACTGAAGCCTGACAAACTCGAGAGTTTTCACAGCACCGAGAGCAGCCCCGCGGTTCCCACACCCGCCACCGATGGTCAGCGGTTGGTGAGTTATTTCGGCTCTTTCGGGCTGATTTGCTACGACCGCAACGGCACGGAGCTTTGGCGCCATCCTCTGCCGGTCCCCTTCAGTGCCGGCGGATACGGCACCGCGTCTTCACCGCTCATCGCGGACAACCTTGTCGTGATCAACCGCGACCAGTTCGAGGGATCATCCGTGCTCGCGGTGGATCTGCGTACGGGCAAGACAGCTTGGGAAACCCCGCGCCCGGACGCGCACGGCAGCTTTGGCACACCCATCTTCTGGCGGAACAAGGATGTCGATGAGGTGATCATCCCCGGGTCTCTTCGGCTAAAAGGCTACGCGCTCACGACCGGACTGGAAGACTGGGTGGTCCAGGGCACCGCGTCGTTTGCCTGCACGACGCCAGTGGCGGGCGATGGAGTGCTTTTTTTCGCGGCCTGGGCCAACGGCAAGGCCGATTCTCCATGGCCGACTTGGGAGAAGTTTCTGGAAGCGTATGACAAGGACAAAGATGGCGCGGTTATCCTGGCTAAACTCGACCCCACCATCGGAGGGTTCCTGCGCGGTCTCGACTTGAACCGCGACGGGAAGATTGACAAAGCCGAATGGGATGCGCTTCAGGAGAATTCGGCAAAAGGCGAGAACCTCCTTGTGGCCGTCAAGCCGGGAGGCCGTGGAGACATTACCCAGAGCCACGTAGCCTGGAAGTTCACCCGCGGCCTGCCCTATGTCGCTTCGCCGCTCTTCTACGACGGACGGATCTACCTAATCAAGAACGGTGGCATGCTTTCCTCGGTGGATGCCAAGACTGGCGCGCCCTATTACACCCAGGAGCGATTGGACGCACCGGGGGATTATTATTCCTCGCCGGTGGCCGGTGGCGGGCGGATTTATATCGCCTCACTGGCCGGCAAACTCACAGTGGTCAAAGCCGGTGGTGAGAAACCTGAAATCCTGCACCAGGCCGAGTTTGGCGAGCGCATTTTCGCCTCGCCGGCTCTGGTCGGGGACAAGCTCTACCTCCGCACCCAGACTGCACTCTATGCCTTTGGTCCGCGGACCATTCATTAGTCCGGCAGGACCACGGACCAACGCGCAATCATTTCTCCCTCCAGGCTTGGCTTGCGATCAGGGCTATCACGCCTTGCATGCAGACCATCAGGCCGACGCAGCCGGGCCATCCTGCCGCCTTCCAGAACAGGCCGGGAATTACGGAACCGGCGCAGCCGCCCAGATAATAAAGGGCCACATAAAGGCCCGCCGCGGAGGAGCGGGCCGCTCCGGCCACCTCGCCCACGTAACTGGAAGCGCCAGCCTGGGACGCAAACGCCCCGGCAGCCGCCAGCGCCAGGCCCGCTATCACAACAGGCACGGCATGGATTAAGGTCAATAATACACCTGCCGACGCGACTGTCGATGCCCCGATCAACACGCGGCGGCTGCCCAGTTTGTCCAGCAGCCGCCCGGAATAGGGCGTTACCGCCGCTCCAATCAAATAGACGGCGAACATGGCGGCGAGCGCGGTGGGGCCAAGGAAAAACGGCGCGTCCGCAAGATAAAAATTCACGTAGGTGAAAACACCCACCAGGCAAAACAGAACGTTGAAACCAACCGCGTAGGTGGCCAGGAGTTGCGGGTTATGCAGATGGGCGCGCAGCGAGGCGACCGATTCAGCGGCGTTGTGATGCGGGACGAACTTTGTCGAGCGCGGCAGAATCCACCAAGTCAGCCCCGCGCCGGCGAGGGTTGCCAGGCCCAACGTCACCATCGAAGCCCGCCATCCCCACCGCGCGGCGATCAGGCCCGAGGCAAATCGCCCGCAAAACCCGCCGACGACCCCGCCGGTCAAATAGATTGACATCGTTGAGCCGGCCAGCGGCCGCGGAGTCTCCTCGCTGATGTAAGCCATCGCCACGGCAATGATTCCCGGAGTAAACAAACCCTGAAAAAAGCGCCAGGCGATCAGTTGGTGCAGATTCGACGCCGTGGCCGCTAGGGCCGTTGGAACGGCCAGGCCGAGCATGGAGGCGACAATGACCCGCTTGCGCCCCAGAGAATCGGCCAGTAGCCCCAGCCAGGGCGCGGATAACGCCACCGCCAATATGGGGGCGCTGACGGTCAGGCTGACCCGCAATTCGGAGGCGCGGAATATCTCCCTGAACAGCGGCAACAGGGGTTGGGTGGCGTAAAGATTCACGAAGGTTGCAAACCCTGTGATAAACAACGCCGTTAAAACACCCCCTCTTTCCCGCCGGGCGGCCGATGAACAACCTGTCGTTCCCGGGCCACCTTTCATGGATGGAATCACGATGGTCGAATGGTGGGCGATGAGGGATTCGAACCCCCGACCCACAGCGTGTAAAGCTGCTGCGCTACCACTGCGCTAATCGCCCGTTCTCCGCGGAACGCTACGATTGGCGTGAGGAGTTGGCGAGTCAAATCTCGCCGGTGAAGCCTTGCTGTCGCAGGGCCTCATAAAGCACCAGGGCGACGCAATTGGACAGGTTCAACGAGCGCGCCTGCTGATGAAACATGGGCACACGCAGCCATGCGCCGGGATGCTGCTCGATGATTTTTTGCGGCAAGCCGGCGGTTTCGCGCCCAAAAACCAGGAAATCATCGGGCCGATATTCAACCTCCGCGTAATGCCGTTTTCCGTGCGATTCGATCATCCAGAGGCGCGCGTCGGGCGGAAGTTGCTTCGCAAACGCCGGCCAATCCGGCCAGCGATGCCAGTCCAAATGCCGCCAATAGTCCAGGCCCGCCCGTTTGAGCTGGCGGTCGTCGAGCTGGAAGCCGAAAGGCTCGACCAAATGCAGCGTGGCGCGGGTCGCGGCGCAGAGGCGGGCGACGTTTCCGGTGTTCGGCGGAATTTCCGGCTCAACCAAGACGACATTCACAGGTCAATAATAAACCTTCCACAATACCAGGCCGTGGGCGGGAGCCGTCATCCCGGCGGCACGGCGGTCTTTGCGCGCCAGAATGGCGGTGATGTCGCCGGAGGCAATCTTCCCCTGCCCCACTTGGGCCAGTGTCCCCACGATGCCGCGGCACATTTTGTAAAGAAAACCGTCCCCCTCCATGACGAAAGTCAGGAGCGGCCCCTGGCGCTTGAGGTCGCAGCGCGCCAAGGTGCGCACGGTGGAACTCATCTCGTAATTGCGCGTTCCGGCCAGCGATTTGAAATCGTGGCGGCCCAAAAAGTGTCTTGCCGCCGCCCGCATCGCGCCCAGATCGAGCGCCCGGGTGACGTGCCAGGCCTGGTGGCGCAGCAGCGGATTCATGGCGGCCCCCATCCATATAAAATATCGGTACTGCTTGCGTTTGGCGTCGAAGCGGGCGTCGAACCCCGCGCGGCAGCGCGCTGCCGCCATGACGCGGATGTCGCGCGGGAGATGGGCGTTGATGGCCAGTGCGGCCCTGGCGGGCGGCATCTTCAAATCCGCGTCGGGGATTTCGACCTGCGCCACCATGCCCAGCGCATGCACGCCTGTATCGGTCCGGCTGGAGCTGCGCAAGCGGCCGGCGCCGGGGAAGATTTTGGCCACAGCTTCCTCGACCCGCTGCTGGACGCCAAGGCCGGTTTTTTGCGCCTGCCAGCCAGCATAGGGCGCGCCGTCGTAGGCGATGGTGAGCTTGAGTTTCATCGGCCCGGATGATCCAGGTAGCTTTGCAGCAGCAGCGCGGCGGCTGTCTCGTCCACCCGCTCCCTGCGTTTTTCGCGCCGCATCCCAGTTTCGATGAGAAAGCGGTTGGCTTGGACGGAGGTCAGGCGTTCGTCCCATGTCTTCACCGGCACTGTCAATACTTGTTCGAGTGCGGCGACAAACTCCCGCGCTTTTTCCGCCGCAGGGCCATAAGTGCCGTTCATGTTGCGCGGGATGCCGACGAGCACTTCGGCGACTTCGCGTTCGGAGACGATGGCCTGGAGGCGGCTGAGGAGATTGGCCGCCGGCTGGGCGGGAACGTATTCCAGCGGCAGGGCGATGGTCCCGGTTGGATCGCTGAGGGCCAGCCCCACCCGCTTGCTTCCGTGATCGATGGCAAGTACGCGCATATTGGCTTGTGATTTATGACGCCAGTGCGCGGAAAACATTCCGGGCCGCCTGCGTCGTTTTCTCCATGTCCCGCGCACTGTGGGCGGTGGAAATAAAGCCAGCCTCAAACTGCGAGGGCGCCAGGTAAATCCCCCGCTCCAACATGCCGTGGAAGTATTTTGCAAAGCGGCCGCGGTCGCTCTTCATCGCGTCGGCGAGATTATGCACCGGGCAGTCAACAAAATAGCAGCAAAACATCGAGCCGATGCGGTTGAATTGGACGGGTATCTTCGCCATTCCCGCCGCTTCCCTCATCCCGCTTTCCAGGGCCGCGCCCAGTTTTTCAAGTTTGGCGTAGGCTTTGCCGTCCGATAATTCCTCCAGCGCCGCAATCCCCGCGGCCATCGCGACGGGATTCCCGCTCAACGTGCCCGCCTGATAGACCGGCCCAAGCGGCGCCAGGATGTCCATGATGTCCGCCCGGCCGCCAAAAGCCCCAACCGGCAGCCCGCCGCCAATGATTTTCCCAAAGCAACTCAAGTCCGGCCGGATCCCGAAACGTTCCTGCGCGCCGCCAAACGCCAGGCGGAAGCCGGTCATCACTTCGTCGAAGATGAGCAGGCTTCCGTTGTGCGCGGTAACGTCACGAAGGAATTCCAGGTAACCCGGTTTGGGCAGATACAGGCCGGCGTTGCCGGGAACCGGTTCGACGATCACCCCGGCGATTTGGCCCGTATTCGCCGCGAAGGCAGCTCGCACGGGATCGGTTTCATTAAAGGGCAGCACAATGGTGTGCTGCGTAAACGCGGACGGAACCCCGGCGCTATCGGGAGTGCCAAAGGTCAGCGCGCCGGAGCCGGCCTTGACCAGGAGCGAATCCGCGTGGCCGTGGTAACATCCGTCGAACTTGATGATCTTGTCGCGCCCGGTGAATCCTCGGGCCAGCCGGATGGCCGACATGCAGGCTTCCGTCCCGGAATTGCACATCCGCACCTTCTGGACGCCCGGCACGGCGCCACACACCAGACGCGCCATTTTCACTTCCAGCGGGTTGGGAATGCCGAAACTGGTCCCCTGCTCCGCCGCCGACTTGACCGCCTGGATGATCTTGGCCGGCGCGTGCCCAAGGATGGCAGGCCCCCACGTCCCGACGTAGTCGATATAATCATTGCCATCGACATCAAAAACATGCGCCCCCTTCGCGCTCTGAGCGAAAAACGGCTCGCCGCCAACGGCCCGAAAGGCGCGGACGGGCGAATTGACGCCGCCCGGAATGTAGCGCAGGGCCTCAGCGAACAATTGCCCGGACTTCGAATTCATGGCAGCGGGCTATTGGGCCTGATTCCGCCGAAAAAAGGTGTCCGTCAACGTTCCCTTTTCGGAGCGGATGTAGGTGCCTGTCTCGATTCGATGGCGCTTGAACCAGTCTCGGTTCATTTCCAGGACATAGAGGATGTTATCGGACTGGGCGACGACCGCGTTGGTGTTTTGCGGTTCCAGATCATGGATTTCCACGATGGCGCCTTCCGGGTCGATATACGCCACCGAAAGCGGCAGGATGGTGTTCTTCATCCAAAAGGCCGCCCGGATCGGCTGGGGAAAAACAAAGATCATGCCGGCGTTTTCATTCATGTTGGTGCGGAACATCAGGCCGGTTTGCTCCTGTTCACGCGTCAACGCCATTTCCGCCGTCACTTCCTCCGGCCCTATCCAGAGGCGGAGGCTCTGCAGCTTGGGTTGCGCGCGGGTCGGATAGTCTTGCTCGATGGCCTCCGAAGCGGGAGCCGGCGGCATCTTCTTGTTGCATCCAGCCAGCGCGAGAAACGCGGGCAGGACGATGATCGAAAACCATTTCATTGGCCAAGGATGCCCGGCAGGCCGCCCAATTTCAATGAAACTATTTTCCGGCAGGCGGCAATGGATTGCCATCCGGGCCGGTTGCCTGTAGTATTTAGGTGGATGAACAAGATTGCGAGATGGTTGACCGGCCTCGTCTGCCTCGCCTTGATACTGGCGGCGGCTCCCGTCGGCGCCAAGGATTCTCTGAATTGGCGCGCCAATCAGAATCAAGTGGATGCCGACATCCAAAGAAGCGATCTGCTGACGGTTCTGACGAACATCGCCAACGCGACCGGCTGGAAGGTGTATGTGGACCCGGGCGCGTCGAACTCCATTTCAGTCAAGTTCAAGGGGCTGCCGGAGAAGGAAGCCTTGCACCGGCTGCTGGGCGCCCTCAATTACCGAAAGGACCGGACCAACGGCATTTACCAGTTGTTTGTTTACCGAACGGCGCCTGGGGCGGCGACGCAATTGATCAAGGCGGCGAAGCGCGATTACCGGATTGCCAACGAAGACCTGGTCAAACTCAAACACGGCGCCGACACCAACACCATCGATCAACTGGCCAAAAAACTGGGCGCGAAAGTGGTCGGGCGCGATGACCGAATCGGCCTCTACCGGCTTCAGTTCGACGACGGCGCCGGAGCGGCCGCCGGCTTGCAATCGCTCGCCGCGGACCCATCGGTCGCCGCCGCGGATGGCAACTACGTGGTGGATCCTCCCGTGCCGGCGCTAATGACGCAAGTGTCGCCGCCGGCTGGGCAACTGTTTAATTTGAACCCGCAGCCAGTGGTCAATGGCCCGATAGTCGGGTTGGTCGATACTGCCATTGATGCGCCGGATCAGTTCCAGAAATACATGCTCACGCCGATCAATGTCGTGGGCCAGGCGGAGGCCTCCGCCGACGAGCCGTCGCACGGGACCAGCATGCTCGAAACCATGTTGGGCGCCATGTCCGCCAATCCCAGCATGATTCAGCCGGTAATCGTTTATCCGGGAAGTGGGGAAAGCACCACGAGCTACGATCTCATGGAAGGAATCCTCGCGGCCATTAACGCCGGCGCCAACCCAATCAATGTCAGTTCCGGTGGCACGGGCAACAGTCAACTCTTGGGAAGTTTGATCCAGGAAGCGACCCAAAAAGGCATTCAAGTCGTCGCCGCCGCGGGAAATACGCCCGGCACGCAAGACACCTATCCCGCCGCCTATCCTGGCGTGCTGGCCGTGACCGCGTCGGCCCCGAATGGCCAACTGGCCTCCTACGCGGATGACGGCAGCTTTGTCACCGCGATGGCTCCGGGGACCGCCTTGGTGGTTTCGGCCAGCGGCGGGACGTGGATGGTGCAAGGAACCTCTCCCGCGACCGCCGACGTATCGGGCACTCTGGCCGAACTGGAAAACGGGCCGCAGCATCTGACGCTTCAACAAGCCGTCAACCAGGTTGCCAAGACCCTGCCCCCGCCGCCCAAACAGTAATTCCCCTCGCCGCCGTCCAGCAAGGCGCTGAAATTCTGGTAAAATCTGTGACGCTACGGCGAACTGAGGCGGAAGTAGCGCGCTATTTGCGAGTGCATCGGGGCCGCGTCGGAGTAGGAGGTTTCCGCCGAGGTGGCCGTTATGTTGGTCACCAGCGTCCACTGGGTGAGATTGGTCGAGACGTCGATGGAATAGACCCTGCCGGCCTGGGAGTTCCAAGTCATGCTAAAAACGCCGGCAGGCGAACTCAAGAGCGCGGAGAGCACAAGCGGCGCATTGGTGACGGGCGCGGAGTTGGTAATGACCGCGGCGGTGATCGTGTATCCGACCGCGTTACTGTAGGTGTTCGGCACCGCCAAATACCAGGTCCCCTCTACGGACGGGAGGTCGGCATTGGTCCCAATCTGCACAAATTGGACGGCCGTTCCGGCATTGAAGCTGCCGGAATACGAGCTTCCCGGCGTGGGGAACGTTCCGTCGCCGACCAACAACTGCACGTTGCCGAAACCGCTGGTGTTCGTGACAAAGAAATCAACGCCCGCCACGTTGCTGGTCACCGTGAACGAATACACAAGGTTGGTGGGAAAGCCGGGAGGCTGGCTGTTTGTGTATGGAATGGCATTCGCCAGAGGAATCACGTCCATCCCGCCATTGACCACGTATGTCGCCAGAATCGTGTAGCCCGCGTTTGTCACGGCGGCGGGATTATAGACGGCCAGATACCAGATGTTCGACGCGGGCGGCGGCAGCACGGCATTGGTGCTCGGAACCGGCAGCGGCACGGGCAGTGAATTGGTGGTTACGACTATGAATTGGTCGTTTGTGTCCGCGACGCGGCTTGCGTAATCAAAACTAAACGGGCCGGGCACGGGCAATCCTTCGCGCGCATAAAGGTCCAGTTCGGCATTGGTCGGATTGAGTACCTGGAAGGTGACCAGCGTGGCGTTGCTGGGCACGGCAAACGAGTAATACTGCGGCGCGTTGGTGAACACGTTGGTGTAGGCGATACTGTTGGTCAGCGGGATGATCTGGTTGGTGGCAATGTCGAATTGCACCTTCAGTGTAAACTGCTCGTTGACCGTCCCATTGTTCTGCATTCCCAGGTAGTAGCGCCGTCCCGGCAGCAGCGGCGGCGGCGCGCCCTGGGACGACAGGGTGTTGGTTCCGGGTCCGCCGACTTGGGTCACGCCGGCCAACAACGCATAATCGCCCGGCAATTGGCCGGTGGGCAACTGAGTTTGATTGAAGAGCAGATTCAGCGGAATCGCGCCGCCCGCGGTCAATATGTTGGTCGCGAAATTGGCCGTTGTAGGAACATCCACGGCGAAGTAGGTGATGTTTTGGTAGGCATTGGTGGCGGCATTGGTGTAAGTCATGCCATTGGTCAGAACGATGAGATTGACGTTCGTCGAGGAGATCGTCATCTGCAAATTCCAACTCAGGAGCACGCCGTTGGTGGGCAGAAGCGAATCGTTGCGCGTGTCCCAAAGCTGCAACGTCCAGCAGCCTGTCGGATTCTCGCCGACGAACGTGGTCAGCGGTTCCTCGGCCAGATAATAGTTGTTGTAGTTGGTGCTGGGCAGCTCGACCAGTGAGACATCGTCCAGCAGGACGCTCAAGGTGTTGCCAGCCAGTTCGATAGTGGTCTGGGCATTGGTGGCCGTGAAGCTGTTGGTGCAGGCCTGCCATCCCCCGGTAAAGTTCGTCAGGATCAGCCTGTTGGTGAGATACCCGTCAATTGACACCTGGAGGTTGGGCAGTAGCGAATTGGTGTTGTACTTGCCCTGGCTGCCGGCGTCGTAGATGGCCTGGATTTCGGCGGGAGACAGCGCGCGGCTCCACAAGTCCAGTTCGTCCAGATCCCCCTCAAATGGAACGGAGCCGTCCATTCCGACACAAACGCTTTGTCCCGCCCTAAACGTATTGGGGTTGGTTAGATTGGCTATTCCGGAGGTAATCATGTTGGTATCCAGGAAGCCGTCGATATAAATCGCAAGGGTCAGACCATTCCGGACAAAAGCGGCATGATGAAAAACTCCGTCATTTACTTGTTTGTTTGTATCGATCAGAACAACGTAGCCTGCTGCGGCATTACCGGAAAAGTCAATAAACATTCGACCCGGCCCGGAAGTGGGAAGGCCCTCTTCAGGTCCGCTATGAATATCAAGAAAAGCGAATAAGTTGCCACAGGTCACCCTCTTTTCAAGAACGCCGTAGAGGTTGGTTGCGTCGGTCGGTTGTTTAATCCAAAAATCGACCGTGAAATCATTCGTGCCGAAATTGGCGGCGTTCGTGCCGAAATCAATTTCGTTGCCCTCGTTGAACGTGAACGCGTCGCCCACTTCGCCCACGTCATAAGTGGGACCGGGATAGGGTACCGTTCCATTATTGGCGCCGACAATATCGGCCAGCGTGTCGTCCGCGGGCCACCAATCGGTGATCTGCGGGGAGCGGACGAAGTAGTGCAATTCGTAGGTTGTGCCGGGCACGGTGGCGAAGGTCTGTGCGATTCGCCCGGTGGTCAGCGCCAGGAAATTGCTGCCCGCGTGCGCATTATGCGGGTCGTTCATCACGCCAACCTGGTTGGTCTCGACGGTCCATCCGCTCCCCCCAATGGCCTGCCCGTTGGTGTAGGTGCCGTTGGTGATCCCCTCGAAGCCGGTGGAGGTGATGATGGTGTTGGTGGAACTGATGCCGTTGGTCGAGGCGTAGGGCGGCGGGGCGAACTTGATCGGGGTCTTGGCCTGGTTGGTGTTCTCCGTGAAGACGGTGTAGATGATATTCGTGAAGGAGTTCGTCGAGTTGGTGCTCGTCAATACCATCCCCAGGTTGCTGGCCAGCAGTCCGCCGCGGTTTTCAAAAAGCAGCACGCTGGTTCCCTGCGGACTGACCAGACGAATGGAGAGATCGTCCAGATTCGTGTCCGCGACGCACAGCCCCACTTGCAAATCCACCAACTGCCCCACCCCATTGGTCATGCAGATTTGCGAGGCGGTCGTCCCGTCCGTGGTCAGCGACACGGGCACGCTGTTGCTGTAAGTCTGGATCAGGTTCGGCGTGAGGCTCTCATCGAAGAAGATGTAATTGGTCAGCGTCAGCGCCTCCGTTCCAAAATTGAAGATGCCGTAATACCAGGTGCCGCCGGTCAGCGGCGGGTTGTAAGTGTTGTTGGTCCCAACCAGCAGGTAGCCGCCCGGGGCGACGATCCCATTGGTGCCATCCGGATCGGCGGGTGACACATAGTTTGTGTCGGTCATGTAAATGCCCACCGGCCCGGCGCCGGCGACGCTTGTAAAGAGCACCACATTTGTCAAATAAATCGCGTCGTTCGGCACAACCACGTAGTTATACCACGCTCCGCCCCCCGGAATCGTGATGACGATGGGGCCGTAGGTGGGCGGACTGGGGGACACTGTGACGCTGTAAGCCGTAACGCTGCCATCGGCCCCGCTGGCGTTGTCAACCTCGGTCAACATCCATATTCCCCCCCCCTGCTGTCCGATGTAATTGCGCAATGTCCCGGGGCCATCGGTGGGCGTCGTGCCGGAGTTCGGGCTTTCAGGCATATCGTCGTAGGCATAGGAAAATCCCGGCGCCTCTCCGGTGTGGTTGTTAAGAAAGACAGTTGTCTGGGTGCCCAACAAAGTCAGGGTCCCCGCCAAATCGCCCGGATCGGCGTGCGTTACAGCGTTTGTGACCACCACCTTGCGTATCGGGAGGGAACTGGGAACAACCGCCAGCACATTCGTATAAGCGGGGTCATCGTAGGAACCGTCTGGAATAGCCATCGGAAGGGGAGTGCCTATGCCGGTGACGCCGTTTAGCCCGTTCAAACTGAAGGGCTGCTCCTGCGCCACCGCGAAAAAGCCAAAGTCCGACGCCTGCTGGTCTTCAGACTTGACGCCGATGTAATAGACCGCGTTGGGAGTCGAGTTGCTGTAAATGATGAATTCATTGCCGCCTCGGTTTAGCGATTTTTGGGCGTTGCGTATCACTATTGGAATAAGATTGGTCAAACCGGATTTTTCCGAGGCATACAGGTCAATGTCGGCATCCGTGTTGCGCGGTCGGGACAGATTGGGCGGATAAAAGGTGGCGAACATGACATTGGTCGCCTTAATGGCGCCAATGAATTGGTTGTTCGTAAAAACGAAAAAGTGCCACTGCGAGAGAGCGCCGTTGGTCGCGCCGGTGGTGTAGTTATACAAATTCGGCTCATTGGCGCCCACGCGCTGGTGCATCAGCGCCACCCCGCTGTTGACAACCGTGACCAGCGCGTTGGTCGCCGTGCTGATCCCGCTGGTAAGGACGGCCACCGGACTGGTCAAAGCCGGGGCGCCGCTGGAGACGACCAGCGCGAAGTCCTGCGCGATTTGATTGGTCTGGGTCGTGACGGCGTTGACGTTGACCCGCGCGGCGTTGACGATGACTTTCAGGGGCCACTTCAAGGGCGTCGGACCGGGCGGGATATAGACGTTCTGGACGTTGTTAATCACGTCGCTGGGAGCCATGTTGGTCGGGCTGCTCAGTTGCGTGAACGTATTGCCCGCCCCGAAATTGTTGCCGACAAACACATTCGTCCCGCTGGCGTCCAAGACTGTCAATTCCAGATTGTTGACCAGCGCGATGCCTGCCGCCGGGTTGCCGGGCGGATCGCTCCACACCAGCGTCACCCGCAAGGGGTAATTGGCCACGTTGGTGTCGCTGGAATTGACGCTGTAAGTGGAATACTCTCCGCTGGAAAGCGCATTGGCGGGACTCTGGTCAACGAACCACAGGGTGTTGGACAAGGTAGGCGGAAGGCTGTTCGTCAGGCTCACCAGGCCCCAGCCCTGCTCGTTGCCGCCGGGCGGCTGCGTGTCGTAATCATAAGGGGTCCCCAGCGACTGCGCGCCGTTGATCAACAGCGCCTTGAGCAGCGCCGGACTCGGATTGGGATTGCCCGGATAATTCGTCAGCAGAAACTGTTGCATCAGCGCCAGCACGCCCGACACGGCTCCGGCGGCCATACTCGTGCCCGTCTCATAACGATAATAGGGCCGCAAAGCGTTGTTCATGTTGCTCAACACGGTAAAATAATCTCCTTCCGTGTTCGTCGAGAACATATAGACTTCCAGATCGTAGGAAATCGGTTGATTGGTGGGATTGATGACCGCCACGTACCACTGCGAAAGCGGAATCAGGCCGCTGGCGACCGTCGTCGGACTGGTCGATTCCGCGCCGGTCGGCGGGTCGGTCACCCCGGCCTGGATGAGCAGCCTCGAAAACAGGTTCTGGCTGGGCGATTGCGCGTTGGGCACAAGCTGAATAATGGCCGAAACGACATCCGCTGGCAGCAGAATCGTCGTCACGTTCGTCCTGCCGGGATTAACGATTTGGTCCGGTATGTCCTCAAAATCGACCGTCGTCTCATATGTAGGGTCAACGTAGTCGGTCGCGCGGCAGGAAACGGTAAAGACGCCCGGCGCGACGACATCCGGCTTGAACCGCCCAAACTCCCCCTCCGTTCCGACGCCCACGTTGCCGCAACTGGAAAAGAACGTCACCAGGTTGCTGTTGTCCGTGGAACCGTAAAACACCTCATTGGTCGTGACGCCGTCGTAACTGACTTCATTGGTGATGAAACGCGGGCTGTCAATAGCGCCGACGGTGATGACGTTCTTGGCCGTTGCGGGCGAGGTGACGGTGCCCTCAAGGCCATCCAGGCCCGTCCCCGATCCGCCCCCATTGTTCCCCGCCGCGAAGACATACAGCATCGCCTGCTCGCCCTGAACGGCGGGCTGCGAGTCCCGCACCGCCGCGTCGTAGCTGGCGGCGTTCATGTCATAAACTTGACTCTGATACCCCCAACTATTGTTGGAAATAAAGCCGTTGGTGAGCGCACCGCCATTGGTGCCGCCTGCGGCGTTGGTGGATAGATAATAGGAGGCGTTGGATTGCAAATACGCGTCGGATACCAACGGACCCAGCAGCAAATCCACGTTCTGAACATACAAGTTCGCCTCCGGCGCCATCCCCCGAAAATCCGCGCCGGGGATGATGGAGCCGGACACATAATTGCTGACCGTCTTGGATTCCACCCCACTGCCGGCAATAGTTCCGGCCACATGGGTGCCGTGCCCGTCATTATCGGTCAGCACTCCGAAAACCCGACCGGCCAGGTCCGGATGCGTGGCATCGACCCCGGTGTCGTTGATGTTAAGCCAGATGTTGGTGCCCGTCAGGTTGCGGTAATTGGGCGTATTGCTCAGGGTGTCCGTGGATACGCCCAGCAGCACGCGGGTCAAGTCATTCAATTGGCGGCGCGGAGAATAGACCTCGATTTCCTGCGCCAAAGGCAACTGCGCCACCGCCGCCAGACTGCCGGGAGGCGCTTTCACAATCAATGTGGGGCCAAAGGGGCTCCTGTCCTCGCCGATCACCGTGGCCCCCATCGCGGTCAACGCCGCCAGCGCCGCGTCGCGCTGGCCGGGGAAGGTCGTCACGCGCAAAGCGTTGGTCTCCGGCTCCTGTTCGACCGCCGCCGGCAGGAGAGTGGAGTCCAGCTTGTAATACGGTTCGTAGGGAAGCACCGCCTGGAACGCCGGGTCCTGCGCCATCTCTTTGGCCTGCTCGGGCGTGGCTTGCACCACCGCCGCGTTATTCGGAATGTATCCCACGTAACTCGCCCCGTCCCGTTTCAATTCCACGTAAAAGTCCTTGTCCAACGGACGGTCGGATTGGACGATATAGCTGCCGGGCGCGCCCTTGGAACGCAGATGCTTGGGAATGGCCATCCGCACCGGCAACGCCGTGTCAATCAGAGCGTTCCGCAAAATCAGGGCGTGGCTGTTGCGAGCCAACTGATCGACGGTTTGACGCGTGTTGGTCAACCGATATGAATCAGGCTTGGCACTGTGGGGCTTGTTGGAAGCATTCGTCGATGGCGCAACGGCGGGCGACGCGGGATGGGCGGAGGCTGCATGCGCGGCATCGCGGCTGTGAGCGGCTGAGAACCTCTCCGCGAAGAGCCACATCCAAAGGGCGGCCGCAAAGAGCATCAGGCTGAGCAAAAACCAAGTTCGCGAGCTAAAGCGCATTATCACCTCCAGCCCTCGCAAGTCGGGGGCTTTTATACACACTAACCGAAAAAGCCTGGCCGCGCCAGCACAATCCGCGGGCGTTGGCGGGAATCATCGGCCGTCCACTTGAGATTCCTTCGACTGCATTGGCCGGGCGCGTGGACGCAATACCAGAGCCGCGCGATATCTGTTCCTTCTCCCAGGGGGAGAAGGTCAGGATGAGGGCGATCCCCGACAGTTTTGGGAACAGATTGAGTTGAAAAGGCTTGACCTCACCCCTGCCCTCTCCTTCAAGGAGAGGGTGAATCAT
>Ga0182014_10001408_pt1 | contig 32167 bp, 31 predicted proteins | sample 612S2DmetaG_FD_120489 | JGI IMG/M metagenome (GOLD analysis project Ga0182014, IMG submission 120489) | Permafrost microbial communities from Stordalen Mire, Sweden - 612S2D metaG | ecosystem: Environmental > Terrestrial > Soil > Wetlands > Permafrost | place: Sweden: Stordalen | collected... | reverse complement strand
GTCGTACGAAATCGCCGAGCATGCGACGGATGATGCACTGACGCCGGCAGAAATCAACGTGCTCCGCTTGATCGCAGCCGGAAATGCCAATAAGCAGATCGCGGACCAGCTCTCGATCACCGAAGAGACCGTCAAGGGGCGAGTCAAGAACATCCTTTCCAAATTGGGCGCCAGCGACCGAACCCATGCGGCCATGATTGGGTTGAAGAGAGGAATCATCGAGCTGTAGTTCCCCACCAGCTCGGCCCGAATTCCAAGACTCGAAAGAGTAACGATTTAGCTCCTTTGGGGCTATCGATGCGCTGCAAGATGTCAGATCCTGTTATGTCTGGAAAGGTGCGTACTTGCGGCGCTTATATTCAACATTCGCCGGCGGTTGGCCCGGCACAGGATTGCTCCTGATGCGCGTGGTTGCGGGCTCCGCGCTGGTTGTGCGCGCAGGCTTGACGCTGTGGAGCGATCCACCACCTTTGAATGTGATCATTCCTGCCATGCTCTTGATTGGAGCAGGAGTCCTGCTTATCGCAGGTTTATGGACACCCATCGCCGGAACCTTGGTAGCGCTGACTGAAGTCTGGAAGATGCTCATGTTACCAGGCGACAAGTGGCTTTGGCTGATGTTGGGAACCGCCGGTGCTGCCCTCGCAATGTTAGGACCGGGTCTCTGGTCGGTCGATGCTCGCCTTTATGGCTGGAAGCGCCTCGAAGGTACACCTCGCAAAAAAGTTCTGACCTCCGCTAAGAACAGTCCAAAAGACTAGATTCCTTTCGCCCAAAAGTAGGATGTCCGTTGCCTCCCAAAGAGTTTGCACATTCCCCAATATAGGGTTTCCGAAATTCGAACCGAGTTGCACAATGGCTCATGAGTTCAAGCCAAGAAGGTTGAACAAGGAGCACCAACATGACAAACGTGATTGAGTTCTACGTTCCAGTTCGCTTCCGAAAGGCCGTGAAGTGGGTGCCTCAGCAGCAGCGCGGCCGGGTCCTCGAATTTCCGGTGGCGCAAAAGCGAACTGCCTGACATCCGGGAACCAGAAAACAAACTGCAAACATCAGGAGGAGACTATGGACGCGGCCGTTGCTTTCGCAGACCTCGGAGACTTCAGAGCAACCAGTTTTCCCAACGTGAGCAGGCTCGAAGCCGATCAGTTCTATTTCGAACCAGAAATCAGCTCTGAGCACTGCTTTGAAGACATCGTCGGCAGGAGCGCAGCCCTCCGGAAAGTGCTGGAACAAGTCGCGATCGTTGCTCCCACGGATTCCACTGTTCTACTTCATGGCGAAACGGGAACTGGCAAGGAGTTGGTCGCACGTGCGATTCATAACTTAAGCTCCCGCTGCAATCGTCCTTACGTGCGTATGAACTGCGCTGCGATTCCTTCGGGGCTGCTGGAAAGCGAACTGTTCGGTCACGAAAAAGGAGCTTTCACCGGAGCTCTGATCCAAAGAAAGGGCCGATTCGAACTGGCGGATGGGGGCTCGCTATTTCTGGATGAGATCGGCGACATCAGCCTGGAAGTGCAGCCAAAACTCTTGCGGGCTGTGCAGGAGCAGGAGTTCGAACGTCTGGGAAGCAGCCGGACGATTCAAGTCAATGTTCGTCTGATTGCGGCCACCCATCGCGATCTGGAGGCCATGATCGAGGAGAAAAAGTTCCGTGAAGATCTTTTTTATCGATTCAACGTCTTTCCGATTGAGATCCCTCCTCTACGCGAGCGCCGCGAAGACATTCCACTCCTCGTGAACTATTTTGTCTCGAAGTGCGCGGCTCGGATGCACAAGCAGATTAGCTCGATCTCACGGGAGGCAATGGACAGGTTAACGAGCTATGCATGGCCCGGCAATATCCGGGAATTGGCGAATTTCATCGAACGGGCTGTGATATTTACACGAGGTCAGGAACTGCACGTGCCATCAGGAACGTTAGGCGCCTCTTCCGAGACGGTTGTTGCTGTTGGCTCGACCTCCACGTTCAGACAAGCGGAATCGAGTGTAATCATCGAAGCATTACGAGCTGCGGCGGGGCGGATTGCGGGCAGGGGAGGAGCCGCCGAACGGCTCGGACTCAAACGTACGACCCTGCAGAACAAAATTCGCCGACTTGGCATTACGAAAGTTCAATATCAGAACTAGCCAATCTCGAACATCTGTATCCAATGGGATGAAAAGAATTCGATATGTCGTTTGAAGCAGTCTGGGGATTCGACCCCGATAGGGTGATTCAAGCGGTTGATCACGAAGCGCGTTTTCAGTGACGTCGCGCTGCCTTTTACTGGCCAGGGATCAAGTTTATTCGTTCTCGAAAACAGCAAGTGGCTAGTTGTAGGCGTCGATTCCGCTTACGAAGACCACCAGCTCGCCGGGACTCAGGTGGCTTGGCTGACCAGCTTGATCGCCGGCGCTCAAGGCAAGAAAGTTGTGTTGTTGAGCCATCACCAGCCATTCTCTTTGCTGGACGAACAAGGCCCTAAGCTAGTGACGCAGTTGCAGCCTCTGCTCTCCGCTAAGCAGGTCTTTGCGTGGTATTGGGGCCACGAGCATCGATGTGTGCTGTACGAAAAGCGCGCAGATTGGAACCTTTGGGGCCGCTGCATCGGACACGGCGGCTTTCCACAATTCCGTGATCAGATCGGCAATGTCCCTGCCCAGGCCATCCCCAACGGGCTTAATTGGACGTTACTCCCAGAGACGCCGCTTTCCCCCGGCGGCCGTCTGCTGGACGGCCCGAACCTGAACATCCCAGAATATGGCAACGAATACGGTCCGCACGGATTCCTGACGCTGGGGCTGCGCAGCGACTACATTCAAGAGTTCGTTCACGACGCCGACGGCACTGTCTTAACCGAGAACACGCTTCGGTGAGGGAGTGACATACCCGTCCCCTTGAGGTCGTCGGATGGCTGCACCCTCAATTAAATGTTGGCGGAAAAACGGAAGTCGAATTCCCGGCGCATCCCACGACTGAAGTCGTGATGGGAGGATTTTCGCTGTCCTCGGCGGAAGGGAGATATAACACCCCGGTCAAGCGCAAGTACTTCGCGCTGCAATCCTTCACTCAGGGATGACCGCAACAGTTCTCTTGCAGAGCTGAGTCGAAGATACTTCGCTCCAATCCGGACAGCGATCTTCGCCGAGGGAGCCAGTACAGGTGGTCGCAGTAAAGGCGAAGGTCTTGTTGGAATGATCGAAGTGACGATCATAACAGTCTGACGCGCGCGACTGTAATGAAATTGTAATGATGGAACGATCAGGACCCGTCAAATCGAATACAACAATGACAACACAGGCGAGGTTGTAAGTCATTGAAGAATCAAATATAGTAGCGACCCTTCAAAACGGTGCAACTCCCTGCTGTGTTCTCATAATCCGTAGGTCGTTGGTTCGAGTCCAACCGGCCCACCAAGTTTTGAGTTTGTTTTCAATGGTGTAGAATGTCTCCCTCAAAATGAGTATTTCCAATCTAGGGCAATCAAGACGTAACCCTGCTTCGTATTTCTGCAACGTGCCAGCGCTTGAAAACCTTGGCTTCCTGCGCCCGTACTGTGCTTACCTTATTTCATAATAATGACATGGGGATCGTGCGGGACTCCTCCCACCCAAATTGTGTACTTGCATTCACCGATCCCTGAAGTGAAAATGCTGCTGTGCGCTGGATTTCTGATCCCGACCGTTGGAGCTGTTATGCCGCCACTCGACTGATAGGTCTGCTGGTCGAAGCAATCTGTATTCTCAAACTGAATCGTGAAGTTCACGGTGGGTACATCGCTTTGCCACTGGAGCTTATCGTTGCTACACACCAGCGTGCCAGTATTAGGAGCCGGAAAGGGGTTCGTCGAGAATGGAATTACAACGGGCTGGGATACATCGCCACAGTTAAAACTAAAATTCGTTTCGTGTGCTTTGCAACCATAGATACCGCAGCTGACGAATGCAAGCACTACGAAGCTGCTGACAAGTCTCCACCGTTCAGTGCTCATCGCTCCTCCCGGAAGTGAAAGGATCAGTTGAGGTCAAGTAATGCCTCACCCTGGGCTGGTCGCGAAGGTTATCAAAGTTCGGGGTATCGCGCAACGAAGTCTTGGAATAACCCGCAGCCACGGCCCTCTCCAAGGAACTCAGAGCTTCTTCGGTGTCCCCGCACTGGTTAAAGACCAGGGCTGCGGTAGAAAGGAGATCTGCACTCTTCGGAGCGATTCGAAGTGCCTTGTTGATGTAGGTCAGGGCTGGTTCGCGCTTACCTAACATGGCATAGTAATCCGCAATAAACCCTAATAAGCTGGGGTCTCTCGGATTTATGGCAGCGGATTTGATCGCGAGATCTAGGGCCCTCTGATACGCAGCCTTTGCTTTCGTACGTTCTTCTGGCGCCCAATAATAAGCATCCGCCAAATTTCCCCAGACCTCGTAATTGTGACTGTCCAAAATGACTGCCTTTTCATAGATGCGAGCGGCGTCCGAATATCGTCGGACTTGAAAATAAGCTGTGCCAAGATTTGAACTGGCTTCCGCAGTAGGGCGAATTTCAATCGAATGCTCAAGCGCGGGACTGGCTTCGGCATAGTCCCCGCGGAGCAAGTAGCTTATGCCTAGATTGCTGTAACCGACGAAGCTGTCAGGGGCAAGGGCGATCACCTGAGAAAACATGTCTGAGGCTTCGGCATAGCGCCCGCTCCTCAGGTAGAACGCGCCAAGCCTGTTGTAACCGGCCCAATAGCTGGGACGCATACCGATTGCTTTACGGTAAGTCTCTTCGGCCTCCTTGGGCTCGCCGAGCTGTTCATATGCGCTGGCCAGGCCACTGTACGCACTGTCGTTAGTGGGATCGAGCTGGGCAGCTACGTTGTACTCTTTGACAGACTTCTGGTATTCACCCGTACCCGCATTCACTAAACCCAAGCACAGGTGTCCAGCAGCCTGATTGGGGCGGAGTCGTATTGCACGGTCGCAAGCGAATTTGGCCAGCCTTACCCAATCGATTTGTTTCGTGTGTTCGTATTCTTGCCAGTAAGCTTCCCCTAGACCGGAAAATGCAAGGGAATAGTTTGGATCGTATCGGAGTGCGTGATTGAACTCCACGATAGCATTCTCAATATTCTCGATTTTGGTGTAATCTTCGAGGTATCCTCGGCCTTGCAGATAGTAGTCGTAGGCGACGGGGTGATTGGTTCCGTGCTCCGACTGGGCCTTTTGCTCCTCGGGCTGCAATTCGATCTGCAACGCCTTAACAACACTGTCTGCTACTCTATCCTCAATTGCAAAAGGGTCGGACATCGAGGCGGTGATTGTGTCACCCTGCAGTTGCCGGTGCAACTTGGCGTCGATCAGTGCATAGTTGACGCGAAGCATTTCTCCTGAGCGCTCGATGTTGAGCTCCAATCCCAAGTTTGCTCCGAACTCCTGGCTTGCTTCTCGGAGATTGGAAACACCTTTGGCCCGCATTTCACTCGCCGGGACAACCAGGAAGGAATGAGTCCCCGTGAGCTGCGCCAGACGTGCTGTTAGTGTGTGGACGAGTCCATTACCAAATGCAACGGTCTCGCTATCGTTGCTCGATGTGCCCAAAGGTAGAATTGCTAACTCGTTTATCCGGGCAACCTCACCTCTAGGTGGGGTAAGGCCAGTACGTCTGGTCCAAACCCAAAAAATGCTTGTAGCTAGAAGCAACACCAGGGTAGCCACTCCGAGCTCGCGCAGTATATGCGACTTCGGGATGGGTGGAACAACGCTAGAACCTGATTCCAGAAGTTTCAGGGCCGCGGAGAGCTCGGACCCGCCTTGGTAACGACGAGCGGGATCCTTAGCTAGGCATCCCAAGATAATTCTTTCCAAGGCGGGAGAGAGATCGGGATTCAGCTTACGCGGTGGAGTCGGCGATCTGCGGACAATATCGTCGATGAGGACTGATGGAGTCACGCTATCGAAGGCCAGCTTTCCGGTAGCCATCTCGTACAGCACGACTCCGAGCGAGTAGATATCGCTCCGGAAATCAGAAGGTTTGCCCTTCAATTGCTCAGGAGCCATGTAACGCAAGGTTCCGGCTAACTCTTTAAAATTGCCCAAGCTCTGCGTATCCTCGGTCTCTTTGGTGCGCAGGAGCTTTGCCAACCCAAAATCGAGGAGTTTTGCTTCACCCTTAGGGCTGAGAATGATGTTGGCCGGTTTGAGATCACGATGGACGATCCCAAATTCCGAGACTTCCTCCAAAGTTTTTGCGATCTGCCCACCAAGGCGAACAACTTCTTCTTCGGGAAAGGGGCCCTGTGTCAGCCTCTGTTCGAGGGTGACACCGGGGACGAATTCCATAACCAGGAAATCAATACCATCCTCAGTATCAAAATCGTAGATGTGGGCAACATTAGTGTGGCTCAGCCGTGAAAGTGCAAGGGCTTCTTTCCGAAAACACTTGCGTGCCGAATCATCGGCCAAGGTCCAGGGCGGGAGCACCTTGAGAGCAACGTCTCTGTCCAATCGCTCGTCACGAGCGCGGTAAACCACTCCCATGCCACCCGCTCCGACTTGTTCAACAACTCGGTAGTGTCCGAGCTTCCGTCCGAGGATAGGAGATACAACTGCCATTTTCCAGCGGCCCCTCGTTTGAATAGCCCGCGGTCCGGAATGAAATCGGCACGCCCCCGTGCAGGGATGAAATGGTAGGCCCTAATCATGCGCAAGTCAACGTACAGTCTCTTCCAACACAAGATGAGCCTGGAGCAGGGGCTTGTTTCCAACACAAGATGAGCCCGAAGGGATAAGGCATGCTGACGGTGAATGATCAGCGTGCATGAAACAGAGAACTTGAGTCTGCAGCAGATAGAGAAGTTTCTTGTGGCCGCGAACGAGGTGCGGTTCGAGGTCAGCGAACGGGAAGCAGCTCACGGTTGGATCGAGCGCTTACTGTGCCAGCAGGAGTATGTGCGCCAGGGGAGGCGGGTGCGGGGGCTGTTGCGGCGCTACATGGCTAAGATGACAGGGCTGAGTCGAGCCCAGTTGACGCGCTTAGTCAGCCGCTACCTGGCCACCGGACAGGTGGGGAATCAGCCCGCGCGCCGTCATCGTTTTCCCCAGCGCTACACCCGTGCCGACATCGAGTTGCTGGCGCGGGTCGATGAAGCCCACGAAGGCTTAAGCGGCCCGGCCACGCGGCGCATTCTGCAGCGCGAGTTCCATGAGTATGGCAAGGCGGAGTTTGAGCGCCTGGCCGGGATTTCCAACGGACACCTGTACAATCTGCGTCACCATGCGCGCTATCGCGAGCGCCGGCGGAACCACCAGAAAACACGCCCCAGCACGGTTCCCATTGGGGAGCGCCGCCGGCCCGATCCCGGCGGGCGACCCGGCTATTTGCGGGTCGATACCGTCCATCAGGGAGACACGGAAAAGGCCAAGGGCGTCTATCACATCAACGCCGTCGATGAAGTCACGCAGTGGGAGATCACCGCGGCGGTGGAGCGCATCTCGGAAGCTTATCTGGAGCCGGTGCTGGCCATGATGCTGGCCCAGTTCCCCTTCGTCGCGGCTTTCACTCCGATAACGGCAGCGAGTTCATCAACCGAACCGTGGCTGGCTTGCTGAACAAGCTGATGATTCAGCAAACCAAAAGCCGTCCCCGGCATTGCAACGACAATGGGCTGGCGGAAACCAAGAACGGCGCCATTATTCGCAAGCACATGGGCTGGGGCCCTATGGCTGCCGCCCACGCCGGACCCATCCAGCAGTTCTACTCCGCGTACCTGAATCCCTATCTGAATTACCACCGCCCTTGCGCTCAGGCCGACGTTGAGGTGGATGCCAAAGGACGAAAACGCCGTCGCTATCGACGGTATCAAACCCCGCTGGAAACGCTGCTGTCGCTGCCCCAGGCCCAGCAATATCTGCGTCCCGGACTTACCCTGGCTACCCTCCAACGCATCGCCCAACGAAGCAGCGACACCGAGGCCGCGCAACGCATGCAAAAAGCCAAGCACGCACTGTTTGCTCTGCTGCGCCAGACCGCATGAGCTTCTACAGAACTAAGCGAGGTAAGGGGGCTCAAACGCCGCCCCCTTGCCTCGCGCTCCTTTCCCCGGCTGCCAAGACCACTGCTAAACTCTTTCCCATGTCCATTCAGAAAGGAGCCGACGTCTTCCGCCTACCCGTTCTCCTCAGGCTCATCCTTGGATTGGAAAACACTCCTCCTTGCCCAGCAGTGCCTCGCACGCGTATGATGCAGCGTTCATGACTCCGCGAACCTCACCCCGCCAGGCCGGCCTGCGAGAGAAAGCGCAATTGATGTCGGCGTCGGAAATCGAACGCACGCTGGTGCGGCTGGTCCACGAAATCATTGAGAAAAATAACGGCGCCGTCGACCTTGGCCTGGTCGGCATCCGGCGTCGCGGAGTATTCCTCGCGCAGCGGCTGGCACAAATGATTGGGCGGATCGAAAAGACTGAAGTGCCCGTAGGCACGCTCGACATCACTTTGTATCGTGATGACCTGTCCACCGTGGGGGCCATGCCGGTGGTGCAGAAAACGGACATGGAGTTTCCCATCACGGGCAAAAGTGTCGTGCTCGTGGATGATGTCCTTTATACTGGCCGGACGGTGCGGGCCGCGATGGACGCCCTTTTCAAGCAGGGACGTCCCAAGCAGGTGCAACTCTGCGTCCTGATCGATCGCGGCTATCGCGAGCTGCCCATCGAAGCCACCTTCGTGGGGCGGAAAGTACAAACCACGCGGCAGGAGATCATTGAGGTTCAGTTACGCGAAATCGACGACGCGGAAAAGGTCCTGCTTGTCGAAAAACAAAGTTAAGAACTTCTGAGGTTGGCAGCACGCAATGAACAAAGCCGCACGCGGTTCCCTGCTCGGCATTGAACATCTCGATGCCACGGAGATTCTGAGCTTGCTCAACCTGGCGCGGCGCATGAATCCGCTGAAGCCGCGTCCTCTGCTGCGGGGCAAACGCGTGTTGCTGCTCTTCTACGAGGCCTCCACCCGGACTCGCGCGTCCTTTGAAATCGCGGCCAAGTCGCTGGGAGCCATGACCACGCTCGTGCTGTCCAGCGGATCGAGCATCGAAAAGGGCGAGTCGTTGCTGGACACGGGCTATACGCTGCGGGCGGTGGGCGCGGATGTCATGGTGATTCGCCACCCGAATGCCGGCGCTCCGCTGCTGATGGCGAACCACCTCGATATTCCGGTCATCAATGCCGGCGACGGCATGCACGAGCATCCGACGCAGGCGCTGCTCGACGCCTACACCATTCTGCGCCACAGGAAAACCCTGAAGGGGCTGCGGATGGCGATTGTGGGCGATATCTATCACAGCCGCGTGGCTCGTTCCGCAATGCACCTGCTCAGCAAGTTCGGCGCCCAGATTGCCCTCTGCGGTCCTCCGGAGTTCTTGCCGGAATTGGCCGCGAGTCTGACGCCGGGACTGCACATCACCCGCACCGTGGAAGAAGCTGTCGGTGGCGCCGACGTGATCATGGTTTTGCGGGTACAAAAAGAACGCCTGGCGGGAACGAAACTGCGTCTGCAGGATTACATTTCCAGATACCAGATGACGGCGGCTCGGCTCAAACTGGCCAAGCGCGACGCGATCCTGATGCATCCGGGGCCAATTATCCGCGGGTTGGAACTCACATGGGAAGTGGCGGATTGCCCGCAATCCGTCATTGTCGAAGAAGTGCATAACGGAGTCCCGGTGCGAATGGCAATCCTGGCCAAGGCGCTGGGTAAGGCGAGGTAGAATTTGGACTTTTAAGTTCGGGTTCCTGGAAAAAATCGGGAAGCAATGGCGCATGATAAATCAAAGTCGGGCTCGCTTTTAATTAAGGGCGGTCGCGTGATCGATCCAGCGGCAAGGATGGACGCGACTATGGACGTACTTCTGCAAGACGGCCGGGTCGCCGAGATTGCTCTCCCCAACAAAATTCGCGGCAGTGGCGATGAAACATTCGACGCCCGAGGCCTGGTCGTTGCCCCCGGGTTCATTGATCTGCACGTGCACTTGCGCGAGCCGGGCCAGAGCTACAAGGAAAGCATAGCGAGCGGAACTGCGGCCGCTGCTGCGGGCGGATTTACTTCCGTGTGTTGCATGCCCAACACGTCTCCCATCGTCGACTCGCCCGAATGGGTTGCCTGGATCCAGCGACCCGAGCGCGCAGCGGTGGTCAACGTGTTCCCGATCGCCGCCGCCACCCATGCCAGCAAAGGGGCTGTGCTTACAGATTTCGGAGCCTTGCAACGCGCCGGTGCGATCGCCGTGAGCGACGACGGCCGCCCCATCCTCAACGACACCATCATGCGCGACACGCTGCGGGCCGCCTCGGGACTCAACCTTCCCGTGATTCAGCATGCCGAGGACACGCGCACGACGGAAAACTGCTCGATGAACGAGAGCCTAACCTCATTCCGGTTGGGGTTGCGCGGGATGAAGGCGGATGCGGAAGCATCGGTCGTCGAACGCGACGTGCAACTTGCCCAGCAATTTACCGGGGCAAGATTGCACGTGGCCCACCTTTCAACCGCCGACGCTCTGAAAGCCGTGCGCCGCGGCAAGCGCGGCAAAGCTCGCGTCACCTGTGAAGTTACTCCGCACCATTTCAGCCTGACCGATTCGGACGTGGGCGACTACAACTCAAACTTCAAAATGAATCCGCCCTTACGCTCGAGCGGAGACCGCGAAGCCATCCTGGTGGCGCTTGCCGATGGCACCATCGATGCCATCGCGACCGATCACGCCCCCCATGCGCCGCAGGAAAAGATCATCGAATTCGAGCGCGCCCTGTTCGGAATCACGGGACTCGAAACCGCGCTCGGCCTTGCCATCACGCAGCTACATGGTAAGCACAAGATTCCTCTGGCAAGAATCGTCGAACTCTTCACCGCAGGCCCGGCGCGCGTGGTTGATCTGAGAGGCCGGGGAGCGCTGGCGCGCGGCAATCCCGCTGACGTAACCATTTTTGATCCCAAGAAACGCTGGACCTTTGAAGCCGCAAAATCCCGCTCGAAATCACGCAACACTCCCTTCGATGGCCGGCAGCTCACGGGAAAAGTTGTGGCGACGATTGTGAGCGGGAAGATTGTGTACCGGGCCGACTAAATCGTAGAAGTGTTCCACGTGGAACATTCCGCCCAGCTAAGTCCTGTGTTTTCAATCTCGCTCGTGGCGATTCGGGCCCTTTTTTGTCGATCGCTCCAGCGAGAAAAAGGACATTTATACATTATAGTGTATAATTGAAGGGCGCGATTGAATGACCTGGAGAAAAGCATGGCGGGCGGACGCAGTCGGCCAACTCACGTGACGCGCGGCAATGTGCTCGATGACTTGGAATTTCCACCCGAGCAGGCGACGGCCCTGAAGTTCAAGGCGGACCTCTACCAAGCTATCTTGAAGCACGCGCGAAAGTATTCGCAAAAGCAATTGCAGGTGATCCTGGCGGAGCCTCAGCCGCGGGTGAGCGAATTGCTCAGCGGGAAGGTTGCCAAAAAGAGCGTGGACAAGTTGCTTTACTACGCCGGACGGCTCGGGATTGAAGCCAAAGCCCGGTTTCCCCAGACCAACAAACAGATTGTCCGGCGAGAACTCGCCGCTGGAGCGTGCTAACACGATAGGCCGCGGTCATCGCCGGATCACGAACCACAACAGCGAATTAGCCATGAGCAGAATTACCCCAAGATACAGTCCGAGCGAGCTCCTTTCTTGGTTTTCCGCCCCCAAGTCTTTTGTGGATCGCACAAGCAACGCGAGCGCCACGGCTACACCAATCCACCAGTTAAACGCGGCAAGCAGTATACCCAACATGAAGATTGCAATGGTCCATTGCTTCCTCGTCATTTTCTCCGTTGAAAAGTTCGGCCCGGCGCTTATGGCGATAAAGGGAAATTTTCGCGAGCCCGGAGAAAACTCATCTCGACGCTTGTGATAGTAAATCGTTGACGCTACCCAGATGCCTGCGCCGGAAGCTGCACTCAGCGCACCGGCAGGTCCATTTCGTACGAAGTTAACCACAATCGAGAGACAAAGCAAGCCTAGAGTCGCATAAACCATAATCAGACCGTAACGCCGTTTCTTCACTATTCCGATGCCCATGGGAACAGCCAGAATAGAGCCAATCGCCCAGCCCCATGCTGCGTTGTAGTCGTTCTCAGTGGATCCGGTTGCGAAACCAACCACCGCCAGCAATGGAAGCCCGAGAATCAGGGACCAGCCTTGGAATATGCCCCAACGATACGGTCTGATGGCCTTCGGCTGATCCCAAGGGGCTGGCAGCACCACGCCGACTCTGTCTGTCATTCTTACCGCAGTAGGTGCCGGAGCTGGCACTGCACTTACTACTGACCCGCACTTTAGACAGAATTGTGCGACGTCCGGTAGTTCTTGCCCGCAGCGACCGCACAGCATGCCGAGAATATTAACGCCGATCTTTCCGTTTGGAAACCTTCGAGCCATAATATCGGCCAGCATACCTTGTGGCTTCGTTGTCGTTGGCTAGAGAGGGCTTGACGACCGTGTTAGTCTAGCTTTGCGGGGGTTGCCCCCGAAAAAGGCTTGAGTGGCGGCTCCTCGCCTCAAAGAGAGTCGCGGACTAAAAACAGTCCAAGCGGAGGTGACGTGCATGCCCCCGAAATCTTCTTCACGGTAGAGTCTTACGCTTTCCACGTTGCGTATCTCGTAATCCTTTTCGCGTGGCTCTACCGCCACGTGAAAAAGGAGCTACGACGACGCGACGACTAGTTTGCTGCGATGCGGCCGACACGACTACCAAGAGGCTCCCATGGCCCTTTTGTCTTTGGAGCAAGTGGAATTCAAAATCAAGCGTGAGGCGGGTTTGATGAAGGAGAAATACCCGCGACAGTACCACGCTCAAATCGAGCAAAACCTTTCCTCGGCTATTGAGCTTGTACGACGACACGAAAACGCGGCGAAGCTCGATGTCTCCGATGAGCTACGGTTCCGCCTGCCCTCTCTTCCAATCCGCAAACGAAATGGCACTCCGGGACGAAAACCCAAAGGGGCCAGCAAAGGCCGAAGACGAACAATCAGACCCTGACCGTCAATGGCCCACAATCCCCATTCTTTTCCCCACTTGCTTCAGCACCTCCAGCGCCTCCTGCAGCTCTTCTTTGGTGTGCGTCGCCGTCATGATGGTGCGAATGCGGGCTTTGCCTTCGGGGACGGTGGGGAAGGCGATGCCGGTGCCCATGACGCCTTCTTTGAAGAGTTCGCGGGAGAAGTCCATGGTGAGTTTGCCGTCGCCGATGATGATGGGAGTGATTGGGGTTTCGCTGGCAGGCGTGGTCTGGCCTCCGATGTTGAAGCCGAGCAGGGCCAGTTCTTTTTTCCAGAAGCGGGTGTTCTCCCAGAGGCTCTCGATGCGCTCGGGTTCGTTTTCCAAAACGTCGAAAGCGGCGATGCATGTGGCTGCGACGGAGGGCGGGTGCGAAGTCGAGAACAGGAATGGCCGGGCGCGGTGATACAGAAAGTCGATGAGGTCGCGGGTGCCGCAAACGTATCCGCCTAACGCGCCGATGGCTTTGGAGAGCGTGCCCACCTGAATATCCACGCGGCCGTGCATTTTGAAATGATCAATCGTGCCTCGACCGTTGCGGCCCAAGACGCCGGAGGCGTGGGCATCGTCGACCATCATGATGGCGCCGTACTTCTCGGCGAGTTCGCACAGGGCAGGCAACGGGCCGATATCGCCGTCCATGGAAAAGACGCCGTCGGTGATCAGCAACTTCTTTCCGGGTTGATCTTTAATGCTGGCCAGTCTTTCTTCGGCCTGCGCCATATTCTTATGCTCGAAGACGAGGATCTTGGCGCGCGACAACCGAGCGCCGTCGATGATAGAAGCGTGGTTCAGTTGGTCGGAAATGATGAAGTCGTCCTTGCCGAGAACGGCTGAAACCGTGCCCGCATTGGCGGCGAAGCCCGACTGAAAGACCACGCAGGCTTCGACGTTCTTGAAGCGGGCAATCTTCTCTTCGAGTTCCATGTGGATTTTCATGGTACCGGCGATGGTGCGCACCGCGCCTGAACCCACTCCGTATTTGCGCGTGGCTTCGATGGCAGCCTCGCGGAGTTTGGGATGCGTGGTCAGGCCCAGATAATTGTTCGAGGCGAGGTTGATGACCTTCTTGCCGTCGAAGGTACACACCGGAGCTTGTTCGTCGTCCAGCACGCGCAGGCGGAAATGCGTGCCTTTGGCCTTGATGTCGTTCAGTTGGTCGGTGAGATACGAGAGCGGGTTGGCGCGAGTGGTAGCAGTTGCCATATGATCTCCAGTTCCAAACTTATTAGTTTAATCGCGCGGCTGAAAAGAAAGAAATCGGGCGGCCCATTGGGCGGTCCCAGAATCTGGATCGCCTAAAATGGCGGAGGAGGCAACACTTTGACGCAGCAACAAGAGCAGGATTTGATCGTAGCGATGAAGAGCATCGCGGAGTCGCTTCAACGGCTGACAATGTTAGCGCAGGTTGTGGTACATCAGAAACTGAATCTCGCGCCTGGGCTGCCATTAAAACCTCCGGAGTATCGTTCTTAAATTGGTAGTCAAGAAGCCTCGGCGCAATCCTGGGCGCGATTGCGGCGGTGGCGCAGCCCAAGAGCAGAAGTCGTTCAACCAGCCAGGTTCGCGAGCGTCCGCAGGTCGGGGACTTCCAAGTCCGGTTTTCCGGCGGCAGCTTTGGCGGCTCCAGCGCCGGGGCGAAGTGAAGCCCGGTTTACCCAGACGGTCGCAATTCCCAAAGACTGCGCGGGAATCACATCGTGATAAATGCTCTGACCGACGTGAAGCCACTGCTCACGACTTACGCCGATGCGGTCTTCGGCCAGTTGGAATATTTTCATGCACGGTTTGTAGCAGCCTGCTTGCTGAGCGGTGATTACCTGGTCGAAGGTTACGCCGAGTTGCGGGGCAGTGGCAGCGAACAGATCGTCATCTACATTGGAGATCACCGCTAGTTGATAACGGGTTTTGAGTTTGCGCAGGGCTTCCACCGTGTCAGGAAATGGCCGCCAGGTGGCCAACGATTCCGGCAGCGAACGAACTTCGTCATTGGTTGGGGAAAAGCCCAGACGTTTGCCGAAGCCGCGCACCACGGATTGCAAGACATCTCGATAACGCAGGAATTCTCCCTGCTCGGCTGCGGCTTCCAGTGCGGAGTACAGCTCCAGTAGCTCGGGGCCGGGAATCTTCTTGTTGTGCGCCGCCACGATTGGGCGTAGCGCGGAGAAGATGCCGCTCTCCCAGTCAATCAGGGTGCCGTAGCAGTCGAAGCTCAGGACCTTGAAGCGAGACAGATCGAGCATGGAAGATTGAGAGAATCAGTTCGTAGTTGTCAGTTCCCGGTTCCCGGTGGATCTAAAACTTTTCCTGAGGAGTTGCTGCCACCTCGGCGGAGGTTTTGCCGGCTGCCGGTAAGTCCACTCCAGGCGATGATGGCGCGTCGGGCGAAGAACCGATCGCACCAGACGCGGCCGGTAAATCAGCAGCAGCGGCGGCAGCAGCCGGCTTCTTCTCCAGAAACTTCGTTGAGTTCAACAGCGGACGGCTCAAAGAAGAGTTGTAGCCCGTCCAAGGGCTTTCCATGCCGATTTCGCGTTCGAAGTGCGCCCGCATGCTTTCCATCTTGGAATCGAGGTTGTCGAGATAGTGCAACATCAGAGCTTCGGGAAACATGGGCAACTTGGGCGAGCCGAATTCGTATTCGCCGTGATGGCTGATGATCAGGTGCTCGACCAGGACTTTGAGTTCCTGGGGAAAGTTGGGGAACTGGGCAAGTTTGGCTTGCAGCATTTCCAATTCGATAATCATGTGTCCCAGCAACTGGCCGCGCGTGGTGTACGAAAAGGAGCGATTGTAGGTGAGTTCATGAATCTTGCCGATGTCGTGCAGGAAGGCGCCAGTCAGCAGCAGATCGCGATTGATCTGCGGATAATTCCGGCACAGCAGGTCGCAGGAACGGACGAGCGAGACCACGTGGTCGAGCAATCCGCCGATGTAGGCGTGATGCAAAGTCTTGGCGGCGGGCGCATTGCGGTAAGCTTCTGCGATCTCCGGATCTGCCATGAAGGCTTCCACCAGAGACTTGAGATTGGGATCGTGAAAAGAAGCGACGAAAGTTGCCAAGGTCTGCCACAACTCGCCGATGTCCTTGGTGGTCTTGGGCAAATAATCGGAAAAGTCGATTTCCGATTCGCCGAGGCGGCGAAGTTTGTGAATCGTGATCTGGAAGCGGTTCTTGTATTTGTTGAGCAGGCCCTTGACCTTGAGGAAGTCGTCCTGCTCGAAGGCATCGATCGCATCCTCTACGTTATCCCACATCTTGGCGTCGAGTTGCCCAGTACGATCACCGAGGATCAGGGCCAGATAGGGTTCTCCCGTCTTTTTCGGCTTTACCTGTTTGGAAACAACCACGAAACTCGAAGTGATGACTTTGTTTTCGTGGTGGCAGCAATCGGAGAGGAAGAATTCCTTCATGCGGGTCAGGCCCAGCTTAAACTAAAACAGGCCTAATTTTTTCTTCTTTTTGAGTTCCTTCGCGCCGGGGTCTTTGGACGCGGTTTCGACCGGCTTGGTCTGGTTAGGGCTGGCGCCAGAGTCGACATAGCCAGGCTTGACATCGATGAATGCATCCTCCCGCAGCTTGGTCAGATATTCACGCAGCGCGGGCTGCAATTTCTGCATGTAGAGCGCGTCCTGGATTCGCTGCGCCACATCGCTCAGGGGTGGTATTCCAGCATTGTGGTGCTCGGTGACTTTCAAGATCACGAATCCCTGCTTGGTGCGGATTACGTCCGATATGTCGCCCGGTTTCATGGCGAAGGTTTTGTCCTCGAGTTCCTTGGCCAGCGCGCCGCGTTTGAACTCACCGAGGTCTCCGCCCTGAGCGGCGGTAGGGCCATCGGAGTTTTTCTTGGCGACATCGTCGAACTTGGCGTCTTTGCGAATCTGGGCAAGCAGGTCTTCTGCTTTCGCTTGTGCGGCCTGAAGCCGTTGCGCTTCGTCGGCGGGACCGTCGGGCTTGGCATCGGTAGAGACCAGGATCTCGCTCAACCGGATCGATTCTGGCCGCTCCAGTTCGCTCTTATGTTCGTCGTAAAACTTCTGTTCCTCATCTTTGCCAATGACCAGCCTGGAGCCAACCTCTTTCCCGATCACTTGCTGGGTAATGATCTGGTTGCGCAGGTTCTGCTTGAAATCCTCGAAAGAGATTCCTTGGGATTGAGCCGCTTTTTCCAGCTCCTCCATGCTGTCGAGTTTCATATCCTTGCGCATCTCGTCGAGCTTCTTAACCACATCGGTCTCCGCGGTAATGCCTAGATCCTTGCCCTTCTCCAACAGCAGTTGCTGATCAATCAGGTCGCGCAGCACATCCTTATCGCGCTCGGCTACAAATTTATCCGCGTTGACCGGATCCTGCTGCTGCGCCTCTTTTCTTAGCTCGTCTTTGCCGTGCAGGTATTCGCTTTGGGTGATAATTTGATTGTTGACGCGCGCGACGATCTCTTCAATTACGGTTTCGTCCGCCCGAAGAACGCCGGGCAAGGCAATCAGAGAAAGCAGCAGGAAGCAGGAAAAAAGTCTTTGCATAAGGATTCCGCAGGCCGAACGCAACCGGGAGCGCTCTGCCAGCTTTGGGTTCATTCTCCACAAATTGTACCTCCGGATGTCCGGGCGCGGCTACTGCCGTTCCTGCTATGATAATCCGTTTTCGACGCGCAACCGGCGGCGAATTGCGGCATGAGAGGAGAATCGTATGAAACTCACTGCCTGTTTTATTCTTGGACTAATCTTGGGGATGATGAGTGTTCCAGTGAAAGCACAAAAGAACGAGGCACTGCCGGACCTGGCGCAACTGGAGAAGATGGCGAATCGTTTCGCGCCGACGCCCCTGCGGGTGGATACTTCAAGCCTTTCTCCCGGTGATCGGCAGGCGCTGGTGAAGCTGATCGAGGCTGCCCGCATTCTAAACGACATCTTCATGCAGCAGATGTGGGACGGAAACCTGGCGCTCTATTCCCGTCTGCAGAAAGACACTACGCCGTTGGGCAAGGCGCGCCTCCACTATTTCTGGCTCAACAAGACGCCGTGGTCCGACCTTGACGATGACAGAGCTTTTTTGCCGGGAGTGCCGCCGCGCAAGCCGCTGGGAGCGAATTTCTATCCCGAGAGCATGACCAAGGATGCTTTCGAGAGATGGGTGGCGCAGTTGTCTCCAAAGGAGCAGGAACAGGCCAAGAGCTTCTTTACTGTAATCCGCTGGCGAGAGAATAGTATGCCGCCCAACAGTCTCCTCGCCATTCCCTATAGCCAGCAATATGCTGATGACCTCACCCGGGCGGCGAACCTGCTTCGAGAAGCGGCGGGGTTGACCGACAACGCGTCGCTCAAGAAATTCCTGAACCTGCGAGCGGACGCTTTTCTTTCCAACGACTATTACGAAAGCGACATGGCGTGGATGGACCTCGATGCGCCGCTGGATATCACGATTGGTCCGTACGAAACTTACAATGACGAACTGTTCGGCTACAAGGCGGCTTTCGAAGCGTACGTAAACCTGCGCGATGATGAGGAGACGGCCAAGCTCTCGATTTTCACCCAGCATCTGCAGGAGATCGAAAACAATTTGCCCATCGATCCGCAGTACCGGAACCCCAAGCTGGGTGCGGGAGCGCCGATTCGAGTTGTGGACCAGATCATCAGTGCGGGGGATGGCGCTCACGGCGTGCAGACCGCGGCCTACAATCTGCCCAACGACGACCGCGTGGTCCAGCAGAAGGGCAGCAAGCGAGTCATGCTGAAGAATGTGCAGGAGGCGAAGTTCCGAAGCGTGCTCCTGCCCATCGCGCGGCGGACGTTGTCCCAGGCGGCGATGGTCGATGTCAGCTTCGAGCCGTTCTTTACCCACATCCTGGCGCATGAGTTGATGCACGGGCTGGGGCCGCATCAGATTAAGGTTCAAGGGCGCGACACCACGCCTCGAGAAGAGTTGAAGGAGCTGTACAGCGCGATTGAAGAGCCGAAAGCCGATGTGACCGGGCTGTTTGCTCTGCAATACATGATGGACCATGCTAAGGAAATGGGGTTGGGCAAGTCGCTGCCTTCCGATGAGGCCGCGCAGCGGCAACTCTATACCACTTACCTGGCTTCTGCTTTTCGCAGTTTGCGCTTTGGGTTGAACGATGCCCACGGCAAGGGGATGGCGATTCAGTTCAATTACCTGCTGGATCGAGGCGCGTTTTTCCAGAACAGCGATGGCACTTTTGCGGTGGACATGTCGAAGATCAAACCCGCCATCGCGGAACTCGACCACGATCTTCTGACCATCGAGGCCGAGGGCAACTATGCCGGCGCGAAAAAGATGCTGGACGAACTGGGAATCATGCGCCCGGCCCTGCGGAAGGTGCTGGATGGCCTGCAGGGGATCCCGATCGACATCGAGCCGATCTTCGTGACTGCCGACGAACTGGCGCCCACCAAGCCAGAGACCGCGGTCCATGCGGGCAAAACGCGGGCCAAGTAGTCCAACGCTGCACGAACGGGGCAGTCGCTGGCTGACGTCGAAACCAACCCTGCGAGTGGCCCGGAGTGGGCATATAATCATCGCCAAGGAGGAGATTCCGATCTAAGAACCGAGGTAAAAACCCATGGGAACTGCAATTTGTAAGGTAAGTCTAGCGGCGGCATTGTTCTTTGCACTCCCGCAGCTCGCCGCGGCCCAGTCCTCATGGGCTGCCGGTTCCGTGATCACTCCCGGCAGCAGCGTGGAGCGTCTTGAGGACATCGGCATGCGCGCTCACACCAATATCCTGCTATTCATAGCTGACAAAGTCGAACTAAACGAAAATGGCGTCCCCCTCGCGGAGAATCCGGCGTCTTTGGCCTGCATCTACGAACTGGTCAAGCAGACCAAGGGTTGTCGCAAGACCAGTACCGTTCTTCCTACTGGCGGAGCCAAAGCCATTGCTCTGGTCGGTGCCTACGATAACCCCGACGCCGAGACCGATCTCGAAGCGTTTGCCGCCGCCTACGGCTATGGAACGCCAAATTTCACGAAGGTAAAGGTGGGCAACCCTGGACCAAACTCCGGCTGGGCTTTGGAGGAGTCGCTGGATATCGAGTACGCGTTCGGCATGGCGCCAAATGCCCAGATCTATCTGGTCGAAGCTAACTCGAATTCTTTGACGGACTTGTTCGCGGCCGAAGACAAAGCGACCGAGTTGCTCCAGGCGGCGGGCGGCGGGGAAGCCTCCAATAGCTGGGGCGTGGCAGAGTTCTCAGGCGAGACTGGCTATGATTCGCACTTCCAGGGATCGGGAGTGGTTTACTTTGCTTCCGCCGGCGAATCGGAGGGCGGGATAATTTACCCGGGTGCTTCGCCCGATGTGGTTTCCGCAGGCGGCACTGCCATCGATCGTAACTCAAAAGGCTACTTCACCGGGGAGAGCTCTTGTGACTGCGGTGGCGGGCCCAGCGGCTATGAACCCCGTCCCAAGTATCAGAACATCGTCAAGAAAATCGTAGGCAGCCACCGTGGTACGCCGGACTTCTCTTCCGATGCATCGACAGCCTCCCCCGTGGCGATCTACTCTGAGTACGGCTGTGGGGGCTGGTGCGAGGTGGCCGGCACGAGCGTCTCTTCACCCACGCTGGCTGGTATTGTAAATGCCGCCGGAAGCTTCAACAGCTCCACCAACGCCGAACTCACGGAAGTCTACAAAGAATACGGAAACAAGAAGGAATACAAGACCTGGTGGCGCGACATTACGCGCGGCAGTGACGGCTACAAGTGCGCAAAGGGCTATAATTTCTGCGCCGGCATAGGCTCACCACTAACCTACAACGGGAAGTAATCCGTTCGCCGAGTGCTCCAGGTCTCGCGGTTTTCGAGGCGTGGGAATGTTTCCCGAGCCCTCAGTTTCGCAGTCCGCTTTACTGGTTTGCAGTCCGGAGGATCGCTCCATGCTTCGAATGCTTTTGTACTGGATCATTAGCGCGCTGGCGGTCTGGATCACCTCGCGCGTTGTGCCTGGCTTTTATGTGGACGGCCCGGCTGCCGCGCTCATTGCGGCGGTCGTGATCGGCCTGGTCAACGCGACGCTGGGGGTGTTTTTGAAGGTCATCACTTTCCCCATTACCATCCTCACCTTGGGACTGTTCTGGTTTGTGATCAACGCGATCATGCTGAAACTGGCTTCGATGCTGGTGCCAGGCTTTCATATCCGAACTTTCGGGGCGGCATTCGTGGGCGGGATCGTGCTCACCCTGGTGAACATGTTGCTGAAGTGGCTGGTGCTGCCGTCGCGGCCTCAATATTGAAGCGCGGCCCATGGGTTGCTCGCCTGCGCTAATCGTCCGGCATTTTCCGCAGCAACTTACTGACCGGCCTTGGGCGGTTTGCGCGGCTTCAGCGATTTCCAATCGTCCTCGGTCAACAGTTTTCCCAATGCGCTGAATTCGCCGGCGCCTTGTAGTTGTTCGCCGCCATCCATCACGACAACCTCACCGTTGATGTAGCTCGATCCATCACTCACCAGGAACGCAGCAAGATTCGCCAACTCCTCGACGGTGCCGAAGCGGCGCAGAGGATTTCGCTCGCGGGCGAACTTCTCGAGCTCGGGCCGTGGAAGCAGGCGAGAGAACGCCCCTTCGGTCGGAATGGGTCCGGGAGCGATGGCGTTCATGCGGATGCCGCGGTCTCCCCACTCCACGGCAAGACTGCGCGTCAGCGCGACAACTGCAGCCTTGGCCATGGCGGAAGGAACCACGTACGCGGAACCGGTCGATGCATAGGTTGCGGCAATGTTCAGCACAGTTCCGGAATGAGCAGCTTGCAACCATCGGCGTCCACAAGCCATGGTGGCGTTGATCGTGCCCGTGAGCACGATTCCAAGGACAGCTTCGAATGCGCCCGGTGACAGTTCCTCGGTGCGGGCCAGGAAATTTCCAGCGGCGTTGTTGACCAGGATGTCGAGTGGGTCGTCCTGCCAAATGGACTCGATCGTCTCTTCGAGGCGCGGCAGATCACGAATGTCACAGGCGAAGGACCGAATCTTCTCCGGCGCCACGCGGCTCAGCTCGGCTTCCGTTTCGGACAGGACCTGCTGGCGGCGTCCGCAGATGTAAACCGTGGCGCCCAGTTCCAGAAAACGGTGGGCCATGCCTTTGCCCAAACCCGTGCCGCCGCCGGTGATGAGAATGCGCTTGCCATGCAGCAGGTCAGGTTGGAACATGCGGAGTCCTCGTTCTCGGGCTTGTTGGGACTGCGACCGATTGTAATCCAGGATGGCCGAGGGCGTGGATCAGCCCGGGTTGGACGGCGGCTGTTTCTTCTTGCTCAGTTTGCGGCGAAGGTCAGGCCAAAATTCTTTCACCACGATGGTGATCGTGTCATAGCCGACCTGCGTCCCCCAAACGCTGGCGGTGTTCGCCAGCGTGCGATCGGCCTGGGGATGGTAGCTGTAGGTGGAAATGGCTGCCGACATCGCACTGCCGAAAATCTCAGAGAAGTTGAATTGATGGTGCCCGGAATCGCTTCTTGTGATGAAGATACGGCTGACCGCGTATTCGGTGCGATGAAAAAATCCACCCTGGCTCGACTGGAAGAAACGAGGATCCTGCCGCAACAGGGATGGAAGCACGGCCCCGGTCATAAAATTTTCGATGCTGCCATCGGCGAAAGCTGCTCCCCAACGTTTTCCGTATCCCTGAGCGCCCTGCCCGTAGCCCGGTTCGCTGTTTTCCGCCTGGCTTATTCCAGCCAGAGCGGAGTACCAGGGAATCTGGATATAGTCGAAAGTGCCGCGAGCCACTACCTTGAATTTTTGGCCGGCCGTGAGCGGCGGAACGTTCCCGGAATTCTCCAGCGTCAAGAAGTTTGGCAGGGCATAGAAAAGCCGGTCATTCGATGTACCCGGAGTATTTTCACGGGTCTTCGGATCTGGCGCGTCCTTGCTTTGGCCCGCGGGTTGGGGTTGCGGAGACGCAGGCGGGTTGGCAGGCGCCTGTTGAGCAACCGCAGCAAGCAGAAAAAAGTTTGCCAGCGCAAACCCCAGCGCAAACCGAAGAACAGAGCGGGTCACAAAAGTTTTCAAAAGAATATTTCTCCTGTAGTTTTAGCCCCGCTCATGGTAGAAGCTGGGAATCTCCTTTGTGCAGCGATGCTAAACCTCGTGCGTTCGTAGGCCGGTAGAACGGGTTCCTTCTAGAGTAACAAAGGACGAACGGGAACGGAAAACCGGAAGTGAACAAAGGTCCGGGAATCCGTTCGGATCTCTCACCTTGTGTCTATGAAGGTAAACCCGACGGAGCGGAATTGACTCGGGTTTTTACATTACTTTACAGAACCGATGTTTCCGCCCATGCCGTAAACCAATCGAACGCCAAGAAACCAGGTTCTCCCTCGACAACATCAGTTCGCACGATCCGGACGCGGCCGTTCAGTCTGAATTCTGGCGTCGGTTTGAAACCATCCCCAAACCCCTGTATAAATGCGAGGAGCACTCCTCGTGCCCGAGAGCCTACCCAAATCCCGCCGCTGGACCGTAATCGCCTCTGGCTTGCTTTGCTGCGGGCTCGCGGTGGTTGTGCTGTACACCAGGCGCAGCGCCTTTGTCAGCCCGCTTGCGGTCGTGGTGGTGGCTGCGATCGGGCTGGCCGCAGTGCTTCTACAACTCCGCTACTACAATCAGGAGCACAGCAATCCGGTACACGCGCCGGCTTGGCTGAACATCATTGGAGTTCTGTTCGCCCTGACTGCCTTGCTTTCTGATTTCCTGCGGTTGAACTGGCAAGTCGCTCAAGTGATGGCGCTCGGAGCCGTGGGCAGTTTCGCCATCAGCGGTGGCCTGATTCTGCACGCTTTTCGCAAGCATCGGATAACGCCCAAGTAAACCGAGGACGAGAAATGTCAGTTTCCCTGAAAGTCCACTGCCAGCGTAGTTTTCACGGGCGCGGGTTGACCATTGGCTAAGTAAGGTCGGAAGCGCCACCATTTTACTGCATCCACGGCTGCGGACGTGAGTTCATCCGGACCGCTGATCGGACGTACGTCGGCCACCGTTCCATCTGGTGCGATTACCACATCGAGCACTACTACGCCCTGGATATTCGCCTGTCTTGCAGCCTCGGGATAGATCGGCTCAACCTTGTGCGTTACCAGTGCTTCCATGACCTCCGCGGGAACCGTGGTCGGCGCGGGTTGCACGAGCGGTTGGGTTGCCGGTATCTGCGATTCCAGTTCGTTCCATGCCCTGTACCAATACCACCAGCCCAATCCGCCGAGTAGAAACGCTCCAGCCAGCACGATCCACAGGGCACGCCGGAATCGCGGACTGTGAGTTTTCCGATCGGGCGTGGTCACGCCCAAAGGAACGGCCGCGGCCATTCTGTGCGGAGGGGTGGTTTGAGGGTTGGAAACCGGCAATGCAGTTCCTGGATTTGGGGCGGACCTCTTTTCCGTCCAGTGCTCGATCAGCGTCTGTTGTTCCGCTGTGAGATTCAGAAACTCGAAGCCGCAATGCAGGAGTGCCTGGTACCGCACGACCGCGCTCAGACGCAGCCTCCCACCGGTACCCGGCAGGCGGAACTCGATGGCTACGGAATCCCCCGGGTGAACCTCTCCGGCCAGCACCACGCCGAGGCCGCGCTCACCAATGCTGACCGAGCGTCCTGGAATCGAGCAGGGGATTCCAGATCGCAACACGATGACATCGGCGGGAACGATCAAGGGAAAGCGCGGAACTTGGCGAGTGTTTTTTGCCCCTCGAACCGGCGCCTGTGCTGCTGCCGTACTCATCGCTTATCCTCTAAGTGCGCAAGCGAGTCCATGAGCGCACTACCGTGAACTGGTCTTTGGTGGAAGGCGCAATAAATTTAAGAATGTCGGCCAGAGGTCATTTGGTGGAGTATAGCATCACTGGGGCTGGGAGATTCCCACACTATGAACTCCCGTGTTTCTTTGCGGTCAGGCTCTGAACAAGATAGGACAGCCCAGAGCATAGCCCTGCGCTGATCAAGAAACCACTCCCCACGCGCACCGACGCTGGTGCGGCGCGTGCGGCGTTCTTGCGATCGTTACGGCCAGCGCTTAGCTGTGTCTTCCCATCCCGCCGCGCGCGCCGGTTGCGGGCTGGCATTGACCGCCGCCTGCGGGATGCGGATGGGTTGTTGCGCCGTTGTCGGAGTGGCTAACGTCGGTTTATTGCTGGTGGCTTCCAGCAGCGACTCCTTGTCATCCGACAACAAGGGAGCTGCCACTCGTAACGCCTCGACTTCCTTCTCCAGCCGCGCCAGTTCGAGTTCCTTCTGCCTCAGAACCTCGTAAACATTCTTCATAACAGGGTCCCCTCATCCAAGGTTTTTGGGTGAAGCAATTGGCCGCACTCTAACAGGAATGTTGCTTTTGTCAAGGAAGAACATGCGGAAAACGCGCGCAGCCGCTTGCTGAAACCACCACTCCCATGCTTCGATCCTGCTATTGCCACGCAGTACCAACTCCATCTTCGGAGGCAACGCGTATGATCGGGCATAATGGCGCGGACTGTCACCTTGCTTCCATACTTTAAAGTGCCTTCTCTACAAAAACAAGCAGTTATTTACCGGCGGCCGATCGCCATCCACGCCGCGCTTTCATTCAGCTTTCGTCCTCCGGGAGCCGGCATTGGTCCTCGCTTTCGCACCCCTTGTCACATTCTTGCAAATTGCCTCACCTTTCCTGAGTTTTAACGTCCAACTAGGCAATCGGTTTCGGTGCGGATGAGGCCCAATCTCGTCGCGGACGCGAACACTCTGGTGGCTCCCGCTATCGGATTCTGTTTGCAATGGAACGAGGGAGCCCGCGTTCCCGTATCTAGACCCAAGAGTGGCGTGCGAGGGGCAGAGGAAAAACGCGCGAACGCGGTCAGGCAAGTTCGGAGGTGAAGTCATGCAGTACGGAGCGAACGGCAGCAATGGAACGGGCAATCGAAGCCTTCTGCGCAACGGGGATTCTCATGTCCAGGAAGTAGTCAAGACCGCCCATGAGGAGTTGCGGCAGCTCATGCGTCAGCGGGCTGAAATCATGAAGCGCATCGGCACTTTGAAGCAGACAATCTCCGGCCTCGCCAACTTATTTGGCGACGACATCCTGGGCGAAGACTTGTTGGAGTTGGTCGATCGCAAGACGGGCGGACGCCAGCCGGGTTTCACCAAAGCCTGCCGCATGGTTTTGATGGAAGCGGGGCGGCCTCTGGCGGGGCGGGAAGTTTGTGAGCAGATCCAGCAGCGTCTTCCCGCCCTGCTGCTTCGGCATAAAGATCCGCTGGCTTCGGTGACCACGGTGCTCAACCGGCTGGTGGATTACGGCGAAGCGTTAAGCGTGGTTCGCGAGAATGGCCGGCGGGCGTGGCAGTGGGTATCCGATCCAACTTCGGTGGAGCAGGCGAGTTCCGCGCACGCGCCGCTTTCTCACCTGTAGAGACGCAGCTTGCTGCGTCTCGGACGCGGCGAGCTGGACATCCGCAAGCCAGACGTTGCAAGCAACGTCTCTACGCGGGCAACAGCATTCCCTTTTCCAAATGCCGGGTGACGTGCGCGTAAGAGGCTGCGTGCGGATCGTGCGTCACCATCACCACCGTTTTGTGAAAATCCTCGTTGAGGCGCTTCAGGATTTCCAGCACTTCGGTGGCGGAGTGGCTGTCCAGATCGCCGGTAGGCTCATCGGCCAACAGAAGTGTGGGATCGCTGACGATCGCCCGCGCAATCGCTACTCTTTGTTCCTGCCCGCCCGAAAGCTGCTTGGGGAGATGGTTCACGCGGTCCTCTAATCCCACAAGTTTCAAAGCGGTCATCACGTGATCGCGCCGCTGCTGGGTATTCAGCTTGGTCAGCAGCAAGGGGAGTTCGACGTTCTCAAACGCCGTGAGCACGGGAATCAGGTTGAATGTCTGGAACACATATCCGATATGAACGTTGCGCCAGTGGGCCGACTGAGAATCGCTGAGGCGAAACACATTTTCGCCCAACACCAGCAATTCTCCCGACGTGGGCCGGTCGATGGCCGCAATCATATTTAGCAGCGTCGTCTTGCCGGAACCGGATGGGCCCATCAGGGCCAGGAATTCGCCCCCGCCGATCTCGATGGAAACATCGTCCAGCGCCTTTACCTCGAACTCCTCGCGCTTAAATACCTTGCTGACATTGCGCACCTGGACAACTCGGGTTTGGGTTGCGGTATTCGATAGCGTAGCTGTGCTCATGATTGTTCCTTAATCTTGATTTTGTCGCCGTCTTTCAAATTCTGCGGACCCGCAACGATCACGTTCTCCCCTCCCACCAGGCCTTTCACCAGCAAGCCGCCGCTGCGTTGCGAGACAACTTGAACCTCACGCATCAGCGCCTTGCCGTTGAACGCGATCAAAACGATCTTCTTGCCATCGTGGTCGCGAACCGCGGTGGTCGGTACAAAGACTCCGGAGGGCTCGGAACTCGGATTCTTTCTTTCGCCGGCTAGAAACTTCACCGTGGAGTTCATCTCCGGGCGCAAATACTCATCAGGATTTAAGATCTGCACTTTGACTTGCACCGTGGCCTTTTGCCGGTTGGCTTCGGGCGAAATCTGGGCGATGACGCCGTCATACTTGCGATCGGGATAAGCATCCACGGTGACGATGCCTTTCTGGTTGGGGCCGAGCTTGGCAAAGTCGTCCTGCGCGATGTCGAGTTCAACTTGAATGTCGTTGAGATCGGCGAGGGCCACGACCGACCCTTGCGGGCCGCCTTCCGCCGAACTGGCAAATCCCGACGTGATCAACTCACCCTTTTCCGCCGTGCGCTCCAGAATCGTGCCCGTAACAGGAGCCCTTATCACAGTGGCGTCAAGCTGTGACTTGGCGTACGCTTCCTGACCTTCCGCCTGCATCAGAGCGCCCTTGGCGCGGTCGATCTCCTCCTGACGCGGCCCAATCTTCATGAGCTGAAAAGCTTTCTCGAGAGAATTAACTCGCTGCTGGTCAGCATCGAATTTGGCCGTAGCGTCGTCGAGGTTTTGCTTCGAGACTACGCCCTGCGCCGCCAACTCGCGCGTGCGATCGAGCGTGAGTTTGTCGTTCACCAGCGTGGCCCGGGCCTCGTCCAGATTGTGCTGAGCCTGCTGAACCTCCTCGGGGCGGGAGCCATTTTGCAGCTCTTGAAGATAGGCGCGAGCGTTGTCAGCAGCGCCTTTGGCTTGTTCATACTGGGCGCGAAATTCTTCGTCTTCCAACCGGACCAGCACCTGGCCTTCTTTTACTTTGTCGCCTTTTTCCACCCCAATCCACGCGACCCGGCCCGTAACTTTGGTATTCACGTTGATCTTGTGGTGAGCGACGATGTAGCCCGTGGCCGAAAGAACGATTCCGCCCGCGTCGCTGCTCTCCGCGGCGGCGCGGACCACCTGCACTTCAGCAACCTCGGGCGACAGCAGGCGATAAGCCAATGCCACCACGCTCAGCAAAACTACCACGGTAATCCCGCCGACAATGTAACGACGGGCCCAGGTCGCCGGCTCGCCGCCCTTCGCGGAGCGGTCTATCCGCAGGTTTTGCAGGTCTTCGTGTTTAGCGTCAATCGGCATATTTCGAATTCTGTCTGTAGAGACGTAGCTTGCTACGTCTCCATACCCACTTCCTCCTTAATCTCGTAACGCTCCCAGGATGTCTCTGCTGGCAGCGTGCCACGCCGGAGCCATCCCTCCAAACAATCCCATGATGACGGCGAACCCGATCGCGACGCCCACCACCTCCGGCGTCATGCGCAAGCTGAAAACTACTTCGCTGAAGGTCACGGCGTTCGATGTTCCGGTTGTCATGCCGTTGAATGGCAGCATGAGAACAATTCCAACCGCCGCTCCGAGCAGCGACAACAGCACCGATTCGAACACGAACGAAGTCAAAATACTGGGCCGCGAAAAACCGATCACGCGCAAGGTTGCAATCTCGCGCGAACGGTAAGCTACCGCCGCATACATCGTGTTCATGGCGGCAAAGCTCGATCCAATCGCCATAATGATTGCCACCACCCAGCCGATATATTTGATGGGCGCGCCCGACTTGGTTTGTTTGGCGTAATAATCGGTCTCCAGCATGCCTTCGAGCTTGAGGCGCTGATCGTCGCTCACCCGGTGCACGAGCGCGTCGGCCGAGACCGGATCCGTGGCCCGCAGGTAGGCAGATGAAAATCCACCCTGGCGGTCGAAGTCCGCTGCCATCTGGTTCACATCGCCCCAGATCTCCGACTCATAAGCCGAGCCGCCAGCGTCAAACACGCCGACCACCGTCCACGGGCCTTTGCCAAATTGCATCGTGTCGCCGATGTTGGCGTGAGAGAACCGCTTATGGATGGACTCGCTCACCACCACCTCGCGCTGCCCTTGGTTGAACCAACGTCCTTGGACGATCTTTACTTTGGGACGAAGCTCAAGACCATCCGGCATCATGCCTCGCACGGTGACGTTCACTTCTCCCGTGCCGTCTTTTCGCGGCAACACGATGACCACTACCCACTCGCCCGACGCCAGCGGTTCGCCATGACTGTCTTTGGCAATTCCCGGAAGAGTCTTCAGAGTTGGGAAGAGGGAAGCGTCAAAGCCGCCAGAGAGTTCGGCTTGCGAGCCTTTGCGCAATACCAGCACGTTCTGCGCATCTCCGCTGGTGACGAATGCGCGGTCCAGCCCCGCGAGCAGAGCCATCAGAAAGATCGCCGTCGTGACCGTGAGCGCGATGCCCAGCGAGGTCATGATGGTCAGACCTTTTCGCAGCTTAAGATTCCGGATGTTGTAGCGAATCGGTATCGCCATAGTTTTACACTCTGGTCTTACACTCTCAGTTCCGCCCTCGCCGCTCAACCGCCCCTCAACCGATGTGGCGCAGTCCCTCCACAATATTCAGGCGCGAAGCATTGTATGCCGGCAAGCAGGCGCTCAATAAACCCACGCTGGCGGCGACCACCAGGGCCACAAGCATCGTCGGAGCGGTGACGGTCATGCCGGTCGAAATTCCAATCCCCGCGGGCGAGTGAGTGAAAAGCTGCACTACGCCAAAGGCCGCGAGAATCCCCATCACTCCGCCTGCTAGCGATAAAGCAACGGCTTCTCCGACAAACATGGACAGCACGTTGCCGCCAGTAAATCCGAGAGTCTTGAGCACCGCCACTTCGCGAGTTCGGCCGCGGATCGACATTGCCATCGTGTTCGCCGAGACCAGAAGAATCGCAAACACCACCGCCGCGCAGATGCTGAGAATGAACGCCTTGACGTTGCCGAGCATAGCCACAAACGAAAGCTTGAACGCGTGTTCGCTCTCCGTTTTAGTGGGCTCCGGCGAGTTGCGAAACATCTCGTCGATCGCTGCCGAGACTTGCGGCACATCCTCCGCGGAAGCTACGCGCGTGTCAAAAAAACCGGCTTGCCCCTTGAACCACGGAATCGCTTCCTCAAGATACGCGGTGTGAAAATACAAAGTTCGCGGCGATGGATCCATGGAGAAAATCGCCCGGATGGTCAGCTCGGGATTTACCGGCAAGAACGTGCCTTGCAGAGTAATTCTGTCCCCTATTTTCCAGCCAAATTTCTTCGCCAACTCGATATCCACCATGGCTCCTGCCCGGTCACGCTGCCAGGCCAGCAACTGATCCGCCGGGACAACTTTATCCGAGCCCACTTTCATGTACTCGCTGGGATCGGTAGCAAACTGGGCGAAAGAATTCTCCGGCCGGTCGTCCTTGTATATGCCTCCAAAATAAGTCATGGGCACAATCGCGACGACCCCCGGCAGGCTGCGAATTTTATCTCGATAGTAAGTAGGCAAGAAAAATGTGAGCGAAACGCGATGCCGGGTGATCACCCGTTTCATGGAATCCGGCGCGCCCTGGTCAATATAAAAACTGCGCCAGATGGTCATCATCAACGTCAGCAGCAGCAAAGAAAATCCGATGCTCAGCATCGTCAAGACACTGCGGCGCTTGTTACGAAACGCATTTCTAACCACGAAACTTGTCTTCGTCATAAAACCCAGTCATAACACCCAGTCATAACACCCACTCACTCGTACTCAGCCGATGTGGCGCAGTCCATCCACAATGTTCACTCGTGACGCGTGATACGAAGGCACCGCCGCGCTGAACAACCCGACCGCCCCCGCCACAATCATCGCCACCAGCATCGTGCCCCCGGTTATTTTAATGGGGAAGAATCCACCCGCTTGCGGTGAGTGAGTAAACATGTAGACGAGTCCATAGGCGGCGAAGCATCCAACAATCCCTCCCACCAAGGACAGAGTTACAGCTTCCCCAATGAACAAGCTCAGCACCGTTTGCCGCGTGAAGCCCAGAGTTTTGAGCACTGCGACTTCGCGGGTCCGCTCGCGGATCGACATGGCCATGGTGTTTGCCGATACCAGCAGTGTGGCAAACACGACCGCCGAACAGATGCTAAGGATAAAAGCCTTCACGTTTCCCAGCATGGCGACGAATTCCAGGCCGAACGCTTTCTCGCTCTCGGCTTTGGTCGGCTGGGGCGAATTGCGAAACATTTCATCCACGGCCGCAGCGACTTTGCTGACGTCCTCAGGGGAATCGGCGAGAATACCGAAAGTGCCCGCCTGGCCTTTGAACCAGGAAACCGCCTCTTCCACGTATTTGGCGTTGAAGTAAACCGATTGGTCGTCCGGCGTGGAATGGAAAATTCCCCGCACGTAGAGTTCGAGATCGACCGGATAAATCGTCCCTTTCAGAACGATGCGATCGCCCAGCTTCCAACCGTACTTCTTGGCCAGCGTGTCGTCGACGATCACTCCCTGGCGGTCCCGCTGCCAGGCGGTGACTTGATCCGCCGGAATCTGGAAGTCGCGATACACTTTGAAAAACTCCTCGGGGTCAGTGCCGAACTGCGCGAAAAAGTTCTCCGGCTTGTCATCCTTATAAAGCCCGCCGAACCAGGATACCGGCACGACCGCCGTCACACCCGGGATGGAACGAATCTTCTCCCGGTAGTAGCCCGGCAAACTAAACGTCAGCGAGACCTTGTGCCGCACCACCACCCGCTGCGCCGATTCCGCGCTGCCATCGTCCATATAGAAGCTGCGCCATAAAGTCATCATCAGCGTCAGCAACAACAGAGAAAAGGCGATGCTCAACACGGTCAAGACACTCCGGCGCTTGTT
>Ga0182014_10001407_pt1 | contig 32183 bp, 31 predicted proteins | sample 612S2DmetaG_FD_120489 | JGI IMG/M metagenome (GOLD analysis project Ga0182014, IMG submission 120489) | Permafrost microbial communities from Stordalen Mire, Sweden - 612S2D metaG | ecosystem: Environmental > Terrestrial > Soil > Wetlands > Permafrost | place: Sweden: Stordalen | collected... | reverse complement strand
GATCAGATCGCGGGCTGCGGCGAACAAGAGGCGCGCCTTGCCGCGGTGGCGCTGGCCGGATTACACGGACCCAGTTGGTGCGACCCATTCTGGCTCGATCTGCCCGGCATGGGGTTTCCGCGCGCCGATGAGGCTTCCGCCAAGGGCCTTGGTGATGTCGCGATCATGAGTGCCGATATCACGCTGGAAAAGCTCGGCGACCGAATGAGCGCCGAAGACCGCGAGACTTTCACGACGACAATGGGTTTGGTGACGCCCTGGCTGTTGGCCAACCAGGACCGGTTCGCCCTGCTACACGGCGACTACCGCCTCGACAACCTGTTGTTCGATCCAGAACGGACCTGGGTGAGCGTCGTCGACTGGCAGACGCTCGGCGTAGGCCTTCCGGCAAGGGATCTCGCCTACTTCACGGCCACCAGCCTGAACCCGCAGCTGCGGCCGACAATCGAGAAGGACCTCGTCAGGGACTATCACCGCGCGCTACTCGGTTACGGCGTAACCGGTTATGACTTTGACGCATGTTGGCGCGACTACCGGCTGGGCGTGCCGCAGGCTCCGCTGATCTCCGCTCTGGGATTTGCCTTCGCCGCCGGCACTGAGCGCGGTGACGACATGGTGCTCACCATGCTCGAGCGTGGTTGCCAGGCGATCCGTGATCTCGGAACGCTGGAACTGATCGGCTGAGCATGACAAGCGGGTCCCAGCGCGAGCGCGAACCGGAATTGCGCGGGCAGACCGTCGTTGTGATCGGCGGCAGCGCGGGCATCGGATTCGAAACGGCTCGACGCGCCCGGGTCGTCGGGGCCGCCGACGTTGCCGCGCTCGCCGTCCACATCATGACCAACACGGCACTCACCGGCGCGACCTATGACATCGACGGTGGCCAGCAGTTCGTGTAGCCGCTAGGCGCCGTCAGGTAGGCATCAGTATTGGGTGGAGCCCTGGTCGACGGGGATCTGGGCGGCGGTGACGTACCGCGATTCGTCACTGGCCAGCCAGCACACGGCGTCGGCGATGTCTTCCGCCTCGGCGACCCAGGTGGGCAAGAACGGCGTGAGCATGTGGGACAGCTGTGGGTTGGTTTCCATGGTTTTGCCTACGGCGCCGGCCATGTCGCCCGTTCCCATCGGGGTGTTGACCGGACCGGGGTGGACGCTGTTGACCCGGATCGAATGTTGGCCCAGCTCGGCGGCGAAGGCGCGGGCCAATCCGGTGACGGCGTGCTTGCTGGCGGTGTAATGCACCATGAACGGCTGCATCTTCAAGCCGGCCGCGGAACTGATCAGGATGATCGAACCGCCGCGGCCCCCTTCGATGATCTTGTTCGCGCCGGCCATCACAGTGTTCCACGTACCGGTCACGTTGATGTCCATCACGTCGCGAAAGGATTCGGGCGTGATGTCGTTCCAGGCCTGTGGAATCGCGATACCGGCGTTGGCCACGATGATGTCGAGCCTTCCCAGTTGAGCGACCCCGTCGTCGACGGCTTCGCAGAGTGCGTCATAGTCGCGGGTGTCGACGGTGAAGGCCAGGATCCGGCGGTTTGTCGCCTCGACGAGGCGCACTGTTTCGGCGAGGTCGTCGGCAGTGGCTGGTGGGTAGGGAACGCCGTCCGGGAGCTTGTCGGCGATGTCGACGGCGATGATGTCGGCGCCCTCGTTGGCCATGCGGATGGCATGCGCACGGCCTTGCCCACGTGCCGCCCCGGTGATGAAGGCGACTTTTCCTTTTAGTCGTCCCTCACCTCCGCCGTTCATCGCTGCGCCGCCTTGACTAGGTTCGAACCGATTATGAGTCGCTGAATCTCGCTGGTGCCTTCGTAGAGTCGCAGCAGCCGAACGTCGCGGTAGATACGTTCGACCGGAACGCCACGCATGTATCCACTGCCGCCGTGAATCTGCACCGCGAGATCGGCTACCTTGCCGGCCATTTCGGTGCAGAAGAGCTTCGCGGCCGACGGCGCGACCCTGCGGTCCTCATTGCCGACCCACAGCCGTGCGGCGTCGCGGACCAAGGCGCGGCCGGCCATGACCCCGGTCTGCTGGTCGGCGAGCATCGCCTGCACCAACTGGAAGCTTCCGATTAGCGCCCCGCCCTGCGTCGCGGTGGCGGCATATGCGACGGATTCGTCGAGCGCACGCTGAGCAGCGCCCACCGCGAGAGCGGCGATGTGCACCCGGCCGCGCGCCAACGACGTCATCGCCGCCCGATAGCCGACGTTCTCGCTGCCGCCGATCAGCGCGCCATCGTCGACTCGGACATCGGTGAAGCTGACGTCCGCGGTCCACGCGCCTTCCTGACCCATCTTGGCGTCCTTGGTGCCGACCTCGACACCGGCGGCGTCCGCGGGAACCAGAAAAACGGCGATCCCGGGGCCGTGGTCGTCGGCGGGCCGGGCGCGCGCGAACACCACGAACAGGTTGGCGACCGGTGCGTTGGTGATGAAGCGCTTCTGTCCCGAGATCACCCAATCCCTATCGTCACGAACGGCTTTGGTCTTCAGACCCGCCGGGTTCGATCCAGCACCGGGCTCGGTCAACGCGAAGGAGGCGACGACGTCGCCGGACGCTATCGGCTCAAGCCAGCGGCTCTTCTGCTCGTCGGTGCCGAAGCCGACCAGGACCTGTCCGGCGATTCCGTTGTTGGTGCCGAACATCGACCGCAGCGCCAGCGAGGTGTAGCCCAGCTCCATCGCCAGCTCGACGTCCTGTTTGAGGTTGAGGCCAAGGCCGCCCCACTGCTGGGGGATCGCGTATCCGAACAGACCCATCTTCTTGGCCTGATCGCGAAGATCGTCGGGCACCCGATCCTCGTCGAGGATCTCCTGCTCGCGCGGGACCACGGCGGTGCGAACGAAGTGCCGGGTCTGGGCCAGGATCTCCTGGAAATCTTCGGCTTGGACCTCTGGCGCTTCAGCGGTGGTCATTGGCAGACACTCCTCTTGGGTCCTCTTTGGCATTGCTCGATTGGCGGGCCGCGCTGGTCTCTGTGGGTGCCCGGTTCCACGACGGATCCTATATGAAATATGATATTTGAACGACGGGTACCCCCGGGTAGGAAGCTAACCAGATAAGGATGCGTGATCCAGGTGTCGTTGCTGAACGGTCAGACTGCGGTGATCACAGGCGGGGCGCAAGGTCTGGGTTTTGCCATCGCGGAACGATTCATCGCCGAAGGCGCGCGGGTCGTGCTCGGGGACGTCAATCTCGAGACGACCGAGGTCGCGGCCAAGCAGCTGGGCGGTGCGGACGTCGCGCTGGCGGTCCGCTGCGATGTGACCCAGGCGGCCGACGTCGAGACCCTGATCCAGACCGCGGTCGAGCGTTTTGGTGGCCTGGACATCATGGTCAACAACGCGGGGATCACCCGCGACGCCACGATGCGAAAGATGACTGAAGAACAGTTCGACCAGGTCATCAACGTGCACCTGAAGGGCACCTGGAACGGCACCCGGCTGGCGGCGGCGGTCATGCGGGAAAACGGGCGTGGCGCGATCGTGAACATGTCGTCGGTATCGGGCAAGGTCGGAATGATCGGCCAGACCAACTACTCGGCCGCCAAGGCCGGCATCGTGGGGATGACCAAAGCCGCGGCCAAAGAGCTTGCTTACCTGGGGATCCGGGTGAACGCGATCGCTCCTGGGTTGATTCGGTCGGCCATGACGGAAGCCATGCCGCAGCGTATCTGGGATTCGAAGGTCGCGGAGGTCCCCATGGGCCGGGCGGGTGAGCCGAGCGAGGTCGCAAGCGTCGCACTGTTTTTAGCCTCCGACCTGTCCTCGTACATGACCGGCACCGTGATGGAGATCACCGGCGGCCGACACCTCTGATGAGTACCGTCATGCGCCAAGCAGTCATCTGTGAGCCGGTCCGGACGCCGATCGGCCGCTACGGCGGAATGTTCAAGTCGCAGAGCGCCGTTGACCTCGGCGTTGCCGCCCTCAAGGGGTTGCTCGAACGCACCGGGCTCGTGCCGGAGGCGGTGCAAGACGTTATTCTGGGCCACTGCTATCCCAACAGCGAGGCGCCCGCGATCGGGCGGGTGGTTGCCCTGGATTCGGGGCTGCCGGTCACGGTGCCCGGCATGCAGGTCGATCGTCGCTGCGGGTCCGGCCTGCAGGCGGTAATCCAGGCCTGTTTGCAAGTGGGCAACGGCGACCACGATCTGGTCATCGCCGGCGGCTGCGAAAGCATGAGCAACGTCGCCTTCTACTCCACCGACATGCGTTGGGGCGGCGCCCGCAGCGGTGTGCAGATCCACGACGGGCTGGCTCGGGGACGCAGCACCGCGGGCGGCCGGCACTATCCGGTGCCGGGCGGGATGATGGAGACGGCCGAGAACTTGCGTCGCCAGTACGGCATTTCGCGTCTCGAGCAAGACGAGCTCGCGGTACGGTCACACCAGCGTGCGGTGGCCGCGCAAAAGGACGGCATCCTGGCTTCGGAAATAGTTCCAGTGATTATTCCGGCATCGCGCACGCGACAGGGTGAAGAACGGGTCGATACCGACGAGCATCCGCGCGCCGACACCTCGGTGGAGTCGTTGAGCAAGCTTAAACCCGTTCTGCTGAGCGGTGATCCAGAGGCGACGGTCACGGCCGGAAACGCCAGCGGGCAGAACGATGCGGCATCCATGTGTGTGGTGACCACACCCGACAAGGCAGCGGAATACGGCCTCACTCCGCTGGTCCGCATGGTGTCGTGGGGGCTGGCTGGCGTGGCGCCCAACATCATGGGCATCGGTCCGGTGCCCGCGACGGAAGTCGCACTCGCCAAGGCGGGCCTGCAACTCAGCGATATCGACCTCATCGAACTCAACGAAGCGTTCGCCGCCCAAGCCCTCGCGGTGATGCGCGAATGGAATTTCGGCGCCGCCGACTTCGACCGAACCAATGTGCACGGCTCGGGAATCTCACTGGGACACCCGGTCGGGGCCACCGGGGGCAGGATGCTGGCCACCCTGGCCCGCGAACTCACCCGCCGCCAGGCGCGCTATGGGCTGGAGACCATGTGCATTGGCGGCGGTCAGGGGCTCGCCGCAATCTTCGAGCGCGTCGCTTGAAATGACCAGCGCCATGACCCAAGCGTTGCCGCTGAGCGGCCTCACCGTTGTCGAGGTGTCCAGTTTTGTCGCCGCACCGTTGTGCGGCATGACGCTGGGCCAGCTCGGCGCGCGGGTAATCCGGATTGATCCGATCGGGGGCGCCTCGGACGTAAACCGATGGCCGCTGGCAGCGGACGGCACGTCGATCTACTGGACCGGGCTGAACAAGGGAAAGCGTTCGGCCACCATCGATCTGCGCTCACCGGAAGGGCAACACCTGGTTCAGCGCCTGATCGTCGAGGGCGACGGCGTCGTGGTGACCAACGCCGCGGGGCTGTCCTGGCTGAATCATGATCGCCTGTCCGCCATGCGTTCCGACGTCATCCACGTTCAGTTGCTCGGCCGTGGCGACGGCTCCACCGGGGTGGATTACACCGTGAACGCCGCCGTCGGATTCCCACTTGTCACTGGTCCGGCCGATCATGCCGGCCCGATCAACCACGTGTTGCCGGCCTGGGATGTGTGCTGCGGCCTGTACGCCGCGCTGGCCGTCGTCACCGCCGTTCGCCGCCGTGACCAGTCCGGGATCGGTGCGCGCATCAGCCTGGCACTGGAAGATGTCGCGTTGGCGACCGCGGGAAATCTTGGACTGTTGACCGAGCCGCAGGTGAACGGCATCCAACGCGAGCGTCTGGGCAACGCCATCTACGGCCAATACGGCCAGGACTTCACCAGTCGTGACGGGGTCACGTTCATGGTTGTCACATTGACTGGAAGGCACTTTCGCGACTTGGTCGACGTAACGGGCACCGGGGCCGCGGTGTCGGCGCTCGCGGAGGCGCTGGGCGTCGACTTCGGTGCCGAAGGTGACCGCTATAAGTACCGTGACGTGCTGTCCGGCCTGTTCGCCACCTGGTTTGCCGATCACCCGGCCCAGAAAATCACCGCCGCACTGTCGGACACCACCGTCTTGTTCGAGCGGTACAGCACCTTCGCGGAGGTCGCCGCCGACCCGAAGGTGACCGACAACCCGCTGTTTTCCCGGCTGCACCAACCCGGTGTCGGAGACTATCTGGCCCCCGGCCTGCCGGCCGCGTTTGACGGCACTCATCCCGCCAGCGCAGCCGCGCCCGCCGTGGGACAAGACACCGCCGAAGTGCTCGTACAGTACTTGGGATTGACGGCCGCTGACATCGAGCGCTTGACGACCGCAAAAACGATCGCCTGTTGAGCCGGCCGGAACAGCGAAGGGACATATAGCCCATGACCAGACTTGCCCAAACCCTCGGACTCACCGAAATTCAGACCGAGATCATTTCCACCGTAAGGCAATTCGTCGAGAAAGAAGTCATCCCGAACGCGGCGGAGCTCGAGCGCGGCGACACCTACCCGCAGGACATCGTCGACGCGATGCGGGACATGGGGTTGTTCGGGCTGATGATTCCGGAGGAGTACGGCGGGCTGGGGGAGTCGCTGCTCACCTACGCGCTGTGTGTCGAGGAGCTCGCGCGCGGCTGGATGAGCGTCTCCGGGGTGCTCAACACGCACTTCATCGTGGCTTACATGCTGCGCCAGCACGGAACCGACGCGCAGAAGCAGCGCTTCCTGCCGCGCATGGCGACCGGCGAGACCCGCGGGGCGTTTTCGATGTCAGAACCGGAGCTGGGTTCCGATGTCGCAGCGATCCGTACTCGCGCCAAACGCATTCCCGATGGCAACTACACCATTAGCGGCCAGAAGATGTGGCTGACCAACGGGGGCAGTTCGACACTGGTAGCCGTATTGGTGCGCACCGACGAGGGTGCGGACAAGCCGCACCGCAACTTGACCGCGTTCCTCGTCGAGAAGCCAACAGGTTTCGGTGAGGTACTGCCTGGCCTGGTGATACCCGGCAAGATCGACAAGCTGGGCTACAAAGGTATCGACACCACTGAGCTCATCTTCGACAGCTATCACGCAAGCGCCGACGACGTGCTCGGCGGCGCCCCGGGGCAGGGTTTCTTCCAGATGATGGACGGTATCGAAGTCGGCCGCGTCAACGTGTCGGCCAGGGCCTGCGGAGTCGGTATCCGCGCATTCGAGCTCGCGGTGCGCTACGCGCAGCAGCGGCACACGTTCGGCAAGCCGATCGCGGAACACCAGGCCATCGCCTTCCAGCTCGCCGAAATGGCCACCAAAGTCGAAGCCGCACACCTGATGATGGTGAACGCGGCGCGGCTGAAAGACTCTGGGGAGCGCAATGATGTCGCCGCCGGTATGGCCAAATACCTTGCCAGCGAATTCTGTTCCGAGGTCACCCAGCAGAGCTTCCGGATTCACGGCGGCTACGGCTACTCCAAGGAATATGAGATCGAGCGCCTGATGCGCGATGCGCCGTTCCTGCTCATCGGCGAAGGCACCAGCGAAATCCAGAAGAACATCATCAGCAAGCGGTTACTCGCCGAGTATCAGGTGTGACGGCTGTGGGTGCCCCGGATTTCGCTGCGCGACCCCAACTTTCCGACGACGTTGCGCGCTTGATCCGTCGCAGGATCTTCGACGGCGGTTACGCCGCGGGGTCCTACATCCGGCTGGACCAATTGGCCGCCGAGTTGGGCATCAGCGTCACGCCGGTGCGTGAAGCGCTGTTCGCGCTGCGGGCCGAAGGCCTGATCGCCCAGCTGCCCCGCCGCGGGTTCGTGGTGCTGCCGGTAACCGGGCGCGACGTCACCGACGTCGCGAACGTGCAGGCTCACGTCGGCGGAGAGTTGGCCGCGCGGGCCGCTGTCAACATCACCGATGATCAGCTGCGCGAACTCAAAGCAATCCAGGTCCAGCTGGAGGAAGCCTATGCCGGTGATGACCAGGAGCAGACAGTTCGACTGAACCACGAGTTCCACCGTGCTATCAATGTCGCGTCCGACTCACCGAAGCTAGCGCAGCTGATGTCGCAAATCACCCGGTACGCACCCGAATCGGTGTTCCCCACGATCGAAGGGTGGCCGAATCAGTCGATCAAGGACCACCGCCGCGTGTTGTCCGCACTTGAAAAGCACGACGAGAGTCTCGCGCGCGCGGCCATGTCGGAACATCTTGCGGCGGGGGCTGTTCCGCTGATCGAGCACCTGGTTTCGCGCGGCGTCGTAGCCGACGCAAGCCTCCCGGCGGCCGACTAGCCGACTCAGCGCGATGCCCGTTGCGGTAAATCGGGCCCGGGCATACGCTGGCACTGAGCCGAGCAAACCCTACCGGGAGGCAAAATGCCGCAAGCGCTTGTGTCTCGCGCACTGGCCGTATTCGGTGCCTGCGTGGTCGTCGTCGCGTTGGCGCCGCCGGCGGTTGCCGATCCGATGGACCCGATCCCGGGCAACGGTGTCTTTATCGTCGGGCCCGACATTGTGCCCGGCCTCTATCGCACGGCCGGGTCGGCGTCGACCTTTGGGGTTTGGATCAACAACGTGCCGACCCAGGCCTCGATGTGCTCGTGGTTCACGTACAGCACGCCCGATGCGAACAAGGAGCATGTAGTCCAGGCGAACACCTCCGTCGGTCCGATGTTCGCGAGTATTAATTCAACGACGGTCAAGGCCTTCGAGTCGCAGAACTGTCAACCCTGGGAACGGATCCCTTAAGGCGTATCGCGAAATGCGTTGCGGTAACCGAGCGGCGCGACACCGGCCAGGCGACGAAACTGGTCACGGAAATTCGTTACCGACGCGAAACCAACCCGGCGTGAGACGTTTTCGATGCTGTCGGAGGTCGTCTCGAGCAGCTCCTGCGCATGCCTGATCCGGACACTGTTGACCCATTGCATCGGTGTCTGGCCCGTCTCGCGCTTGAAGTGCCGATTTAGAGTCCGTTCGCTGGTGGATGCTCGGCGCGCGATATCGCGGAGGGTCAGCGGGAGGTGCGCGTTCTTCTCAATCCAGACCAGCAGACCGTCGAGTTCGGTATTGGACTCGCGACGATTGCGGACGATGAATTGGGCTTGATCGCCGGTACGGTGCAGTGGGGTCACGGCCAAGCGGGCGGCATCAGCGGCCGCGGCGGAACCGTAGTCGTTGGCTACCATCTGAAGGCATAGATCCAGACCCGCGGATGCGCCGGCCGACGTGAGAATCTGACCCTCGTCGACGTAGAGCGCGTCAGCATCGAGCCGGACGTTGGGATACGCGACAGAAAATAATTCGGCCGCTAACCAGTGGGTGGTTGCACGCTTACCGTCCAGGATTCCCGCTGCGGCAAGGGTGAAGGCTCCGGTACAGATCGAAGCGATTCGGATTCCATTGCTGTGCGCCGTCTTCAGTGCGACGATGACGTCGTCGCGAACCGCCGTCGTGACGTCATTGCGCCCGGGCACGATGATGGTATCGGCGTTGGTGAGTTCGCTCAGCCCGAAGTCGGTGGCAATCCGGATAGGTCCGGCCGCGACGACAGCCTCACAGCCGCACACTCGGACTCGGTAGCCGGGTGCACCAGCCCCGATTCGGACACGGCCGAAAACCTCGATCGCGATAGCCAGATCGAACGCGATGGCATCCGGCTCGGCCAGAACCGCGACTGCGTGCATGGCTTGGCAATATACCGGCGCATCGTGTCAATTCAGCCACTGGTTCTATGGGGCGCGATCGGTGAACATGACGGGATGCATGCGCAAATCGTGCTGTACGACGGGTTCGACCCACTCGACGTCATCGCACCGTTCGAGGTGCTGGCCGCCGGCAGCGACAGCGTCGGCGGCGACCTGACCGTCACGCTTGTATCGGCGGAAGGGGCGCGCAGCGTGACCGGGGGCACTCGCGGTCTGGCGCTGACTGCCACCGCTGCGCTTGACCCGTCAATCCGCGGGTGTGTGATCGTGCCCGGTGCCAGCGGTCCGGTTGCCGGTGACCCCGACAACGGTGTCGAGACCATTCCTGTGCTTTTGGCCCGAGCGGCTGAAACGGGGCTAACACCGCTGTTGCGCGAGGCGTTCGGCAATCCAGACGTGACCGTTGCGGCGGTATGTGGTGGATCCCTGGTGATGGCGATGTCGGGCCTGATTGAGGGCCGCGATGCGGCGACCCACCACCTGGGCATGGAGCTGCTTGAGGCTGCCGGCGTTCACTCGGTGGCGGCCCGCGTCGTTGACGACGGGGACCTTGTCACCTCCGGTGGAGTGACTTCGGGGCTGGACTTGGCAATTCACCTGTTGGACCGGTGGTACGGACCACGTGTCGCGCACGCCGTCGAGAGGCTTTTCGAGTACGAGCGCCGCGGGACGGTCTGGCGCCGCGCCGGGCGAGAACCAATGGAGGCATAGGTGGGTACTGCGGGCGAATGGGACGTGAAAATCAAAACCCCGATTGGCACGCTTGCGGTGCTGTACGTGTTCACCCAGGCACAAGAAGGGCCGGACGGGCTTTCCGGCACGGCAACTTACAAAGGTGAAACAGTTCAATTGCGGGACTTTACGACCGAAGCTGGCGCGGACGGGATTCGGTTGACGTGGCGGCAATCGGTGACCAAGCCAATCCGGCTGAATCTCGCGTTCGACGTCGTGGTCGACGGCGATGTGATGAGTGGACATTCTCGAGCCGGCCGGTTGCCACGCTCAGAGGTGTCCGGCAGTCGCCGATAGCACCAACATGTCGCGCAGCCGACGGACGTCGACCTTGCCGGTGGCGCCGCGCGGGATGTCGTTGTCGGATTGCAGCAACAGCCACACCGTCGGCACCTTGAAGGCACTCAGCAGCTTGCGCGCCGATTTGCGCAACTCGTCGGCGGTGAGTGAGTGGTCGCCGCACACCACCGCCGCACCTACCCGTTCCCCGGCGACGCCGGGCACGTTACTGACGAACGCGTTCTCGACGCCGTCGATGGCGCGCAGTGCCCGCTCGACCTCGCTGGGGTACACGGTGGCCCCGCTGACTTTGAACATGTCGTCGGATCTGCCGCGGTAGAACATGAAGCCGTCCGCGTCGAGGTGACCCAGATCGCCGGTGGGGTAGAAGCCGTCGAGGGTGAACAGCTCTTCTCGGGTGCGGCCGCAAATGCTACGCAGCGTGTGCGGCCCCCGGATCTGGATCATGCCAACGGTTCCCGCGGTAACTGGCTCGCCGTTTTCGGGGTCGACGATGCGCACCTCCATCCCGGGGAACGGCTTTCCGCAACTGCCCCACGCCGTGTGCGGCATGTCGGTGTCGGCCGGGTAGCCGCAGTAAGGCCCGAACGCCTCGGTCATGCCGAACAGCGTGGCCCGGGCACCGGGCTGAGCCCGCAGCTCTGGCGGTAACAAGGCTTCCAGACTGCCTGGGCGCAGCGCCGAGAGGTCCACACTGGCTGCATCCGCGTGCCGCGCCAGTGCGTCGGCCTGGTCGGGCCAGCCGCGGAACAGCGTCACCCGCTCGCTTTCCAGCAGCCGCAGAGTGGTTTCGGGTCGAGGCACTTCCTCGGTCACCAGCGTGGCGCCCGCCAGCAGCGCCGACAATATCCCGCTGCCAAAGCCGCCCACCCAGAAGAACGGCATCGGCAGATAAAGCCGGGTATCGGACGTGATGCAGCGCGCCGCAAGGCCGGATGCAACGGCGCCCAACGCGTTGCCGTGGGAATGCTCGACGCCCTTGGGCGCTCCGCTGCTGCCCGAGGTGAACATGATGACCATCGGGTCGGCGGCGGTAACCGTCTCGGTCATGGCGTCGACGAGCCGGCGGGCCCGCTCACCGGCGGTGGAGCCGTTAAGCCGATCAACCACCCAAACCTGTTGTAACGCAGGAAGGTCCAGCCGTGCGACAGAGTGTAGGTCGTCCAGATAGCGGTGCCCGCGGAATTCCTCGACGCTCACCAGGAATTGCACCGCGGCTGCCCGCAACTGCGCGACCAGTTCGCCGGCCTGCAGCAGGGTGCTCAACGGAACTAACACCGCGCCGATGCGTGTCAGTGCTATCGCGACCTGAACCCAGCGGGTGCAGTTGGGCATGATCAGCCCGACCCGGGTTCCTTTATTGACGCCGGCTTCGACGAATGCCGCAGCCAACTCCTTTGTGGTCGTGTTTAGCTCGCGATAGCTGATGCGAGACTCCGGATCGATCACCATCGGCTTCGCGCCGTCCTGAGTGGCGCGTTGTCGTACCAGCCTGTCGATGGTGTCAAGCATCGAACAGCTTCTTCAATTGCCGGCTGTCGACTTTGCCGCTGGACAGCAGCGGCACGTCGGCGCTGGGCAGGGCGAGGAACCGCCTGGGAATCTTGTACGCGGACAATTCGTCCTTGAGCCGCTCACGCAGCGCGACTTCGTCGAAACTCGGCTGGGTAACCACCGCGGCAACGAGCTCTCCCCGCTCGGCGTCCGGGATACCCACAACGTGCGCTTGGACGCCGGTGACCTTTGTGATGGCCTTTTCCACCTCGGCGGCCGACACGTTGGCTCCCGCGGTTTTGATCATCCCGCTGAGCCGACCGACGAAATATATGAATCCGTCGCCGTCAGCCCGCACCAAATCACCCGTGTGGAACCAACCGTCGGCATCGAACGATTCTTCGCGACTGCGTTTGTAGTACCCCTGCATCACGTATGGACCGCGGATGCACAGTTCGCCGACGCCTACGGTGTCGGGTTCGAGAATCTTGGTTTCGAACCCGGGCGCCGGCTTGCCGAAAGACCCACGCCGATCTTCGGGTTGGTCGGACTCGTCGCCGCTGATCAGCAGCACGCTGCCGGCCTCTGTCATGCCCAGCATGTTGTGCCGCAATTCCGGATCGTCCGGTCGGATGGTGGGCGCCATGATCGGGTACAGATTGCCGCGACGCATCGATGACAAGTCGCGTCCCGCGAAGCTCGAGTGATTGGCCAGGTGAGCGATGCCGGAGACGAAACCGTTTGTCATCGTTGGTCGTTCGCCTTCGAGGAGATCGAGCGTCAGTGCGGGATCGGTCGCATTGGAGCACACCAGCGTCGACCCGGCGATCAGCGTGGCGAGTAGGCCGAACGCGAACCCACCGATCCAGAAGAACGGCGAATTGCAGAACAACTTGTCCTCGGCCGTCAAACAACGGATGTCGTTGAGGTTCCGCTGGTGGCCGAGCAGGGCGGCGTGCGTGTGGACCACTCCCTTGGGGCTGCTGGTAGAGCCCGACGTGTAGACAATGGCCAGTTTGTCTGAGCCGCCGACATCGTCTTCCATCGCCGACAGCAATGTGGGGTCCACGCTCTCGGCGAGTCCACATATCGGGCGGTGGCTGATCACGACGTGGCGTAATTGCGGTGTGGCGGAGGCGAACAGCCTTCTGTCGGCATCGAAGCCGGCATCGAAGTCCGGGTCCGACACCGCCTGCGCCAGTCTTTGCACATAATTATGAGAGCGGAACGACGGCGCGCTCAACAGGATCTGGGTGTCGCTGTCGACCAGTTGCTCGCGCAGCTCGCGGGCTGTGACGAAGGTCGAAAACGGGATCACCACCGCGCCTATCCGTGCCGCCGCCAGCATCCCGACCACGAACTCGGCGCCGTTGGGGTAGAGCAGTCCTAGGTGGGTGCCCTTGCCGGCACCGAGCGCGATCAGTCCGCGGGCAAGCTGTGCCGAGCGACGCTCGGCGTCGGCGTAGCTGATGCGATCGTCGTCGCAAACGAGCAGCGGGTGCTCAGAACGCGCGCGAGCTTGGCGCCGCAGCACCTCGGCGACCGTTGGCGAGTCACCTGGCATGGTCGCAGAAGAAGGTGCGGATTGCGCTGAGGTCGGCCTTGCCCGACGGTGTTCGGGGGATCGTGTCGACTATCGCGATGTCAGTGGGAATCTCGTAGCCGGCCAGCCGCGTCTGCAGATACTCGACCAGCTCGCCGGGATCGGTCGATGCGGACGTGCGCAGCTCCACCATGGCAACGGGTGTCTCACCGAGGCGCTCGTCGGGCCGGCCTACCACCGCCGCGCCTGCTACCGAGGGGTGGCCCTCCAGCGCGGTGCGGACGTCGTCGGGCATCACCTTGAACCCGCCGCGGATGATCGCCTGATCGGCGCGCCCGACGACCCAGACAAATCCGTCGTCGTCGATGCGCGCCATATCCGTGGTCCGCATCCATTTCACCGACGGTCCCAGCTGTTCCGGTTTGACCTCCAACAGACCGACATGGTCCGATCCGAGCGGTGTACCGCCCTCATCGACGATCCGCAGTTGTGCGCCAGGATTGGCCCGGCCTACGCTGCCCCGCTTGGCCTGCCAGTGCTGCTGGTAATCGGCCAGGGTCCAGCCGGCGACGCCGCCACCGAATTCGGTTGCGGCATAGGAGGTGAGGACGGGGATACCGTACTTCTCGGTGAAGGCGTCGGCATCGTCCGCCGATAGCGGCGCCGTGCCGCAGGTGACGGCGCGGATGCTTTCCAGGTCGGATTGTGGGAGATCGGAATGCAACACGGTGCGCAACGCGGCAGGTACCAGCGAAACCGTGCGCGGCCGATGTTTGCGCACCGCCTCGGCCCACGCGTTGAGCTCGAATCGCTCCAGCAGTACAAAAGATCTGGCCTCGGCCACGCATTGCAGTATCCGGAAAACCCCGCCGATATGCACCAGCGGTGAGTTGACGATCGCGACGCCGCGCCGCAATTCTGTTGGCGCCGGCGCTCGATCGGGCTGGGGGCCCATCACGCTGCGCGCCAGCATGTCGTAGCTGAGGTCGATTCGCTTTGGCGGACCGGTCGTTCCGCTGGTCAGCATTCGGACCGCGACGCCGGGCTGGGCGGCGGCCGCACTGATGTGCTGTGCTGACCCGCCGGCGTTGGTCAAAAGGCCCGAAATCGACGCCGTCGGGGTCCCGGGAGCGACTAGCCTAGCCAGATCGTCGGGCTCCCCGACGATCAGCGGCAAGCGCAGGGCGGCGATATCAGCCCTGGTGCGCTCGTCGCCGCGAGAAGGGTTGATGGTGACAACGGTTCCGCCGCCTAGCAGTACACCGAGGAACGCGGCCACCTGTCCGGGTCGGTTGCGCAGCAACATCCCGATCTGAGGCGCGGCGGCGAGTTCGGCTGTCTGAGTGGCCATCTGCCGTGCCGCCTCGCCGACCTGGCCCCACGAGTTCCATCGACCGCCGTACTCGATCGCATCCGCGCTGGGCTGCAGATCCAGCACGTCGGCGATGCGTTGACTGAGCGGGTAGTTGGCCATCAGCGGATCTTCGGCTCGCTCCTGGCGCCATTGCCGTTGGAGTTGGTTTGGGCGGCCAATTCGGCCTTGCCGAGCGGGTTGCCCAGCCGGGTATAGATCAGCCCCTGCTCCAAGGCGGCGCGGTAAGGCTTGTCCAGCGACTCCCATATGGCTTTGACGGTGCCCTGGGTCGCGGAGGGCGGCTTGGTGGCAATGGTTGCCGCGATTTCATGAGCCCGGGTCCACAACTCGTCCGCGGCAACGACCTCGGACACCAATCCGATCCGCAGTGCGGTATCAGCGCTGACCCGTTCGTCGTTGCCCATCAGCGCTATCCGTAGCGTCTCGCCCAGACCGACGCGGCGCATCAGCCCGATCGGCTCCAGTGCGCAGACCAGACCGGCCGAGACGTGTGAGTCGAAAAATGTTGCGTCCGCCGAGCAGATGACCACATCGGATTCGTTGACGAAGTAGAACCCGCCAGCGGTGCACATGCCCTGGACCGCGCACACCACCGGCTTCCACATCTTCTGCCACTTGGCGCTGAGCGCCTCGCCGGGATCTTCGTGATTCCAGACATTTTCGGGCTGGCCATACGGCGTTTTGATGTCCAGTCCGGCGCTGAACGCCCGGGTGCCCGCTGCGCGCAGCACAACCGCATGCACCGACTCGTCGAATTTAACTGTGCGCCAGGCTTGGATCATCTCTTCGCACATCGTGCGGTTGAAGGTGTTGAGCTGATCAGGCCGATTCAGCGTGATGGTGGCGACGTGGTCGGTGGCGTCGACGTCGAGCAGGATGGTTTCAAAACCGTCGGCGCTCACCTGCATTGCCAATCCGGCGCCCGCTTTTCCACGAAGGCCTTCGGTCCTTCGGCCGCGTCCTCGGTGCGCAGGACGCGCTCGCGGAATGTCTCGGCCATGATCTCGGCTTCATGTAGCGGCACATTGAGGCCCTTGACAATGGCGAGGCGCGTCCCCCGGACCGCCAGGGGCGCATTAGAGTTCACGATGGCCGCGATCTCATGCGCCCGCTCGAGAAGATGGTCGTGCTCGACGACTTCGCTGATCAACCCGAGTTCGTAGGCGCGGTCTGCGCCCATCCGCTCGTGCTTGCCCATCAACGCCATTCGCAGGGCGATGGAGCGGGGCAGCACCCGCGACACCCGCACCATCTCTCGCCCGGCCACCAGTCCGATGCTCACATGCGGGTCGAAGAAGGTCGCGCGATCGGAGGCAATGACGATGTCCGTCGTGGTGACCCAATCCATGCCGGCGCCACAGCACAACCCGTTGACCGCGGTCAGCACCGGTTTGGCCGTCGTGCGAAATGGGGGTGTGCCCTCCTGCGGCGCCTCCCACTGGTCGTGAGTCGACAGGTATGGCCGTTCGTAGATGACCTTGCCGTCCTCGGGAATGGCGTTGACGTCGGCCCCCGTGCAGAACGCCCGACCCGTGCCGGTGACGATGGTCAGCCATATCTTGTCGTCGTTTTCGGCTTCGTCGTAAGCCATCCGGAGCTCGGTGACCATGTGCGGGCTGAGCGCATTGAGGGCATCCGGACGGTTCAGCGTGATGGTGGCGGTATGCCCGTCGACTTCGTATTTGATGGTATCGAACGACTCAGCAGGCATCCGTGTTCCCTTCTAGCGACCATCGAAATTCGGCGTGCGCCGCTGCCGAAATGCTTCCAGGCCCTCTTTGAAATCTTTTGTCCGACAGGTTAGTTCCAGGTTGAATAGTTCTTGCGTCATGGACTGGCTGAGCGAGGCGTGCTGGCCGAAATTCAGGGCCTGCTTGGCCAGCCCGATAGCCACCGTAGGTCCGCCGGCCAGTCGTGCCAGTAGCTCCTCGACTGTGTTGTCGAGTTCGGCCGGGCTTACGGATTTGTGAATCAGCCCCCAGTCGGCCGCATCCGTGGCGCTTACTTTTTCGCCGAGTAGCAGCATTCGCCGCGCCCGTGCCACACCGACAAGTCGTGGCAGTAGCCAGGTGGCACCCGAATCCGGGCTGAACCCGCGGTCGATGAACGGCTCCCAAAACACGGCGTCCGTCGCGGCCACGGCGAAGTCGGCGGCCAGCGCAAGATTGCAGCCCATGCCCGCAGCCCATCCCCGCACGCTGCAGATCACCGGCAGCTGGATGCTGTGCACGAGTTCGATCAACCGATGAGCGGCGTGCGGAATCCTGCGCACCAGGTCACCGGTGCGGGGGCGTTGCCCACTATCGCTGTTGGTGGCCACCCAGTCGGCCCCGGCGCAGAAGTCGTTTCCGGCGCCCCGGATGTGAATCGCACGCAACGAATCGTCCGCGGCGGCGCCGGTCAGCGAAGCGACCAACGTTTCGATCATCGGTTGGGTCAACGAGTTACGCCGTGCTGGGCGATCGAGAGTGAGTCGCAGAATCGCGCCATCCTGGAGCGCGGTAACCGAACCCTCGGCATCGGCCGTGTCGACCTCGTGACTCACCGTCGAATCCGGCCTTTCTCACCGATATGGTTACCCATACAGTAGGCAATACGATTGCTACGCTGTATAAGTTAGCAAGGAAACGCTGTCGACGGAAACAACCGGGTGAAACCACCTGAAAGAGGGATACATGGTCGGGGGCACCGGTGACGCCAAATTCGGCGAAGCACCCCTTGCCCAGACCGTCGCCGCAGCCGCCGCGATGCGACGGCTCAGCTCAACGTTGCTCGCACTGGAACAGCCGCACCCGGCGGTGGACGCCATGCTGGTCAAGTTCGCCGAGTGGGAGAGCGAGCTGGCCGCCGCGGCTCCCCGGGACAACGCGCCGCGCATCGGTGAAGCCAGCAATGAACGCCGTGACCCCCGGCGCGTCTACCTGAGCCACGCAACCGACATCGGCGCCTACAACCCGTGCTTTCCGGAGTACTCCTTCGATCACATCGACGCCGACAAGGCGGGCGGCAGGGTCTTGTTCCCGCTGGTCTACGAGGGACCGCCCGGATTGGTGCATGGCGGCTTTCTCGCCGTCTTCTTCGACTGCGTCATGCAGCATCAGAGTTGCGTCACGGGTCTTTCCGGCAAGACCCGTTCACTTAACGTGACCTTCCGCCGGCCCACGCCGATCTTGACCGAGCTGCGCTTTGACATCGTCCGATCACAGGCCGAGCGTGCCGTCACGTCAACAGCGCGGGTGCTGCTTGATGACGAGGTGCTTTGCCTGGGTGAGGTCAATACGTTGGCGTCCTCGCCGGAAAAACTGTCCGTATTTCAATTCGGTCGCCGGCGAAAGGAGTCCGACAGGTGACTTCCTCTGACACTTCGGACGATCGTGTGCTGTTTGACGTGGATCCGCATGGGCGGATCGCGACGATCACTCTGAATAATCCCAAGCAACGCAACTCCTATGACGCCGCTATGCGCGAGGCTGTCGGCCGCTGTCTGGATCGCGTCGCCGACGACGACGACCTGACGGTTGTGTTGTTGCGCGGCGCGGAAGGAGTGTTCAGCACCGGGGCTGACATGAACAACGCGTACGGCTGGTACGGCTCGAAAGGCGAAGCCCCCGATGAAGCGGCGGCTAAGCGCCGCCCCAGTCAGCGCCGGCGGCTTACGTTGGACCGCAAGTCATTTAGCTTCTACCACAACTTCATGGGGTTCCCCAAGGTGACGGTGGGGGAGATCTCCGGCTACGCGCTCGGCGGCGGCTTCGAGATGGCTCTGATGACCGACATCTCGGTCATCGCGCGCGACACCAAAATCGGTATGCCGGCAACACGCTTCCTCGGTCCCGCGTTGGGCAGCTTGCATATGTTTTTCCACCGGTTAGGGCCGGTGCTGGCCCGCCGGATGCTGCTGACCGGGGACATCGTCGAAGCCGGCGAAATCGAGCACCTCGGAATCTTCACCGACACATGCGACCCCGGCGCTGTCACGGCACGCGCCCGATATTGGGCCGAAAAAGCGGCAAAGATGCCCGCGGACGGAGTGGTCATCGCGAAAGAAGCCTTTCGGCTCGTCGAGCAGACTCAGGCGTACCAGGGCGAGGAAGTTGCGAGCTACCTGTTCCACGCCTACGGCACCAATCTGCAATTCTCGCCGGGCGAGTTCAACTTCGTCAAAACGCGGGCACAGCACGGGACCAAGGAAGCGTTTCGGCTACGCGACGAACACTTTCACGTGCCGGAACCGGAAGCCTGATAACGCGTTAACGGGCAACGGCCGGTCGGGCTCGTCCTCGCTGAACGGGTGACTTGGTTGCTTTGCTCTGCCGGGATGGTGCCGACCCGGCGGCGTCGGAGCCCTCGTCGATCAAACGGCTGGCGTGGTCGAGGATGCAGTTGAGGCCGTATTCAAAATTGGTCTCATCGGGGGCCCCGATGCGATGTCCCTGCCCGGTCACTTGAGTGATCAGCGGAGTGGTATCGGGATCGATAAAAACAGCGTCTTCGATTGCGCGCGAACCGCTCTCGGGCGACTGGTTCTTTTCGTACAGCCGATGCAGCACCACCGATCCGCGGACGTGAACCGAAACCGCGGAGTACGTGTCGAATGCGTCCTCCGGCGACAGTCCGGCCTCCACCAGGTTGGCGATCGCCCGCTCCACCTCCTGTGCGCCCATGCGCGCGGCCCTGGTGCTCAGCGCCGCCCGAATCAAAATCAGGTCGCAAAGAATCGGGTTGCCCATGAACGTCTTACGCATCAAGCGCGCATGATTCCGCAGCGTTTCGCGCCAGTCGCTGGATTCGACGTACGGAGTGGCGAACACATACTTGCTCAGCGCGCGGTCGGTCATCGCGTTGAGAAGGTCGTCCTTCTTGCGGAAATACCAGTAGATACTGGTGACACCGACGCCAAGGTGTTTGCCGAGCAGGGGCATGCTCAGGTTGTCGATCGATACCTGCTCTGCGAGTTCGAATGCGCCGCTGATGATGTCTTCAGGATTGATGGACCCGCGTTCGCGCCGCTGCCGCTTGTCGGGGGTTGCCTGCTTTGCCACTACTGGCGCCTCCATCAAAATCTGTCCTGGTCACGCGGGTCCGGGCTCTATGTTTAATGCGGCCTTGGTGCCTTTTTTTCATCTCCTACTGTAATACCTATCGTAGGCGTTCTGGTAAATACAGCCGGAGGGGCGAATATGGCCGGACTGGAGCGATGAATCTAGGCCTGGCGAAGGCCGCAGGACGCCGCCGATCAGGCTAAAAAAACTCCGACCAATAAGGCTCGCCTTGGATTACCCGCTCCAGGAACATCAGGACGTCTTCGCTGTCTTTCCCAGGATCGTCACCGTGCCCCAGCGGGCACGATCCCGGGCCGACTTGCACGATCCACACGGCTTCCAGTCCTTCCTCCCGCCCGCCGGATAACGGTGAGATCAGATCGGTGGCATATCCCGCCGCACCGGGTTCGGTGAGGCCGTCGCTGTAGTCCAGTAAGCGCCCGTCGAATTGAGTCACGACGTGGTAGTGCGGCATCCTGGCCAACTGGTCCGAAAGCGATTGCCGGTCGTTAGTGTCCGTACCCACAACTACATGTTGACCGAAAACACGCGCGGCGGCACGTCGTGTCCGGCGAAATCGCCCGGCCGCCGGACGCAGTTCGCTTAAATGCCTTGCAAAAACTGCGATTATCCGGCAGGCAGTTGCTTACTGTGCGGCCTTCTGGCGCGCCTCCTGAATCTTGGCCTCGGTGCGGGCCTGCTCGGCGGCGGCTTCCTTTCTCGCGACGTCCCGCTGCGCTTTCGCCTTGTCCTGCTGCGCTTTGCCTTCACTGATCAAATCACCGCGGCCGAAAAACGTGCCGATGACTTCTTTGGCTTTGCCTTTGATGTCTTCCATGTTGCCCTTGATGGCTTCGGCCGGGCCACTATTCATGTCGATCACTTCGCCCCCTTTATGCACTACTCGATCATCTGGTTTTCCCTGCCGCACAATCGATGAAACTGCATTGGTGACGCGTCGCCGGCCACAACCCAGGATCACCAGTAGCGGTCAGCGGCTAGCTGGCCACAGCAGTGCTTTAACCTGCGGGAATTCGCTGCGCCGCAGGGGTCTGCGCCGGCCCGACGTCGGTTGTGGAATGCGCTACCGATAGGTATACAGTATGCATACAAAGTAGGCTGGAGACGTCGGAGAGGTGGGGCGGGAGATGTCCGGCAGCGACGGTGCTTCCGGTGCCGAAGATGCGGTGCTCTACGAGGCCACGGCCACCGGCGTCGCGATCGTCACTTTCAACCGCCCGGAGCGGCTCAATGCCTGGGGTCCCGACATTGCGGCCGGGTTTTACGCCGCCATTGACCGTGCCGAAGGGGATCCGGCAATCCGGGTGATCGTGCTGACCGGGCGGGGGCGAGGATTCTGCGCCGGCGCCTACCTTGGCGCGCCGAGTTCCGCCGCCAAGATGGGCGAGACGATGGAGAAAGCGGGTCAGACGAATCTCGCTGACCTCGTCGGCGAACGCCCGCCCCATTTTGTGACCACGCTGCGCAAGCCTGTCATCGCGGCCATCAACGGTGCCTGCGTCGGCATCGGTCTTACCCAGGCGCTGATGTGCGATGTCAAGTTCGCTGCCGCCGGGGCCAAGTTCGGCGCGGTGTTTGCTCGCCGCGGATTGATCGCTGAGTTCGGCATCTCGTGGATACTGCCGCGCTTGACCAACTGGGGGGTCGCGCTTGACTTGCTGTTGAGCGGACGCACCTTCCTCGCCGAGGAGGCGGCCGAACTGGGCCTGGTCAAAGAGGTCGTTGCGGGTGAAGATCTGATGAAGCGTGCCATGGAGTACGCGGAGGACATGGCTGCCAACTGCTCGCCGGCCTCGATGGCTGTGATCAAACAGCAGGTTTACGCGGACGCCACGCGCGACCTCGTGGAGGCCACTTCGCGTGCCGAGGTCCTGCTGCAGGAGGCGATGCCACGCCCGGATGTCATCGAAGGCATCACCAGCTTCCTGCAGAAGCGGCCGCCACAGTTTCCGTCGCTCGCCGGTGCCACCGGAAAGGATGAATGATCATGGGTAACAACTTGAGCTACAAGGCAATTGACGTCGACAACCACTACTACGAGCCGGTGGATGCCTTTATCCGGCACCTGGACAAGAAGTTCCGCAGACGCGGCGTCCAGATGTTCAGCGACGGCAGGCACACCCAGGCGATCATCGGCGACAAGGTGAACCGCTTCGTCCCCAATCCGACGTTCGATCCCATCATCGTGCCGGGCTGTCTGGACTTGTTGTTCCGCGGCGAGATCCCCGAGGGCGTCGAACCCGCATCCTTGATGAAGGTCGACCGGATGGGGGAGCACCCGGAGTATCAGAATCGGGACGCACGCGTCCGGGTAATGGACACCCAGGACATCGAGACGGTCTTCATGCTGCCTACGTTCGCGTGCGGTGTCGAGGAAGCGCTCAAGCACGACGTCGATGCGACCATGGCCTCGGTGCATGCGTTCAACCTGTGGTTGGACGAGGACTGGGGGTTCGACCGGCCCGATCACCGGATCATCGCCGCGCCGATCATCTCGCTGGCCGATCCGGCCCAGGCCGTCGAGGAACTCGATTCGGTGTTGGCGGGCGGCGCCAAACTTGTTCTCGTGCGACCGGCGCCGGTACCGGGCGTGGTCAAGCCGCGCTCGCTGGGTGATCCCAGCCATGACGCGGTTTGGGCCCGATTGGCGGAGGCCGGCGTACCGGTGGGATTCCATCTGAGCGACAGCGGCTACCTGCAGGTCGCGGGGATGTGGGGCGGGAGGTCGACTTTCGAGGGATTCGGTGGATCTGAGCCGCTGGAGCAGATCCTCACCGACGACCGGGCTATCCACGACACCATGGCCTCGATGATCGCGCACGGGGTGTTCACCCGTCATCCGAAACTGAAGGCGGTCAGCATCGAAAACGGTTCATACTTCGTGCACGGGCTGATCAAGCGCATGAAGAAGGCGGCTAACGGCCATCCGCACCTGTTCCCCGAGGATCCGGTGGAGCAGTTGCGCAACAACGTGTGGATCGCGCCTTACTACGAGGACGATTTGGGCATGCTGGCCGATGCCATCGGCGTCGACAAGATCCTGTTCGGTTCCGACTGGCCCCACGGAGAGGGCCTCGAGTCACCGGTGTCGTTCGCCGAAGAGCTCAAGGACTTCAGCGAATCGGATGTCCGAAAGATTATGCGCGACAATGCCTTAGATCTACTGGGCGTAAAAGTCGGTTCGGCCACTTAGTCGCCATGAGCGAATGGACCATTGGTGCGGTTCTCGACGCAATCGCAGATGTCTTTCCCGACCGTACGATGACGCTGTGCGGAAGCCGCCGCAGCACGTTCGCTGAGTCGGCAGACCGTACCCGTCGGCTCGCGAACTTTCTGGCTGGCAAGGGATTCGGCGCCCACCATGAACGCGACACTCTCGAGCGCTGGGAGTGCGGGCAGGACCGTGTCGCGTTGATCATGCACAACGATCTCTACACCGACATGGTGATCGGCTGCCTCAAGGCACGCACCGTCCCGGTCAACATCAACTATCACTACACGCCGCGCGAGGTCGCCGAGCTCCTGGACTACCTGCAACCACGGGCGGTCATCTACCACCGCTCGCTGGGCGCCAAATTCGCCGACATGCTTCCACCCGTTAGCGCCGACCTGCTGGTGTCGGTCGATGACGGCAGCACGGTCCCTCAACTGGCCGGTGCCGTGCCGTTGGATGATGCACTGGTGCAGGGGGACACCGACCAGGGTGTGACGGGGTCGCCCGACGATCTGCTGATGATCTGCACCGGCGGCACCACCGGTCGGCCCAAGGGCGTGCTCTGGCGGCAGTCCGATATCTACGTCTCGTCGATGGTGGGCGCGGATCACGAGTCCGTCCAGGAGATTCACGACAAGGTGCGCGCGGGCGGGGCACCGTGGTTCGCCGTCTCACCGCTGATGCACGCCGCCGGCATGTGGACGGCGTTCTCGGCGATCATGGCCGGCACGCCCGTCGTGCTGTACGACACGGGTAAGAAGCTTGATCCGCGATCGGTGTGGCAGACGGCCGAGCGTGAGAAGGTCGGCTTGATGACCATGGTCGGGGACGCCTACGCCGCGCCGCTGGTTGCCGAGTTACGGCGTGGCCAATACGATCTGTCGTCGCTGTATGGGATCGGCACCGGCGGGGCCGCGACGAACCTGAAATACCAACGGGCGCTATTGGAATTGCTGCCCCAGATCACGCTCATCAACGGCTACGGCTCATCGGAAACCGGAAACATGGGCTTCGGGCGCAGCCATGGCGACACCCGAACCGACACGTTCACGCTGCGGGAGGGCGGACTGGTGCTCTCCGAGGACTACAGCCATTTTCTTGCTCCCGGCGAGCAGGAGGTGGGTTGGGCCGCCAGGGAAGGCCGGATCCCGCTGGGATACTTCAATGATCCCGACGCCACCCACAAGACCTTTCCCGAGGTCGCCGGTAAGCGGGTGGTGATTTCGGGCGATCGCGCTGGTCTCGAATCAGATGGCACATTGCGGTTATTCGGGCGCGACTCGCTGGTGGTCAACACCGGCGGCGAAAAGGTGTTCGTCGAAGAAGTCGAAGAGGTACTGCGTGCCCACCCAGCGATCGCCGACGCTTTGGTGGTGGGGCGCCCGAGTGAACGCTGGGGCGAAGAACTGGTCGCCCTCGTCGAAGTGCGTGACGGAGCCGACATCGGTCACGAGCCGCTGCACACACATTGCACGGCGCAGCTGGCGCGGTTCAAGGCGCCCAAGGAGTTCATTTTCGTCGACCGGGTCCAGCGCTTGGGCAACGGTAAGGCGGACTACCGCTGGGCGAAGCGCGTGGCCGCGGACAATTCTGTGAAGGCTTCGAAATGACTGAACGCCCACCAAATCGGGCCATTGACTGCCTGATCAATGTTCACTTCGGCGAGACCGAACAACAACCTACGTGGATGCTCAAGGTTCGCGACGACTACTTCAAGGGCCCTGAGTCGATGTTCGCGCCAGTCGACCTGTCTGCGCTGCTCGATGAAATGGACGCGCACGGCGTGCAAAGGGCCGTCCTGATGGACAACCTCGCCAAGCCGTCGGTGACCGCGCGCAAATTCGTCCAGGAGAAGCCGGACCGATTCGCGCTGGCCATCGGCGGTTTCAACCTGCTGCGGCCGATGCCGGGGCTGCGCGAACTCGGTGCCCTCGTCAACGACCTGCCGATCGCGTATGCCGCTGTCGGGCCGAGCTTCTGGGGCGATGGACAGTACCCGCCCAGCGATGCGGTCTATTACCCGCTTTACACCAAATGCGCGGAGCTCGAGCTGCCACTGTGCATAAATACCGGTCTCCCGGGGCCCCCGATCCCCGGTGAGGTGCAGAACCCCATCCATCTCGACCGGGTCTGCGTGCGGTTTCCCGAACTCAAGCTGTGCATGATCCATGGAGCCGATCCGTGGTGGGATGTCGCGATCCGGCTGCTGATCAAATACAACAACCTTCGGCTCATGACATCGGCATGGTCGCCGAAGCGGCTGCCCGAAAGCCTGCTGCATTACATGCGGACCCGCGGCAAAAACAAGGTGATCTACGCATCGGACTGGCCGGTACTGCGGATGCATCGGGTGATTCCCGAAGCTCGTGCCCTGGACCTGTCCGACGAGGTGCTGGATAACTACCTATACAACAACGCACAAGAATTCTTCTTCGGCGAGACCACCAAACGGGAGCACTGACAATGGACCGCTACGAACTGCGCAGACTCGACTACAGCCTGTCCGAGCACCACGTGGATCTGCAGACTGCGTACAAGCAATTCTTCAAAACCCACTGCCCGATCGAAACGGTCCGTTCCGCGGAACCAACCGGTTTCGACAACAGCCTGTGGCAGCGGTTGTGCGCAATGGGCGCGACGACGATGGCGCTACCCGAATCCTGTGGTGGCGACGGCGCGACGCTGGTCGATCTCACCCTGGTCGCCGAGGAACTCGGCCGGTCGCTGGCACCGGTTCCGTGGATCGATCATGTGTGCGCCGCCCGACTGCTGGCCAGCCTGGGAGCACTCGACGCCGCGACCGCCCCCGAAATGGCCACAGTGGCCCACGGAGAGCAGCTTGCCGCGCTCGACCCGCGGATGGACAACGTCGACGGTGTCCGGCTGATTCCAACCGGCTCGATTGCCGACCACATCATCGTCCGGGATGGTGACCAGATTGTGCGCCTGACGTTCGGCACCCGGCCTGCGAAGGTCGACAACATCGGTCGGCTGCCGATGGCCTGGGTGGATCCGGCCACCGCCGACGCTCGCACGGTCGTGGCTCAAGGCTCCGATGCCTTGGCGAAGTACACACGCGCGCTGGATGAATGGCGATTGCTGACGGCTTCGGCACTGGTGGGCCTGGTCGAGGAGACGATGACCATCGCGGTGGAGTTCGCCAAGAACCGCTACACGCTGGGCGTACCGATCTCGACGCTGCAGGGCATTTCGCATCCGCTGGCGAACATGGCCATCACCGTTCAGGGGGGGCGTAACCTCGCCCGGCGGGCCGCCTGGTTCCTGGACAACGAACCCGACATGCGACCCGAGTTGGCGCCGTCCGCGTTCGTCTACATGGCTGAAGAGGCCGCTAAGGCGGCGACGATGGCGGTGCATATCCAGGGTGGCCTTGGGGTTTCGGCAGAAGCCGCCGCGACGGCGTATCTGGTGCGTGCCAGGGGATGGCCGCTTGCTGGTGGTGATCCGGGAGCCAGCGCAAAGCGGGTCGCCGAGATCGTGACCGCCCGCGAGAGCTCGCCAGCGACGGCACGGGTCTAGGCGCGACGACGATGGACTTTTCCCTAGTCGAGCTGTCCGACGATGATTTGGCCTTCCAAGAGGAGGCGCGCGCCATTCTGAAAACGCTTGTGACCGAGGACGTCAAGCGCCGCGACCGCGAGACGGGCGACAACTTCGACGAGGACGTGCATTTGGCGTTGGGCGCCGCAGGGTATTTGGCGTTGGAGTGGAATTCGGAATCCGACGGCGGGTTCACCCGAGTTCGCCGGCGTATCTGGGAGCTGGAGAAGCGCCGCGCGCATGTTCCTTGGGTGGCCTGGGGGACAACCTCCATGGTGGCGCGGTCGGTGGCGAAGTTCGGCTCAGCGGAATTGCGGGAAGAGGTGATGCCCAGGGTTTTCAGCGGCGAGGTCCGGCTGTGCCTCGGCTACACCGAGCCGGAAGGCGGCTCTGACATTGCCACCTGCAAAACCCGCGCGGTGCGCGACGACTCAGGAGATGGAAGCTGGCTGATCAACGGGTCGAAGATGTTCACCACCGGCGCGCACATGTGTCAGTACGTTTTCCTCATCACCAACACCGCCCCGGATGCACCAAAACACAAGAGCCTGACCATGTTCCTGGTTCCGCTGAACTCACCGGGCATCGAAATCCAGGGTCTGCGCACCGTCGACGGCGACCGGACCAACATCGTCTACTACAGCGACGTCCGGGTTGACGACAAGTACCGGCTGGGCGACGTGGACGCGGGCTGGACTGTGCTTCGCGAGCCGCTTAACACCGAGCACGGCGCAGTCGCTTCCGCTGCCGACGGCTTGCAGGACACATCGATCATGATGCACCAGGCCGGAACTATGGCCACTGCGGTGGACAACGCCGTGGCACGCGTGAGCCAGCGCGACCCGAGCGGGAATCGGCTTCTCGACGATCAGTCGGTCGCGTACCGCCTGGGCCGCTGCTTCGCCCGGATAGAAGCATCGCTATCGGCACCGAATATCTACGGGCGCGTGTCCAACGCGCAGACGATGCGAGACGTCTCCCCGGACCTGATGGACATACTGGGGGCGGCATCAGCCCTGCCGTTCGGGACAGACGGGGCGGCCGACGACGGCAGTGCCGAATACGTCTACCGCTTCGCCCCGTTGGTCGGAATCTACGGCGGCACGCTTGAAGTGTTCCGCAACATGATCGGCCAGTACATGCTTGGGCTGGGCAAGCCCAATTACTCGCCGCCGGCCACGAAGGTCTCCTGACACCGGAGCTGCGAAACGCATGGTCGTGGCAACGCTTCGCTATCGTCGCCGGGCTCGTCATATGACTCTCGCCGGACCGGGCGCTTAGTTCGTCCGCACCTGACCAATGACTGTTTGGTTGGACACGCGGCTTCGGGGATACCCCTGGGGGGATAGGATAGAATGTCACGAGCGAAGGGACCATGATGGTTGGGGACGAAGACAGCATTGCCGCAGTACTGAATCGGCTGCGGCGCGCGCAGGGCCAACTTGCCGGCGTGATCTCGATGATAGAGCAGGGCCGCGATTGCAAGGACGTCGTCACCCAACTCGCTGCGGTGTCGCGCGCGCTCGACCGCGCCGGCTTCAAGATTGTTGCCACTGGGCTGCGCGAGTGCGCAACTGGAAAAGGGGCAAAGGGAAAGAAGCCGCTGACGGAAGCCGAGCTGGAGAAACTCTTCCTCGCACTGGCCTGACACGCCGGCAAAGCCACGCACACTGGCTCGAATCCTGTCTCCACGCGCGGTCCAGATCGCTGGCGGCGCGGCAACTGTCGAGGACTCCGATGGGCGTCGAATCCATCTTCATAGCGGCTTGAACGCGGCTTAACGCGCCGAGGCAGCCATCCGGCGGGACGCAACTACTCTTCGGAATTGTGAATACCCTACGGGGTATAGTATCTAGCTATGATCGTCGCGGGTACCAATGGGCCGAATGAATTTCGCAAGTCCTGGGCCAATCGCGGCCGGTGCGCCCAAAAGACATCGAAATGGGGGCCGAATGGCCCCGTTCGGTGCACCGGCGCCGGCGTGAAGCTGACAGACGAGGCCGCGAAACCAAAAATGAGGACTGAGGACACGTAGATGCTCACCATTCTCAAACGGGCCTGGGTACCCCTGGTCGTCGTGGCGGCAGTTGTACTCGGCGGTGTCGCCGTCAGTCGGCTTCGCGGCGTTTTTGGCTCCGACGAGATCTTTACTGCGACGGGCAGCAGCGCCGAACCACTCGAGCCTTCGCACCTCAAGCGCGTGACATACGAGGTTTACGGGCCCAGCGAGTCAGCAGGAAGCGTGAGCTACCTGGACAAGAACGCCCAGCCGGAACAGGCAAACTTTACCAGCCTGCCCTGGACTTACACGATCACCACGACCGTGCCGGCGGTGATCGCCAACGTCGTGGCACAGGGCGATAGCGAAAACATTGCGTGCCGCATCACAGTCAACGGTGAGGTCATGGACGAGCAATCGTCCGCGGGGCACCACGCCCAAACCTCCTGCCTGGTGAAGGCCGCATGAACACCGACCACGATGCCCGTCCGAAATTCATGCGGTTCGTCCGCAGGTTCGCGGTGCCGATCCTGCTGGCCTGGCTGCTGCTCACTGTTGCCGTGAACGTGCTTGTGCCGCCAATCGAGTCGGTCGCGCGAAACCACGCGGTGACAATGTCGCCGCAAGACGCGCCAGCGATGATCGCCGCCAAACGCATCGGCGAAAAATTCCACGAGTCGGACTCCGACAGCATCGCGATGATCGTCCTGGAGACCGATACACAACTCGGCGACGAGGCGCGCCGCTATTACGATGGCCTCGTCAAAAAGCTGCAAACCGACCCCAAGCACGTGGAGCACGTCCAGAACGTTTGGGGAGACCCACTCACTGCGGCTGGTGTCCAGAGCCGGGACGGCAAAGCCGCTTATGTCGAACTCAATCTGGCCGGCAACCAGGGCAGCACCCTCGGAAACGAGTCCGTCAAAGCGGTACGGGCGATCGTTGACAAGTCAGCGCCGCCCCCAGGGCTCAAGGTCTACGTCACCGGTCCGGCAGCGCTTACGACCGATATGAACGAAGCCGCCGACAAGAGCATGTTCAAAATGATGGGCGTCACTGGCGTGGTCATCATGATCATGCTCTTCATCGCCTATCGTTCCATCAGCACGGTGCTCCTGGTCCTCGTCATGGTTGGCTTCGAGATGGGCACGGCCAGAGGGGTTGTCGCGATTCTAGGGAACTACGATTTGTTGGGGTTTTCGACGTTCGTGGTGGCCATGCTCTCATCCCTGGCGATCGCCGCGGGAACCGATTACGCGATATTTCTGATAGGCCGTTATCAAGAGGCACGTCAGGCCGGTCAGGATCGAGAAACGGCCTATTACACGATGTTCCGCGGGACCTTCCACATCATCTTGGGCTCCGGGTTGACGATCGCTGGGGCTACTTTCTGCCTGCATTTGGCGCGACTGTCGTATTTCAAGGCGCTGGGCATCCCATCAGCGATAGGACTGGTGGTCGTCGTCACGGGCGCGCTGACCGCGGCGCCGGCCGTTGTAGCCGTGGCCACGCGATTTGGTTTGCTCGACCCGAGACGGATGATCAAGACGCGTGGCTGGCGGCGCATCGGCACCGCCACGGTGCGCTGGCCCGGTGCGGTGTTTGCGGCCTCGCTGGTCATCGCCATAATCGGCATCCTCATCGTGCCGAGCATGAAGCTCAGCTACAACGATCGCTTTTACATACCCCGCAACCTGCCATCGAATATCGGATATGCAGCCGCAGAGCGGCATTTCAGCGCCGCCACGATGAATCCCGACATCCTCATGATCGAAAGCGATCACGACATGCGGAATAGCGGCGACATGATCATTCTGGACAGGCTTGCCAAAGATGTGTTTCGGTCCCCGGGAATCGCGATGGTGCAAAGCATCACCCGGCCGTTGGGCGGCCCAATCGAGCACACGTCAATACCGTTCCAGATCAGTGCTCAGTCGATTCCGATACAGCAGAACCTTCAGTTCATGAAGGACCGGATGACCGACATGCTCAAGATGAGCGACGATCTCGGCGCCATGATCGGCTCGATTCAGCGGATGCAGGGCTTGGTGGGCCAGATGGGCAATACGACTCATCACATGGTCGGCGATATGGGCGACATGAAGGCGACCCTGGACGAGATGAGGGGACACCTGGCGGACTTCGACGATTTCGCGCGACCGTTCCGCGGTTACTTGTACTGGGAACCGCACTGTTTCGACATTCCCGCCTGCTGGGCGACCAGGTCGGTGTTCGAGGCGATCGACGGTGTGGACAAGTTCAGCCAGGATATGGGCACGCTGATCAAGGACATGAACAATATCGACGCGATAATGCCTCAGATGTTGGCCCAGTTCCCGCCGATCATCGCGGTCGCGACGTCCATGCGGGGGACCCTGCTCACAATCCACAGTAGCTTTTCGGGTCTGGTCACGCAGATGTCCCAGATGACCGATACGGCAAGCGCCATGGGTCAGGCATTCGACGCATCGAGGAGTGGCGACTACTTCTACCTGCCGCCGGAAGCGTTCAATAATCCTGACTTTCAGCGTGGTCTGAAACTTTTCCTGTCGCCGGACGGCAAGGCCGCGCGTTTCATCATCACCCATGACACCGACCCGGCAACTCCGGCGGGCATTTCGGCGGTCAAACCGGAACTGGACGCAGCCCATCAAGCGGTGAAGGGAACGGCCCTGACCGAAGCCAGGTTCTACCTGGCCGGGACGGCGGCCATATACCGCGATATCCAGTCGGGCTCCAACTATGACCTGCTAATCGTCGGAATCGCTGCGTTGACACTAATTTTCGTCGTCATGCTGATCATCACACGAGCACTCGTTGCATCCCTGGTGATCGTCGGAACTGTACTGCTATCGCTGGGTGCCGCTTTCGGGCTGTCGGTCTTGGTTTGGCAGCACCTCTTCGGCCTGGATTTGAATTGGATCGCGCCGGTGTTCGGGTTGATCATCCTGCTCGCCGTCGGCTCCGACTACAACCTGCTGCTGGTGTCGCGGTTCCAGGAGGAGATCGGTGCCGGTTTGAAGACCGGCATCGTTCGCTCCATGGGGGAAACCGGTGGTGTCGTGACCGCGGCGGGCCTGGTCTTCGCCTTCACCATGATGTCCATGGCCGCCAGTGACCTCGCCTCGATCGGCCAGGCCGGCAGCACGATTGGTCTCGGCCTGCTGTTCGACACGCTGATCGTGCGTTCACTGATGACGCCGTCGATCGCCGCGCTGCTCGGGCGCTGGTTCTGGTGGCCGCAACGAGTGCGGCCACGCCCGGCCAGTTATATGCTGCGTCCCTTTGG
>Ga0182014_10001406_pt1 | contig 32188 bp, 23 predicted proteins | sample 612S2DmetaG_FD_120489 | JGI IMG/M metagenome (GOLD analysis project Ga0182014, IMG submission 120489) | Permafrost microbial communities from Stordalen Mire, Sweden - 612S2D metaG | ecosystem: Environmental > Terrestrial > Soil > Wetlands > Permafrost | place: Sweden: Stordalen | collected... | reverse complement strand
CCCGGGCCGCGACGGTCTCCCGGGCCGCGACGGGCGCCCCGGCCCGGGAGGATGCCACCGCGACCCCGTCCGCGGGCTACGCCGCCGCCGACGGCAACCTCGCGGCCACGCCCATCCGCCCCCCGGCCGCGCCGCTGGTTGTCCGGGGCCCATACGTGAGCACCTGGCTGCCGTCCACCGCGCTACCCGGAACGTGGCAGGAGTTCTGGCAGGGGCACACCACCGCCATGGGCGGCCTCGTGCGCATCGACGGCGTCTCCTACATGTTCATGGGCGACCCCTCGATCATCCTGACCGTGCCGAACGGGAACCAGGGAACGCCCTCCACGCTCCAGGGGTTTGAGCTGGCGCTGCAGCAGACCAGCCTCGAGGTCACCCCGACCCGGTCGCGTTTCACCCTGGAAGGCGGCGGCGTCGAGCTCGTGGTGGAGTTCCTCTCCCCCGTCGAGCCGGGCGACCTGAAGCGGCAGTCGATCCCGCTGAGCTACGTCGTGATCAGCGCGCGCAGCATCGACGGCCACTCCCACGACGTGCAGATCTACGCGGACATCAGCGGCGAGTGGTGCAGCGCCGACGACAGCCAGCAGATCACCTGGGCGCCCTCGAAGGTCAGTTCCGGTGGCCAGACGCTCCAGGTGTGGTCCGTCGAGCTGGCCAATCAGCAGCCGCTGACCGAGCAGAACCAGCAGGCCGCGTGGGGCAGCACGGTCTGGGCCACGCCGTCGGGCGCCGGGCTCACCTACCAGTCCGGGCAGGACGTCGTGGTCCGCGCGCAGTTCGTCGGCAACGGGAAGCTGGCCGACAGCAACGACACGGACTACCGGGCCATCCAGGACAACTGGCCCGTGTTCGCGTTCTGCGCCGACCTGGGCCAGCTGGGCGGGGCGGCGGCGACCGTGCCGCTGTCCATCGGCCTGGTGCGCACGCCGGCGGTCAGCTACCTGGGCCAGGACCTGCCGCCGCTGTGGAGCACCGAGTTCTCCACCTGGCAGGACATGCTCGCCTTCTTCCTCGGTGACCTGACCACCGCGCAGGGCCGCGCCGATCGCCTGGACGCCCGTATCACCGGGGACGCCCAGGCCGCCGGCGGGACGGCCTACGCCGGGCTGTGCGCGATCGCCCTACGCCAGGCCTACGGCGGGACCGAACTGGTCGCCGGGCCGAAGGGCCAGCCGTGGGCGTTCCTCAAGGAGATCTCCAGTGACGGGAACGTCTCCACCGTCGACGTGCTGTACCCGGCCTCGCCGGCCTGGGTCTACGCCGACCCCGGCTACCTCGCCCTGCTGCTGGCGCCGCTGCTGGCCTACGCGGAGTCGGGCGACTGGCCCGAAACCTTCGCTCCGCATGACCTCGGCTCCGCCTACCCGGTCGCCTCCGGCCACAATGACGGCGGCGGGGAGAACATGCCGGTCGAGGAGTCCGGCAACATGCTGATCATGTCGGCCGCCTACATCCAGCAGGCGCCGTCGGTGGCGAAGGCCTTCGCGACCGCGCACTACAAGATCCTCAAACAGTGGGCGGACTACCTGGTCGCGAACCTGCCCGACCCCGGCTTCCAGAACCAGACCGACGACTTCGCCGGGCCCATCGCGCACAGCGTCAACCTGGCGCTCAAGGGCATCATCGCGGTCGCCGCCATGGGCCAGATCGCGAAGGCCGCGGGCAACGCGGCCGACGCCGCCAGCTACACCGCGCAGGCCAGGACGTTCATCTCCTACTGGGCCTCGCACGCACAGGACCCGTCCGCCCCGCACCTCGACCTCACCTACAGCGGGTCCGGGGGCGGCGATGGGACGTTGGGCACCACCTACAACGGATTCGCCGACCGGCTGCTGGGCACCGGTCTCGTCCCAGCCTCGGTGCTGGCCGAGCAGGCCGCGTGGTACCCCACGGTCAGCAACCTGTTCGGGCTGCCGCTGCAGGTGCCGCACAGCTACGCCAAGTCCGACTGGGAGATGTTCACGGCCGCGTGGCTATCGGCCTACCCGGTCAAGCAGCAGCTCATCGAGCAGGTGTACACCTACGCCAACACCACGCCGAGCCGGGTGCCGTTCAGCGACCTGTACGACACGATCAGCGGTGACCAGGTGGGCTTTCAGGCCCGGCCGGTACAGGGCGGGATCTTCGCGCTGCTCGCGCTGCGTAACCGTAAATAGCCGCGAGTGGGCCCCGCGGATCGCGAGCGCGGGGCCCGCCGGCCGCTCCCGTCCCTGCCCCCGCTCCCGTCCCGGATCGGCCGCCCCCCGGGGCACGCCAGGTGAGCCGGGGCAGCAGCGGTGCGGCCGTGCGGTGCCGCACGCAGCCCTGCCACACGCCGATGCTGTACGCCACGTCGTCCAGCAGCCGGGCGGAGACGTAGCGGACCGGGTCCATCGGCGGCCGCCGTTCCCGCCAGCCGAGCACGGGCGGGGCGAGGACCAGGGCGGCCAGCGGCAGCCGCAGCCGCGGGACCGCGATCGCCGCGGGCAGCGCCACCGGCCACCATGCCCGGGACAGCGTGCTGCCCAGCAGCCGGCCGGCGGCCACCGTCCCGCCCGCGGCGAGCCGGGTGGCCACCGCCCAGGAGTCGCCGGTGACCGGGGCGAGGCGCCGGGCCAGCAGCGCGGTCGCGGTCGCGGTGATGCCGGCCCCGGCGACCGGGTGGCCGAGCGCGGCGGCGGCCCACGCGGTGGCGCTCCACCCGGACATGGCCACGGCCGGGAGCGTGCCCGGGTGCCGCACCTCCAGCGGCGCGGCCGAGGTCCCGTAGTCCATCCGGCGCGCGAACCAGCTGCCCAGCCGGACCCGGTGCTGGTGGGCGACCGTGGCGGCCGGCTCGTACCGGACATGCCAGCCGGCCGCGGCCAGCCGCCAGACGAAGTCGACGTCCTCCCCCACCGGCATGTGCTCGGCGAACCCGCCTGCGTCCTTGCCCGCGTCCTTGCCCGCGTTCTTGGGGCCGGCCGCCGCCACGCGCACGACCAGGGCCGCTCCCGGCACGTAGGGCACCTTGGAGCCCGGCCGGACGATGCTCGGCACCGGCCCCATGTCCAGGGTCGAGCTGACGCCCTCGTACTGGGCCAGCCACCCCGTGCGAGCCGCGAGCGCGTACGGCATGATCCGCGGGGCCACCGCCGCCACCGCCGGATCACGGAAGTGCGGCAGCAGGGGGCCGAGCCAGCCGGGCGCCGGCACGCAGTCCGAGTCGAGGAAGGCCGCCAGCGGGGTCCGCACCGCGGCCAGGCCGGTGTTCCGCGCGGCCGCCGGGCCGCCGTTGACCGCCCGGTGCACGCAGCGCGCCCCCGCCGCCGCGGCGATCGCGGCCACCGCGCCCGGGTCGCGGGAGCCGTCGTCCACCACGATCACCTGGTACTCCCCCAGCCCGGTGAGGCACAGCGCCAGCTCGGCGGTGCGGTCACGGACCGGGATGACCACCGTGACGTCCGCGGGGCAAGTACCCGGGCCGGGGCCGCCGGCCGGGACGGGATGGGCGATCCCGGTCCACAGCAGCCTGCGCGCCAGCGCCTGTGCCCCCGGCGAATCCGCCACGGGCTCCCCGTTCCACCAGGCGGCGACGTGCCGGGCCCCGGCCGGGCCGAGCCGCAGCATCCGGTAGGGCGCCCCGCCGAGCAGGACCGTCCCGCCGTCCAGCGAGCGCAGCCCGGGGTCCGGGCGCAGCCGCAGTCCTTCCGTGGCCCCCGTGGGGGCGGGGGTCAGGCTGGGTATCGTCGCGGCTGCCATGAATGTCACCATAGGATCATGACCAGCGAGGGCGCCGGGACTTCCGGGGACGCGCGGGCCCCATTCGACGCGGCGCGGCCGTACGAGAAGCACCCGCAGGTGGCGATCAGGCCGGAGAGCTTCGGCGCGCTGGCCTACCACTACGGCAACCGCCGGCTGGTCTTCCTCAAGGCACCCGCCCTGGTCACGGTGGTCGAGACGCTCGGTGACTTCCCCAGCGCCGCCGCCGCGGTCGCCGCGCACGTCCCGGACGCCCAACGGGAAACGTACTGCAAGGCGCTGTCCGGCCTGCTCGCCTCGGACGTGATCCGCGCCCGGTTACCGTGCTGGCCCGGGGCACGACCCAGTGCGCCCGGCTCGGTGAGCGAGTGAGGGGCTGTCCGGGGGCGGCGGGCTGGAGCCGGTGGCTAGGGTCCTGGCTGTATCCGGCTTTTTTGCGGAGGATGGCGAGGCGGGCGCCGAGGTCGCGCATCGCGGCGTCGGCGGTGGCGTCGCTGGCCAGGTGCGAGCGGGTCATGGTGGCGAACCGGTCACGGGGCACCTTCGGCGGCGTGGATACTTTCGGCCGGTTCGGCGGAGGTGCGGCCATAGCTGCCTGACGAGCTTTCTTTGTACGGTGCGTCAGGTGAAGGCGAGCGTGCCTGACCAGTGAGCCCACGGCGGGCCGTCCCAGCACTACCGGGGCGTTCTCGCCCGCGCTTCTGGCCAGACTTACTCGCCGCCCGCGCTGAAGGCGGTGTCGAAGGCCACCTGCGGCGGGTCGTAGTCGAAGCCGCGCAGGAACGCCAGCGCGCTGGGCGCACCGGCCAGCCGGTCCATGCCCGCGTCCTCCCACTCGACCGAGACCGGGCCCGCGTACCCGATCGAGTTCAGCATCCGGAACACATCCTCCCACGCCACGTCGCCGTGGCCGGCGGAGACGAAGTCCCAGCCGCGGCGCGGGTCACCCCACGGCAGGTGCGAGCCGAGCCGGCCGTTCCGGCCGTCCAGCCGCTTGCGGGCCTCCTTGCAGTCCACGTGGTAGATCCGGTCCCGGTACTCCCACAGGAACGCGACGGGATCCAGGTCCTGCCAGACGAAATGGCTCGGGTCGAAGTTCAGGCCGAACGCGCTCCGGTGATCTACGGCCTCCAGCGCGCGAGCGGTCGTCCAGAAGTCGTAGGCGATCTCGGTCGGGTGCACCTCGTGGGCGAAGCGCACCCCCTCGGCGTCGAACACGTCCAGGACCGGGTTCCAGCGCCGCGCGAAGTCGGCGTACCCCGCCTCGATCATCGAGTCCGGGGTGGGCGGGAACATCGCCACCGTGTGCCAGATCGACGATCCGGTGAAGCCCACCACCGTGTCGACGCCGAACGCGGCGGCGGCCCGTGCGGTGTCGGCCATCTCGGCCGCGGCCCGCTGCCGCACGCCTTCCGGGTCCCCGTCCTGCCAGATCCGCTCGGGCAGGATCGCCTTGTGCCGTTCGTCGATCGGGTCGCACACGGCCTGCCCGACGAGATGGTTGGAGATGGCCCAGCAGCGCAGGCCGTACTTGTCCAGCAGGGCGTGCCGCCCGGCCAGGTAGCCGTCCTCGCTCAGCGCGCGGTCCACCTCGAAGTGGTCGCCCCAGCAGGCCACCTCCAGGCCGTCGTAGCCCCACGAGCTGGCCAGCCGGGCCACCTCCTCCAGGGGCAGATCCGCCCACTGACCCGTGAACAAGGTGAACGAATGCGGCATCGTCACTCCCTGTAATCTAAGTCACTCCTTGTGATCTAAACCGTGTGATCTAAACCGTGTGATCTAAACCGTGTGATCTAAACCGTGTGATCTAAACCGTGTGATCTAAACCCTGGGGGATCTAAATCTTGGTCCACGCGCTTCCGTGCGCCGCGCTGTGCTCCACGGCGGCCAGGACCCGCTGGACCTGCAGCCCGTCGGCGAACGACGGCTCCGGATCGCTGCCGGCGGCGATGTCGGTGAGCAGGTCGCGGGCCTGATTGACGAACGTGTGCTCCCAGCCCAGCACGTGCCCCGGCGGCCACCACGCCTCCAGGTACGGGTGATCGGGCTCGGTGACCAGGATGCGCCGGAACCCGGCCGTCGTCCCGCTTTCGGTGCGGTCGTAGAAGCTCAGCTCGTTCAGCCGCTCCAGGTCGAAGGCCAGGCTGCCCAGCTCGCCGTTCAGCTCAATGGTCAGGGCGTTCTTCCGCCCGGTGGCGAACCGGGTGGCCTCGAACAGGGCCACGGCGCCGGACGGCAGCCGCCCGGTGAACAGGGCCGCGTCGTCCACCGTGACCGGGGCCTTCTCCGCACCGCCGCTGGCGCCGGCCGGGGACCGTTCCGTTACAAAGGTCGTCATCAGCCCGGACACGCCGGTCAGCGGCTCGCCCGACAGGTACTGGGCCAGATCGATGGCGTGCGCGCCGATGTCACCCAGCGCGCCGGAGCCGGCCCGTTCCCGCTGCAGCCGCCAGGTCAGCGGGACCGCCGCGTCGGCCAGCCAGTCCTGCAGGTAGGACGCGCGGACGTGGCGCAGCGTGCCGATCCGGCCTTCCGCGATCAGCCGCCGGGCCAGCGCGACGGCGGGCACCCGGCGGTAGTTGAATCCGACCATGGCCCGTACGCCGTTCCGCGCCGCACGGGCCGCGGCGCCGGCCATCGCCTCGGCTTCGGCCAGCGTGTTGGCCAGTGGCTTCTCGCACAGCACGTGCTTGCCCGCGTCCAGCGCCGCGATCGCGATCTCGGCGTGCGTGTCGCCGGGCGTGCAGATGTCGACGAGCTGCACGTCGTCGCGGTTGATCAGCGCGCGCCAGTCGGTTTCGGCGTGCCGCCAGCCGAACCGGTGCGCGGCGGCCCGGGCCGCCGCGCCGTCCCGGCCCGCCAGCGCGGCCATCCGGGGCCGGAGCGGGACATCGAACACCTGGGCCACCGTCGCCCAGGCCCGGGAGTGGGCCGCGCCCATGAACGCGTAACCCACCATCCCGATGCCAAGTTCCGGCGTATCCGGCTGGCTAGACCGTGCGGGCATAGGGATCCCAGTCCTCGGGCAGTGGCGGCGGCACCATGAAGCCCGAATCTACCGGCTCGAACGCGGGGCCGCCCAGCGACGTCTCGACGGCCACCATCACCTCCAGGACGTGCAGCGCCAGCTCGCCGGAGGCGCGGTGCGGCTGCCCGGCCCGCAGGCTGCGCGCCATGTCCAGCACTCCCAGGCCGCGCCCGGCCGAGGCGCCGGCCGGTTTGTGCGTCTCCCAGCCGTCACCGCCGCGGCGGTGAATCCGGATGTCCCCGGTGAACCGGTTCGGGTCGGGGACGGCCATCGTCGCCTCGGTCCCGGTGATCTCGACGAAACCGTGCCGGGGCAGCGGGGAGTCGAAGCTGAACAGCAGGGAGGCGGCGCCGCCGCCGGTGTACTCGACCAGCGCTCCGACGTGGGTGGGGACCTCGACGGCGAACGTGGTCCCGGCCCTGGGCCCGGACCCGATCACCCGGCTGGCCACCGCCTGCCGGCCCACCGCGGCTACCCTCGAGGCCGGGCCGAACACGGTGGCCAGCGCGGAGAAGTAGTACGGCCCGAGGTCGAACAGCGGGCCGGCCCCGGGCTGGAACAGGAACTCCGGGCTGTGGTGCCAGCTTTCCGGGCCGGGGCTCTGCATCAGGGCCAGCGCGGTCTGCGGCGTCCCGATCGCGCCGGCCTGAATGAGCCGCCGGGCGGTTTGCTGGCCCGCGCCGAGGACCGTGTCCGGCGCGCAGCCGACCCGTACCCCGGCCCGTTCGGCCTGCCGGAGCAGGGCCCGGCCGGTAGCGGGGTCGGTGGTCAGCGGCTTCTCGTTCCACACGTGCTTGCCGGCCGCGATCGCGGCCGCGGCGACCTCCGCGTGCGCGCCCGGCAGGGTCAGGTTCACGACCAGTTCCACGCCGTCGTGGGCGAGGGCTTGCGCCAGGGTGCCCGCGGCCGGCACGCCGTACGCGGCGGCCTGTTTCTTGGCCCGCCCCAGGTCCAGGTCGGCGCAGTACAGGACGCTCAGATCGGGAAAGGCGGTCAGGTTGCGCAGGTACTCGTCGCTGATCGTGCCGCAGCCGACCACGGCCACGCCCAGCGGCGCGGGCATCGTCATGCCCCGTTCCCGTCCGGTCCGCCGGACGGCCCCGGCGGACCGGACGGGGCCGTCTGCCCGGCCAGGCCGTGGCTGGTGAGCCAGGTGACGCTGTCCGCGACCGCTTCCATCATGTCCGTGGCGCACGCGTCCAGTTCGACCACGTTCCACTCCACCGACGGGCTCGCGGCCAGGATCTCCGCGACCGGCAACTTCCCGCTCCCGACCGCCGTCATGGGGTCGTCCCTGGTGACCGGGCCGTCCTTGACGTGCAGGTAGCGGACGCGGTCGCCGAGGCGGCCCAGCAACTCGGGGACGGCCTGGCCGCCGACCGCCGCCCAGTACGTGTCCACCTCCAGCAGCACGGCCGGGTCCAGCTGATCGGCCAGCACCTCCAGCGCAGGGCGCCCGCCGACCAGCGACGACAGCTCGAAGTCATGATTGTGGTAGCCGAGGCGCAGGCCATGGGCGGCCGCGCGCGCGGCGATCTCGTTGAGTTCCCGCGCCAGCGCGCGGACGCCATCGGCGTCGGCGAACCGCTCCGGCGGCATGTGCGGGACGATCACCGTGTCCGCGCCGACCGCCCGCGTGCCGCGGAACGCGGCGTCGGCCTGCTCCCCGAACGGGCGGGCGTGCACGCTGCAGACGGCCAGGCCGGCCGCGTCCAGGTCCGCGCGCAGGCCGTCCGGGTCAGAGATCACGTCGAACGGCTCGACCGCCCCGTAGCCGAACCCGGCCAGCCGGCGAAGGACCCCGGCCCGGTCGGCGGCCAGTTCCTGCCGCACGGTGTACAGCTGCAGCGCCAGCGGATTGCTCATGCCTGCCGTCCCGTCTTCCCGGTGCCGGTCTCCGTAGCGGCTGGGGATAGCACCGCAAATAACATTTTTCGAAAAATTATCGGCCGCCTCTGTGCCTAACGTACGGCGGGTGGTTTCCTGGGTCAACGACTTTACTTGTGCTCTTAGGGTTTGCTGGGGCTTTCCGGCCCCGCGGACTTTTCGAAAGGGCCGGGCTCTCGAAAGGAATTGGCGATGCGCCGTGACCCTGGCCGCAGCACGCTGACCGGAATCGCGGCGGAGGCGGGCGTCTCGATTTCCACCGTCTCGAAGGTTCTCAACGGCCGCACCGACGTCGCGCCGCGGACTCGCGACCGGGTGGGCCAGCTCCTGCGCGGCCACGGCTACCAGGTCGCGCCCGGCCTGCGGGCCGGCGTGGTGGACCTGCTGATCGGCAGCCTGCACGGCCCCTGGGCCGAAGAGCTCATCCGCGGGGCGGTAGAAGCAGCGCGTGAGGCCGCCCACAGCATGGTCGTCACCACGGTGAGCAGCCCGGCGGAGTTCGGGCCCTGGCTGGAGCAGGCCACCGGGCGCGGTACCGACGGCGTGCTCAGCGTGCTCTACCTGCCCAGCGCGGCCGAACGCCGGCGGCTGGCCGCGGCACACATTCCGCTGGTGGTCATCGACCCGCCGACCGAGCCGGGCCGCGACGTCCGCTCGGTCGGGACGACCAACTGGCAGGGCGGCATGGCGGCGACCCGGCACCTGGCCGAGCTCGGCCACCGCAGGATCGCCGCGATCGGTGGCCCCGAGCGGTTCTGGTCGGCGAACGCCCGGCTCGACGGCTACCGGACGGCGCTGATGCGATCCGGCCTGCCCGTCGACGAGGCGCTGGTCGTCCGGGGCGAGTTCGCGGTCCCTGACGGCCGCCGCGAGGCGCTCCGCCTGCTCGCCCGGCCGGAACCGCCCACCGGGATCGTGGCCGGCAACGATAACCAGGCCTTCGGCGTGCTGCAGGCCCTCGGCGAGCGTGGCCTGCGCGCCCCGGACGACATCAGCGTGGTCGGATTCGACGACGTCATCGCGGCCTGGGCGACTCCGCCGATGACCGCCATCCGGCAGCCGCTGGCCGCGATGACCGCCGCGGGTTTCCGGATGCTGCGGATGGGAGGCGAGGGCAGCGTGGTCCAGCCCCAGCACATCGAGCTGGCCACCAGCCTGGTCCTGCGCGAGAGCACCGCCCCGCCCCGGGATTAATAAACCACCGGGCCGGCACCGCTGATCACATGCCCCGGCTGATCACCGACACCGTGTTACTGGCGGAGTTGGCCACGTAGACCGTGTGGGTACCGGGGTCCACCGCCACCCCGTACGGCCAGCCGCCCACGGGGACGGTGGCCGTTACCGTGCTGGTGGCCCCGTCGATCACCGACACCGTATTACCGTCCATGTTGGCCACGTAGACGGTGCGGGCAGCGGGATCCACCGCGACCTGATCCGGGTCGGAGCCCACGGGGATGGTGCGGGTCACGGCGCCGGTGGCCGCATCGATCACCGACACCGTGCCATCGCCGCCTTCTTCGTCGTCAAAGTCGGCACTGGCCACGTAGACGGTGCGGGCAGCGGAATCCACCGCCACCCCGCCTTCGCCCACCGGGATGGTGCCGGTCACGGCGCCGGTGGCCGCATCGATCACCGACATCGTGCCGTCGAGATAGTTGGCCACGTAGACGGTGCGGGCAGCGGGATCCGCCGCCACCGCCCACGGGAGGTTGCCCACGCGAATGGTGCGGGTCACGGCGCCGGTGGCCTCGCTGATCACCGACACCGTGCCATCGAACTGGTTGGCCACGTAAACAGTGCGCGCAGCGGAATCCGCCGCCACCCCGCGCGGGCCGGAGCCCACGGGGATGGTGCCGGTCACGGCACCGGTGGCCTCGCTGATCACCGACACCGTGCCACCGCCCCAGTTGGCCACGTAGACGGTGCCGGCAGCGGAATCCACCGCCACCCCCTCCGGCTGGTTGCCCACGGGGATGGTGCCGGTCACGGCGCCGGTAGTCTCATCGATCACCGACACTGTGCCATCGCCGGCGCCATCGCCGGCGTTGGCCACGTAGACGGTGCGGGCAGCGGGATCCACCGCCACCCCCTGCGGGTTGGCGCCCACGGGGATGGTGCGGGTCACCCGGTAACGAACCGCCGCCGGAACGTGCGCCGCCACCACCAGCGGCATGCCGCCCACCACCACGGCCACCACGCCGGCGCACCACCCGCGCGCGGACCACCACCCGCGAAACCCAGCGGCACCTCGACCGCCTCCCCGTACCCGCATAACCTCTCCCCTTGTCCCCTGGCCCTCTTCTCTGCGGAGAGGGCCAGGCCCCGCCCGCACGCCCATCATGCACTCAAAACAACTTAATATTACTGTGTGTAATCAAAATGCGGAAGGGTTCTCCCTTCGCCACTACCCGCCGTTCCGGCTCGACATGGGCGGCCCGGATCCGGGCACCCTGACCCTGCCGCCGACGGCGGGGCCGGGCCCTGGCTGAGACGGCGGGCTGGCTTCCGGCCGCCGGGACCGCTCGAACGCGTGCGGCGAGCCGCGGTGGATGGTGGCCGGTCATGACCCGCCGCGGGCCTGCCCGTCTGGGCCGGGACCACCGGGAGACCCGCCCGGTGGCGGCGGCCCGGCCCGTCCTCCGGGTACCACGGTGGTACCGCCGAGCGAAAAGTGGCGCATGGTGGTGAATGACCAGGCGCCCAGCCCGAACATGGCCAGGACCAGCACGGCGGACGTCAGCGCCAGCGGCGCCGGGCGCGCACCGGCAGCAAGCCGGGTGCCGATCTGGACCAGGAACCAGGCGCCGAGCAGCGCGATAGCGCCGAGCGCGGGAACGTAGAACCGGACCACCTGCAGGGTGCCTCCGCCCGGACGGGCCGTCCAGGTGTAGGCGGCGTACAGGCCCCACACACTGAACCAGGACGCGGCCAGGGCCAGCCCCGCAGCCAGGTCACGGCGGGCCCGCGCGGCCTGCCCGCCACCGGCCCGCCGCAGCCGCGCCCATCGCCCTGCGATCCACCCCAGTCCGGCCAGCCCGAGCACCAGCATCGGCATGGCCTCGATCAGGTGGGCCGGCATGTACCGCAGGTTGGGCAGCACCGCGCTGAGGCTGAAGGTGATCTCGCCCGGCCGGTACCCCGACTTCAACGGCCCGCCGTACACCAGGTCATCGAACACCGCCACGCCCCCGCCGGACACCACGGCCGACCCCAGCCACCAGGCCGGCGCCGCCGCGGGCAGCCTGGCCGCCCGGATCCGCCAGGCCACGGCCACCGCCACCGCGGCGCAGCCCAGCACGACGATGTCGGTGTACCGGACGAAGGCCGCGGCCTCAAGGGCAATGAACCCGGCCAGCCCGGCCCCGGTGCGCCGCGCCGGGGCGGCCCCGGTGGCCAGCACCGCCCACAGCAGCGCGCCGGTCCCCGCCGCGATCAGCGACGCGTCGGTGAACGTCGGCATGTAATCACGCCAGGCAAACAGCATCGCCGCGCCGGAGGAGCAGAACAACCCGACCGCCGCCGCGCCGCCCCAGCGGCCCAGCCACCGCCGGGCCCCGGCGTACAGGCCCAGGCAGCCCAGCGCCCCGTAGAACAGCGGCGCCAGCCGGATGATGCCCAGCGCCTGGAACGGGGCGGCCAGGAACGGGTAGCCCGGGTCCTTCTCGCTGATCCACCGCCCGCTGTTAAGCACGATCCACTGCGGGATACCATCTGCGCCGCCCGCCAGCAGGCCCCCGCCGGGCCCGGGCAACCGCGCGGCCAGGGCCTGAACCTGGGCGGTGGACAGGGTCAGGAAATGCCCCTCGGCCATCGCGACGATCGACGCACGGTAGGCATAATCGTCGGGCTCCACGAGCCTGGGCGAAAAGCTCAGCGCCATGACACACAGCACGGCGAAGGCGGCCAGCGCCGCACCGGCCGCCACCCGATCCCGGGCCGCCCACCCGGAAAGCGAAGCCCTCGACTGGCCGCTGTCCTGGGCCAGAACATTCACAGAGATTATTCTGCGCAGGTAATCCTCCGGGCACCACACGGATTAACTGCGAGTTCGGCGTGAACCCCGGGGCGCGAGCAGCATCCGCCCTGCCAACCACGCCCTAACCGACTTATGCCGGCCGGAGTCAGGGGCCGGCCGTGGCCTGCTCCAGGGCGCGGCGCACGAGCACGCGGGCGAGGTGCTCCCGGTAGCCCGGGGAGCCGTTGTTGTCACCGGGCGGGCTGGTGCCCTCGGCGGCCAGGGCGGCCGCCTCCCGCGGGCCCGCTCCCCCGGCGAGAGCCTCCTCGGTGGCCCCGGCGCGGAGCGGGGCCGGCCCCATGTTGACCAGGCCCACCGAATGCCCCTGCACGGCGACGCCCACGATGGCCCAGTCGATGCCGCGCTTGGTGAACTTCTGGAAGCCCCAGCCGGCCGTGGCGGGCTTCGGCACCCGGATCTCGGTCAGCAGCTCGTCCGGGGCCAGCGCGGTCTCGAACAGGCTCTGGAAGAAGTCGCCCGCCGCTATCTCGCGCTCGCCGGACGGCCCGCGCGCCACCAGGGTCGCGTCCAGGGCCAGGATCACCGCCGGCAGGTCGGACGCCGGGTCGCCGTGCGCGAGCGAGCCGCCGATCGTGCCCCGGTGGCGGACCTGCGGGTCGCCGACCTGGCCGGCCGCGTGGGCCAGCAGCGGCAGTTCGCGGACGAGCAGCCCGGACGTCTCCACCTCACGGTGCCGGGTCAGGGCGCCGATCGCCACGTGACCGCCCCGGTCCTCGATGTAGGACAGGCCGGGCACCCGGCCGAGGTCGATGAGCACCTCGGGGGTGGCCAGCCGCAGCTTCATCAGCGGCAGCAGCGAGTGGCCGCCGGCCAGGAACTTCGCCTCGTCGCCGTGCTCGGTCACCAGGTCCAGGGCTTCCTCGACCGATCCGGCCCGCTGGTAGCTGAAAGGTGCGGGGATCACCGGGGCCTCCTCAGTTCTCCGTGGCCGCGGTGAGCGCGGCCCGGACGATGTTGTGGTAGCCGGTGCACCGGCACAGGTTTCCTTCCAGTCCCGCGCGCACCTCGTCCTCGGTGGGGTGCGGGTTCTCGCGCAGCAGCGAGACCAGCGCCATCACCATGCCGGGCGTGCAGAAACCGCACTGCAGCCCGTGCTCGGCGTGGAACGCGCGCTGCACCGGGTGCATCGTCCCGTCCGCGCCGGCCAGGCCCTCCAGCGTGGTGACCTCGGCCCCGTCGGCCTGGGCGGCCAGCACGGTGCACGACTTCACCGACTCACCGTCCAGGAGGACCGTACAGGCCCCGCACGAGGTGGTGTCGCAGCCGATATTGGTCGCCGTCAGCCCGGCGTTGTCACGCAGGAGGTGCACGAGCAGCGCGCGGTCCTCGACGTCGGCCCCTACCTCCTGGCCGTTGACCGTGATGGTCACCTTCACTGCGTCCTCCCGTTCTGCGCGGCCTTCTGGGCTCCGGTCTGCTGAGCTGCACTGGGCTGGCTGGCACTGGGCTGGCTGGCACTGGGCTGGCTGGCACTGGGCTGGGCGGCGGTGATCGCGGTCCAGACCCGTTCGGGCGTGGTGGGCATGTCGATGTGCCGGACGCCCAGATGGGCGAGGGCGTCGACCACCGCGTTCTGCACCGCGGGCGTCGCGCCGATCGTGCCGGCCTCGCCGATCCCCTTGACCCCCAGCGGGTTGAGCGTGGTCGGTGTCTCCATGGCGACCAGCTCGAAGCTGGGCAGCTCGGTCGCGGTGATCGCGGCGTAGTCGGCCAGGTTGCTCGTTATGGGGTTTCCGTCGGCGTCGAAGACCACCTCTTCCAGCAGCGCCTGCGCGGCACCCTGGGCGATGCCGCCGTGCCGCTGGCCCTCGGCCAGCACGGGGTTGAGCACCGGCCCGGCGTCGTCCACCGTGACGTGCCGGACGTGCCGGACCTTGCCGGTCTCGGTGTCCACCTCCACCACGGCCACGTGCGCGCCGAATGGGAACGTGGCCCGGTCGCCCTTGAACTCGACGTTGGCCACCAGCCCGTCCCCGCCGGCCTGCCCCGCGATCTGGGCCCAGCTCAGTGCGGTCTCCGGGTCGCCGCGCACCTGCCAGCGGCCGGTGCCGGTGTCCAGATCCAGGTCGTCCTCGGCGGCCTCGAGCATCCCGGCCGCGACGCGGCGAGCCTCGTCCTTGACCTCGCCCGCGGCCTTGTGCACGGCCGACCCGCCGAGCTGCAGCGACCGCGAGGCGAACGTGCCGACGCCGACCGGGATCAGGTCGGTGTCGCCGTGGATCACCGTCACCTGGTCCATCGGGATGCCCAGTTCGTCCTGCACGAGCATGGCCCACGCGGTGTGGTGGCCCTGGCCGTGCGCGGAACTGCCGGTGTAGACGGTCGCGGTGCCGTCGTCGTGGACGGCGAGGCGGGCGGTCTCCCCCGCCTGCGCGTCAACGGCGGTGATCTCGACGTAGGTCGCGAGCCCGATGCCGATCTGGACCGGGTCATCGCTTTCCCGCCGCTTGGCCTGCTCCGCGCGCAGGCTGTCATAACCGGCCGCCTCCAGCACCGTGGCGAGCGCGTCGGCGTACCGGCCGGTGTCGTATTCGGCGCCGCTGGCCGTCGTGAACGGGAACTTGTCCGGCGACACGACGTTCAGCCGGCGCACCTCGGCCGGGTCCATCCCGATTTCGGCGGCGAACAGGTCGACGGCGCGCTCGATGGCCGCCGTGGCCTCCGGCCGGCCGGCGCCGCGATAGGGGGCGATCGGCGTGGTGTTGGTGACGGCCACCCGGAAGGCGGTCTCCACCCGGGGGATGTCGTAGACGCCGGCCGCCATCAGGCTCGTGAGGGTGGGCAGGAACCCGCCCATCCGCGGGTAGGCGCCACTGTCCTGCACGATGTCGATCCGGTAGGCGAGGATCCGGCCGTCCCGGTTCCCGCCGATCGTCAGCGAGTGCACCTGGTCCCGGCCGTGCGTCATCGCCACCATGTTCTCGCTGCGGGTCTCCACCCAGCGGACCGGCCGGCCGGTCTTCCGTGCGGCCCAGGCGACCGCCACGGTCTCCCGGTCTATGCCGATCTTGGCGCCGAAGCCGCCGCCCACGTCGGGCGCGATCACCCGGATGGCGCTCGGGTCGAGTTGCAGCGCGCCGGCCAGGATGACCCGGGCGAGCTGGGCGTTCTGGGTGCTCGCCCACACCGTCAGCTTCCCGTCCCGCCAGACCGCCGCGGCGGCGCGCACCTCCAGCGGCACGGGCGCGACGCGCTGGTTGACGATCGTCCGCTCGACCACTACCTCACACCCGGCGAACAGGGAGTCATCGAACGCGGGGCCGCCGTCCTTGCGGGCGCCACCCGCGGCGGCGACGTTCGATCCGGCCGGGGGGAAGAGCAGGGTGTCCCCGGACAGCGACGCCGCCGTGCCCACCACCGCGGGCAGCGGGTCGTAGTCCACGCTGACCAGCTCGGATACGTCCTCGCCCCGGTAGCGCCCGGCGGGCCCGCCGGTCAGGACCAGCGCCACGGGCTCGCCCACGAACCGGACCCGGCCGCCCGCGAGCATCGGCTCGGTGAACGGGCCGCCCAGCGGTCCCGGGCCGGCCTCGCCGCTCTCTTCGGCTGCGACGAGCTCGGCTTCGTCGGCCTCGGCGTTTTCCGGGGCCTCGTTTTCTGGCGCCTCGTTTTCTGGCGCCGGGGCTGAGCCCAGGTCCTGGGCGGTGAGCACGGCCAGCACGCCCGGCTCGCCCCGGGCCGCCGACGTGTCGATGCCGGTGATGAGAGCGTGCGCCAGCGGGCTCCGCACGAACGTGGCCTGTACCGCGCCGTCAAGCTCGGGCACGCGGAGGTCATCGACGTACGTCCCGCCGGCGGTCAGCAGCCGTGGATCCTCGGTCCGCACCACCCGGGTCCCCAGGATGCTCATGTACCCTCCGCAGCGTCGCCAACAGCCGGAACCCCAGTGCCGGGCCATGGCCTCAGGGGTGCCTTTACGCTACTCCGGTATCCCCGGCAGATGCGGACCGGCCAACCGTGATCCGGGCAAATCATCTTCTCCCCCCCAACCGACGTGTTTAGCGAACCGTTTTTCCCTCGACAAACCTGGGCGATGACTCTCACCCGGCGCGGGACGACCGCACCGTCCCGGTCACACAAGCCCTCCCAGTAGGCCTTTCCCGGCCGCCAGACCGTTCGCCCGGTAAATAGTTGTGATCAAACAACTGTTTGAGGCTATGCTTGGGACACGTGCGGAAATCGGCAGAACAGGGACACGCGACGACAGGCAACGGGCACCCGAGTGGTGCGGGGAAAACGGGCAGCGCCCGGCCCCGGGCAAGTACCCGGGCGGGCGGTCAGCGAGACGGCGGCCGCCTGAGAAGCGGCCGCTACAAGTGGATCGCCCTGTCGAACACCACGCTCAGCATGACGATGGCGACCATCGACGCCTCGATCGTGATCATCGCGATGCCCGCCATCTTCCGCGGCATTCACCTCAACCCGCTCACGCCGGGCAACATCAGTTACCTGCTGTGGATGATCATCGGGTACCTGCTGGTCCAGGCGGTCCTAGTGGTGACGCTGGGCCGGCTCGGCGACATATTCGGCCGGGTGAAGATCTACAACCTGGGCTTCGTCGTCTTCACGATCGCGTCCATCGCGCTGTCCCTGGACCCCTTGCTGGGCGGCGGCGGCGCGCTGTGGCTGATCGGCGGGCGGATCGTCCAGGCGTTCGGCGGCGCGATGCTGATGGCCAACTCGGCCGCCATCCTGACCGACGCCTTCCCGGCCAACAAGCGCGGCATGGCCCTGGGCATCAACCAGATCGCCGGCATCTCGGGCACGTTCGTCGGGCTGCTGCTGGGCGGCCTCCTGGCCGCCTGGGACTGGCGCGCGGTGTTCTGGATCAACGTCCCGATCGGCGTGTTCGGCACGGTGTGGGCGTACCGCAGCCTGCACGAGATCGCGACGACCCGGCGGGCCCGGATCGACTGGCTCGGCAACGTCACGTTCGCGCTGGGCGCCGGGCTGCTGCTGGTCGCGATCACCTACGGCATCCAGCCGCACGGCGGCAGCCCCACCGGCTGGACCAACCCCTGGGTGCTGGGCGGGCTCGCGGCGGGCATCGTTCTGCTGGTGCTGTTCTGCTACATCGAGACGAAGATCCCCAATCCGATGTTCCAGATGCGGCTGTTCAAGATCCGGGCCTTCGCGGCCGGCAACCTGGCGTCCCTGCTGGGCGCGATCGCCCGCGGCGGCCTGCAGTTCATGCTGGTCATCTGGCTGGCCGGCATCTGGCTGCCGCTGCACGGCTACAACTACGTCGACACCCCGCTGTGGGCCGGCATCTACATGCTGCCGCTGACCGCGGGCTTCCTGATCGCCGGGCCGATCTCCGGGTGGCTGTCCGACCGTTACGGCCAGCGCCTTTTCGCGACGTCAGGCCTGCTCGTGGCCACGTGCGCGTTCATCGGCCTGCTGCTGCTGCCGATCGTTTTCCCCTACTGGGCCTTCGGGACGCTGATCTTCTTCAACGGGGTCGGGTCCGGGCTGTTCGCCTCGCCGAACACGTCCGCGATCATGAGCAGCGTGCCGGCGCACCACCGGGGCTCCGCCTCCGGCATGCGTTCCACGTTCCAGAACTCGGGGATGTCCCTGTCGATCGGCATCTTCTTCTCGCTGATGGTCGCGGGCCTGGCCAGCACGCTGCCGCGCACGCTGACGGCGGGCCTGCACGGCCAGGGCGTTCCGCTGGCCATCGCCTCCAAGGTGGCCCACCTACCGCCGGTCAGCACGCTGTTCGCGGCGCTGCTCGGCTACAACCCGATCCATAACCTGCTCGGTCCCACCGGCGTGCTGAACAAGCTGTCCCCGGCGCAGGTTAACGTGCTCACCGGCAAGAAGTTCTTCCCCACCGTCATCTCGGGCCCGTTCCACCACGGCCTGGTGATCGTCTTCACCGCCGCGGCCATCATGTCGTTCATCGGCGCCATGGTCTCGCTGCTGCGCGGCAAGCAGTTCTACTGGGAGGAGCCCGCCCCCGGGAACGGGGCTGCGCAGGCCGTCCCCGCGGCGGCCCAGGGAACGGCCTCCAGCAGTGCCGCAACCAGCAGTGCCGCAACCAGCAGTGCCGCAACCAACGGGCACGCCCCGGCGGCGAATGGGAACGGTGCCAATGGGAACGGTGCCGTGCCGAACGGCCCCCCTGCCGGGGCCAACGGGCAGGGGGTCAATGGGCGCAGTGGGACGGCTCGCGGGCCCGGCGAGGCCGGGGACACGGCGTCGCCACCCTCCCGCGGTCGGCGCGGATGGCCTAGGCTGACGTTATGCCGCGCTATGAGTACCGCTGCCGCGCCTGCGGTTCCACGTTCGAGATGACCCGGCCGATGAGCGAGTCCTCGGCGCCCTGCCCCTGCCCGGACGGCCACGATGACACGGTCAAGCTCCTGTCCACGGTGGCCGTGGGCGGCCGGAGCACCAGCAGCGCGGGACCAGCCTCCCCGGGTGCATTCGGCGCCAGTGGTGGCGGAAGTGGCGGCGGCTGCTGTGGCGGGGCCTGCGGCTGCGGCTAAGGTCCGGCAAGCGCAGCCAGACACCGCTCCCCCGCTGAGCAAAACCCTGGCCGGCTGAGGAAACCCTGGTCAGACACCCGGCGGACGAAACACTGGCGAAACACTTCTGCCACCCCCCGTAATCAACGCGGAACATCCGGACAGTAGGTTGAGGGCGTGGCGGACATCTTCGACGGGTATCAGCCCGCGGAGGCCTGGGACGAGATGTTCTCGGGACCCGGGGAGCCGCGCCCGGCCTACGACGGGCTGATCAGCGCCCTGCAGCCGATGGACCCGGCCGAGCTGCGCTACCGCGCCGACCAGCTCGCGAGGGTCTTCACCGACCGGGGAGTGACCTTCGACCTGGGCGGTGAGGAACGGCCGTTCCCGCTCGACCTGGTCCCCCGGGTCATCGACGCCGTGGAATGGGACCTGATCGTGCGCGGCGTCCGGCAGCGGGTCCGCGCGCTGGAGGCGTTCCTCGCCGACGTCTACTCCGACCGGCAGGTGTTCGCCGACGGCGTCGTCCCCTGGCGGGTGCTGTTCACCTCCTCCGGCTTCCACCGCCAGGTGGCCGGGCTGGTCCCGCCGAACGGCGTCCGGGTCCATGTCGCCGGCATCGACCTGATCAGGGACGAGTACGGGGCGCTGCGGGTCCTGGAGGACAACGTCCGGGTCCCGTCCGGGGTCAGCTACGTGATCGAGAACCGGCTGGCCATGACGCGGACGTTCCCCGGGCTGTTCGCCGAGCAGCGGGTGACCCCGGTGGACGAGTACCCGGCGCGCCTGCTCGCCGCGCTCCGCGCCGCCGCCCCGGAGGGCGCCCACGAACCGGTGATCGTCGTCCTCACGCCGGGCGTCAACAACGCGGCCTACTTCGAGCACGCCCTGCTGGCCCGGCTCATGGGCGCCGAACTGGTCGAGGGACGCGACCTGTTCTGCACGGGCAACCGCGTCTACCTGCGCACCACCCACGGGCGGCGCCTGGTCGACGTGATCTACCGCCGGATGGACGACGACTTCCTGGACCCGGTGCTGTTCCGGCCCGATTCGGTCATCGGCTGCCCCGGCCTCATCAACGCCGCCCGGTCCGGGCACGTGACGATCGCCAACGGGGTCGGCAACGGCGTGGCCGATGACAAGCTCATCTACACCTACGTGCCCGACCTGATCCGCTACTACTTCAACGAGGAGCCGGTGCTGCCCAACGTCGAGTCCTACCGGCTGGACAATCCGGACGTGCGCACCTGGGTCCTCAGCCAGCTGGGCCATCTCGTGCTCAAGCCGGTGGACGGGGCCGGCGGCAAGGGCATCGTCATCGGGCCGCACGCCGACGAGGAGACGCTGACCGAACTGCACGGCATGGTGGCCGCCAACCCGCGTGGCTGGATCGCGCAGCGGCCGGTGGGCCTGTCGACGTCGCCGGTGCTGATCGGGGAACGGCTGGAGCCCCGCCACATCGACCTGCGGCCGTTCGCCGTCAACGACGGGAACGATGTCTGGTTGCTGCCCGGCGGCCTGACCCGGGTGGCGCTGCCCAAGGGGGCGCTCGTGGTGAACTCCAGCCAGGGCGGCGGCTCCAAGGACACCTGGGTGATGTCCACCGACGCGCATTCCGCGGAACGGGCCGACGCGCCCGATTTCACTCCCGCCGCCGTCGCCCCCAGCGGCATGCTCGCCGACCGGCAGAGCGACCCCTTCCAGAGCCAGGACCAGTGATGGCCGACGATGGGCTGCTCAGCCGGATCGCGGAGACGCTGTACTGGACCGGCCGCTATGTGGAGCGGGCCGACGACACGGCGCGCACCCTGGACGTGTACGTGCACCACATGCTCGAGGACCCGGAGGTGGACGAGGACTCCGACTGCCGCGCCATGCTGGCCATCCTGGGAGTGCCGGCACCCGAGGAAGGCCGGATGGACATCGGCATGGCGCTGTCCCGGCTGGCCTACGACCCGAAGAACCCGAGCGCGATCGCGGGCGCGATCCTGGCCGCGCGGGCGGGCGTCCGCAGCGTGCGGGACGTCGTCTCCAGCGAGATGTGGGAATGCCTGAACGTGACCGGTCTCGGCCTGAACTCGCACCGGCGGTCGGCCGAGCGGCTCGGCCCGCACATCTACTTCCGGTTCGTCCGCGAGCGCTCGGCGCTGTTCTTCGGCCTGGCCGACTCCACCATGAGCCACGACGACGCGTGGCGGTTCCTTATCCTGGGCCGGAGCCTGGAGCGGGTCGACATGACCGCGCGCCTGCTGCTGGCCCGGATGTCCGGGTCCCGGCATCAGCTCGGCTGGCTCACCGTGCTGCACGCCTGCGGGGCGCACGAATCGTTCATCCGGACCCACGGGTGGGCCAGCGAGCCGGTCGACGTGGCCGAGTTCCTGATGCTCGACCGGCTGTTCCCGCGGTCGGTGCTGCACGCCCTGTCCACGGCGGAGGAGTGCCTGCTGGCCCTGGATCCCGACGACGCGGTGCGCTCCGGCATGGGTGACCCGGCCCGGCGGCCGATCGGCCAGCTGCGGACGCGGCTGGAGTACGCCGACCCGAAGCAGCTCGAGGCCGAGCTGCCCGAGCTGGTCGGCTCGCTGCAGGCCGCGTGCATGGCGGCCAACCGGGCGATCGCCAAGCGCTACTTCTCCAGTGCCGCCCCGGTGGCGTGGGCGCAGGAGGGGTTATGACCGGCTGGCGGATCGGGATCGTGCACACCACGCGGGTCAGTTACAGCGGCGAGGCGCGCGCCTCCTACAACGAGTGCCGGATGACCCCGCCGAACATGGCCCGGCAGACCGTGCTCGCCACCACGGTCCGCACCGGGTCGAACGCGCCGATCTGGAGCTACCGCGACTACTGGGGCACGACGGTCAGCTCCTTCGATATCCAGGAGCCGCACCACGAGCTGCTCGTACAGGCCAGCGCGACGGTGCAGACCAACACCGCGCCGGTGGCCAACCCGGCGCTGGGCTGGGCCGAGCTCCGCGACCGGGCGGCCAACAGCTACGTCCTGGAGTTCCTGGCCGAGACCCAGCGCACCACGATCGCGCCCGAGGTGGCCGGCGAAGTCACCGGCTGGGTGGTCGGCGCCGAACCGGACGAGGCCGCGCGCGAGATCGTCAAGCTGGTCAACCGCCGGGTGTCCTACCAGCCCGGCTCGACCGGGGTGCAGACGAGCGCACAGGAGGCGTGGGACGCCCGGTCGGGCGTGTGCCAGGACATGGCGCACGTCAGCGTGGGGCTGCTGCGGGCCGCGGGGCTCCCGGCGCGGTACGTCTCCGGGTACCTGCACCCCGACCCCAAGGCGGAGCCGGGGCACGCGGTGGCCGGGCAGAGCCACGCCTGGGCCGAATACTGGACTGGCGAGTGGGTCCCGTGCGACCCGACCAGCCTGGCGCCGGTCGCCGAGCGGCACGTGGTGCTCGGCCGCGGGCGTGACTACTCCGACGTCTCCCCGCTCAAGGGAATCTACAGCGGCGCGCCCAGCGTCGCGATGAAAGTAACCGTGGAGGTCACCCGCCTGGCCTGACGGCCCGTCACGAACTCGCGCTGGTCCCGGCGAACGCCGCCTGACTGGGATGCGGGATGCCGATCGCCACCCCGAGCCGCCGCCACACCACGTTCGATGTGGTGATATGCCGCGTCGCACCCAGGCCGCGCACCAGTTCGCAGCCGGCCGCGTCCAGCGTGACCGGGGCGAACCGGTGGGAGCCGGCCGCGAAGGTCAGCTTGTAGGTGATGCCGAAGTCGGCCGGGCACGCGATCACCGTGTGCGACGCGGGCTGCAGCGCGCACAGGCTCTGCGCGACCGACTGCGCGTCGGGTGCGTTGCTCACCTTCTCCGTCGCGGGGAAAGCGAACCGGGGGTGATTCCCCGGCAGGGCGCTCGTCCGCTGCACGGTCAGGCTGTCGACCTGCGCGATCGCCCCGCACAGCCCCGAGCCGTTGGCGGCCAGGTTCCCGCTGCTCGCTGCTGATTTGGGCTGGGTCGCACTGGGCGACGCTGAACTGGACGAAGCGGTATGGCCGGCGGAACCGCTCCCGCAGGCCGCGACCGCGGCGACGGTGGCCGTGGCCAGCGCCGCGGCGGAGACGGTGCGGGAAGCCAGGCCCACTATCTGCCGCCTGCTTCCGGGCTGCCGCCTGCTTCCGGGTGACGTGCGCTTGCGCCGCACGAGCATCTGTATTCTCCGTTTCCCGGCCATGGGCACTCGGGCAGTTCCTCGCTAACTGGCCTTATTGGGGATTGGACGGCGCCGCCCCGCGTGCGGTTCCCTTCGAACCGGCGCAGATGGCGCGCGCCACAACGGGAATCTCCGGCCGAGTGACAGTACAGCCTGCCCCTGGCAGTACAGCCTGCGTCAGATGAGACGGCCGGCCCGTCTCGAATGCGGCAGCGCACAGCCCGCGCATCCCGTTACCTGGAACATATCGGTACTGACGATGGAGGCGGTCATCATGACGATGCTTCTCGACGGGAGATCATCGGGCCCACGGCCTGGTGGCCAATCCTGGACGCCGGAGGAACCAGAGGAACCAGGGGAAACTGCGGCGGAATGGGACGACGGGCCGGCCGCTCAGGGGCTCCTGGGCGAGATGGCGGCGCTGCTCCGGGACAGCAGGCCCGGCCTGATGGCCGGGATATCGGCGCTGGCGGCCATGACGGTAGGCCTGGCGGTGGAGGTCATGGCCTTTTCCGCGGTGTCCCGGCCCGTCGCCGCGACCTGGGCGTGCGCCGGCCTGTTCACGATCGCGGCCTTGTGCTGGCTGCGCGCGGCCGCCCTGTTCATGCTGAGCGGCGTGCCACTGGGGCGCACGCTAGCTCAGGTGCGGGCGCGCACGGGTGCGCCGCAGGATCCGCGCGCGCCGTGGGCCAGCGCCCCGCCCGCGACGGCCGGGCAGTGGACCTGGGCCCACGCGCACCTCATGGTCAGCCAGAGCCGGTTCCGTTACCAGCGCATTCAGCACGCGATGAACTGGACACTGCTCACCGGCGCCGCCTTCCTGGCCTGCTCGGCCGCGCTCCTGTTCACCCGGTGATTGTTCACTCCCTGGACGGGCGCTGCCACCTCTCACGGCGACCGGAACTTGGTTAGCGATGTGAACATAGGCGATTGTTAACCGCGGTTCGGTAGTCCATCGTGGAAGACAGGAACTCGCCCCGCGGCCCGGCTGCGGCGAGACTGATGGGCTAGCGATGACGGGCACATGGTGACAGCAAGCGAACCGGCCAGGGGATGCGGGCCGGCGATGGGATGCGGGCCGGCCGGAGGATTTTGGGGACGGCTCCCCGAGCCGGAGAGGGAACTGCTCCGGCTGGCCGGGCATATTCGTAACTTCCCCCCGGCCGCCACCATGTGCGTGCAGGGTGACCCGGCCACCCACCTTTTCGTTCTGGTCAGCGGGCTGGTTAAGGTCATCTCGGTCACTGGCGCCGGGCAGCAGGCCGTGCTGGCCCTGCGCGGCCGCGGGGACGTGGTGGGGGAAGTGGCGGGCGAGGTGACCGGCTACCGGACGGCCACCATTGAAGTCATCGAGCCGGTGCGGTCGATCGTCGTCTCGCACCGGCGGTTCGCGGCGTTCCTGGACGAGAACCCCGTCGCGGCGCGCGTGTACCGGCACGCGCTCACGCAGCGCTGGAACGACGCCGCCGAGAGCCTGCGCGTCCAGTCCGTCACCAGCGGGGCCCAGCGGCTGGCCCGGCTGATGCTCGCGCTCGCCGACGGATACGGCCGGAGCAACGGCGGCCAGACGGCGATTGAGCTGCCGCTGTCCCAGGTGGAGCTCGCGAGCCTGGTGTGCGCGTCGCGGGCCACCGTGACCCGGGCCCTGCGCAAGTGGCGGCAGGACGGGGTAGTCGATACGTCCACGCACCGGATCACGATCATCGACCGGGCCGCTCTGGCCCGGATCGCGGGCCTGCAATCCTAATGCGATCAGGCCCGGTGCCGATCAGGCCCGGTGCCGATCAGGCCCGGTGCCGATCAGACCCCGTGCCGATTAGACCCCCGTGCCGAGGAGGGCGCCGAGGATGCGGGCGAGCACTTCGAGGTCGGCCGGGGGAAGCTCACGGACCGGGCGTGGCGGGTCGTTCAGGATCCGCTCGGCCAACTGGGCCTGCCCGGCGCCATCCGGGGTGATCGTGACGATCTTCGACCGCCGGTCACCCGCCCGGACGGTCCGCGTCACCAGTCCCCTGCGTTCCAGATCGTCCACCACCACGGTGGTGTACGGCGGGTCGGTGCCCAGTGCCGCGGCCAGCTCGCGCATCGTCATCGGGCCGTCCACGACGCGGCGCAGCGCCTTGGCGCGGATGAAACTCATGCCGAGCGCGTCGCACACCTTCTTGCGGCGGTCGTAGCGGTCGAGCACCAGGGCCCGCATGCCCTGCCAGGCCTGCGCCGCCAGTTCGGCGGCGGCGCCACCAGCCGGGGAGGCCAGGCGGCTCCCGGGGGCGGCCAAGCCTCCGGGGGCGGCCAAGCCTCCGGGGGCGGCGGGGGCCGCGGGGAGGGAGGGGGGAATGGTCATGGCACGCTCACCGGTGCCCTTTCGTCGTCGGGCGAGAGCAGTTCGGCGGTTCGGGCCGCCGTCCGCTGCGCCCAGGAGCCGGTCGTGACAAGCGCGAGGATAAGCGTTACGGCCCCGCAGGCGGCCACGATCCACCATCCGGGACGGCTGGCGGCCACGAATCCGGCGCGCAGGCCGCCCTGCAGGCCGCCCCGCAGGCCCCCGCTCAGGATCGAGCCCATCACCGCGACGCCCAGTGACTGGCCGACCTGGCGGCTCGCGGAGGCGACACCCGCCGCGACCCCGGCCTGCTGCCGCGGCATGCCGGACACCGCGGAGTTCGTGATCGGCGCGTTGACCAGGCCGAGACCGAGACCGAAGATCACGTAGCTGGGGAACAGGAAGCCGGTGCCGGACGTCTCGGTGAGCATGGTCAGCAGCATCCCGCTCACGATCAGCGCGATGCCGGACACCACCATCGGTATCCGCGCCCCACGGCTGGCCACGATCCGGCCGGCCAACGGCGAGGCCGCGGCCATCGCCAGCGCCAGCGGCAGCAGGTACAGGCCGGCGGTCAGCGCCCGGAATCCCCGGACGTCCTGCAGGTACAGCGTGTTCAGGAAGAGGAACCCGCCCAGCGCGGCGGTGATGGCCACCGCGATGATCGTCGCGCCGGAGAACGGCGCGCTGCGGAAGAACCGGGGGTCGAGCAGCGGGTCCTCGCGGCGCGACTCGTACCGCACAAAGACCGCCAGCGCGGCGGCCGTGACCGCGAAGAGGCTGATGATAATGGCCGAGCCCCATCCCGCCGCGGGACCCTCGATGATGGCGTAGGTCAGCGAGGCGAGCAGGACGATCAGCAGCACCTGGCCGACCGGGTCCGGGCGGCGGGCCCGCTCCGCCTTCGACTCCGGCACGAACAGCGCCGCGAGGACGATCGCCGCCATGCCCACCGGGATGTTGACCCAGAAGATGCTGCGCCAGCCGGCCGAGTCCACCAGCACACCGCCCACCACTGGCCCGAGCGCCATGCTGAGGCCGAACACGCCGCCCCAGACACCGATGGCCCGGGCCCGCTCGCGGCGGTCGGTGAACGTGTTGGTGATGATCGACATCGCGACCGGGTTGAGCATGGACCCGCCCATGGCCTGGACCATCCGGAAGACGATCAGCCAGCCCAGGCCGGGTGCCAGGCTGCACAGCAGCGAGCCCACGGTGAAGACGCTCAGGCCGGCCTGGAAGGTCCTGCGGCGCCCGATGCGGTCCGCGGTCGCCCCGGAGAACATCAGCAGGCTGGCCAGCACCAGCGTGTACGCGTCGATGATCCACTGCAGGCCGGACACCGACGAGTGCAGCTCACGCCCGATCGACGGCAGCGCGACGTTCACGATCGTGCTATCGAGGCCGACGATGAACAGGCTCATGCAGCAGATGGCCAGAACGAGCATCCGGCGCCGGGGGCTGAGCTCGGGCAGGGCGGTTCACCTCGGTTGCGCGCCCGGGGACGCGGGCCCGGCCCCGGGAAATTTGTGTTAATACAACGATTGCGATTCTACAACTAACCGGGCCAACAGGCCTGGCCAGGGACGGCCAGCGAGGAGAGATTCGTCACGAATCGGTCACGTCCGCCCGCCCCAAGTGTGCGGTGCAGCCTGCCGGGAACAGAGCCGCCCGCCGGGAACAAGCCGGAGGCGTGTCACCTCTGGTTGCCAATCTGCTCATCGAGCCCAGCATCACGTTTGGCTGCGATGAGGCGCATCAAGGGTCTACATTTGTGCCACCTAAACAGGCGCCCGAGGGCTCCGCCGCTGCGGAGCAGCGGACCACGGGCCTTAGGTGCCGTGGGGGTAACGATGAGCCGGAGGCTACTTCAGCTGGTCATGCCGGTGTTCCCGGACCGGCGTATGTTCCGCCTCCATGACGCGGCCGTCGACCCGAACGCCCCTGGCGCCCCTCTTCCCCCGGTCGGATCGCTGATCAGCGTCAACCGCGAGCAACTCTGGGTCGGCAGCCTGCAGGAGCAGCTCGACGTCCGCCTCGTCATCGAGGAATGGGACGGAGCACCGCCGCCGTTCGGCGACACCTGGCAGGAGGAGGCGAAATGCCGCCTCTACCTGCGCGGGTACCTCAGCATCGACGAAGGGTCCGCGGGCAAGGCCATTCACGGGCTGCGCCTGGCCAGCGGCGTGGGCAACTACGCGGTCCGCGTCTACGCGAGCAACCGTGAGGAAGCGGCGCGCCGCTACGCGGAACTCTACGATGCCCACCGCAACCCGCTCGCTGATGAGTTCCAGCAGGCCAAGAAGCAGCTGGAAGGACTCGAGCGGTACCTGATCCAGCTCTGGCGCGAGTACTAGTCCCGCCCGGTCAGGGGCTCTGGCCGTCGGCCCCGATCAGGGGCTCTGGCCGGCGCTCATCGAGGCGCGCTGACTGGTGGTCCCGGGTGAGCCGTCCGCCTGGTGCACGGCCGTCCCCGGCGAACGGGACGAGGAATTCTGCTTCGCCGTGCTGCCGGAGGCGGTGCTGCCGGAGGCGGCCCGGGCGGCGGTACTGCCTGAGGCGGCCGGGCTCTTGGCCGGCGCCGAAGCAGCGGTGCTCGCGGCGGTGCTCGCGGACCGGGCCGTGGACTTGCTCGTGGTGTTCTTGGCCGGCTTCGTGCCGGGGCCGGCGCCGATCTTCGGCTGTCCGGTGCCGGTAGTGGAGACGGTCGTCACCGCATGGCCAGATGTCCGTGAACCGGAACGAAAGGGCAAGATCGCGTAGACCATGAGAGAGACCATCGCGACCACGGTGACAGTGAGCAGGGAACCGACAACGCGCGCACGCCCAGAACGGAAGACGTTGACCCGGCTCGGCCGGCGGAAAGCCGACAAGCGGGCGGCCAGCACCGGATCCTCCGCGGCAAGCCGCCGTTCAATCTCAGCGAGCATGCGCTGCTCGTCCATAGACAGCGCCATAGCGCCACCTCCGCGTCGCACGCCGGTGGATACGTTTCTTACTATCCCCCATGTGCAAGATCTTTATCCAATTGTTCCGGCTTTGTAGTCACCCGTTTTACGGACTGGTTGGCGGACTGGCCGGGCGGGGCCCGTTCAGGGCTGGACCAGCCGGTCGAACAGGTGCCTGAGTTCGGCGTCCGGGTCTGCGGTAAGTCCGCTGTGCACCGGTCCCGGCTGGACTGGGGCGGACACCATGCGAACATATGTTTGCCTTCCTCGAATAAGAGTTCTAGGCTCGCCGGTATGCGATGGGATCACCTGCGGCTGGACGGCCTCGCGGAGAACGGCCCCCAGGAGGGCGGCGCGGCCGCGGGAAGCGCGGCGGAGGAGGACACGGCGGGCGGGAGCACCAGTGGGGGCAGGCCCGCACCGGGCTGCGGGCCGCCGGGGGGCGCCCTGTTCGAGCGGGGCGCGATCACGCGCACGTTCGACACGCCGGGGTTCCGCGGCATGACCTTCTACGAGATCCAGGCCAAGTCCATCGTCAACCGGGTCCCGGCGACCTCCCGGATGGCCTTCGGCTGGACGATCAACCCCTACCGAGGCTGCCAGCATGCGTGTGCGTACTGCCAACCAGGCGAAACGCCCATTCTGATGGCAGACGGCCGCACCAAACCCCTGGCGGACATCCGCGCCGGCGACGCGATCTACGGCACCGTCCGCCGCGGTTTCTACCGGCGGTACGCGATCACGACGGTCCTCGCGCACTGGTCCACGATCAAGCCCGCCTACCGGATCACGCTGCAGGACGGCACCCAGCTGATCGCCAGCGGCGACCACCGCTTCCTCACCGAGCGGGGCTGGAAGCACGTGACCGGCGCGGAGCAGGGCCCGCTGCAGCGGCCGTTTTTGACCGTCAACAACAAGCTGATGGGGATGGGCGGGTTCGCGGAGCCGCCCAAGAACACCGTCGACTACCGGCGTGGCTACCTCTGCGGCATGGTTCGCGGCGATGGTCACCTGCCCAGCCACCACTACACACGAGGAAAAGGTAACCAATTCCGCCTCGCGCTGGTGGACACGGAGGGACTGACCAGGACCCGCTACTGCCTGGGCACCTTCGGCATCGTGACGACGGAGCGCACCTTTGCCGAAGCTCACGGGCAGCGGAAGGCCATGAGGGCGATATACGTGTCCTCGGCTGGCTCGGTAGAAGCGATCCGGCACCTGATCGCCTGGCCCGAGGCGCCTACGCCGGAGTGGCGGAAGGGCTTCCTGGCCGGGATCTTCGACGCCGAAGGCGGCTACAGCCAAGGGGTCATCCGGATCGCCAATACCGATCCCGAGATCATCAGCCGCACGGCCGCGGCACTGGCGTCGCTCGGCTTTGCCTATGAGGCCGAACGCACCGGGAGGCCGAACGGCCTCGTCTATCTTCGGCTGCGCGGCGGGCTCAGGGAAGTGCTCCGGTTCTTCCACACCGTCGATACGGCCATCACCAGGAAGCGCTCGATCGACGGTGTCGCGCTCAAGAGCGACGCCGAGCTGCAGGTGACCGAGATCAAGGCCCTGGGCATCGAGGTGCCCATGTACGACATCACCACCGGGACGGGCGACTTCATCGCCAACGGGGTGGTCAGCCACAACTGTTTCGCGCGCAACTCGCATACCTATCTCGACCTGGACGCCGGCCAGGACTTCAACTCCAAGGTGGTCGTCAAGGTCAACGCCCCCGAGTTGCTGCGCAAGACGCTCACGTCATCGCGCTGGGCGGGCGAGCACATCGCGATGGGCACCAACGTCGACTGCTACCAGCGCGCCGAGGGCCGCTACCAGTTGATGCGCGGCATCATCACCGCGCTGCGCGATCACGCGAACCCCTTCTCGATCCTGACCAAGGGCACCCTGATCCTCCGTGACCTGGACCTGCTCACCCAGGCGGCCGAGGTCACCGACGTGGGCCTGAACGTCTCCGTCGGCTTTGTCGATAAAGCGCTTTGGCGATCTCTGGAGCCCGGCACGCCGAGCCCGGAGCGGCGGCTGGACGTCTGCGCCACGCTGACCGGTGCCGGGCTGCGCTGCGGCGTGCTGATGGGCCCCGTGGTGCCGTTCCTGTCCGACTCCCCCGCCCAGCTGGAGGCCGCCGTACGCCGGATCGCCGAGGCCGGCGCTGGGCACGTCACCCCGATCGTCCTGCACCTGCGGCCCGGGACGCGGGACTGGTATCTGCGCTGGCTGAGCGAGAACCATCCCGGCCTGCTCCCCCGTTACCGCGCTATGTACCGGCGGGGAGCCTACGCGCCGAAGGACTACCAGGCGGAGATCACCGGACGGGTGCGCGGACTCGCCCGGCGCTATGGCGTCGGGGCCACGACGCCCGCGGCGGCCCGTTCGGCCGGCGCCCCGGCCGGCCCCGGCCCCGGCCGGGGCACGGGCCCGATCCGGCCGGAGACCCGGTCGGGGCAGGCTCTGGTCACCGTGCGGCAGGAGCCCATGCAGCTCAGCTTGCTCTAAGATGCACCGGCCCACGTCCCGGCCCACGTCCCGGAAGCTGGCTATCGGCTCGGGAGCGATCGCGGTAGCCCGAACCATGGGAGAACGCTGGCCTCGAAGCGGGTCATGGCGCAGATCCGGTCGCCGGTAAGGGTGAGGACGTACAGGCCGGTCCCGTGGCGGATGCCGCCAGGCGCGCGCAGGTAGGCCCCGAACGCCGGCTGGCCGTTGGCTCGCGCCGGCACGAGGTCGAACCTGCGGCCCGCGCCGAACAGGCCGGCGCAGAAGCGGGCCACGAGGTCCCGGCCTTCGTATTCGAAGGGCAGCGGCGGCATCGACATGAACACGTCGTCGGCCAGCAGGGCCACCAGCGCACCGAGGTCGGCGGACTCCCACGCGCGGACGAACTTCGCCACGAGCGCATCCTCGGCGGGTGAGCCGCTGGCGGGAGGCGATTCCCGGCCGGCGGCTGGCGGCCGCTGGCGCTGCAGGCCGGCGCGCGCCCGTTTGAGGGCGCTGTTGACCGATTCGACGGTCGAGTCCAGCATGCCGGCCACCTCGCTCGCGTGGAATCCGAGGACGTCACGCAAGATCAGGACGGCGACCTGGCGAGGCGGCAGGATCTGCAGGGCGGTCACGAAGGCCAGCGAGATGGCTTCGGTCTGCTCGTAGCGGGCCTCCGGCCCGGGCGGCACGTCGGCGACACCCTCCAGGAGGGCGTCGGGAAACGGCTGCAGCCAGACGACCTCGCCGAGCCGGGTCGGCTCGGGCGGTTCAACCCCCGGCACGTCCCACTCCTTGGCCGGGCGCCGGCTGGCCGCTCGGCGCGCGTCGAGGCACCGGTTGGTGGCGATCCGGTACAGCCAGGTGCGCAGCGAGGCTCGCCCCTCGAACCCGCCGAGGCCTTGCCAGGCGGTCAGCAGCGTGTTCTGGAGGGCGTCCTCGGCATCCTGGAACGATCCGAGCATCCGGTAGCAGTGCACCTGGAGCTCGCGGCGGTACGGCTCGGTCAGCTCCCGGAACGCGTCACCGTCCCCGCCCCGCGCCCTTGCGATCAGGTCGGCTGCCACCACCCTCGCGTCACCGCCTTCCCGCACCTTGCCGCCTTCCCGCACCT